>Ga0209806_1000647_pt1 | contig 23753 bp, 34 predicted proteins | sample GraSoiAngelo_152_FD_186166 | JGI IMG/M metagenome (GOLD analysis project Ga0209806, IMG submission 186166) | Grasslands soil microbial communities from the Angelo Coastal Reserve, California, USA - 14_1009_12_30cm (SPAdes) (version 2) | ecosystem: Environmental > Terrestrial > Soil > Grasslands ... | reverse complement strand
CTCGGTATCGCTTCTCTATCTTCAATGTCTTGGCTTTCCAACAAGGTTCCTCGTCTAGATGATCTCGGCTCGCTTCTTAGCGGAGACTTGTGGGTACTTTAGGAACTCGTCGATTATTTCGACGTGGGTTATGAGCATTCTTCGGCAGCAGTATCGTCTGATCCCTAACTCGTCTAGTACCTTGATGGGTCTATCGCCAGCCCGAACCCTCAAGCTGAACGTTTCCCATTTGTCGGCTATCTGTTTGCCGCAGGTAAAGCATCTTACTGGTATGATCATTTTCTTTTCTCTCTTACCTGTACGATTTCTGTTTTCTTCGTCGTGCACTTGGCCCGCCGAACTTTTTCGGTTCGGCTACTCGTTGATCGCCGGCTAACATTACTCTGTCGAAGGCGATGAAGTTCTTCCTTAGCTCGCTGCTCTTGGTCCACGAGGCGAGTGATCGTGCGATGGCGATTCTGGCCGCCTCAGCCTGGCCCATGAAACCTCCGCCGTTGACCGATACCCGGATGTCGACGCCTTTGGCCCGGTCTCCGGCGATAATTAGTGGTTCTTGGATTTTCATCCGAACGACCTCCGGACTAACATGGTCCAGGGCTATATCGTTGAAGTAGATTCGGCCTTTTCCAGGTTTTACAACAGCGCGTGCTATCGCAGTCTTTCGCTTACCTGTCTCGAGTACAGGCTTCTTCTTCTCACTCAAGCGGGAATGCCCCCGATCTCTTCCGCTAGTTGAGCAACGGTGATGAAGGGAACTCTCAGCTTTGACGCGTTTGCGTGGGACACAGTGTTGTACGTTTTTCCCTCGTACTCTTTGGGAACCCCAACGTACACGATAACTCTGTGGAAGGCCTGCTTTCCATGAGTCTTCTTCCAGGGAAGCATTCCTCGGATAACTCTCCTGACATAGTTGTCCGGCCTTCTAGGATGAGTCGGGGCCTTTTCCTGGTTGCCGAGCGTTCGCGTTTTCAGTTTTGTCTTGGCACGGGCGACAACTCTAGCCTTCGTCCCAGAGATAATAGCGCGTTCAGCATTGAGCACAACCATTTTTTTCCCTTCGAGGGCTTGCTTCGCGACGTAGCTTGCCATTCTTCCCAGGATCAGATTTGACGCATCAACAACCTCTTCCTCCGGCGAAAGACTTGCAACTATTTTTTTCAAGTCTCAGTCATTCCTCCAAGTCCTTCTCCAAAGCCGACGGATTTCGCATTAATGATCCGCGCCGCCTCAAGGACGATCTTTTCTGGAGGCATGGTTCCAGTGGACTCGACAAGGAAAGTGAAGGTCCGCGCTTTCTCGTCATAGTTGTAGGTCGCGGCTGAGACAGATTGCCATTTCGCGTGGACGTTTCCTCTCCCGAGCCTAGCATAGGCTTCGAGCTTGATCTTTTGGCCGGCTGTGAGTTTCACGATGGGGATCTTGTCGGAGACCGGCTTGACCTCCGGATTCTCGGGCTTAAGCTGCGAGGAGTATACCACCTCAATGGGTTCGGAGGCCTCTATCTCTAGCGAGAATGATGCTCGGCATTTTTCGCAGCCCAGTTCGCTCTTGCAGGTGCATTCTTCCGGCAGGTTGTAGGAACCGTCCGTTGTGACCGGGATTAGTCCGAGACGATGCGCGAGGATCTCATCATACATAACAGAGTTGTTCTCTAGAATCATGACATCGTCAATTGCCATCACCGGGATCTCCGAGATCATTATCCGGCGCAGCGCATTGGCGAAGGCAGGTGATACGTCTGAAAGCACGAAGCGGAGAGTCTCTTGTTCCTTGCTCAGGAGTTTAATGTCCATCTAGCTATCATGCTTCCAGTATGAAGGTGACCCGGGCAAGCGGTCCGGACTTTATTTAAAGCTGACGAGAAAATCACCCCGAAAAAGCGCAACAAGCACAGAAACAGCCCAAGTGACTGGCTTCGCCAGCCTGGGTTCGGCCATGAGTTGCTATATGGAGAAGAAGAGGATTCCGAAGAAGATGTTGACTAGCCCGATGGCGATAGCGATTGGAGGGAAGGCGAGTACTGCGCCTATGAAGTCAAAGAGGTCTTCGACGAACCTCAGCAACGTGTAGATTGCGAGAGTTGCGATGAGGAAGACGATTACTAAAACGGTGGAGCTAGTGAATAGGGATGGGAGAATGGTTCTGAGAAAATATGCTATGAGTAAGCCTAATGCAAGGGAGATGATGGACGCCCAGCGAACGTTTCGAATGGGGCGTGATATGAGTAGGATCCCGAGTAGGATCATGGCTGGCAAGAAATACCTCAGGTAGGGTGAACTCGTCGTCGCTAGCGCGTCCGAAATCGCGCCCGAGAGAAAGTTGAAGCCGAGAGCATAATCAACTGCGACCACGAGCACCACTATGCCGACAAGAAACCCAACTACGGATAGTGCCCGCTCGAGCGAATGTGAGAGTCGTTTGAAGAGCGGAGCGCAGGCACATAATCCTCCAGCGATCAGAAGAATGCCTGCTGAGACGACCATGAACTGTCCTAAACCTAAGTCGAATAAGGGCTCAGTTTAAGTGGGTTGTTACTTTTTCTCTGATTCAGGTTCAGCTGACAGTTCTTCCTCGGGCTCGACCAGTTCCAAGGGTTGTTCCGCCTGGACCTCTTCTTTGATCTCAGGTGAAACCACCGGGAGCACCGGCATCGCCGGTCCCGCGGCTATCGGCGCTTCTTCAATGACTCTAGCGAGTCTTTTTCCCCCGGGAGCCGCTCTCGCGGGATGCTGAGCATTGGTCAGTGGGCTTCTCTGATCGAATGCGATTCTTGACTCTTCATCACGTTTGACAATGTAGCTCGGCACTGACACGATCTCGTTTGCGACGCTGATGTGACCGTGACTGACGAACTGGCGGGCTTGGTGGATGCTTCTTGCCAATCCCGATCTGTAAACGATCGTCTGCAGGCGCCTCTCCATCAAGTCCTTGACATTGAGATCGAGAATGTTGTCAACGCTCGCGGATTCGGGAAGGATTCCGAGCCGTGCAAGGCGCTTAAGGTATTGACTTTCAATCTGGGACTGTTGATCCTCTGACGCACCCAGGAGAGTTCTTGCTATCCCTCGTATCTTTGACAGCGTCGTCTCGTGACGTCTAAGTTCCCGCTTGTTTCTAAGACCATACTCGCCCAGAAGATGGAGCTCGGCTTCAAGCTGTTCCTTTCGCCATGGATGGCGAGGAGTCTCGTATGTCTTTCTCGGCTTTCTAGGGTCTCCCAAGGCCTACTCCTTCTTCTCTTCCTTTTTCCCTGTCGCCGCAGCGCGTGCCGCTTCCATGAGAACCTTCTTCTTGACTCCTACAGCTTTTCCTGAACGCCCAGTGGTTCTTGTGCGCTGGCCCCTCACTTTCAGTCCCAAAGAGTGTCGGATCCCCTTCCAGCTCTTGATGTCCTTCATTAGATCGATATCGGCCTTGTTTCTGAGAGCGAGATCTGGCCCGACCAAGTGCATGTCTCGTCCGCTCTCGATATCCTTTCTTCGATTGAACAGTCGTGAGGGTATTCCGTGTTTTGCAGGATCTTTGATGATGTCTTCTAATCTTGAAATCTCCGCCTCGCTGAGGCTTCCTATTCTCGCTTCAGGGCTGATACGGGCTACTTTCACGACGGCTTGGGCGAAATTTGGCCCAACTCCTCGTACCCTGCTGAGCCCGAACGGCACCTTCTTGGTCCCATCTACATCCGCTCCAAGTACGCGGAGGATGAGCCTAAACTCTCTTGACATCGCGCTTACACGAGGAAGAGGAAGCTTCCCTTATCGCTTAATTTAACGTTTCGACTTTGCGACTGCTTTGCGCCTCACGATACAAGCACTTAACACGTCTTTGCCTGATCCGTTTTGGATCTCGCCCGACTGGAAACTCATTCCCTTCCACTGGAAATTTTTGAGTTTGCGAAAAATTTTTTTCGGTGAAAAAGTTCGTGCAACAAATATTTTCTACGACAGCGGATTTTTTTCTCACCGGAAAAAATTTACCAACGAACTCGGTTGATGTGTAAACAATTCTTAAATACGCCACGCGCCTTGTTGGCCATTCATCCGAAAAATATTCGTAAAAAGAGAAATCAACTCCAGAAATGTTCGGGCCACATCTTACACTGGATTTGTCGGAGTGTAATCCTGAAAAGCTCTCCGACCTTTCTTACATCTACGATCTCCTAGACGAGCTTCCGGACGTGATCCACATGCACAAGATCACGGCGCCATACGTGTTCGTCTACAAACCCAATGAGAATCCAACCGAGTGGGGAATCAGTGGCTTCGTGATCATCGCCGAGAGCCACATCAGCATTCACACCTTCCCCGACAACAAGCACGCCTTCATGGACATTTTCAGCTGCAAACAATTCGACATTCACAAAGCCGTCAACTACATCACATCGAAGCTTGAGGCCCAGAAGGCTGACAAGAGACTCTCCGGAAGAGGAAAAGAGTACCCACGCCAAGTCATGGCCGCGAGAGAGATCGTGGCAAGATCGCGACCAGCTCTAAAACACTAGAGCGCCCGAGAACGGCTCTTCCTCCCTAAATCACGATTCTATCTGCTTCCCTGCTACGTACCACAACGAAACCTTAAATGACGAATTCTACCGACCGATGACGAAGCTCTAGAAGTGAGACTGTGCCAACTATCGAAGTCGGACGCGTCTGCGTCAAGCTCAACGGCAGGGAAGCCGGACGCAAGTGCGTCATAGTCGACGTTATCGACAAGAACTTTGTTCTAATCACCGGACCCAAGAAATTAAACGGAGTCCGCCGCCGTCGAACCAACGTCAAACACGTCGAACCGACATCCGAGACAATAGAGATCAAGAAGGGCGCAGCCGACGAGGACGTCGCGAAAGTAGCTGAAAAGGCGAAGAAGACAAGCTATCTGAAAGAGATTGTCACAATCAAAGAGATTAGCGTAGCAGCCTAGTCGTAACCAGAACGACCACCATCTCCGGTTGTCCGGCGCTTTTTCTATGACAGTTTAAGAACCAGAAACTCCTCTGTCTCTATTGGAGAAAAATCGGATGTCACAACACGCTCCCTGGAATAGGCCACAGAAACTGCTGACCAAGATCGACGAGGAAACAGACCCGGCTTTAGGCTGTCCGCCGGATAAGAGGAGGATTGATCAACACATCAGGTTCGGTTTGATCAACTTGGACAAGCCTTCAGGGCCGTCAAGCCACGAAGTCGTCGCCTGGGTCAAACGTCTACTGCGGTTGCATCACGCTGGCCATGGTGGAACTCTAGAGGTCCCGTTCAGGGCCGGAGTAATCCAATGGTCACAGGCGTGCTCCCGTTAGCTCTAGAAGACGCTACCAAGACCATCCAGGCATTCCTCCTGACGGGGAAAGAGTACGTCTGCCTCATGACAATGCATGGCGACGTAGACGAGACCAAACTCCGCGGAGTGCTGAAGGAGTTTGTCGGCGACATATTTCAGAAACCTCCCGTGAGAGCCGCGGTAAAGAGGGAGGTCCGGAAAAGAACAATCTATTCCATCGATGATGTAGAGATTGATGGACGACAGGTTCTCTTCCGCGTCGCCTGTCAAGCAGGAACCTATATCCGCAAACTAGCTTACGATGTCGGAGAAGTCCTGGAAGTAGGAGCCCATATGCGAGAGCTCCGAAGGACGAGATCAGGATCTTTCACTGAAAGAGACATACACTCCCTTTACGACATCCTCAAGCTTTCTCAGGCCTCCGAGGATGAGAGAGATGAGATGGTCAGGCAGATCGTGAGACCGATGGAGGACGCTTTCGCATATGTCCCACGAATCTCCATTCGCGACTCCGCGGTCAGTTCGATATGTCACGGTGCTGACCTTGCTGTTCCAGGCATTGTCAAGCTAAGCGAGGGAATACGTCCCAAGACAGCGATTGCGCTCTTCACGCTCAAAGGAGAACTTGTCGCGCTATCAAGGGCCCTAATGGGAACTGAACAGATGATGAAGGATGAAGGTGGACTCGCTGCAAAGACCGTCAGGGTGATCATGCCGACCGACACCTACCCAAAACTGTGGAAGCCAAGGCGTCGTCACGCAGAAGTGAAGCAGTTCAATTGACAAGCCTGGGTCAGAACAAAGTCGCCTTTGTCTGCAACTGTGGAGACGAGATCACGGTCGAAGTCAAGCCTGACCAGGAGAACGAGGTGGCTTGTTCAAAGTGTGGCCAGGAATACCGGTTCTTTGGACAGAGCGTATTGAGATTCAGAACTGGCTCAGAAGACACGGAGCACTGAGACCGCGACCGCGACCCAAAGTGGGATCGCGACTGCCCCCCAGACTCTGCGATCCCAAGTGAAGACCTTTTGCCCATCCAAGATGAAGAAGGGAATCATGTTGAATGCACCGAGCACCAGATTGATCTGAACGCCCTCTTGAAGAAAATAGAAGCTATGACCGACTACGATGTCTCCGAAACCGAAAGCTGTGGAGACCACGAGGGCAAGTCCGAATATTGCGGCAGCACCTACGTTGACGAGGGGTCCGACGAGCGATATTATTCCGTTGGCCTTCCGGTCGATTCCTTCGCCGAAGTAGCTTGACCGGGAGGCTATGTAAACCGCGCCCGGAGCGGCGAAGATGAAGGTTCCTTGGGAGATTACTGCGAATAGTAAGGCCATTATTGCACCGACAGTCCATAGCTTGAATTCTGCCCAGCATCCGTATCGTTGAGCACTGAACTTGTGCGCAAGTTCGTGACCGAGGAACCCTGTTCCTATTACCAGGATAGTGAGCAGGAAAACTTCTAGAATCTCGACTGGTCTTAGGCCCCCGAACACGTATCTCATCGAGAAGCTGAGGCCGAGGACTAGTAGAGCCGCGCTCAGAGCGTAGAGTTCTCGGCTCGAGATTGATGCTAGTTTCGGTGCTCTGATCAGTCTCAGGTTTGTCCCGGATGAACGCCGCTCGACTCGGATGATGGATTTTGGAGCTCGCGCCTGTTGGATATTCGGGCATTCGTGGTTTTCGGGCAGTCGATGGTAGACGCAATGAACGCGGCCGCAGTATCTGCAAGTGTAGGGGATGAATTCTTCCGCCCCGCAGACGGCGCAGCGTTCCATGAGGGTCGCGTGAATATTTACTGTTGCCCCCTTAAAATCGTGCCTGCAAGGGGGAATACTTCCTAGTAACGAATGCGTGTGTTGGTCGGTTACGCGAGGCTTAGAATCGCATTTCGTGAAAAGGCCGATTCAAGGGTGGCGTCCCCCGGATGCGGACACTGCCATTCGCCCGTTAAGGGTTGACGGCTGGCCCGCACCCACCGCCACTCTATTTCCTACTTCTCAAACGATCAATGCCTCGCCCGGGCTTCTTGTATCTGTCCAAAGGGGAAAATAGTCCCAACATCAGGGACAAGCCTGGGCCGGGATTCCTGAGCCTGGTACAGGGCAGTCCACGCCGAGAGTGTGGGCCTAGGCCTGGAAAAATAGGCTCCTGTCAGCCTGTGGTCCTTGCGGGCCGCGTGGGTTCAAATCCCACTCCCGGCGCCAGTACAAACCCGGTCTCGGCCGGAGAAAACTCTTGGCGGGGTTCGGGTTTCTCTCCTGCGAATATACCAATTAACCTGCTGAACAAATCGATTCCCGATTTGACAAGTAATGGCTCTGATCCTGAAGAGGATCAGTACTTGACCATATCGCGTTGATGTGAGACCGAGAAGACTCACATGATAAGTGCGATTCATGAGATGATAGAAGAGGCAAGGAAAAAGGCAAGTCCAAGCGCGCTCCAGCGAACGAGAGAATTAGATGGACTCGTCTTGCGGGTCAACTAATTTGCTAGAAGGATTCTATTCTAAGGAGAATGACTCAAGAAGCGATGGAGAGGGAACTCATAGTCTTGAAAAAGAAGGTTCTAGAGAAGAAACCCGAGGAACAACCTCCACCTGGCTACATGTTGTTTGGACAGCCACCCGTCAAAACAAGACCCCGCGATCAAGCCGAAATAGTCAGCAATTCTGCGTCGAACAAGGCGAGACGAGGCTACAATCAGCCCCCATCCCAATTAAAAGGCGATCGATATTTTGGAGCACGACATTTCACGCTTCGCTACGGGAATACGCACACTTCGAAAAACCACAGACAAGCCGATAATGCACCGGTCCTCCGAGAACAAGCCCAGAATCCAACCCAGACAGAAAGGGGTCTCGACAAGAAAAAATTCTAGATTTCAGAAAGTCCCCCGCGCTGCAGAGTGCATTAGTGGGAGGACTAGGGCTGATGGTTTGGTGCGGGAGGTGGGATTCGAACCCACGAACCCCTACGGGACAGGCGCCTCAGGCCTGCGCTTCCACGACCCTTGATCGAAAGGGTCTCTTTGACCTGGCTTGGCAACTCCCGCATACCAAGTCCCTTCCCGTATTACAACTCCGCAGATGGAAGGCCCTAATTGGCTTTCCCCGCTGTATCCAGAATCCCGTCTGGATCGACAGTACTGGAAAAACGTTTAATTCCGCCGCGACCGGTCCCACCGAACACTCAGACTAGAGCATGCTCTAGCAGCCAAAATCATAAGCGTGAACCCGACATGACCACGGCAAAGAGAAAGACCCGAAAGCTCCGCGGATCTAGATGCCACGGCTGGGGACGTTCCGGCCAGCATCGAGATTCAGGAATGCTTGGGGGTCATGGCAACGCGGGCTGGAAACGCCACAAATGGTCCGCGGTCATACGCTACGACTTGCAGATGGGAAGCAGAGGCTTCCACCCCGTCAGGCAAAAAATCACAAACGCGATCAACGTAAGCGACCTGGTCCTGCAATTAGACCGGCTGATAGAGGAGGGCTCTGCGAAACAGGCTGGGAACATGCTCGAGGTTGACCTTGGAAAAGCAGGCTACCAGAAGCTTCTGGGAAACGGCATCGTAAGCCAGCCGCTAAGAATAATTGTTGCGAAGACCTCCGAACGTGCCCAAGAGAAAATTGGAAGGGCAGGCGGAGAAATCGTCCTCCCAACAAAGAACAAACAGGACTGATCACTAACGGTCAGGTTCATAGAACTATTCCAACCCCTGACCAGAATCCTCCCCGGAGTCAGATCACCAACGAGAGACGTTGGCTTTACAGAGAAGCTGATCTGGACAGCGATCACGCTCGTTGTCTATCTGATAATGGCTGAGACCCCGATCTACGGAATCACCCACGGGGGTGGCATTAACGATCAGTTCGGACCCCTGAGAGTCATCTTTGCATCAAACCGCGGAACGCTAGTCGAACTTGGAATCGGGCCGATAGTCACAGCGGGTCTAATCCTCCAGGTGCTTTCGGGCTCGAAGATGATCAACGTTGACTTCACAAATCCGGCAGACAGGGCCCTGTTTACCGGCGCGAGCAAGGTACTGTCGGTGTTCATGACCATCTTCGAAGGAATAGCCTTCCTGATAGGAGGAGCATACAATGTCACAAACGCTTCAGGCCAACTTGTCACGCCTAGTCTACAAGCTCAATTTCTAATCCTCGTCCAGCTGGTGGTCGCAGGGGTAGTGATTATCCTCCTAGACGAGATGCTGCAGAAAAAATGGGGCTTTGGCAGCGGAATCAGCCTGTTCATAGCTGCAGGAGTCTGCCTCTCCATAGTATGGAGCACCATCGGACCAATATCGCCCGTCGCAGATGGCAAATACTTCGGCGCGATCTTCGCCTTCGCCCAATCCATTGGACCCGTGCTCTCCAGCCCTGGAAGCTTCTCTGCATGGCAGGGCGCGCTCTACAGGGGAGGAAGCGGGCTTCCTGACATGGTCGGACTCTTCACCACCCTAGGCGTATTCATCCTCATAATCTACCTCAACGGGCTCCGCGTCGAAGTCCCAGTCTCCTACGCACGATACCGAGGCTTCCGAGGACGCTTCCCCATCAAATTCTTCTACGTATCCAACATACCCGTCATCTTCGCCGCCGCACTCTTCGGAAACATCTTTTTCATAGGACAACTCCTCTTCCAAAGATACAATCCAGCTTGTTCTAGCACAGGTCTAAACTTCTGGCTCAGCCTCTTCCCCGGCTGCTTCGTCCCTACAAGCTCGACAAACGCGCAACTCGTACCTAGCAAGGGACTTGCATACTACACGTTCGCCCCGAGATCCATCACCGTCGTTCTCCAGGATCCGATCAGAGCCGCCGTCTACATGGGCATATTCGTCCTCGCATGCGTCTTCTTCGCGGTGACATGGGTCGAAGTGGGCGGAATGGATTCGAAGACCGTAGCAAAACAGCTGATCGACTCTGGAATGCAAGTAGAAGGATTCAGACGCTCCGGCACCACGATCAGACAGATTCTCGACCGCTACATACCCACGGTAACAATCATGGGAGGAATCGTCATAGGCACCATAGCGGCGGGCGCCGACTTCTTGGGCGCTTTCGGAACGGGAACAGGGATTCTACTGACAGTAGGCATCATCGAACAATACTACGAGATACTGGTCAAAGAGAGAATCACCGAAATATATCCTGGAGTCAAGGGATTCCTCGGACAGTGACCCAAGAACTTGTCCCGCACCATCATAGTAGCAGGCATACCCGGGGTCGGCAAAACCACGGTTCTACAAGAACTTGAGACCGTCGCTCGCGAAAAGAATATTCCATTGAAGATAGTGAACTTTGGGAACGTGATGAACGAGCTGTTCAAGAAACGTGGAAAAACCGTCCATCGGGACCACATGCGACGCCAGGATCTTGAGCTCCAAGCTAAGGTCCAAGAACAAGCTGCGCGCGAGATCGGAAAGACCGGTGGCAAATCAGCACTAGTCGTTGACACCCACATGTTCGTCCGGACCAAGGATGGAATCTGGCCGGGAACGCCGCGAAGAGTCTTAGAACAGCTTGACCCTGGCCTCATCATTCTGATCGAGGCGGACCCCGAGGACATTGCGAGGAGAAGGAATGCAGACAGAACACGTGAGAGAGACAGCAAGACCGTAGACGAGGCCCGGACAGACCTCGAATGGTCAAGGTACATGGCAAGCGCCAACGCTGTTCTAGCTGGCGCGCCTATCCAGATAGTTCTGAATCCAGATGGGCATCAGAGACGAGCGGCGGAGGACCTATTAGCGCTAATCCAGAAGCGGACACTACAATGAGTTTCATCGACGACATTCTGAACACCCTGGCCGCACCGCTCAGCCGATACAGTCATCCGCCCTCTGCTACTCTCCTGGTTCTGGCCGCAGCAATCGTTCTCTCACTGATCACAATGTCTGCTAACAGGTTCCTCGTTAACTACAAGATGATCGCAAACTCAAGACGAGAGTACATGACTTGGACGAGCGCGGTGCGTAAAGCCAAGAAAGATGGAGACGAGAAAGCGCTCGAGAAGCTGATGAGACGTCAGTCGGCGATGATGAAGATGAGCTCGCGATCGACCTTCGAGCAGTTTAAGACATACCCGATCACAATCGTACCTTTTCTCTTGATCTACTATACTGTAGTAAGGGCGATCGGCTCGATCCCAGTAGCTTACGCGCCGCTAGTCCTTCCGTTTACCACGACGACGGGTAATGACATGTTTTCTGTACTGTCTTTGTTCTACTGGTATCTCATCTGTTCATTTACTCTGAGCATTCCACTGTCAAGGTTGTTTGGAGTCCAATCTTCGTTCTCGATGACTCCAACAACGGGAGATTCTAGTTGACGCGTCCCTCGCAGAGGACGAGTGGACGCCGGAAGAAAGTGCTTACTCTCCCATCGGGTATTCGAACTATCCATTTTAGCGCCAAGGCGCACAAGAGTGCGCAGTGCTCCCGATGCGGAGCACAGTTGCATGGAGTAGTGACAGGGAGGCCAGTCGGAGTGGCAAAGAGTTCGCGCGTTCCCTCGCGTCCGTTCGCTGGAGTGCTGTGTGGCAACTGTCTCGCGTCTGAGATTAGACGAGTTGCTCGCGCCTCAGGTTCTATCGATTGATTGTGACAGTTAGCGGGCCGCACGGGTCAGGCAAATCTACGTACGCAGAGAAGCTCGCCGGATCGCTCGGTCTCCGTCATGTATCAGCTGGGCTAATGTTCAGAAAACTAGCCGACGAGAGGAAGATGCCGTTGGAAAAATTTCAGGAGATGGCTGCCGCTGATCCGAGTATTGACCGGTTGGTAGATGAGAGGACGATGCTAGAGGCGGAGAGGGGGGATGTGGTGGTTGATGGACAACTTGCAGGGTGGGTTTTGAAGGAGATTTCTGACTTGAGAGTTCTATTGACCGCGCCTTTGGTGGTGCGACTGGAAAGGATTGCCGCAAGAGACCACATTGCTCTGGAGGAGGCGAGGAGGCAGACGTTGCACAGGGAAGGAGTGCAGGCTGAGAGATATCGCAAACATTACGGATTCAGCGTGGATGACTGGTCCATATACCAACTGATTCTCGATACGAGTTTCGGGTCGATTGACGATACCGCAAAGATCCTTCTCGCCGCTGCTCTTACGGCGAAGAACGCGAAGATCGGGAATATTCGAGAGAAGAACCTCGGAGTCCAGACTATTCCAGTCGATAGCGCTCACCCATAAACCATACACGGACCGCGACAAAGCAGTGAGCAAGTCCGACATCATATCTGGATAGCCCCAGCAACGATTCTCTATCGGAACCATCGTCCAGTAACAACATGCTCATTCCGGAGAATCTGGTCATGATCGTGCATGTCCCTCCGGGGTTGACCTCGCCTGGCAGTCCAGAGCACAGAACTAGTAGTTCAAGAGACCGGGAGTCGAAGCGCTGAACTCGTCTTCGGCTCCATAGACGGCCTATTTTCCGTCCTCGGCATCATTTCAGCAGCAGCTTCAGCAGCACTCATACCAATACAGATATTCGCAACAGGTGTAGGAGGAGCGGTCGCGGGTGCACTCTCCGTCTTTGCCGCAACCTACCTAGCCGAGACACACGAAAAGAAAACTCAACTACTGGAGGCAATAACACGGACGAACCGCCAGCGGTCAAGACAGACCAACGGCAACAAGAAAAAACCAGTTCCCCTCACAACGGAACATCCAAAGATCCATCGACTGTTGGGAAAAATCAATCGAAGAGCGTTAGGCTCCGGAATAGTCACAGCCATAACGTCCGCTCTCGCATCCTTGGTCTTGCTGTTTCCCCTTGTCCTATTCCCTGACACATATGCGGTAACCGCATCAATAGTCATCGGGGTCGTGTTGCTCTCCTTGCTAGGAGCCTTCCGAGGAGTCACTCTCAAACAGTCAGCTGCGAAATCCGCCGTGAAAATGGTCGTTCTAGGAATTCTGGTAATCTTGGCGAGTAAAGTCCTCGGTTCCTTCGTTCTGAAGCTCGTAACTCAGTAGCTACGGAATGCCACCGGCAAGAATCTTCGCCAACTTTGAAGAATCAATGTTTCCACCGGACACAATGCATACAATTTTCCCTGGCCCAGCTTTACCTGTCGTGGCTGCAGCGACAGATGCCGCTCCAGCACCTTCGGCAACAACTCTATTGCGTTCTATCAAGAGCTTGATGGCGGTGGCGATCTCTGAGAGAGAAACGACCAGGGGCAGAAGCAGGTTTCTTGCACGTTCCCACATCTCGGGCAGAACGCTTTTTCCACCGATGCCATCGACGAAACTGGGAGTTCTATTGATCTCTTGTGCTGAACCGGCGGCGAATGACGCGGACAATGGTGCGGCGGTTTCCGGCTCGACAGCGTAGACTCGAGTCTGGGGACTCTTCGCGCGGATGGCTGATGCGATGCCTACGGATAGCCCTCCACCGCCAAATGGTATCACAACTGACCGGACGTCGGGTAAGTCTTCGAGGACTTCCAGGCCCGCCGTTCCGTTTCCTGCCATCATTCGGACATCAGCGAAAGGGTGGATGAATACGGAGTTGTCAAGTGGAGGATAACGATGAGTGACGACAACCTTCCAGACTTCGTCAAAGGAGACTTGGATGATTTTTGCGCCGAACCTTCTGACCGCTTCTAGCTTCGTCTCGGGAGCATTGTCTGGAACAATCACTGTGCATGGAATCTTGTTTTGAAGTGCTTGCCAGGCGAGAGCCTGGGCCATGTTTCCCGCGCTGCAGGTGTAGACTCCACGCTTCCTTGCGTCTGGACCCGCGAGGGCGATGGCGTTGCTGGCGCCTCGGACTTTGAAGGAGCCGGTCGGCTGTAAGCTCTCCAGTTTCAGAAAGATATCTGCAGGCGCGTCTTCAACGTTCAAACGGACGAGTGGAGTTCGTAGAACTGTCCCCTTGATCCGTTCTCTGGCCTCTTCAATGAGTTTCAGGGGTATCGCACCGCGGGTTTCCGAGCCTGGAATGGCCTTCTCTAGCATTAGTGACCAGCAGGCTGATGCTGGTTCTCAACTCTTAAACACCAACGGAGCAGGCGGACCAGCTGGGTCTCATGAAAAAGGAAGCTGTGAAAACGGGTCCCGCGCCGCTCGGCCTCCCATTCTCGCCCGCTCTGAAGTATGGAGAGTTATTGTTTGTTTCCGGGCAAGGACCAATCGACAAAAACGGGAAAGCAATTTCTGGAGATATCAGAGCACAAACAAAGGCTACCCTAGAGAATTTCAAGAGGATCATGGACGCTGCAGGGTCCAGTATGGACTGTGTCCTCCAGACGACGATCTACCTCAAGGATCTAGCCGAATATTCTGCGATGAACGAGACATACTCCAGTTTCTTCAATGACCCAAAGCCTGCGAGGACGACTATCCAGGCAGGCGACCTGCTCTTTGGGATGAAGGTGGAGATTCAGGGCATTGCTTATGTCCCTGACAGACAGAAGAAATAGCATCAGCAATCCTTCTCGGAGAAGGTCGTTCCTGAAGGACAGCAAACACCAGTTCCTCTATCTCACTACCGAAGGGTGGAAGACCAAGACACCGCACAGAATAGAAATCTGGTACATCCGTCACCAAGGGCGATTCTATCTCATCTCGCAGTATCGTGACAAGGCTCACTGGGTACAGAACATCAGGAACCATCCGCGAATCTCTTTCGAGGTGGACGGCGACAAGTACGTGGGACTGGGCCGAGTCGTTGATGCTGGTGCTGAGCGGGAACTGGCAGAGATGGTAATGGAACTCATGGAGGGCAAGTACCAATGGAACGATGGATTGATCATAGAACTTCGACCGGAACCAGGCAGTCAGCAATAACAATCTCGACATTCGAAGGGTCTACTCTTATATCGAGCATCCAACTCGCTTTTCTATACGAGTACTGTTGACGGTTTCAAGCCAGCTTTCAGTCGACAAGAACGTTGAGTTTGTCGAGTTTCAGCGCCTGAAGGATTTGTCGGACAGCGGTGCGGTTGAAGCTCTCGCGAAAGAATTGGGGGTGGTTTATGTTACCGCGATCACGCGGGATGGCTGTTCAGGTTGCATGGAACAGAAGCCACTGTTTCGCGAGCTTGCTCAAGAAATGAGCTCGGATCTTGGCGGTAGGGTTCATTTCGCAAATGTTCATGTTCGCTATTCTGAGAACGATCGAGCCGAGTCCTGGGATAGCAAGAGAATCTTTCGACACGCCGCTTATCCAACGTACTTGGTTCATGTGAGATCTAAGAACGGCGTCCTTGAGGTCTACAGGGCGATCTATCCAACTATGGAGGAGCTGGAGAAGCAGACACGGGAATCTCTGGACCTAGCGAAGCTCTACAAGGAAGCCGCTTAGAAGAAGCTAGAAGACATCTAGGTCGCAGCTGCTTCTAGATCGTAGAGACCGGCGAGAACGTCTAGGACACCATGGTTGTCGAACAACCGGAAGAATCCGCCTAGCACGAGAAATAGGCCGCCGAGCTGTAGGCCGAGGACTGCTTGCTGGTAGCCGAGTGTCCGGGAACCTAGGAGGAGCGATGAGAGCGTCAGTGCCAGGCCGAGGAAGGCTACAAGCTTAGTCTTGAGCATACGAGCACTACAGCATCAATCACAAGATATGGAATGCAAGATTCGGCTATAATGCTGACCCGACCTTCTCACGGAACAATAGTAAAAACAAGTAACGGGAAAACCGCTTGTGCCTCGCGAGACGCTTGAAACATACCCCCCTTTTTTTCTGAAAGATTTACCGTCCGGCACTGACATTCCGCTAGTTTGGCTGATTAGGAGTATTCTAGGCTTGGATGAGATTGCGTTTGCTTGCTTTGTCCCTCGATTTGCGAACGATTTTCAGGCGAGATTCTGGTCATGTCTCAAATTCGAGACCAGGGCTGATAACGGGCGAGTTTTGGATTCACATATCTCCTGTCAACCACTCCTGCGACGCGAGGCTGGGTCGCTAAGACCCCTATTTTCCAGAGACAACCTACTGTAAGACGCTGATTCAGGGCGAGTCGTCCGATTTAGGGCACAATCCAAGCTTTGGCGAAAAAGCAAGACGTGGGAAGCGTTAACGCCGTTCACGAACGATTCAAGGGCATATTCGGACCCCCCGGACCCACATTCGAAATCACGGCTGATAATGGGTGATTTCTTTCAGGTCTTAGGCGACTTCTTGTATCTCTTGTCGAGAGAGAATGTGCAGTGGCGCGTTGTATGCCTTGCAATGTGAGAGAAAGCGTCGAGAAAGGCGATTGGGCCGTGGGGGTTTCTACAAGTATGTTTACCTGAACTTGTCAGGAAACTGCTTGACAATACCCTTGTAGAGTGCGTCCGCGAGAGTCAGTATCTCAGTGTAAATATCGTCGAAGGCTAAGACTGCTTCCTTCCATTTCTTGCCGAGTACTGCTACAGCCTCCTTCTTCGTCAGATCAAGGTGCTGTTTCAACAAGTCGGAAACGTCGCGCCTTGGCCAGTTTGGGTTTGCACCGCTCAGGAATTTAGCAATCTCTTCTGCATTATCAGACCATTGTTTGTCTTCTTCCTGGAATTTCTGCTGGTTTCCATTCTTTGCAGCTCCGACAAGCTCGACGGCGATCTTGATGTGCTGTTTCAATAAACCAGTGAGCTTGTTTCCAGCATCCTTTCCATAATACTGGCTGACAGCGTCTCCTATGTGCTCCTGATTCTTGAGCAATATCTCTGCAGCCGCATCAGCGTTCGCCGTGCCAAGTCCAGCAGCAATAATGTACTCGCGCGTATAGAATACGTGGTCGGACCAGAGCTTCCGCATCCCGACTGCAAGCGAATGCTCCTTTTCATTCATCATGGTCTGCATTTTCAGATCGGCTTTCGAGTTTCATGATCCCGCGTATATAAGCGCGCAACTTGCAAGAACCCAGCTGTGCGTACGCGAGTCCCACAATGCAATCTGAGAACGAGAGACCAATATTCTATAGGCTTAAACCAACAAGACGCAGTTTACTCCTATGATGTCGAAACCTGTGTTGACTGTCGAACTGAAGGCATTGCAGAACCGCGCGAGCGAAGCAACCCAGTTTCTGAAATCCAAGCTCGAAGGGAAAATGAAAACCAGAGGAACACAGCTCCAGATCGAGGGCGCAAAAACCAAAGAAGTCAAACTATTACTCCACAAATTCCTCCACCACCAGGGCCTAAACCACTACAGAGTCCTAAGCCAGAGCGGGGTCCTAGAGGTTACACCACCGGAGAAACATGACTTGCATCCGCTCGAACGTGAAGGCTCACCGCCAACTGCGGCTCAAACAACCCCGTACTATTTCCCGCAAGCACCAGTTCTGACGCCAGAGAGACAGAAGAAGGCCAAACCCAAACATAAGCACGAGTAAGGCGAGGGCGCTAGTTGCCTCTCGAGGACTCGCCAGGTTTCAAGGGACCCACGATCTCCACGACGTAACCCTCAGCGTCTTTGAAGCCAGTTGAACGTGTCCCCCAAGGCCGATTTGCAGGAGGCTCATCGAACTTCACCCCCTTTGACCTGAGAGACGAATAGACCTCGTCGACATCATTGACCTCCAGGTGCACCTCGACAGTCGAGCGGGAGAGAGGTGGCGCTTTAGTCAATCGGTGGAACGCGAGCCGAGATCCTTTAGTGTCGAACATGATGAAGTTCTCGTTCTCCTGAGCCACCGGAAGACCAAGTGTGTCCTTGTAGAGCTTCTTCACCTCGTCGAAATGAACCGCCCAAAGGGTCACGTAGGATAGCTTACTCAGCCTCATGACGTGATTCCGAATTGCTTGGCCAGACTACGATTATTAGTAGGTTCGGGAGCCATGAAGTCTACCCTAATACGATCAAGTCTTCGAATTTGACCAGATCTTATGCGTACCGTGTTGCCTCAAGACGATGCCCAGGATAGTCATTACCAACCCGATCGTCGCTACAAGCGTCGAGACGGCCTTAACAACAAAGAGTTGCTGCAAGGCCTGGGAAGTAATTGCCGCCCCCGCACCCGTCGCAACTGCCGAGGCGACTGCCCCAGAGATGCCGCTTGGTAGCAAGACTAGACCAGTGATCAGAAAAATTTTCTTGATGTCTCAGCGCCACTGGAAAAACGCGAGCCACCCGGAAATAGGTGTTCACGATTGCCGGATTTAGATACCCTAAGGGAGGTAATTGCTCGACTAACCCTACGACCGCAAGTCTCGAGACCGCAAGGGCTGGTGCCTGCCGCAATAGGTTAGACTGAGCATAGAAATTCAAGGCTTAGATGGTTATCCCGTAGAAACGCGGGAAGACTTGGGACATGACTCTATTAGGAGCGGCGACGGTAGTAGGTGGTATCATTTTGACAAAATTCATGATGTCGCTTCGCGACGAGAACTATCGCGTCCTAACTGGCGCTGCAATAGACCGAGGAATTTCTGTGCAAGAGCTTCTCCGAGCCGTGATTATCCCGGACTGGGTCAAAGAGGCTCCCCGAGTAATAGTTGCCGATGTCTGGCCTTCTATCAGACCGCGTCGCTAAAAACACTAAGCCGACAACTCGGTCTTCCTTATGGTCATCTTATTAGGGACGACTACGAACGAGGCAGGACGAGCAAACATGGCGAAACAGGTAACTTGCGACTGTGGCTTCATGCTACGCACGCCATCTGACGACGAGCTAGTGAAACACGTGCAACTTCATGCAAAAGACACTCACAGTCTGGACCTAACACCGGAACAGGCCCTGGCACGGGCGGTCTCCGTGGAAGCCACAATACAAGCTTAGCGATTCAGAAGACCCGGCGGTAAACTTCCCTCTTTGTTTTGCATTTTCGGCGAGCAAGCCGTTCGACAGCAAATCTGATTCAGCGCTGGAAAGACTGCCAGGTCTCTAGAATTCGGACGACCCGAAGCCTGGTCTAGGAACGATTTTCTTACCAGCGAGATTCAGGGATCTAATCAGAGGGCTAAGAGTTGGCCGATGGTGAGATGTTTCTTGGGGGGTTCACGAGCGGTTTCCTCGCGAGAGGCCTGACCCATATCGGATACGGAATTTATTTTTACAACTAGCAGACTGATCAGCATGGATGTCGGCCGCGAACGGTGGCGGTGCCTTGAGTGGCACCATGGCCGGCTTCATCCACGGTGAGCTGATGCCACAACTCTCTCCAGAAGAGAGCGCCAAGACGATAACAGTTCTTGAGCGGATGAGAGAATTCGAGATGGAAAGGAACCAGATAAGCCGAATAGAACTCAAGAAACCAGGCCTACTAGAAACTGGTCACATCGTAATTACGCCGAAGGCGGGAAGACCGGAGAAGATCTCTCTCCGGCACCGGATAGCCTACGATAGACTGACGACGCTCATGCAAGCCTTCAGCCCTGAACTGGTCAGCTCGTCTTAGACGACTTGCTCTAACACTCGGATGGCTAAGTGACTCCTCGCAAGTCTTAAAACAGCGTCACATTACTCGTCAGAATCAATAGGGCGCGTGAGTGGGGCCTTCCACCCGTTGCGCCATAAAAACCCCGGAGTAGGGAGGCAAATGAGAAGAGAAACAAAAGATAGGATCACAGTTTCCCGTTCTAGAAACCTCGCACTAGCAGCGGTATTTGGAGCGCTCTACGCTGCACTTGTAATCGGATTCGCTCCAATTAGCAACCTTCCAATACAGGTGAGAGTCGCAGATGCTCTGATGCCTCTCGCCATCCTTTTCAGATGGCCCGCAATCCTTGGATTGGGAATTGGAACCGCAGTGGGTAATTTCGCTGCGGATTCGCTAACCGGATTCCCATCAGCATCGATTGGACTTGACATTGTAGGCGGAAGTCTCGTCAATCTTCTCGCCGGATTCTTAGCTTGGAAGATAGGCCAGCAAAATTGGAGAGTCAGAAATTGGACCGCAAGTTGGTTCATCGCCACCCTTGTTGAAACCGCACTGATATCAGTGGTGGTAGGCGGCTACCTCAGCATTGTCTTCGCGATACCACTAGCTCTCTCGATCCTAGGCATTCTCGCGGGAGAGATTGTGGCGATAAACATCGGCGGCTTTATGCTTCTCAGCATCATTGGAACATCAAGGAGCTTAGAGCTTCTCAGATCGTGGGGTTTGCAAATTCACAGAGTCGATCGGGATCACTAGATTTTCAGGCGAGTCTTACCTGCTTACCTTCAGCTGGCTTTAGGTCAGACAGCCTAACTCCCACTAGCCTCATCTTACGTCGATCTTTCTCGAACTCTCTGAATAGCAATGTAACATATTCTCTGATGACCCCCAAGTCATCTACGTATCCCGTGTGGGTTTTTTCGCGGGTGAACGTTACGAAGCCTTCGAACCGGACCTTGATTCCGACAGTACGGTACCACAAACCTTCGCCCAACAGTCTGTCATGCACCTCGTGACTTAGAGACTCTAACGCGTCCCGGACCATCATCTTGTTCTGAATGTCCCGCTCGAACGTTTGCTCAACACTGATGGATTTCCGCAGTCCTCTCTCTTCTACAGGTGTCTCCTCAATCCCGTTGGCGATGGCCCATAGCCATACGCCGCCTTTTCCAAACCAGTCCGTGAGCTTCTTCGCCTCAACCCTGCTCAACTGGCCAATGGTCTCGATCCCTTTCTCATGGAGGAATTCAGTAGTCTTCTTACCCACTCCGCTTATCCTGTTGACTGGCAGAGGTTCGAGAAACTTGTCCACTTCTTCTGGTTGAACAGCCGTGAGCCCGTCAGGCTTCTGCATATCCGAAGCCATCTTCGAAATGGATTTGCTAGGGGAGACCCCGACACTGACGGTGAGGCCTTCTCGTTTTTTCAGGGCTTCTTTCAGCTTGGAAGCTAGAAGCCTTGCGTCATCGTAGGTCTTGCATCTCTTGCTGACGTCCATGTATGCTTCGTCGATGCTGGTCTGTTCGAAAATATCGGCAAAGTCGCGCATGATATTCATCACTCTCTCCGAGGTCTCACCATAGAGCTCGAAGTCAGGTGGCACATAGATTCCCTGAGGGCAAAGTTTCCAGGCCATGCTGATCGGCATACCGGATCGAACCCCAAACTTTCTTGCCTCATAGGAGCAAGAAGTGACAACGCCACGCCCTTTGCCATTTTTCGGGTCCGCGCCCACGATCAGTGGCTTACCCTTCAATGAGGGATCACGGTGGATCTCACAAGATGGATAGAAAGCGTCCAAATCGCAGTGAAGAATTATTCTCGGCCGGGATTTAGTAGACATTTTCTAGCGTTCAAAGTCATAGGCAAAACCCAGGTGTCTCGATGGCTCCAACAACCCAGATTCCGAATCCACTTTGAGTCCAAAGTCTTCAAGGAACTTCGCTCCCAACACGGGAAGGGCGCCTTCGTAGGTCGCGACAAGAGTTACGTTCTCGCGGCCGTGGGCTGAGACTATGATCGAATAGATTGCTGTTTCAACAATGCTACCATCTTCCAGTTCCAACTTCGCCTTCAGGGATTCTGAAGAAGCACCCACTTCAAACAAGAGGTCGGCTGGCAGAATCGTGAAGAAGACCGTCAGGTCAATTGAAACTCCGGAGATATCTTTCTGGCCTTTCTCGCCCTTGACCGAAGCTCTCGTGGAAGCCGGGGACATGCTCCAACTCGCAGAGTGGTAATAGTCTCCCTGCCAGATAAGCTTCAGAGTGGGCCGTGGCTTTGGAAAGCAGGTAGATCTTGATTGTTCCTGTTCTGCTTTTTGAGATTTGGGCAGCGTTATCGCGCGATAGAAGTGCCAATATAGGCGTAGGTTTCGGGGATGCCCATTTCTTGCAGAGTCGAGTGACGACAGTAGCCATCCACAAGGAGGTTTTCTTCACGCAACAGAACTATCGGCCAGATAACTGCCCCCCGTGCCTCCAACGCTCTGCGCAGCTCCAATCGTCGTTCTTTCAGTCGCTCCGCGAACTTTCGACCAGTTTTGATGTCAGAGGAGTTCAGGATCAGAGGATTCAGCAGTACCTCGCCGAGGCTGACAACCTCCAACCTCCACTTCCGTTTTGGCAACGTGTTAAGCAAGGCATCATTTAGCGGGTCCTGTCCCATGCTCTCCAGATCCGCTTCGAGTTCCCTCCGGACCTCCGTGTTGATGAGGTCATGGATATCATCTGAATCCTCAAACACTCGATATTCGATGCCGCGAAGCCGACGCACGGTTGTCAGGTTCTCGGTTGTAGGACGAACAATCATGATGTCGAGGAACCTTCGACTCGGGAACAATTGATCATAGTCTGTCGCACCTCGAACTGCTCCAGTCCCGCTCTTAAAACTCGCTCCTCAGATAAACTGCTCGATCGCCCGGCCTAGAAACAGTTTCGGTCGTCTCAACAAGAAATCCACCGTTAACCCTTTTACAGTAGCCGGCGGTCGAAGTCCGTCGTGCAAGTTCTAGAGAACGGGCCCAACCAAAGCTATACGAAAAAGATCGAGGAAGAATACAAACGGCAATACGAAATCGCATCAGAGGCCCGGTCGAAAGGACTTGACCCCTCGTGGAAGGTTGAATCACAAACAACCTATGATCTAGCTGAGCGTGTGGAGAAATCAGTCGGGCCAATCGGAGTCGCAACTCGAATCCGAGAATTGAGCAAACTAATCTCCCGTGAAGAGACAGCGCTGAAGATTAGCGAGGACATCGTTCTGGGCCACTTCGGAAGCCTTGAGCCAGAAGATGCCGCCGAACAGGCAATCCGTACAGCGCTAGCGGTGCTGGATGAGGCCGTGACTGTGGCGCCAATACAAGGAATCCACGACGTCAAGATCCGGACAAACGTGGATGGATCAAAGCACCTAGCCATCTACTTTGCAGGGCCCATGCGGGCGGCCGGTGGGACGGAAATGGGCTTGACAATGATCGTCGCCGACTATGTCCGTCGACAACTGAACATTCCACCTTATCACGCCTCAGAACAGGAAGCGATGAGATTCGTCGAAGAACTACGTTTGTACGAGCGATCAATCGCCCGTTTCCAATATCGGAACCCCGATAGCGTGCTCAAAGACGCGGTCATGCGTCTAACCGTCGAGCCAAACGGAGTGGAAACAGACCCCGTCGAGGTGACAGTCAACCGGAATCTGATGAGGATAGAGACAAACAGGGTCAGGGGCGGAACACTGCGAGTGGTAAATGATGGGCTGCTCGGAAGATCAACCAAGGTTCTGAAGATCGTTGAGAAGCTAGGCCTGGAAGGCTGGGGATGGCTGGCCATGATGAAAACCTCGTCTTCAGAAGGAGAAGAGGCGAAAGAATTCATGTTCATGGAAGATGTCGTAGGAGGGCGCCCGATCTTCGCCTTCCCCGGTGCAGCGGGAGGATTCAGAATTCGGTATGGCCGTGCGCGAAACACTGGAATGGCATCTGTTGGAGTTCACCCGGCTACTATGGAGATTCTCGGGGGCTTTCTGGCGGTAGGGGTCCAGATGAGACTGGAAAGGCCTGGGAAGGCAGGCATAGTCAACGCGGTCGATAGCATCGAGCCTCCCATCGTGAAGCTCATCGATGGATCAGTGATGAGGAT
>Ga0209806_1000646_pt1 | contig 23805 bp, 15 predicted proteins | sample GraSoiAngelo_152_FD_186166 | JGI IMG/M metagenome (GOLD analysis project Ga0209806, IMG submission 186166) | Grasslands soil microbial communities from the Angelo Coastal Reserve, California, USA - 14_1009_12_30cm (SPAdes) (version 2) | ecosystem: Environmental > Terrestrial > Soil > Grasslands ... | reverse complement strand
CTTCTTTTCCAAGCTTGGCACTTTCGATCATTTGGTATTCACCGCGGGCGACAACCTGCATTTGCACGACCTTGCCGCTACGGATCTCCAACAGGCCAGACGCGCCTTTGAGCTGCGTTATTGGGCAGCACTCGCTTCGGTCAAATACGGAAGCTCCCATATTCGCAAGGAAGGCTCTATCGTACTCACAACCGGATTTTTGCACCGACTGCGTGCGTCCGGCGCTTACTGCGAGCTACTGGCCGCTTCTTGGCGGGTCAATGGAAGTAATTGAGGCGAAAGGTAAAAGCTGCAGGATCAGAAGTTTGTAAAGAATAGCCAAAGTGCTGGCATCAGATGGTGTGTCTGCCCACCACTTCCGCACGCTAGCAACTACTTTATTTCCAGTTGCTTTACTGCGAAAAACTTCGATCCGCGACACCCACTGTCTCGGGTTCTCTTCAGATTATCCGTCTGTACGCCCGACTCCCAGACTCTGCCCGAGGGCGAAAGTCCGGTATCCCGAATCGACTTTAATCTTACCATGGGGCCAGCTTTCCCAGAGACCTGGCGGCCCCGATCCGAGAACCCTGTGCTCAAGTTCTCCGGTCCAGATGGCTGGCTGAATAGTCGCGGATCCGCGTGCGCAGCCGTGAAGGGGCCTGAGTTCACAATCCAACTGCATCGCACGTCACAGCGTCGCATCCAGATTCTCCGAGTGAGTGGCCTGTAGGAGCGCTGCCTGTACAACCGCGGCCATCTTCGGTTCGCTGTTTGCGGCAAAGTGTGAGGAGGAATTCAGAAAGCTTAGACGCGCCCGGTCAAGCAGCGGCAGCCGTAGAGCGGCTGCATCGTGTGCCTTCGAAAACGGGAATGAGTTTGATGCAGGTGTGCCAGCGTTCCCGTGGCTTGAGCCGGACTTCAAAATGCAATTTAGATTGACGATGAACGGCCGGGGAGTCCGAGTTTTCAATCCGCACAATCAGTCCACGATGAATCCTCGCGACGCCACGATTTCCTTGATGCGCGTATCGATGCGTTGCTCGGTAGTCGAATTCGAGTTCTGCGCGGCGCGCAGAGAGACGCCGCCACCGCCGCCTTAGTTTCCCCCGTTGTTTCTGTTTGAAGGTTTCGGCCTGGTCAGCGAAGTCGCCATCCAACTCGATCTCGAAGATGAAGCGGGTCGGGTGCTGGGTGAAGTTTGTGAAATCGACATCTTCGTGTACTCCCAGGCCCACTGTGCGCGATATCTTTAACTCGATGGTTTCCTCGGAAGCTGGCTCCATCTCGCCCGAACCCGTATCTTCTTTCCACCGAAGATCAGGGGGAGGAAGGATGTAATAGCCGAGCCAGGAATGCTGTTCCACGTTTGAGACCGCCACTGTCTACGGTGCTTTGTCTTCCACCCAGGCCTGTGTTGCCTCCTCCGCTCGCCTCGACCAGCACCAGGGTAGTGCTGTCCCACTGGAGCGTGCCATCCGATTCCGGAAAATCGGTCGGGACCTTATAGGTCGATACCTTGATTCGATCGATCTGCGCCTTGTCTCTTAACGTGTGATGGCAGTCCTTTCCTAATGACTTCCGCGATGCAGTGAATACGGTATTGATTTCACGACATCGCATGCCCGAAGCTAACAAAGTAGAGATGAGTTTCGTGCTGAAAGGGGTGGCTTCGTAATCATCAACATCCGAAATGGTCTCTCTTCCCGACCGCTTGACACGCGGCAGCACACCAAGGGTCTCTCTGCATTTGGTACCAAAATATTTTCCCGCTCTCATGCACGACCCGCTTGGGAATCGCATCTCTAAACAGCAACCATTGCGCGAGGAGGAATGACGTGACTGCGGCAGATGTGCTCATCGAAACGCTGATCGATTGGGGAGTTGAGGTTATCTTTGGTTTGCCGGGCGACGGCATCAATGGTGTGATGGAGTCCCTCCGCAGCCACCAGGACAAGATTCGATTCGTGCAGGTGCGTCACGAGGAAGCGGCAGCTTTCATGGCCTGTGGCTATGCGAAATTCACGGGCAGGCTGGGTGTGTGCCTGGCTACCTCAGGTCCCGGTGGCATTCATCTTTTAAACGGACTTTATGACGCGAAGCTTGATAGCCAGCCGGTGCTGGCCATCACCGGCTTGCAGTTTCACGACCTCATCGGAACCTACACCCAGCAAGATGTTGCCCTGGACAAGCTGTTCATGGACGTTGCCGTTTTCAATGAACGCATCATGGGACCGACACACGTCGAAAACATTACCGACCTGGCTTGTCGAATTGCCATTGCCTATCGCGGGGTCTCCCACATTACATTTCCCGTGGATCTCCAGGAAAAGGAGCTGAAACAGCGCCAACGCTCGAAGCGCAATATTCCCCATCACACCTCGGATGTGTACGCGCGCAGCGCGAGGCTGCCAGATCGAGTTGAACTGGAGAAAGCGGCGGAAATCCTGAACCAGGGCAAGAAGGTCGCAATTCTGGCTGGTCGAGGCGCATTGGACGCAACTGATGAATTGGAACAAACCGCGGAGTTGCTGGGAGCGCCCATCGTGAAAGCGCTGCTTGGCAAAGCCGCTGTTCCAGACGACAGTCCCTACACCACGGGCGGCATCGGGCTGCTGGGCACAAAACCCTCACAGGAAGCAATGGAAGACTGCGACACGTTGTTCATGGTAGGCAGCTCTTTTCCCTACATCGAGTTCATGCCGAAGCCGGACCAGGCCCGAGGAGTCCAGATCGAACTCGATCCCAAACGTATTGGACTGCGGTTTCCAATTGAGGTTGGGCTGGTCGGCGACAGCCGCAATACTCTACGGGAGCTGATTCCGCTACTGAAACACAAGGAGGACCGAAGCTTCCTTCAGGCGGCACAAGCGGGAATGAAAGATTGGTGGAAGGTGATGGAGAAGCGCGCAACGCGTTCCGACAAGCCCATGAAGCCACAAGTGGTGGCATGGGAACTCGGCAAGCGTTTGCATGATGATGCGATCGTGAGCTGTGATAGCGGAACCATAGCGACGTGGTGGGCGCGACACATCCAGGCTCGTCGCGGCCAGATGCACACACTGTCCGGTAATCTCGCCACCATGGCACCTGGATTGCCCTATACGATTGCCGCCCAGGTCGCCTTTCCGAACCGCCAGTGTGTCGCATTCGTCGGGGATGGCGGCTTTTCGATGCTGATGGCGGAGTTCGCCACGGCTGTAAAGTATAAGCTTCCTATAAAGGTGGTCATCATCAAGAACAACACGCTCGGGCAGATCAAGTGGGAGCAAATGGTTTTTCTCGGCAATCCCGAATACGGTGTTGACCTGCATCCCATCGACTTCGCCGCGTACGCACAGGCCTGCGGAGGAGTTGGCTTCACTGTGGAAGATCCTGGAGAGTGCCCCCGCGCCGTAGACGAATTCTTAAATGCTCCCGGCCCGGCTGTGTTGCAAGCCGTGGTCGATCCATTCGAGCCTCCGATGCCGCCCAAGGTGAAAGCGGAGCAAGCGCTGCACTTTGCGGAGTCACTGGCTCGCGGCGAGCCAAATCGCAAGAAAATCGCTCTCACCACGATATCTGATGAGGTGCGGGAGCTGATTTAGAGATTGGATCTGTGAGATCGGAGCCCGCACTCGAGAGGAGATGTTGTCAGGCCGGAAACTGTCATGATCACTGGCGCATCCGCGGGTTTAGGGCGGGCTGCGGCACGTGAGTTCGGACGGCGAGGCGCCAAAGTTGGCTTGCTCGCTCGTGGTGTCGAAGGTCCGGAGGCCGCAAAACGCGAAATCGAATCCATGGGTGGAAGGGCGCTGGTCCTTACCGCCGACGTTGCGGATTCCGCCGCCGTTGAGCAAGCAGCTGCGATCCTCGAAGAGAAACTGGGGCCAATTGACATTTGGGTGAATAATGCGATGGCTTCCGTTTTTTCACCCGTCATGGAGATGACAGCGGAAGAATATAAGCGAGTCACGGAAGTTACCTATCTAGGTGTCGTATATGGGACGCTCGCGGCCCTGAAGCGAATGCTGCCGCGGAATCGGGGCACGATTGTTCAGGTGGGCTCAGCGCTGGCTTATCGAAGCATTCCGCTCCAATCCGCGTATTGCGCGGCCAAACATGCGGTAGCGGGATTCACAGACTCGTTGCGTTGTGAGCTGATTCACGATCGAAGGAAGATTCACCTGACCATGGTGCGGGCGCTGAACACGCCACAGTTTGGTTGGGTGAAGAGCCGATTGAAGCACAAGGCGAAGCCTGTGCCTCCAATCTTTCAACCTGAGGTCGGTGCACGCGCGATCTACTGGGCAGCGCATCACGAGCGTCGGGAACTTTATGTTGGTTGGCCCACTGTGGAAGCGATCGTGGCCAATAAAGTCGCACCCGGAGCGCTCGATCACTACCTCGGACGAACTGGCTTTCGGTCCCAACAAACCTCCGAACCCGAAGATCCTCATCGGCCCGACAACCTGTAGAAACCAGTAGAGGGAGATCACGGCGCCCATGGACGCTTTGACGACTGCGCCCACGAAACAAGCTGGGAACAGCAAATAACTCACGAGAGTCTCTGGATCGGCGCTGGCTTCGCGGTAGTCGCCGCCGCAGGCTTACTTCTCGCCTTCAATCGGCATTCTGAAATACCAGGTTCGAAGCGCAGGGAATTCGAGCGATTTATTCGCCATGCAGCTTAGGTTACGAAGCGCAAAAACAAATAGGCCGATGCTTCCCATAGCGACCGATTCTTACGTCGCCGCAAATCACCAGGGTCCACCATTGCGGTGTCCAGCGAGTTCGAAGCCAGGAGCCTCGAGACTCGAGTGGCGATGCCCACAGATCAATAATCGAAGATCGGATTCTGGAAAGCGAAATCAAGTCAAATGGATTGTGGGCAATTCTTCCCAAAGTCGTCGTGCTCTTTCCTGTTCTCAGAGAAGCTGTTAGGATATTTCTGTGCCAAAAGCTCGTTCAAATGTTGTCGGTGGTTAGGTCCAAGGTGGTGACAACCTGGATCGTGTGGAACAGACCGCGCAAGCTATTTTGCATATCGCAAAAGTGCAGGGTGGACCCAAATTTGTAGCCGGTTCCGCCAGAAATCGCGCTCTTTTAGGCAACCAACGTAACCCTGCGTAATTTATGCAAAAGGTGCAAAGCCGCATAAACAGAGGCGACTGCGTATCTGGTTGATTTGGCGAGTGGGGACGTAGTTCAGTTGGTTAGAACGCTGCCCTGTCACGGCAGAGGCCGCGGGTTCGAGTCCCGTCGTCCCCGCCATTCAAAATCACAGACTCACCGGAAGCCCTCTATTGTTCCCGTGGGCACCAAATAGGACAACGGCCTTCTGCGCACAACGCTTCTTTGTCGAGACCGCCTGCGACGGGTATCGAGTGTCACTCCGATTGTCGAGTAACGCAGCAATTCCTGCATGATCCGAGACAAAACGCTGAAGGGTCCCCAGAATATTTCGTGCCCACCCCGCATCCCGAGCGTCGCAAACCGTGGACCCGAAGGGTCGGAGTCCTCGCGAAATTCGAATTTGGCATCGATTGCTTCCAATTGCCGACCATCCGTTCGTGAAGCCGCACCCACGCATACGCGAATTGCGATCTTTTAGCGACCACTGCTACCGTCCGGTCTCGCCACCTGATCCAGCGAGATTCCATTTGCTTCCGCAAGGCCATTAGTAGGAGAATATCGAGCGCTTCGGCCCTTCGTCGGAAGCGGCTACCTCTTTGACACAGCCGCTTGAGGGGACAACATGGACGTCTCGTCTCACGATGTCCTTCTCGTAGGTGGTGGGGGCGCAGGACTGCGTGCCGCCATCGCTGCTGCCGAGGTCAATCCCCAGCTCAGTATTGCCGTAGTTTCCAAGGTTTATCCCATGCGCAGCCATACGGTTTCTGCCGAAGGCGGCGCCGCCGGCGTAATCAAGGAGGACGACAGCCTCGACGAGCACGCCTACGACTCCATCTCGGGAGGCGACTGGCTATGCGATCAGGATGCGGTTGAAACATTCGTTAAGGAAGCCCCGCAGGAGTTGTTGCAGCTGGAACGGTGGGGTTGCCCGTGGAGCCGCGAACCAAACGGCCATATTGCGGTCCGCGCCTTTGGCGGAATGAAGAAGCGGCGAACCTGGTTTGCCGCTGACAAAACCGGCTTCCACATGCTGCACACCCTGTTTCAGACCAGCTTGCGATTCGATCCCATCACCCGCTATGACGAATGGTTTGTCACCAAGTTGTTGGTGGACGAGGGCCGGGTTCAGGGCGTCGTAGCCATCGAGTTGATGTCTGGAAGAATCCAGGCGATTACCGCGAAGTCGGTTATCCTTTGCACGGGCGGATGTGGCCGGATCTTTCCCTTTACCACCAACGCGAACATTAAGAATGGCGACGGAATGGCTTTGGCATACCGAGCTGGGGCGCCACTGAAGGACATGGAGTTCGTGCAGTACCATCCCACCGGACTTCCGTTCACCGGGATCCTGATCACAGAGGCAGCACGGTCCGAGGGCGGCTACATGCTGAATAAGGACGGCTACCGCTATCTGCAGGACTACAACCTCGGAAAGCCACAGCCCAAGCCGGTATTGCGTTCCATGGAACTGGGACCACGGGATCGTCTGTCCCAGGCTTTTGTAAGCGAAGACCAAAAGGGGCGAACCATACAGACACCCTACGGTTCGATCGTCCACCTCGATCTGCGCCACCTCGGCGAGAAGGTCATCAACACCAAGCTTCCCTTCGTCCGCGAACTCTGCATGAAGTACCAGAACATTGATCCGGTCAAAGAGCTGATTCCGGTGCGGCCGGTAGTGCACTACATGATGGGTGGCGTAAGCACAGACATTGACGGGGCCACGCCTCTAGCCGGTTTGTATGCCGCGGGCGAAGTGGCATGCGTGAGCATCAACGGGGCGAATCGCCTGGGCTCCAATTCGTTGCCTGAATGTCTCGTCTTTGGAGCACGCGCCGGAAAAGCTGCAGCCCTTTTTGCGGCCCAGCAGAAGGTGCCCAATGGTAGCGTTTTGGCGCAAGCCACAGACGAACGGAAGAGATTGGAGTCACAATTCCTTTTCAAAACCGGTGGGAGGGAACGTATCTCAACCATCCGCGAGGGAATGCAGACAACAGTCGAGAAGTGTGCGGGAATCTATCGGGACGGAGCATCACTGGCGGAGGGAGCTGACACACTTCGGCAACTACAGGAGCGATTCGCAGACATCAATCTGGATGACCACAATCGCACCTTCAACACCGAGTTGGAGGCAGCTTTGGAACTCGGCTTCATGCTGGACGTGGCGGAATCCATAGTGCAGTGTGCCCTGCATCGGACTGAATCACGCGGCGCACATCAACGCACCGACTTCCCCGCACGGGACGACAAGAGATTCTTGGCCCACTCGATTGTGCATCGCAATCCGGATGGTTCGTCGCGAGTCGAACTTCTGCCGGTGAAAATTACGCGCTGGGCGCCAGGAGAGCGGGTCTACGGCGAGTTATCGCAAACGAAAGAGCCACCGCAGGCAGTATTGACAAAGAAAGCCGGGTGATCATGGCTGACAAGATCATTCTCGAGGTGGCACGTTACTCCCCGGAGCAGGACACCAAGCCATGCTTCGCGACGTACGAGGTCCCCGTTCACAAGGAATGGGTCGTGCTCGATGCTCTCAATTACATTAAGGATAAGGTAGACGGTTCGCTCACCTACCGATGGTCCTGCCGCATGGGCATCTGCGGCAGTTGCGGCATGATGGTCAATGGCGAACCAAAGTTGACCTGCGCTACGTTCTTATCGTCGTACGCCCACAACGGAAACAAGATTCGAGTCGAACCATTGCGCTATTTCCCCGTGGTACGTGACCTGGTCACGGAGTTGAGCGATTTCCTCGTCAAATTGAAAAAAGTGAAGCCGTGGCTCATTCGCAAAGACACAGTACCGCTCTCGCAAGGTGAATTCCTGCAGACTCCTGAGCAACTGGACTACTACAAGCAATTCAGCATGTGCATCAATTGCACACTATGCTACTCGGCCTGCCCTGTAGTCGGGCTGGACCCCAAATTTGTCGGCCCGGCTGCGATCGCTCTGGCCCAACGCTACAACCTGGACTCGCGCGATCAGGGTGCCGTGGAGCGGATTGCGGTGCTGGCACACCCCGAAGGGATCTGGGGCTGCACCTTTGTAGGAGAATGCACGAAAGTCTGTCCCAAGCATGTCGACCCTGCAGGAGCAATTCAGCAGTACAAGCTAAACGCGGTACTCGACTGGCTAACTTCTTTTGTCATGCCGAGAGGTCACAACAGTCAGGATGTAAAGCCATGAGGCAGGAAATAGTTAAGGCAGCGCCGGCATATACGGAATTTCATCCCCGATGGTATCGGGCGCCTGTGTCCGTCTATTGGTGGCTGGGACAATGGCGCTATCTGAAGTTTATTCTTCGCGAGCTGAGCAGCTTATTTGTAGCAAGCTTTGTAGTGATCACACTGTTACAAGTGCGAGCATTGCGGAACGGACCCGAGGCGTATTCCCGATTCCAGCATTGGCTGCAGTCGCCATGGATGATTGCACTCAACCTGGTCAGTTTCTTGTTTGTCGTCTTCCATACCATCACCTGGTTCAATCTGGCGCCGCGAGCCATGCCCATATGGGTGCGTGGGAAGCGGCTTCCCGAGTTTCTTGTCGCCGCGCCCAATTACGCTATCTGGCTGGTGGCGTCGGTTGTGATCGCGTGGTTCGTGTTGAGGTAAGCATGGCAAGACAGTCCGATGAGGCTTTCTTCTGGATGTTATTCAGCGCTGGCGGAGTGATCGCGGCGATTCTGATCCCCGTGCATCTTTTTCTGTTCGGGCTGGCATTTCCATTGGGCTGGCTACCGGCACCCGACTACGGACGCCTGATGTCATTGGTTCATATGCCGCTGGTCCGGGTCTATTTGTTCGTGTTTTGCTCGTTGCCACTTTTCCATTGGGCACATCGTTTTCGCTACACACTCTATGACGGACTCAAGGTGAAACACTTGAATGAAGTAATCTTTGCGCTCTGCTATGGCGGCGCCGTGGCCGGAACAGTGCTGGCAGCATATCTGACATGGACAATTGCGTGATGAACGGAAGAACAAAGAAAAAACGCATCTCTTCGTTTGTTTAGGACTAGCGACTTGCAGATTTGGAGGCAACCCATGGAACTCAAACTGAAGATGATTTCGAAGGATGGTGTTGAGGAGGCGCTTTCCAAGGTGACACTCTATCGTTACCTGAACGAACCGGAAGAGGCGGAATCGATCTGTCACGACATCCTGGCAACGGATCCTGAAAACCAGATGGCCCTGCGCATGCTTGGCCTGACGATTACCGACCAGTTTAGTGGCCAGTCGTCGGACCGCTACGCCGATGCAGGGACCGCATTTCAACGCCTGAACGATCCATACGAGCGGCTCTACTACGCGGGCCTCCTTTGTGAGCGACGTGCCAAGGCCCAGATGCGGGCAGGCCGTCCCCCACAGATGCTGGTGAGTCTTTTCAAAGAAGCGATGCAGTATTTCGAAGAGGCGGAAACTCTTCATCCGACTGGGAACGACGACGCAGTACTCCGCTGGAATCGATGCATACGCCTGCTCGAAAAACTTCCTCAGTTCGAGTCAGAGGAACACCACACGACCCTAGAAGATGCCGATACTGCTCCGGTCGGGATCAGTCGTGGCACCGTCCGGAAGGCTGGATGATCAGAAGCACAATTTTTTCTGTCGTCAACTATTGATCCAAGAATATCGGCTTCTGGCGGACTGAAAACCTCAGGCCTGAATCGCGAACATACCAGACCAGATGCTGTATGGTTCCCGGCGGGGCCGCCGTCGTAGGTCGGGTTCTTCTTCGGGTGGACGCAAGCTGCGGGGCAGGCATCTACGCAGGCGGCGTCTTTGGCCCCATGCAGGGTTCGGCAATCACATTGGCCATCTCCCCTATCACCATCTAACGGTACGTTCGAGAGAACATTCAAGCACTGCTCGCGGTAAACTCGTGCGCATGGCGCCGACAATTGAAAAACTTTCCGCGGTCACTTTCCGCGTTGCGAACATGACAGAATCGGTGCGGTTTTACCGGGATGTTTTGGGTATGAAACTTCTCTATGGTGGAGAGGACACAAGTTTCTCTTCGCTTCGGTCTGAGAATCCACAATCTGCGATCCTCAATCTGGAACAGGGTAAGCCGATGACTCGATGGGGTCGGCTGATCTTTCACGTTACGGATGTGGACGCACTGTGGACTCATCTGAAACAGAGGGGGTTTAATCCGGAAACTCCACGTGACGCCTCCTGGGGAGAACGCTTCTTCCACATGCCCGATCCGGACGGCCACGAGCTATCTTTTGCGCGCCCGCTATCATGAGTTGCGGAGAGCTGCGTCTGGGACAAGTATGCCGATGACTGCGGAAGTGGAGCACGTAGGCGGAGCTTTCGAGAAATAGCGGGCACAAATGCTGGAGGCTTCTGCGACGGAGCTTGTTCTCAGTTCGTTGCCCGCCTTCGTGCCACTGGAGGCAGGCTAGGCGCAAGCGACCTTATCTCAATGGCACCTTCTACAGGACCCTTGGGCACGGGGCGTATACCGTAAACTTCTTCGACGGTGGCGCGCAAGATCTCGGCGACGCTCCACGCTTGGGCAATGCACCCAACAGGTCTGTGCGGGTAGTCTCCATCGAATATTTCCGAGATGTGGCCAAGCCCTGCATCGGCCAAATGATCCTTTAGCGGAGACAACCAGGTCTCCGCCTGCTGCCGTGCTGCTTGACTGCCCCCGTTCACTTTGATGAATGCGGTAATGAACGGACCCATCAACCAGGGCCACACGGTTCCTTGGTGGTAGGCGCCGTCGCGACTGTGGGGATCTCCGGTATAGCGGCCACGATATTGAGGATCGTTGGGGGCCAAAGTCCGCAGGCCATACGGCGTGAGGAGATGTTGTTGCACGACGTCGACGACAAGCTTGGCACGTTCCGGACGTAACATCGTGTAAGGCAGGCTCACGGCGAAGATCTGGTTGGGACGGATGCTGGCGTCAGGCACGCCGGTATTCACAACATCATAAAGATAGCCGCCCTTGTCGTTCCAAAGCATGCGATTGAAACTCCATCTGACCAGCGTGGCCAACCCATTGTACCGTTTGCGCCCGTTTTCATCGCCCAACCGTTGTGCTAAGTCCTCCATGATGCAAAGCGCGTTATACCAGAGCGCCTGAATCTCCACTGCGTTCCCACGCCTCGGAGTAACAACCCAATCGCCGACCTTGGCATCCATCCACGTCAACTGCACTCCCGGCTCGCCGGAGTACAGCAGGCAACTGGCGTCGACCTTAATGCCAAATCGAGTGCCCCGCAGGTGCCAATTGATAATGTCAGTGAGTACGCCATAGAGACTACCGACAAACTGGAGGTCACCGGTGTAGGAAAGGTAAGACCGAAGCGCTTCAAAGAACCATAGGGTCGCGTCGACCGTGTTGTATTCCGGTGTCTCTCCAACATCCGGAAAGACATTCGGCAGCATGCCGCGATCCACGTGATGGGCGAAGGTCTCCAGAATACTGCGGGCGACCTCGAAGCGGCGGTTGGGGAGAGTCAAACCGGGCAGAGCAATCATCGTATCGCGGCCCCAGTCGCTGAACCATGGATAACCCGCGATCACGGTCTTCTTGTCACCTCGGGAAACGATGTAATTGCTGGCGGCCTTACTCAGATCCTTTACAAAGCTGTCCTCCACCGGAGAACTCATGCCGATCTGCCGCCGCCTGGATAGTTCGTTTTGCTTGTATAGGGCCGCTCTCGCGATGTCTCGCCGCTCGGTCGAGGCGATAACCGTGGCCCTCTTGAGCGTCCCAAGATCGAAACGCAAAACGCAGGGATTGAAAAGGTCTTCCGTATGATCGAGTCCGCGCTCGCGCTCCGCCTCATAGTTGAAGTTTCGATACCAATTCGCGGTGGTCTCCACAGTCGCGGCGTCTTGTGACAGGTGCAGAGTGGGCAGCCCCTGATAAGGAGAAATACTAGCCAGGCCGGGTTGCGCACTGACGGTGCCGTCGATCGCGCGATTTTCATGAGTCAGGCTGTGATAATCGCGGAAAGCGAGCAGAGGGCGAAGCTCAAGGAGGACTGCACGGGCTTCGCCAGCGCTCTGCATTTCATACTGCACGACTGTCGTGTTCTCGCCCTGAACCATGAAAACGGTCTTCTCGATCTGAACACCCTGAACTTCAAACGTGAAGATTGGGAATGGCTCGAGGCGGAACTGTTTGAGATATTGGAACCCTTTGGGATGCACAACTCCCTGATACTGATTCGAGCACAAGTCAAACGCCCGGCCATCGATGAGGACAGTTTCTTCCAACTTGGAAAGAAGCACCAGGCGTCCAACCGGAGGCTTAGTGGCGGCGACGAGAAGACCGTGATAGCGGCGGGTATTGATTCCGGGCAGGGTGGAAGAAGCGAAGCCCCCGAGTCCGTTGGTCTCAAGCCATTCGCGGCGGCAAGCCGCCTCCAGATTGCCGCACAGGTCTTGTCCGAAACGGATCATGGTGCACGCTCTCTAAAATCGGGCTCCAGCCGAGTAAGCCGCAGATCAGAATGTGTATGAAACGCCGATCAATGGAACTACCTTCGCCCGCAAGCCGCCGTCATCGAGCTTAATCTGAACGTTACCGGTCACCAACCAATTGCCAAACGGGCTGTACTTAGCGCCGAGCGCAAGGTCGTCGGTGTTGAATGAACGGTGAATGGGAATCGTGTTCAGTATCTCGGGATGGGCGACGAGGTTCACGTCCTCCCAAGCACCCAACTTCACTCCTGGAGCATCGTAGAAACGTTGGCCCAGAAGGTCCACAGCGAGAGTTAGCTTCTTCGTAACACCAGCGTCGACCCCACCCGAATAAAAAAGCTGGTCGGGAAGACGGCCTTTTGTTCCCGTGACCGGGTCTCCGGCCAGAATCGAGCTGCCGTTGAACTCGTACCCGATGTTGGCATGAGGCGATAAGCGAGAGTGATAGGAAGCCGAGAGGAAAGGTTTGACGCCGGCGGCGCCGGTGCCCACGAAGTTCTTTTCGTCTCCCGTCGGAACGCGCACGTCCGCACCCAGAGCCACCGCGGTTCGCTCGTGCTTGAAGATCGTACCCTTGGCACGAAAAACAACGTCACCAATCCCACTTGCACTCTTGGCATTAGAAAATGCGGCGGTCAGGCTAGTAGCGGGGTTGTTTTGATCAAAGTAGTGGAAATAGCCTGAACAAGTGTGGCTCGGAGCGCAGCCCTCCATGGGCCCCGTGCTCGGATAGAGATTGCCAGGGAGCGTGTTGGGATTCGCAATGTATGCGGCTAACAGAGCCGGTCCCTGCACGATTGGGTCAGGGCCCCGCACAATGGTCGCTTGCGATGATATTCCCATGCGGACATTCAGGATGGGAATCGCGACTGATACATCAATACGATTCGTCAAACCGTACGTTGCGTAGAACGTGAACTGATGTACCTTCAGATCGATGCGGTTCGTGGTGCTAATGTATTCAAGTTCAACTCCAGGGTTTCCAAGCGACGGTGGATCTACCGCTGGATTGCGGTGGGTGCCGTCCGGATTAACAGTGTCACCGTGGTTGTACACAGCCGGCAGATGCTTAAGATCGATTCCGTCCAGCGTGCTGAACGGAAAATACTGATAGGTGCCGGCAACGAAGATGCGATGCCGCCCAATCGTCTCAGCGCGCTCCCCCAGAATCGGTCCGTAGCTCTCCGTTGTGCGCTTCATGACGCCGTTTTCGAACACAAAGGTAATACCGGAAGTTGGTGAAGCGAGTCGCAGAGACGCCAACTCAGTGCCAACCGAGGAACTCAGGGCTGCGGAATCCTTCTGAAAGTCACTATCGAAGTGCGCACGATGTGCTTGGTTGGGCAAGTTCACTCCGCCCGTGGTGCTGTACAGCTGCGGAATAACGCAGATGAGGTTGTTGTTGGCGGTCGAGCAAAGGTTTTGAGCAAGTACCGGGCCAGAACCGATGAAAACGAGCAGTAACGCTACGACGAATGTGGCTCTCAACATGGCGCGTCTGTCTCCTTGCCAGGTCTTCAGTTCCCTGAGACGGAACTGATTTCCCAGCTACCAGGTGTACCCGGGGCAGGCTTCAACTTCAGTGTCAGTGTGCCGGACCGCCTTTGCTGTTGTCCCTCAAGAACAAAGGTTGTGACCAGCACGATCTTAACGGTCGCATCTGCATCGTTTACTTTTGGTTCCTCGAGCAACGTATAGCTCGATTTGATGTTCCGGGCCGTCCGGAAGAAGTCATGCATATTTGAAACTTCCCGTTTGTCCATACTTGGCCAGATTTGTTTTAACTCCTCAATACTAGTGTCGTTGTATGCCTTAACGTATCGCTCCACCAACTTAATAACTTCAGCTTTGGTGTTAGCAGTTGGCGTGGTCGGCTTCGCGGGTTTGGCCGCCTCAGTCAGTCTCTCTATTGCGTCTTGAGCCTGACTCAGATGTTTACCTGCAGGCATCCCCGAAACATAGGCTTGCAGGCTCCCTTTGTCGTTCTTGTTGGTTCTCTCCCAAGCCATGTCGTCCAGACGTCCGAAAATTTGATCGTGACGCGTGCCCGACGGATAATCCTTGAGGAATACTTCCAACGTCGCCTCGTCTCCGGAGTTCCGCGCTTCCTGGAAGCGCAGATCGTCAATCTTTTTACCTGCCGATTCGAAATGGGCCCCCTGAGGATGCTGCCGTTGATAATCGCGAAATGCCTGAATCGTGTTCGTGGACTCGGTCTTTCGCCAAGTAAGGTTTTCCTGCGCCTCGTCCCGGTGCTTTCCGTTCGGAGATTTTGCCAGGTATTCCTCAAATGCGACTGTGGAGCCTGCGCCCATCGCTTTATCCCAGTACAACTTGTCGAGCGTTGTTTCTAATTCCCCAAGATGCGGACTATTTGGATGCTGGGCCCGGTACTGCTCTAGCTGGTCAGTACTTCCCGAGTTGGCGACCTGCGGCCAAGCATCGGGTTCCTCCGCTTTGGGCGGAGGCGCTTGATTAGGAGGGGAAGAGGAAAGGTCGAAATCTTTTTTCGCCAAGTTTACGCGTTCGCCGGACGCGAAACTTTTCTGCATTTTACCCGATTCGCCTTTTTTGTCCACTACTTTGATTTCGTGAACACCGGGAGTAATGGATGAGAAGGTTCCGGCCGAGCCTATGGTGCCAATCGGGTTGTTGTCGAGGAATACCTCTGACCCTTTATTCCAACCGCGGATCCGCATGCTGGCCATTGCGATAAGCGGAGGGTTGGTAGCCGAGGGCGGGGCGGTGGTCGTGGTCGAGGGCGGCTTCTCGTTCCTTGCAACCGAGGGCGGCACCTCGCGCAGTACGATCGGAAACGTATTAGGACCTTTGGCTTGCACAGAAATGGTCTGCGTCTCGGTCGTATAGCCCCGACGGGAGAACTCCATCTCGTGCTTGCCCGGCCTCAGCTTGATGCTGCAGTAGGGCGTCACACATTCCTGCCCTGTGGATTTAATCCGGACGGTGGTCCCGAGCGGGGTGGTCTTAAACTCCACGGGGACAGCCCCGGGGATAAGCATCCAGACCAGGGTCGCAACCACGGCCAACAGAACGGCGCCTCCTGCGACGAGCACACGAGGATTCGTGAGAACGTTGGAAGGCACTACGACGACCGTTTTGCCGCCCTCGGCGTCCTTTAACGCTTCTATGCGACGGCGAGTCTGCTCTGCGAGCTTTTGTTCATCCTGCTGACGTTTCTTCTCCGTCTTCTCCCGGGCTCGTTGCTCTTCCGCCTGCTGACGTTCTTGCTGACGCTGTTGCTCTGCCTCTCGTTGCCGTATACGTTCCTGCTCAGCCCTCTCCTCTGATTCGCGGGCCCGCGCCAGTTTCTCTTTCTGCTCAGCGGCCTTCGCTCGTTCCTGTTCAAGCTCCTCCTTACGCTTTTGCTTGGCTAGTCGCTGTTGCTCCAATTCTGCCTGGCGGGCACGTTCCTTTTCCGCTTTCTGCTGTGCTTGCCGCTCGACTTCCAGTTGGCGCACCCTGGTTTCGATACCGCCCTTTAGCTGCAAGAGGCGCGGTTCATTGGGATAGACGGCGAGTCCCTGATTCAAATGACTGAGGGCGCCCTGTAAATCGCCGCTTGATTGTGCACGCACCGCGGCTGTCATGTGCTGCTCGATCGTCTGTTCTTGCTTGTGCTTTTCGATGCGAGCTTTCAGCGGCGAAAGAAGGGGAGAGTTTGGCTGAATTTCAGCAACTCGTGCCAGGAGCATTTCGGCGGACGGGCAGTCCACCTCAATTGCGGCTTCGCATCCCTCCAAAAGTTCGCCGATTACGAGTTCTTGCACCACAGGGTCGTGGGTTGCAGACTCGCGGGCGCGCGCAAGATAACCGGCACCCTTTTCCCACTTTTTCTTTCCCAGTGCCGCGCGGCCGTCAGCAATGATTTTTTTGGCTTTTTCTCTAAGTTTGAGGCCATCCTGAAGCTTCTTTTCAAATTCAGAGACTTCACGGGCGCTGGGGAATTTCGTCTTGCCCAAGCTGAGCAGGTCAGCCACGCGACCATAATCGGCAGAAGCGAGGGCAGCTTGGGTGCTGCGTATCCATTCCCATTTTTCGGCAGTGCGCGCTTGTTCAGCCAGCTTGGCAACGCGCCCCAATTGGCGATCCAATTCCGGGTACTGAGGATAGATGCCGCGGACCGTGTTCCATCGTGCGTTGGCTTCTTCGTATTTTTTCGCATCCTCCAGAGCGCGGGCTTCACTGACGATAGCCGTTAAGTTTGCCGACAAGTCGCGGGCCTGGGTCAGCTGATGCTGAAGCCGTGGTTCTCCCGGATAGCGCACGAGACTCTCTTCCAGGATTTGGATACGGCGGTCCAGTCCCGGTTCGGACTGCGAGCGCTGGATGACATCTCGAACAAATGCTTCCTGTTCAAGGCGCGCATGCTCGAGCGCCGTCCTTTCTTCGTCCTGTCGAACCTGTTCCTGGATTTGTGTACGCAGGTCTAGAAGGCGTGATTCGTCGGCATATGAAGAAAGTCCGCGTTCGATTTCGCGAAGCGCCGCTTGCAGATCGCCGCCGGCTTGCAGGCGCGTGGCCTGTCCCAAACATTGATCAACAAGCTCTTGGCGTTTGCGCTTGGCAATCTGTTCCTGCAGATCAACCGGCTGTATAAAGCTCGGTTGCAATTCGGCCAGCTGCTGAAGGAGAACTTCGGCAGCGAGCCAGTCTTTTTCAACTGCGACCTCCGCGGCCTCTAGCAAGCTGGCAAGAACTTGCTCCCGGACTGCAGGGGCGCGTTCGGCCATAGCGTAAGCGTTCTTCAGGAACTTTCCGCCTTGTTTCCAGTCCGCCTGTCTGAGAAGTGTCTGGCCTTCGGTTAGCGCTCGTTGTGCTTCTAATCTGCGATTTACCTCTTCCCTTAGCACCGTTTCGAGGCGTCTCAAATCGGGGTTGTCCGGAAACAGCACCAAGGTCTGGCGCAGGCTGCTCTCCGCCAGCGTGAATCTTCCATCGGCCAGGTCCTGTTCGAACTGAGCGACCCGCTGACCGACGAGATCTTCGGATGCTTGCTGCCGCAGACTTTCGTACTCGGACTTGAGCTCGGGTGACACCAGCCTGATGAAGTCAGAGCTCAGTGCTATCTTTTCTAGTGCGGCCTCAAACTGACTGGCGCTAACCAGGATTTGCGCGTCGCCCAAAGCTTTCCGAACGATCTTGTTGGCGGCCTCGGATTGCTTTTGGCTGACCTCGGCGAGCAGTTGTTCCAGCTTTGGTATCAGCCCGTGCAGGCGGCGACCTTCCTCAAGCAGTTCGAGCGCAGTCGGGTAGTCCTCTTTCTCCAGCGCCTGGGTAGCGCGGTTCATCACCTCGTCGATCTTACGCAGGCGTTCTGCTTCAGAACGGGCCGTCTCCAGCAGGTTTTGGAAAGCTGAACTACGGGCCAAGAGCGAGGAATGCGACTCCAGCAGCCTGAGTGCTTCACCGGCCTTGTAACTCTGCAGGAGCTTTTCCGCCGCGGTCAACGTGGTCTCCAGCTTTTTCTGGTAGTCGAGGGAAGCCCGTCGGACCTCTACCAGGATGAGACGCAATTCTTCATCCGGAGCCTCTTGCAGAGTCGCATCCAGTAGCTTGATGGCTTCCTCATATTCCTGCTCGGCAATAAACTTATTTGCCTCTTGGGCAGCAGCCTCCACAATCAGGCGACGCTTCTCGGCAAGCGCTTCGTCTTTTGCGAATTGCAGAAGGTCGGCAATCTCGGTCGAATCCTTCAGTTCGGCGTAACCCGATTGCAGGATTTCAATCGCCTCGTCGTAGGACTTTCGGCTGAGGGCATCCTTGGCCTTCTTCAAGAGCTCTGCCGTACGGCGTTCGCCGCGTTCATGCTCGACGTTCTCGCGCACGATGAGGAGGAGAGACTGAAGACGGGGCTCGGGGCCTGTTTTTTCTAAGGCAGATTGCAGAACGCTGAGGAGTTCCTCGTTCCGGCCCTGTTCCACCAGGGTACGGGCGTAGTTCAGTTGCTCGTCAACAAATTGCTTACGTCCAGCGAGATGGCGCTGTTTTTCAGCTAAAGACTTGAGCTTCGACAGGGTACGCTCTTCGGGGAAACGCTGTAAGCCCTCGTCTGCTTTTTGGCAGGCGGCGACATAGTCGTCTCGGTTCAGTGCCTCCTCGATCTGGTGAGTAATCATTTCCAGATCGCGGCGGCGCTGCTCCTGTTCTCGCCCAAGAGTCGCGGATTCGATTAGTGCTTTGACTTGGGGAGCGGCTGGGTCCACCAAAGCGGCTAGTTTCAATTTCTCCAGGGCTGAGGTAAATTTTCGAGCTGCAATCTCTCGCCCCGCCTGCTCCAGATAACTGTCCAGTTGCCGCTGACGCGCGCGCGCCTCCAAGTCGTGTTGGATGTTGCGGTACAAAGTTGCCGCCTGAACCTTTTCAGGCGCTATCTGCAAAGCTTCCTCCATAGCTTGCTTGGCGGAATCCAGGTCTCCTGCCTGATGTGCCGATTCAGCACGCTTTAGTCTCTCCTGTAACTCCAGCTCTTGCGACCATGCCGCCTGAATAGATTCGCGTAGTTGCTGCAGTTCGACATCAGTTGTATCCAAGCCCGCGGCGCGTTCCAAACATCGGAGCGCGGGTTCGAATTGCCTGCGGGCCAAGGCTTCCTCCGCCTGGCGGCGGAGTTCTTGCACCTGGTCCTTAATCTGTGTCTTTTGGATACGTTGTTGCACTTCTCGGAGAAGAAGGTTTGCCTCGGTGTTCTGCCGGTCCACTCGCAACGCCAGCAATAGCTGGTCTTTAGCCTTGAGAAGTTCGGCGTTTTCGAGCAGCGCGGTGACTTCCTGCAAGTGTTTGCCGATGATTTGCTGTTTCAGGTGGGCCTGTAGCTGGCTGAGATCGATCGCAAGATCGTCAGCTGAGTGATAACGTTCCTCGCGATTCTTCGCCAAGGCTTTAAATATGATCGGCTCGAGCTCCGGTGGCAGGTCCGAAACAGAGTTGCTGAGGGGCGGCGGCGCGGCATGAATGATCTTCATCAGCGTGGCCGCCATGTTTTCGCCGTCAAAGGGGTGGTTGTAGGTAAACAACTCGTACAGCACAACCCCAGTCGAAAAGATATCGGTCCGCGCATCTACCGGACTGCCATTGACCTGCTCGGGCGCCATGTAGCTCACGCTGCCCATGATTTGTCCGGTTCTGGTTTCTTTGGCAGCGCCAATGTGGGCGATACCGAAATCCACGATCTTGACCGTGCCATCTTTCGTAACCATGATGTTGGCCGGCTTGATATCGCGATGCACAATGCCGCGGTGGTGAGCGTGACTCAAACCGTGGCAGACGCCAATAATGGCTTGGATTTTTTCGAGGATACTGAGTTGCCGGCGGGAAGAAATGATGGCATCGAGGCTCTCGCCCTCCAGGAACTCCATCACAAGATAAGGATTTCCCGCGTGGTCCCCCAGTTCGAAGACGGTGACGATATTGGGATGCTGCAGGCTGCCGGTGGACTGGGCCTCGCGAAAGAAGCGCTTTAGCAGGTCGGGCTTGTTAGCAAACCCGACGGTCATCATTTTGATGGCAACCCGGCGGTTGAGGAAAGGATCGGTGGCTTCGTAAACGACACCCATCCCTCCGCGCCCGATGACATCGACCACGTCGTACTTACCGATCTTTGCCGGTTCTTTCGGGGCCATGGCAGGCCGCGATCAGTGAAGCAACCAGGACAAAATTAAGCAGTGTCCTCCCCGACAAGCTCCAAGAGAACTATCTGACCCTCTGGACCTGTTCCCAGAAGAAACGCTGGTGTCTCCCCAGACTGCCGAACGTACCTCGGGGCACATCGACCTGGGATCGCCGAGGTATTGTGCTACGAACCCCGACATGCTCGCAACTGAATACGTCTCTAAGCTGTTTTACTTATCCGCACCTCACAAACCATCGTGGCGGTCTTCACCGGTTGCCTGTTTGTCCCGGGATCCGTGCCGTGTCTAAGGGGATGGGTTCAACTTGGGTTCACGAATACTGCAGACGTGTGGTGCTGAGCGGAAAATGGTGCTATCCTTTGCGACCACGATTCGAGGAGGCCACCATGTCGGTCCCAACTGCCTCTACGACCATCGGTGCGTCCCGAGGTTCACTCACCGAGATAGTCTTCGTGAACGGCGCCGAGCAGCGTAGGGTTTCTCTGGATCACCTCCCCTTCACCATCGGCCGCAAGCCTGATCGAGACCTCGTGATCACGGACGCCCGAGTCTCACGGGATCACGCCGAAATCAAAGCAGAAGGCGCCGACTTCGTGCTCGTAGATTCCGGCAGCAGCTCCGGCACTTTCGTCAACGGCGAAAAAGTCCAGCGCCAGAAGCTGAAGTTTAACGATCGCGTCGAGTTCGGCGCCAAAGGTGGGCCCTACTTCGTTTTCAATCCCACCAGCGCGGAGCGGGTCGACTTGCTGCGCGAAGTTAGCGCAACTGCCAGGATTTCCATTTTCTCCAAACTGAATCAAGCCGATGTTGAGGAACTGACAAAAATCATCTCCGCTAAAAAGTATGCGCCCGATGCTGCGGTGTTCTTTCAAGGGGATCCGTCGGACTCCCTGTATATGTTACTCGCGGGCTCCGTGAAGGTGACGCAAGCCTCTGAAGGCGGACGTGAGAAGATTCTGGACATCCTTGGGCCGGGAGAGATCTTCGGAGAGTTCGCCATGCTCGATGGACATCCCCGCTCAGCGACCGTCACCACTTGCGAACCCACCGAGTTAGCCTCGATCTCGCATAAAGACTTTCGCAATTTCGTTGCCAGCCGTCCCGAAGTCTTATGGAAAGTGCTGCAGGCACTCTGCGAGCGCGTACGGAAAACCAGCACCGAGATGCTGGAGCTCTCGTCGCGCGAAGTCCCCTACCGCCTTCTTGCGGCCCTGCATCACTTGGCTGAGAAATACGGGCAGGCTGCACCGGACGGGTCGTGCTTGATCAGCGGAAAAGTTGGCGTGCAGGACCTGGTTGCCATGGTCGGATCCAGTCGCGAGGTGGTGAGCCGTCTGTTGCACCGTTACCAGGAGAAGGGGCTCGTCGAACTTGGAAACAACAAGGAAATTATCATCCCGGATCCGACAGCTCTCGCCCGAGCGCTCGAGTACTCCTCGGAATGGTCGTGAGCGGACCGCCGGGCTGCAGACGTGAGCCACATCACGGAGAGTGGCTCTGACGCTGCAAAGATTTTTCCGGGCGTCTGGCAGTCAAAACTGGAGCACTCGACGTTCCATTAGCGTTCAATTTTCGTGTGGTCGCGCACGTGCCTGAGTGAGAAGTTGAGCTGACTCACTTTCAGGAGGAGGCAATTGCAGGTGAAGCCAACGAGGGTCCTCATCATCGGCGGGGGTTTTGGAGGTGTCTACACCGCCATCACGCTCGAGAAGCACCTTAAAGCAAATGATAACGTTGAAGTGGGCCTGATCAGCAAAGAAAACTATCTCGTTTTCCAACCGATGCTGCCGGAGGTTATTTCGGGGAGTATTGGAATTCTCGATACCATCGCGCCAATTCGCCGCCTCTGTCCGAAAACCAATCTCTACACAAGAGAAGTCGAGTCCATCGACCTGAAGAACAAGAGGGTGATGACCAGTGCAGGCTTCCGGCCACAGACATCGCAACTGGAATACGACCATCTTGTTATCGCCGTTGGAAACATCACCAGCTTTTCGGCTCAGCGAGGACTTGCAGAGCATGCTCTGCCCTTTAAGTATCTTGGAGACGGCCTGGTGTTGCGTAACCACGTTATCCGCGCCCTCGAAGAGGCTGATATCGAGTCGGACTCCGAGTTTCGGCGCGCGTTGCTGACCTTCGTGGTGGCGGGCGGGGGATTCTCAGGCGTGGAGGCGGTCGCCGAACTCAACGATTTCGTACGGCATGCCGCGCGAAGCTTTCGACGCATCAACCGCGCCGAGATTCGGGTCATCCTGCTTCATGCCGGTCCGCTGATCCTGCCAGAGCTGTCAGAAAACCTCGGCCAGTTTGCGCAAAAGCTGTTGCAGCGCCGCGGGGTGGAAATCCGACTCAACACGCGCCTCGCTGGAGCAACCGGAGAATCCGCTCTGCTCGATAACGGAGAAAGGGTTCTCACCAAGACCTTGGTTAGCACGGTTCCCTCAGCGCCCAACCCCCTGGTGGCTTCGCTGCCGTGCAAGAAAGAGAAAGGACGGATTGTTGTCAACAAACACCTGGAGGTCGTCGACTACCCCGGCGTTTGGGCTGTGGGGGATTGTGCGTGGGTGGTGGACCATAAGACCTGGCAGCCATGTCCTCCTACGGCGCAGCACGCTACTCGGCAGGCGGCCTGCTTGGCGAAGAACCTGATCGCATCGCTGCGGCAAGAACCGAAGCAGGCGTTTTCATTTGAAGCCTTGGGAAAACTGGCGGCGCTGGGACACCGTTCAGCTGTTGCCGAGGTGTTCGGTGTCAAGCTCTCCGGATTCGTCGCTTGGTTGCTGTGGCGAACCATTTATCTCATGAAGTTACCTGGCCTCGATCGCAAGCTCCGCGTCTCCACCGACTGGTTCCTTGATCTGCTGTTGCCACCTGACATCGTCCAACTCAAGCTTGACAAGACCACCAGCGTGATTCGAGAACACTTCGAGGCGCACGAGATTATTTTCCGTCAAGGAGATCGCGGGGATCGTCTTTATGTCATCGTAGAAGGTGAGGTCGAGTTGTTCCAGGAGGGGCCGGATCAGGTCCCACATTTATTGGGTCGTCTCGGACCAGGAGAGTGCTTTGGAGAGATGGCCTTAGTGAACGACAAGCCACGCATGGCCACCGCCCGAAGCATTGCGAGGACAAACCTGTTGAGCGTGGACCAACATGCTTTTGGTGCCCTTTTCGCCTACCACCCGCCATTGCGCCGCATGTTCGAGGCACTCATCGATGAACGTCGGCGCTCAACTGCGCCGCCCGAGCCCGAAGGCCAGCCCGATCTTACGATCGTGACCAGGCAGCAAGCAAGATAGACGCCCCTCACACTTTTATCGGATCGATGAATGTCGATGCGGATTCGGGATGCATTCGCCCACGATCGCCGCCAAGGAATTGAGATTCCACGTCAGACCGTGCATGAGAGTTTGCTGGTGCGACACGAGGCAAGGAATCTCTGACCAGCGCTCTTAGGGGGGAGCCACGCACTTCGGCAACCGTTATTGATCTACCCATTGCGATACCCGGGGTGATTCTGTGTGTTGCGCGCCAGACCATGTATATGATCAAGACCAGCAGGATCGCGGCCACGACCGCTGCGGGAATGTTTTTGAGCCATCCTGGTAGAGAGCG
>Ga0209806_1000645_pt1 | contig 23805 bp, 23 predicted proteins | sample GraSoiAngelo_152_FD_186166 | JGI IMG/M metagenome (GOLD analysis project Ga0209806, IMG submission 186166) | Grasslands soil microbial communities from the Angelo Coastal Reserve, California, USA - 14_1009_12_30cm (SPAdes) (version 2) | ecosystem: Environmental > Terrestrial > Soil > Grasslands ... | reverse complement strand
CAGCGGCAGGATGAACACGTGGAGCCAGTAGAACCGGAGGATGTACACGCCGGACAAGGTGTTGATGTCGCCGAACAGCAGGCGGGCGAGCTGGTCGCCGATCACCGGGGACGCACGGCTCATGTTGATCCCGATGTTCGCGGCGCCCTCGCTCAGGTTGTTCGCGGGCAGCAGGTACCCGGAGTAGCCGAACGCCAGGGTGAGCAGGAGCAGGACGACACCCAGGAGCCAGTTCAGCTCGCGGGGCTTCTTGTACGCGCCTGTGAAGTACACGCGGCACATGTGGAGGAAGACCGCGGCAATCATGATGTGCGCGGCCCAGTGGTGCATGCCGCGGATGATGAACCCGAACGGGATGTCGTTCATGATGATGAGCATGGAACGCCACGCGGGGTTCGTCAGGTCACCCGTCGAGCTGATTTCCAGTCGGCCGTCGGGGACATAGAAGAAGCCAAGCAGGATGCCCGTGATTGTGAGGACGATGAACGCAACGAACGAAATTCCGCCGAGGCAGTAGAGCGGGTACCAGTACCAGATCGTCTTCAGCTCGTACTTCTCCGCATGGCTCCGTGGCATCTGCCGCTGGTCCACCTCGACGACAACTCGGGTCAGGTCCGCGTACGGCACGGTGGGGAAGCGGGACTTGATCCAGCCGAAGATCGTGCGCCCCGTGTCTTTCCGGATGTCCCCCGTGGTCGACATGTCCCACCTCAGCAGTACACGTACCAGTTCGGATCGGCCATGCCGCCCACGAGATTCAGGCCCTGCGCTTGGACCGGGATCACCGGGAGAGCTCGTGGCGCGGGTCCGTGGACGCGTTCCGCTCCGACGTACTTCGCCCCGCTCTTGTCGTTCACATTCACGATGAGGACCATGGGCTCGTACTGGGAACCGTGGCAAACGCAGTAGATCGGATCCTGCTTGAATTGCACATAAGTAGGGGGCGAGGCCCCATAGGCGCTGTAGTCGCGGCCCGGCGGCGGATTGTCGACGACGTGCCAGCCGGGATAGCAGCACAAGTGGACGCACCGGTCGAAGAAGACGAGGATGCGCGTCCCGCCGTTCGCCGCATCCAGGGTCGCGTCGTCAAAGTAGAGGTTGAAACCGGTCGGGAGTGGCGCTGGCATCTGGCTCGGCGGTGGGACCGAGAAGAATTGGCTCTCCCGTTTGATCCGGACGATGATGACCGGGAATCCCGTGCCCGGGACGTACTTGTCGTCCTGGAACAGGCCCCTCCAGACTCCGGTGGCGCCCTGCCACTCCTGGAAGTCCGAGACACGAACGGGCGTGCCCGCTTTGGTGTTCCACCATTGCGGTGTCGGGAACTTCGTGTACTGGATCGTCTCTCGGATCTCTCCCGTGAACTTGTATGGAGGTGGCAGGATCTGGCCGGCCACGAGGCCTCCGAGGCCTGCGAGGGACGCGACGAGACCGGCTCCGACTCCGATCTGGACCCATTCGCGCCGGGTCATGCCCTTTTCTTTCTCTTCCTTCTCCCAGCTCACGGCACACCTCAACGGAACGCCCGAGGCGGGACGATCTTGGGGCGTCGGATCTTATGAATCAACTCGTCCGGCATGAACTCTTTGCGATAGATGTCCAGCGCGACGGTCAGGAGGAGGAAGACCATGCCCAGGAAGACCGCCATGTAGGTGTCCGCCTGGCCGTCCTCGAATCCGGACAGGACCTGCAACGCGATGATGACCGAGAGGATGCTGAACCATACGACGCCGACAATGAGCCCTGCGAGGGCGAGGGAGGCCATCGCACTTCGGCGCGGGGCGTCGGTCCGGATGATCTCGGTCATGGGAGTCCCTTGCGCACGTGCTCCCGATGGTCCGTGTGGTGCCGACTGGACGATTTGATCAAGAAGTAGCTGATGATGACCCAGAGGAGCGTCGCGGCGATGCCGATGATTCCGATCCAATAAGCGCGAAGGAGAATCCCCTTTTCCACGGGCTGACCGCCGGTCGGTGCTCCGGCCAAGGCGATGCGGCCCGTCATACCGGCCAAGCGGTGCGGGATGCAATAGAACTCGATCCCACCCGAGGGCGAGATTTCCGGCCGGAACTGCGTGCCGTTATAGGTGACGAGGGTCATCGACACGACCGTGAAGTTCAGGGTCACATTCAGTCCGGGATTCACGAGTAGCGTGTTGACTTTGATGGTGCCGTTCACATCGTTGATCGTGAACGAATGCTGCATTGTGTCGTTGTTGTGGAACGTGACGATGAGTTGGATCGGGAGCTCCGGGACCAAGATCAGGCTACGGTCAAATTGCTGCCGCGTCCCGTTCGTCTCGCCGACCACGGTGACCGTGAAGGTGGGGACAGGGACCGCCTGCGGCGATACCGGCACGGCTAACACCGGGAAGGCGGCAAATACTAACAAAGACGCCGCCATGATGAGCGCGAAGCTTCTCATCCCACGACCTTCTGGCTGCCGCTCCCATCTAGAGATGCCGGGCAAGCGCGAAAATGAACGATTCCTATTTATACGTTGTGCAGTTGTGCATTTTTCCTCCTTAGAAATCGTCTCGACACGCTGGTCGAACGATACTCAGCCACGCCTCACGAGTTGCATATTCAGATATCTATAAAAGAGCCGATATGAAAATGAAGCATAGACGTTCCGAGCTCGCGAACTGAATGTACCGCGACAGTACAAAAACCTTTTAAGAGAAGTCCAATTCTCCCGGGACGTTCCCATATGAGCAAAGCGGAAACGCTCCTAAGAATCAAGGAGGCGGAGGCTCAAAATCGGACAGTGAAGGAAGCCGTCCAGCGGGAACGAGAGGTCGCCCTGCGCGACGCGCGTCGGGCCGCACTCGACCTCCTCGAGACGTTCCGCGCGCAAGCCGAAACGCGCTATCGCGAAATCTTGACGGCGGCGGAATCCGGCGTCGGGTCGGAGCGGGACAAGATGCTCGCATCGGCCCGCGAGGAGGCGGCCCGAATCGCCACTCGCGGGAAGGCGAACGTCGACAAGGCGGTCGAACTCGTCTTGACGAAGTTCCGGGGTGCCGTTCGTGTTTAGACCCGAACGAATGGCACGGGCCGTGATCGCGGGCCCCCGGGACAAGCTGTCCTCGGTCATCACGACGCTGCACGACATGAAGCTGATTCACATCATCGACCACCATGGCGAGGACGAGACCTTTCGGATTGGAAAACCGCTACCCCCCGCCGCGGAACTTTCAGAGGACCTCGTGAAACTCCGGTCGATCGCGAACATCCTCGCGGTGAAGACGCCTCCGAAGGAGGCGGAAACGGTGCGGATCGAGGAACTCCGGGAGAAAATCCTTACCCTAGAACTGAACATCACGGAAGAGGACGCCGCTCGGAAGAAAGCCGAGTCGCTTCTCGGCGACCTTGGTCGGCGTATCGACGAACTTCGGCCCTTTGCGGATCTCGGTCTTCCCCTCGACACATACCGAGGGTACGAAACGATCGCGGTCATCGTGGGCCGGATCGCGAGGGAGATCTCCGAGGGTGACTTCGAAGGCATTCCGGTCGAGGTCTTCCAGGCGCCGGGAATCGTCGCGGTGTTCATGTCAAAGTCCGCCGTGGATCAGGCCCTTGGAGTTCTCGCCCGATTCGGCTTCGCGCAGATCGACGTCCCGGCCGGCGAGGGGAATCCGAAAGAGTTGCTGGACGAAGCTCTCGCTGACTTGGAGAAGTGGAAGGGGCGACTCGAGGAGATCCAAGGGCGTCTGGAAACACTCCGAGAACGATATGCCGGCTTCGTCATCGCTGCAGAGGAAGCCCTCGAAGTCGAAGTGGACAAGGCGGAAGCCCCGCTTCGGTTCGCGGTGAGTGACCACTCCTTCGTCATCGACGGATGGTTGCCCGCCACGAGATCGTCCGAGGTCCGAACGCGCCTCGAGGCCCTTGGCCTCTTCGTGGAATCCGAAGATCCACAAGGTGCCCACCCGGGGGAGGAGCCGCCGGTCCTCTTACGCAACCCGAGACCGGCGAAGCCGTTCGAGTTCCTGATCCACCTTTATTCGACACCGAACTACCATGAGCTGGACCCGACTCAGTTTCTCTTCCTCGCAGCCCCGTTTTTCTTTGGCTTCATGATCGGCGATGCAGGTTACGGCGCCCTCTTCATCGCCTTGGGAATCATCGCCATGATCCGGCTGAGCCGAGAGGGCATCTGGTGGCGTATTTTCATGGTCACCGCACTCGGCGGTGTCTGGGCGCTCCTCTTGGGCCTCTTCATCTTTGGCGAGGCGTTCGGAGTCCCGTTCCATCCGCCCCCGGGCCATCTCGAGGAACTCAGTTTCGAGTCGTTCGGACTTTCGATTCCAATCCAGCCCATCATTCACAAGGCCTTCGGCGTCGCGGACATGATCTACCTTTCACTCTTGTTCGCCGCGTTGCACCTTGGCACCGCATACGTCATCGGGTTCGTGAACGAGATCCAGCATAACAAGAAACACGCGCTCGCGAAGCTCGGCTGGTTCATGTGCCTCTTCGGATTCTTTACGCTTCTAACCTTCTGGTTCCGGTGGAACAGAATTGCTCAGTGGGTATGGGACGTGCCGTTGGGATGGTTCCCGAGAGTCATCGAGCCGTTCGGCCTGAGCGGGTTCGTCGGAGTGTATCTCCCTCTCGTCTCGCTCGTCCTCATTTTCGGAGCCTTTCTCGGGCTGACCGAGTCCGTAATCGCCCCCATCGAGGTCGCGGGACTCCTGGCGAACATCATGTCCTACACCCGCCTTGCCGGGCTCGGAATCGGCAAGGCGGCGATCGCATCCGCGTTCAACACGATCATCTTCCAGGGCTTGATCTTCCCGGGCCAGATCGGCTTCGTGATCCTGGGAATCGTCTTCCTGGTCATGGCGCAATTGCTCGTGTTCCTCCTCGGTTGGATTTCGGCGGGGATTCAAGCCCTCCGTTTGAACTACGTGGAGGCCTTCATCAAATTCTACAAGGGCAACGGGACTCCGTTCCGTCCCTTTGGAGTGAGAACCACGCAGGAGGTATAGACGCATGGCAGACCCATTCGCTGCGCTCTCCGCAGCGATCACAATGGCAGGGACAGGAATTGCGACCGCATGGGCCGAGAAGGTCGTCGGTGGAGCGACCGTCGGGGCGATGGCTGAGAAGCCCGAACTGTTCGGGCGGGGCCTGATCCTGATGGTGCTGCCCGAGACGATCGTCGTCTTCGGCCTGGTGATCGCGCTCCAACTGCTCAGCAAGGTCGCATAAGCGGTTTCGCATGGGCCTCGAAACGGTAATCGAGGACGTCCTCTCCCGAGGACGCTCGGAAGCCGAGGAGATCCGCCGCGCGACCATGGCCGAGCGAGAGCGGATCCTCCAAGACGCGCGCGCCGAAGGAGCGAAGCTGCTCTCGCAACGCGAACAGGATGCCAAGGTGGCCGTGGAACGGTCGCGGGTCCAAGCCCTCGCCCGTGCGGAACTGGAGAGCAAGAAGGTCGTCCTGTCCGCACAAAAGGAACTCCTCGATCAAGTCTATGCCGCGGTCCTCGAGAAGCTCGCCCGCCTCGCCGAAAGCGAGAGCCTTGTACGGTCTCTCCTTCAGGCGCACGAGGGAGAGTGGCGGAACGGGAAGGTGTCCTGCAACGCGCACGACGCGGGCGCAGTGCGATCAATCGTCGGCAAGAACTTTGGCGGGACAATCGAGTGCGTCGGAGGGGTCGTAATCGATAGTGCGGACGGATCCCGCCGGATCGACCTTCGGTTCGAGACGATCCTGGCAGACGTGTGGCGGGACTCGATCAAGGAAGTCGCGGAGGTCTTGTGGCCGCCCCGGTGAGCTCCACCTTGCCACCCGAGTTGGCCCGATATTGGCGGCGTGTGACTCGATGGATCCCGATCGAGAGCGGAAACTACCCCTATGTCACGGCACGCGTGCGGGCGAAGAAGGCGGCACTCCTCTCGCCGGACGTCTACGAACGGATGCTGCAGATGGAAATCCCGCAGATCGCTCGGGTGTTGAGCGAGGGGGCCTACAAGACGGAGATCCTGGCGCTCGCGACGAAGGCGTCCGGAGTCGACCTGATCGAACTCGCGACGAGTCGAAACCTCGCGGCCGTCTACACACAGATCATCGGATTCTCCGAGGGCGAGCTCCGGCAGATGATCGGCTGGTACCTGGACCGGTTCGACGTGCAGAACGTGAAGACGATCGTCCGCGGGAAACTGTTCGGCGCCTCTCCGTCCGAGATCCAGGAGGACATCGTCGCCGCCGGGAGCATGCGGGAGTCCTTCCTTCAGAGCCTCATCGAGCTCCCCACCCTCGACGAGGTCTTCGCCCGACTCGAAGGAACGATTCACGCGCAGGCCCTGGAGGCCCTAGGGAAGAAACCCTCCGAGGTCTCGAAGTGGAACGAATGGGAAGACCTCGTTACGAAGCTCTACTACGAAAACCTCCTCGCCGTGGTGCCGGAGCGGACGGAGGGGACGCGGCTCATGCGGGAATTCATCCGCCGCGAGATCGACATCGTGAATGTGAAGACCCTCCTGCGTCTCTGGGCATCGAAGGCCACACTCCCGTACGGCGCTTTTGTGGAAGGAGGTCTCGAGATTCCCACCGCGGAACTCGCGGAGATGGTCGGGTTGGACGTGAACGGTCTCGCGGCCCGTCTTCGAGACTACGCGCTCACGGAGGACCTTTCCACGAAGCTGAAGGACCTCCAGGCGATGGGCGTCGGGCAGCTGGTCCGATCGGTCGAAAAGCTCCATCTTCTCGAGGCGGGCCGGTACGCACACGTCCACCCGCTGTCCGTCTTGGTCATCCTCGACTACATCGTGCGGAAAGACCGCGAGGTCCAAAACCTTCGGATCATCGCCCGGGGAAAGGAGAGCGGCTTGTCCTCGGAAGTGATCCGAGAGCTCCTGGTGGTATGAGATGGAACTCGCCGCTGTTGGCCGTGACGAATTCGTCCAGGGATTCAAACTCGCCGGGGTTCGTAAGACCTTCAGCGTCAGTCCGGAGAACCTGGAATCGCAAGTCGCGAAAGTCCTCGAGGATTCGAACGTCGGGATCCTGATTTTGAGTGCGGACGACATGAACGCCCTCAGCCACGGTCTGCGGCATCGCCTCGAGACGACCCCGCGACCGGTGGTGATCGCGGTCGGCAAGCGCGAGGAAGAGGACCTGCGGGAGAAAATCAAGCGGGCGATCGGCGTCGATCTGTACAAGTGATTAGAGCATGGAGCACGAACTATGGCGATGAAGCAAACGGACAAGGGGGTCGCAGGAAAGGGGACCGGGGAGATCTTTCGGGTCGCCGGACCCGTCGTCACCGCGACGGGGCTCCGCCCGCGGATGTACGACGTCCAGTTCGTCGGGGAAGAGCAGCTCCTGGGAGAGGTCATCCAGATCATGGGCGACAAGACGGTCATCCAGGTGTATGAGGACACGAGCGGCGTGAAACCCGGCGAAGTCGTCATGGACACGGGCGCGCCTCTCGTCGTCGAACTCGGGCCCGGACTCCTCGGCAGCATCTACGATGGCGTCCAGCGTCCCCTGCCGATCCTCCAGAAGGTGATGGGGGACTTCATCCTTCGCGGCGTGAAGTCTCCCGGGCTGACGAGGGAGAAGTTGTGGAGATTCAACCCGAAGGTGAAACAGGGCCAGGCAGTCGCCCCGGGAGAGGTCGTCGGGACCGTTCAGGAAGCGAAGAACGTCGAGCATCGGATCATGGTCCCGCCGAACTTCCGCGGCGGGAAGGTCGCTCAACTCAAAGAAGGGACGTTCAAGGTCGACGAGGTCGTCGTCCAGCTGGACAACGGAGAGCAGGTGAAGCTCGTCCAGACGTGGCCCGTCCGGAGGGCCCGTCCCGTCCGCGAGCGGCTCATGCCGACAATCCCCCTGGTCACGGGCCAGCGCGTCCTGGATTTCCTGTTTCCGATCGCAAAAGGCGGGACCGCCGCGATTCCGGGAGGTTTCGGGACCGGAAAATGCGTCACCGGCGACACATTCGTGCACACGGCGGCGGGAGGCAGACGTCGCATCGAAGACCTCTTCGCAGAAGCAAGAGGGACCGTCACGCGGAACCCGAACGAAACCACGATTCACCTTTCGGAACCAATCGAGGTCTTTTCGCTCGAGGGCCAACGAGTGACTACGCGGATGGCCACCCACGTCTATCGGGGACTAACTCGAGGATTGGTCTCAATCCGGACCAAGAATCGCAGGCATCTAAAGGTCACTCCGGTCCACAAACTCTTCCGAGTCACAGATCGTGTCGAAGAGGTTCCCGCGATTCTCCTGGATCCTGGCGACTCGATCGCAATCCCCCAAGGCACTGAAGGGCTCGCTTCCGACCGGATCCTGGAAGCCTCCTATGATCCTGGAACCTCCCTAGTCTACGATCTGACTGTCCCGGAATCACATAATTTCGTCGGGGGGAATCTGCCTACATTCCTTCACAATACCGTCACCGAACAGCAGCTCTCGAAATGGTGCGACGCGCAGGTCGTCATCTACATTGGTTGCGGGGAGCGAGGAAACGAGATGACGGAAGTCCTGTCCACGTTCCCCAAGCTGATCGATCCGTACACCGGGGCGCCGCTGATGGAGCGCATGTCCCTGATTGCGAACACCAGCAATATGCCGGTCGCCGCGCGAGAAGCTTCGGTGTACACGGGCATGACGCTCGCGGAGTACTACCGGGACATGGGGTACAACGTGGCGTTGATGGCCGACTCGACCTCACGATGGGCCGAGGCGATGCGAGAGATCTCGAGCCGCCTCGAGGAGATGCCGGGCGAGGAAGGCTTTCCCGCATACCTGTCCGCGAGGCTGAGCGAATTCTACGAACGGGCCGGAAGGGCGAAGACCCTCAGCGGCCTCGAAGGATCCGTCAGCGTCGTCGGTGCCGTCTCCCCGAGCGGGGGGGACTTCTCGGAACCGGTCACGCAGGGGACCCTCCGCATCGTGAAGGTGTTCTGGGCCTTGGACACGGCCTTGCGGGCGCGCCGCCACTTCCCTGCGATCAATTGGCTTCAGTCGTATAGTCTGTACACGCAGATCCTCGAGGACTGGTTTCGCAAGAACGTGAACGAGGAGTGGCCCCGACTGCGGGCGTGGACCCAGCGGACGCTCCAGGAGGAGGCGGAACTCGAGGAAATCGTCCGTCTCGTCGGGGCCGACGCATTGCCGCCGGACCAGCAGCTCACCCTCGAGGTCGCGCGGATGATCCGGGAGATCTTCCTCCAGCAGAACGCCTACCACGCCGTGGACACGTTCTGTCCTCCGGAACGGCAGTTCAAGTTGATCAGTGCGATCAAGAAGTATTCCGACCTCGGGCAGAAGGCAGTGAAGCTCGACGTCCCGACGAAGGACGTCGCCTCGCTGAAATCCCGCGAACTGCTGACGCGCGTGAAGTACGAGTCGGAGTTCGACAAGGAACTCACGAACACGCTCACACAGATGGATGAGGAATTCAAGCGACTGGGAGCGACCTGAGATGCCGACGGAGTACCGGACGATCACGGAAATCGCGGGACCTCTCATCTTCGTGGAGAAGACGGAGTGGGTCGGATACGGTGAACTGGTCGAGGTCGGTCTCCCGGACGGCACACGGAAGCGCGGACAAGTCCTCGATTCGTCCAAGGACATCGTCGTCGTGCAGGTGTTCGAGGGGACCGCGGGCATCGACCGACAGTCGACCGTGAAGTTCCTCGGAGAGACGATCAAGTTGAATGTGTCACGTGACATGCTCGGCCGAATCTTGAGCGGGGCGGGAGAGCCAATCGACGGTGGCCCTCCGATCGTGCCGGAGAAGCGCGTCGAGATCACAGGCTCCGCGATCAATCCCTATTCGCGGGAGCATCCGGCCGAGTTCATCCAGACAGGCATCTCCACGATTGATGGATTGAACACCCTCGTGCGTGGTCAGAAGCTCCCGTTGTTCTCGGGCGCAGGCCTCCCGCACAACGAGGTCGCACTCCAGATCGCGCGGCAGGCGAAGGTCCTCGGAAGCCAGGAACCGTTCGGAGTCGTCTTCGCTGCGATGGGCATCACGCATGAAGAGGCCCGCGTATTCATGGACGACTTCGAGAGGACCGGCGCCCTCCGACGTGCGGTCCTCTTCCTGAACCTCGCGGACGACCCCGCCGTGGAGCGTCTCATCACGCCGCGGATGGCCCTCACCGCGGCCGAATACCTCGCATACGAAGTCGGCATGCACATCCTCGTCATCCTCACGGACATGACGAACTATGCCGAGGCGTTGCGACAAATCGGCGCTGCAAGGGAGGAGGTTCCGGGCCGTCGCGGGTATCCCGGCTACATGTACACGGATCTCGCCACGATGTACGAGCGAGCGGGCCGCATCCACGGGAGAAAAGGGAGCATCACGCAGATTCCCATCATGTCGATCCCGGACGACGACTGGACGCATCCGATCGCGGACCTCACGGGGTACATCACGGAAGGCCAGATGGCGATCGCCCGGGACCTGCACCGGAAGGCGATCTACCCGCCGGTCGACCCGCTGCCCTCCCTTTCCCGGTTGATGGACGCCGGAATCGGCAAGGACCGGACCCGGGAGGACCACAAGCAGGTCGCGGACCAGCTCTACGCCGCGTATGCGGAAGGCAAGGACGTCCGCGGCCTCGTCGCCATCGTCGGGAAAGAGGCGCTCTCGGACCGCGATCGCAAGATGCTCGAGTTCGCGGACCGGTTCGAGCAGGAGTTCATTCGACAGGGGGCCGAAGAAGACCGGACGATCGAGCAGACGCTCGAGATCGGATGGAAACTTCTCGCCACGCTCGACGAAGCGTGGCTCACGAAGGTCGATCGGAAGACGTTGGAGAAGTACCACCCCGCTCACCGCGCCGGGTCGCCGGGACCAGAACGGAAGGTGCCCGTGTAGATGGTCCTGGTCCAATACAAGCCCACCCGGTCCGTCCTCCTCCAGCTGCGGCGGACCCGCCGGGTGGCGGAACGAGGCCATAAGCTCCTGAAGCTCAAACAGGACGCATTGATCGTGGAGTTCTTCCGGGTCTTGGAGCGGGCGAAGGCAGTCCGATCGAACCTGGTCGAGAAGTACAAAGTCGCGGAAGCACGGATCGCTATCGCCCGTGCAATCGAAGGGTCCATGGGGGTGAAGTCCGCCGCGTTCGCGCTTACCGAGGCGCCGTCCCTCGAACTGAAGACGAAGAATGTGATGGGTATCATCGTCCCGAAGATCGACGCGAAGGCGGTCCGCAAGCGGATCGATCAACGCGGTTACGGGATCATCGGGACGAGTCCGCGCATCGACGAGGCGGCCGAAGCGTACGAAAACCTCGTCGAGGATGTGATTACAGCCGCGGAAATCGAAACGACGATGCGCCGTCTCATCGAGGAGATCGAGAAAGTGAAGCGCCGGGTGAACGCACTCGAGTACCGCGTGATCCCCGAGCTCAAGGCTACCGAGGCGTTCATCCGCCAGCGGCTGGAAGAAATGGAGCGGGACAATTTCATGCGTCTGAAACGGTTCAAGTCGACATGATCGCCCGTCTCGCCGCCCGATGGGACGATCCGACGCGCCGCGCTCGCTTGTTGAAATGGCTTTGGGCGATTTCGACCGGATTCACCCTATTCGGGTTCGGCGTGATCTTCTACCGAATCTTCTTCTCGCGCTGATCAGCTCGCACGTCCGTTCATGCGGCGCGGCGGCCGGAATCGGAACGGCGACACGAAACGCCCGGTGAACGCCTTCAGGTCCTGTAGGTCCTCTGGATCGCCCGACCATCGGGCGAAGGCGTCACCGAAGTTCGTCTCGAGACTGGTCATGAAGCGCCTGAGATTTTTCCCCGCCCTGCGCGGAACCTTGCCCGAATACACCGCGACCAGGTAGGCATGAGGGCCTCGCTCCAGGAGCGTGGTCTTGCCTCCGACCTCGAAGCGGCGGAGTTCCCCGTTCTCCTCCGGATCCGCGTCCTTCAAGAACGAGAGGATCGCGGTGAGCATCCCGGAGAGGATATCCGCATCGCGGTCCGCCCGCATGCGCCGGGTGTTGTGCATCATCAGCCGGCCGTCCTTCGAGATGAGGAAGACGTCGTCGATCGACGATGTCCGGCGGATGCCGAACCGGTAGCCGGTGTATCCCACGGCCCCGAGCGTCAGCACCGCGAGCCAATAGGGGGCGTACCCAATCATTGCGTCAATCCACGTCCCCGCAGCGAGGACACGGACGTGAACCGTGGCCGAGAGAGTCGTACCGACAAACGTGACGTTCACGATGTGGTCGCCCGCCTCGCCCGCCCTGTACGACCCGTCGATCCCCACCTGCCCGTGGCTGTCGTTCGTATTCCAGTCAAATCGGTTCGGCTCTTTGGAAATGACATGCGATCCTGCATCGAGGGCGACCGCCGTGAATCTCACGACACCACCCGATGGAACCACGATCGGCGAGGGCCAACCCGGCCATCGGAGTTCCACGCGGGCCGGAAGGCCCAGGTATTCGTAGACGAGATCGACCCGTTCGAGCGTCGGGGTGACCAACCCATTCGTCGTGGCGAGGGTCGCGGACCAGCGGATCATCGTCGAGTTGGTGTCGGTGATGTTGCCGTCGGACCCGACGGGCTTCCAGTACGTCCCGTCTCCGATGGCGAAGGAGATCGATGTCCCCGCGGGCGTGCGGGATCTCGCCTCCAGGATGCGCCAGTTGCGGAACGTGGCGAGTTCCGCGGCTGGAATCGTGAACACGCCCGAGGCCACCGATCCCGATTGCATCGAACGGTGCCGGGTCGCAACGGCCATCGCGGCCAAATTCGGCGAGGCGCTCGCGTTCGTCGTCGTCAAGTCCACGCGGGCCTGGAGGAATGAGGCCGAAGGGAGGGTCGCGGCGTACGTTCCCGCCGCGGTCCAGAATTGCCATGCGCTCCACGTGGGGCTCCCCGGACTGGAATCATTCCCAGTGCGGAGCGCGGCCCACAACGTGGTGGGACCGGACGCATCGAAGGCCCAAGTCACCCCGAGGAACTCCGAGGCCGTGCCGAGGGCGACGGCGTTGGAGAGATACGTCCCGTTATGTCGGTTCGGGAAGACGAGGGAGACATCGTCGATGCGTGCCTCCACCGACGACACGCTCGTGTTGTCGGCAATCACGTCGATCCCCACGCTCACCTCGTAGAGACCCGGCAACGCGGTCGTGGCCGAGACGTCCGCGAAGAATGGCCGCCATCCGGATCCGGGAGCTGCCGAGAACGTTCTCAGAATGGAACCCGAGGTACTCGTCACGTTTACGATCCCAATCACACGGACGATACCCGTCGCAGTGGGAGTCGACCAATTCACTCGAACGACGCCGCTGCCCAACGCCGGAGACGTCGCGTTTGCCTTGACCACCGACTGACGTACGCGAGCGGTCTCCTCGAACTGCTTCGCGTTGCCAAGGCGCAGATCATCGACGTACACGGTGCCCGAGGGAATCCCTTGACCATTCACACGTAGGGTCAGCGAGATGAGGGCGTCGCGAACCGATCCAAGTTCGGTCAGATCGACCGAGACCTCCTGCCACCCAGCAACGAGGGCGCGTGGCGCGGTCCCGTAGAGCGTCGCTCCGACATACGCCGTGACGTTGAAGGTCAATGGGAGACTGGAATTCGACGGCAGAACCCAAACCACCATGCGATCGGAGGACCAGTTCACGGGGGCGAGATGCTGGACTCCCGCCCACGCACCCGGTCCGGGACCGAGCGAGAAATTGAGTCCGAGCATGCCTGTCCCCTCATGCGGTTTCGTGGTGTTCGTCCACGCGACCCCATTGACACCCGCCCAGACTCCCGCGTTCACGTCCAGGTGGTCCCATGAGGATTCGGTCTTCGGAGAGTCATGTCGAAACACGGCGGTGGCGGTCCCAGTGTCCCACGCGGCAGACACATTTCCGTGGGCGCTTGGCTCGAAGGTCCACGGTGTCCCCGAGACGAAGTCGCCGTCCACGATATGGTTCGCGGTATCCGCGCGGAGCGCGATCCCCGCGGCACCCATGGTCAAGGTCGGGTCCAAGCTGCCGTTCGCGGCGAACTCACCCGGCCGGTCCCACGAAAGGTTGTGAGCCGTCCAGGGAAGGCTCGCGTTGCCGCCTGCGAGGTCGACCCCTTGCACGGCGAGCCCCGCAGCCGTGCCCATCGTCCATGTGACCGTGCGGGATGCGTCTCGGTTCTCGATCTCCGTAGGCAGATCCCCGCGAACGGAGGGCGTCAGGAAAGCGACGAGCAGGCTAACTGCGAGTAGCGCGAATAGTCCGATCGCACCGAACCGATGCGCTCGTCTGGGCCTCTGCGCGAGCACGGCCATCCCGCCCCATTTTCCCCTGCTCCCGGCCCAGGACCCCTCCATTCCACCCGCATCGCGGGCGAAGGCTCAGGGAACGCAACCATCACCAGGTTGATACTTAATGATTTCGAGAACATATGGTGCGAAAAGGTTACTGCCAGGCGCGAACCCGGGCCGAGTCTACGTCTCGTGGAGTTGATGCTCCACGACCAACGCCGCGAGCCGCGCGAACGTCGCCTCGACCTGGATGCCTTTCTTTGCGGACGTGAGGAAGAACTCGGAACCGTATGCCTTCGCGAACTGCGCGACGTCCCGTTCCTGGAACTGGGAGTTCGAGGACAGGTCCGTCTTGTTCACGACGATGAGGATCGGGACCTTCCCGACCACCTGCTCGACGCCGTCGATCCAGTCGTCCAGGTCGTCCAAGGTCCGTCGGCGCGTGAGGTCCGCGACCGCGAGGATCCCGTTCGCGCCGTAGAAGTAGGCGTCCTTGAGCAGCTCGCGGAACCCTTTCTCGCCCATGATGTCCCAGATCATCATGTCGACCTGCACGGGTCGGGGCACGTCCGGCATCGAGACGTGGACCTCCTTCTTCGACACCCGCGTGCCGATCGTCGTGATGTACTGCTCATCGAACATGTTCATCACATATCGGCGGACGAGGGAGGTCTTTCCAACCGCCTTCTCGCCGACGAGGCACACTTTCGATTTGAGACGTTTCGTCGCCAACCGACGCCCCCGCTCCGTGGCAACTCCGCACTCCGGGCGCGGCTACTTAACGCTTCTCGCCTCGTTCTCGCGGTCGGACTTCAGCTCGCCACGGAGATGCCATCGCGTTTGAGCACCATCGTGCCGAGCCGCTGGAACAGGAGCTCCACATTCTCTCCTGTCTTCGCGGAGGTGTAGAAGAACGGCGCTTCGAAGGCCCGCGAGGCCTCGCCGATCTCCTTGTCGCCGTACAGGATCATGACCTCGTCTTTCAGGTCGATCTTGTTGATCGCGTACACGACGGGGATTTCGCCGACGACTTTGAAGACGCCCTGCACCCAGTCGTCGAGCTCCTTGAGCGTCGAGTAGCGAGTCAGGTCCGCGACCGCGAGGACGCCCTTGGCTCCGTGGAAAAAGGCCTCCTTCAGGAGATCCCGGAATCCCTTCTCGCCCATGATGTCCCAGATCGTGATGTCCATCTGGAGCTTCTTGCGGTCCGGCATGTCGAAGACGATCTCGCGCTTCGACACCTTCGCGCCGAGGGTCGTGATGTAACGGTCCTCGAAATCGTCCTGGACGAAACGGCGGATGAGAGAGGTCTTGCCGACCGCGGCCTCGCCGACCAAGCACACCTTCGTCTTGATGCGCTGCATCTCGGGCATGGAGGGCGCGTCTCGATTCTCCCGGGATTACTTAAAACGTCCGGCACGAAAGTCGAGCGGAAGGAACCTTTTTCTCCGCGGGTTTCTTGCGGGCTGCAATGCGCCTGGGACACCGGGTCATCCTCGCCCTGGACGTGACGGATCCATCGCGGGCACGTTCGATCGCCAGGGCCGTCAAATCGGACGTCGACGCGATCAAGGTAGGATGGGCCACCCTCCTCTCGGGCGGAACGGAACTGATTCGGGAACTCGCGGGCCTCGGATATCTCCTGGCGGACATGAGGACCGCCGAGATCCCAAACACGACGAGGCTCATCGTGGAACAGGTGGCGGCTCTCGGAGCTTCCGGCATCGTCACCCAAGGATTTGTCGGAGAGGACTCCGTCCGAGCCGCCGTCGACGCGGCGGGTCGGGCCGAGGTCTTCGTGATCACGGAGATGAGCCATCCGGGGGGAGCCCAGTTCACCGCACCCCATGCGGAGGAGATGGCGAGGATCTCGGTCCGAGCGGGGGCCGCCGGAATCGTGGCGCCGGCCACGCGGCCGGACCGGGTGAGGGCCCTCCGTGCGATTGTCGGCTCGCGGCTCATCCTCGCGCCAGGTGTCGGTGCTCAAGGAGGCAAGGCCACCGACGCCATCGCAGCCGGGGCCGACGCGGTGATCGTCGGGCGGGCGATTTACGACGCGAAGGACCCCGCGGCAGCGGCCCGCGCCATCGGGGACGAGATCCGTTCCGCCCCGAAGTAAGGCTTTTCTTCGCCTCCGGCATCGCAGGCCCACGTCCGCCCACGTCGTCACGGATCGGGAGAGCCTCCGCGCGTTCGTCGAGGAGGATCCGATCGGGAACGCGATCGTGTGGGACCGCGTCTTCCAGCAGCCCGGGTACGAGGTGTACGCGGAAGGCGGACCACCCCGCGGGGTCATGTCCGTCCAGCGGGCCCGGAGGCCGGAAGGGGCGAACTTCATCGCCCTCGCGGCCCGCGACGCGGACGCGGCCGGCGGTCTCGCGGAGGCCGTCCCTCGAGGATTCACGATCATCCATCTGACGGACGAGTTCCCGCTCGCCGTCCTCGAGCCCCGGGCGCAGGAGTTCCATCCACTCCCCGCGTGGCTGTTCGAACTCGTCCCGCAGGATTTCGTCGACCATCCGGACGATCGGGTGCGTCCCCTGAACCCGGGTTCCGCGGGACGGGTCGCAAAGTTGTGGCAGCCGGCCTGGCCGGCGGAAGCATACGTCCGCCGCCGTATCGAAGGCGGACCCACCGCCGCGATCTACGAGGCCGATGAGCCGGTCGCGTGGGCTCTCACTCACACGATCACGGATCGTGTCGGGATCATCGGCATGGTCCACGTCCTCGAGGAATATCGACGAAAGGGCCTCGCTCGTTCCGTCGTGTCTGCGGTTTCCCGGGAGCTGCAGAAAGTCGGAAAACGTCCGACCCTCCACGCCTTCGTGGACAACGTCGCCTCCCTCTCCCTGTTTTCGTCACTCGGCTTCCGGAAGGTGAAACGCCAGGTGTGGGGCGACGCGGTGTTCCAATGAAGATCACGCCGCTCGCGGCGGACAGCCTCGGGGCGCGCTCCATGGCGACCCTCGTCGAGACGCCGGACGTAACCGTGCTCATCGACCCGAGCGTGCGCCTCGGTCCGTACCGCTACGACCTCCGCCCGCATCCGACGGAGAAGGCCCGCCAGAAGGAACTGTGGCAGGGCATCCGAGCCGCGGCGAAGGACGCGAACGTCCTGACGGTCTCCCACTACCATTACGATCACCACAATCCGGACGCGCCCTCGATCTTCCGCGGCAAGCTCGCCTTCCTGAAGGACGGGAAGTTCCATATCAACCGGAGCCAACGGGAGAGGTCGGGCGCGTTCGTCCGATCGCTCAAGAAGTATCCGAAGGAAATCCAGGTCGCCGACGGAAACCAGATGGACTTCGGCGGGACCGAGCTCCTCTTCTCGCCGGCACTGCCTCACGGATACAACGACGAACTCGGATACGTCGTGATGACACGCATCGCCCACGGCGACGAAGTGTTCGTCCACACGGCCGACGTGCTCGGCCCGCCGCTGAAGGAACACCTCTCCTTCCTGTTGGACGCGCAACCCACGGTCCTGTACGTCGACGGTCCGATGACCCACATGCCAGAGAACTATCCGGAGGAACACACGAAACGGTCCCTATCCCATTTGCTCCGGATCCTACGGACGACCAACGTGCGAACCCTGATCCTCGACCACCACATCCTTCGCGACCGTGAGTGGCGAACGCGGATGGACTCCATTTTCCGCGCGGGGAAGGAGCACGACGTCGCCGTCCTCACCGCCGCGGAATTCGCCGGCAAACCGGTGGAGCAACTCGAGGCGAACCGCGATCGCCTCTACGGAATTGAACCGACCCCGAAAGAGATAAGTGGAGCCGGTCCATCGGAGGGATGAGATGGCGAAGGAGCACCACTGCCCGAACGACGGAGCCCAGCCGTGCAACGCGTCGGGCAGCATCATCCACGTCTGCCCGCTCTGCTACGCTCGGTGGGAGGAAGTGATCCCGGAGGACAAGCCCGCTCCCCCACCGGCCCCGAAACCGGCGGCCCCGCCGGCCGCTACGTGACCATGTCCCCTCCGTCCTCCGCCGCGGCCCCGCGCGAAGAGGCGGGGATCGGAGCGACGCTCGCCGAGGTCCGGCGGGAGATCGCCTGTCGCGTCTGCCAGGGAGACATCAAGCGTTGTCGGCTCGCGATATGCCCGTACCTGGACCGTGTACGAGCCTGGTTCACGGAGCGACGGGACCTGCAGACTAAGAACTTGTTCGGCGCCTCACCGCCGAGCGCCTTCGTCGGCTCCTGGGGATACCCGAAGGTGCTGGTCGGACCGCTCGTCCCTCCGGTGCGGGATGAAGACACCTCGATCCTCGACGCCTCGGAGTCCTGGTTGTCCTACGACCTGCCGGAGATCCTGCGGTTCCGGCTTTCGCTCGTCCGCGGGAAGGCCCCGCGCCGGGTCGCGGAGGCGCGCATGCCGGACCGAATCCTCTCGACCGTGCAGGAAGCCGCGATGGCCTCCAAGCCGATCGACACGGAGATGTGGTTCTCGAAGAAGCCCACGCTCGTGAGTCCGTTCTCCGCCCGCGCGCCGCCGAGCGGACCGAGCGCGGACCTCACGAAGGTCGACCTCGCCTCGAGCCCTTCCGTGCCGCGGAGGGTAGACGACCTCGTCTCGGACACGGACCTGCGGGCCGGAGAGGCCGTCACGGACCTGTTCGACCACGGCATCTCCCAGAGCCAGATCACGCGGGTCTTCTCCGTCGGACTCCTGGGGATGAAAGACCGACGCCGCCTCGTCCCGACCGAGTGGTCGATCACGGCGGTCGACGACATCCTCGCGAAAGGCCTCGTGGACGAGGTCCGCGGCCTCCCGTGGATCTCCGAGTTGGAGGTCATGAGTGCGAGCGGCCTAGCGAACAACGTCCTGATCTTGCTATTCCCGCAGGCCTTCATGTTCGAAGGCCTCGAAGCGTGGAACCTGCAGTCGAGTCCGACGCCGGCCCACGACCACGAGTTCGCGGGAGGCCGGACGACCTACCCGGACCAGATCGCCGGCGCCTATCATGCGACCCGCCTCCCCGTCCTCGAACACCTCGCCGTCCGTCGACGGCAGGCCGGCGCCATCGTCTTCATGGAAGTCTACGACGACTGGGTGCCGCTCGGGGTCTGGCGGTACCGGGAGTTGGCGCGGGCGGCCCTGGCCAAGAAGCCCTCGCGATTCGCGGACTTCGAATCGGCCGAGTCCGAAATCGGCCGCCGCCTTCGACTCCCGCTCGCGAACTGGTGGCGAGCGAGCGTCCTCCGGGCCTACCTGCGGAGCCAGCGCCGAATCACGTCGTACGCATGAGACGTCCGATTCGGTATTCATTCGCGGATTCATTTCATACCTCTAAGTAGAGGTATGACCTGATCAACTACCCGAACCGCGACCCACACCGTCTGGCGCAGACATGGCAATCTTCTTGTGGCCTTTCCTCGTCTCCGCCGCGGTGGATTCCACACAGAAAGAACTCGTCGAACTGAAGGCCCGTTACGAGGACCTCGGCAAGGCGCGGGGCCTCCTCCTGGGCGCCGATCATGTGACCACGGTCCGCCAGGTCGACACGTACTTCAGCCTGGGTGAACGGCGTCTCAAACTGCGGTCCGTCGCGGGTGCGAAGGAGGGTCAGCTCGTCTACTATGAACGGCCCGACGTCGGCGGCGTAAAGGAGAGCCGGGTTCTCCTAGCCTCGGTGCCGGACGCGCAGGCGGTCCGCGAGATCCTGTCCCAGATCCTCCCCGTGAAAGCCGAGGTCCGCAAGACCCGCGAGATCTACCGCTTCCAGGGGGTCCAAGTGCACCTCGACACTGTCCGAGGACTCGGCAAGTTCATCGAGTTCGAGAAGGTCCTCCCGGGGGAATCGGACCGCGACGCGGCGCGGAAGCAGTTGGAGTCCTTGAGGGCTTATTTCCAGATCGCGGACGAGGACCTCATGGCCTCCTCATACAGCGACCTCGTCGAGTCGGGATGAGGGCCTATTCGATCTCGAACGCCCGCACCTTCTCGTTCCGTCGAAGTGCTTCGAGCAGGTCCTCCACGTCTCCGGGCTTGACCCGCACCTGGGCCGTCACGCTCACGAGGTGCGCCTCCTTGTCGATCCGGACCTTTTCGAACTCCGCCCGACCCCGAGGCAGGAGGGCATCGAGCTCGTCCGCGCGGATCGGGTTCGCGACCGTCAAGTGGACGACCTTCGCGTGGGAACCGAAACCTTTGCTTTCCAGATATCGATCCGTAATCACGACGGCCCACACGATCCCATAGTTCACGAAGGTGAGGTAGTACAGGCCCGCGCCGGCGGCCACGCCGAGGGCGGCCATCGCCCAGACGAGGGCCGCGGTCGTGAAACCGAAGACGCGGTCATTCGAACGGATCAGGGCACCGGCACCGAGGAAGCCGATTCCGGTGATCACGCCTCCCAGGAGCGGGAGCGGATTCTGGTCATCCAAGTCGACGGCGAGGATCGCCAGGGCACAGGCGCCGGTCGAGACGAAGATGAACGTCCCGAACCCGACGGGCTTCCGTCGGAGCTGCCTCTCCAGGCCGATTCCGAACGCCAAGAGGAAGACGATGAGCAGGCGAACGACGGCTTCGGCAGGCTCCACCATGCGACTGTGATCCCATCCCGACGGCGCTTTCCGGTAGGTCCAAGACGCTCCGGGGTCTATTTTTCAGTTTTGTCAGAGGTGGTCCGCCGTTTGCAATCCAGCATCCGTTCATTCTGAGACGCGGATGAGGCTTGTTTCAGGGATGCCGAGATGAGTCGATCGTCGGCAGCTCGACGAGCGATTCGGATGCAGGGAGTCCGCGGATCGCGCTCTCTTGGACGATCTGCGCGTGGATCAGATCCCGAGGATCTCTCGGCGCGATTGGCGCAGCGGCAAAAACAGGCTGCTTGCCCTTGTTGAGGAGATCGCGGTAGTAGGGCATCCACGCGGACAGGAGTTCTCGCGGATTCACGAAGCTCTGGGTCGCGTAGTACTGATACCAGGCGCACTGGATGTCGCACGCCGCCATGCGCTGGCGGCGCTCATGGCCGTCCGGCGACTCGACGTAGGTCATCAGGTCCGAGTCGATCAGGTTGATCGTCTTCTCTTCGAGGACCCGGCAAGGATACCAGAGGAATCCGTCCGCATCGACGATGATCGAGGACGTGTCGCAACCGTGGTCCCATGTGATCCGGTTGAAGTAGCCGTCGGGCGAGATGATCACCCCAGGATACTTCTTCTTCATCTCGAGCCCGACGCGGGACATCGACCAGAGGTCCGGCAGGTGGTCCTTCGTGTTCTTCAAATGGACGGCACACATGACGACCGCTTTCACGCCGGCGTCGTGGCACCGCTTGATCTTTTCCTCCAACGCGCCAACGTCGTTCTTCGTCACGACGATCTGGACCGTGACGATGGAGCCCCATTTCGTATACTCCTCGAGCTCGTCGTACATGTCCAGGTTCTTGTGTCCCTCGTCGATCGAGATGTGCAGGAAATCGATGTATTTCCCGTACTCCGCCATCGGGTAGCGTTGCTGCATGTCCCGCTCGGACGTCGTGAAGAGCAGATACCATGGCTTCTCGTACTGGTACTTCAGCAGTTCGAGGATGTCGTCCCGAACGAGCGGGTCGCCACCTTCAAAGGAGCAGACGATCACGGAGGAGCGGGCGAGGTTGTCGAGGACCGCTTTCACGTCCTCCGTCGGCATGTCGATCCATTTGTTCTTCACGTGCCAGCAGTTACAGAACGAACAGGTGAAGTTGCAGCGCCGGGTCAGCTTGAAGGAGCAGTAGAACGGGTAGATGGCCTCCTTCGCCATCTTGTTCCGGAGGATCATCCCGGCGACGTCAAGGAAACGCTTCTTCGGGATCTTCCTCATGGCCGAACCGCTCCACCATCCTCCTCCCGGGGATAATCCTTTCTCACGGCAATTCGAACGCGTGCGCGCAGCCCGACGAGAATCGCGAGGAAAAGACAGGTCGCCCCGAGCAGGACCGTGGGCGCGTACAGGACGTATTCAATCGGCTCCGGGAGCGCAACAATCGTGAGCGAATAGACGATCGGCGGCATTCGATAGAACATCACGAGGAGAGGGAGAAACAAGAGGGCCGTCATCAGGGCGCGGCGAGGTTCGCCTCCCCGCTCAGCGAACTCGTCGACGGACGCGATCGCGGCGAACGAGACCGAGGCGCATAATGCAAGGAGACCGAGGATCGTCACGAGCGTGCCCTGTAACGCCAAGACGATTCCGCTGAAGACCGCCGCAGCCGCAAGGCCTCCAATCTCCGCGTGGCGAGAGGGAAACTTCGGCAGAATCCCGCGAAGAAGGATTCCGAAGGTCGGTCCAAGGACCAGGAGAGCCCCCGCCATGACGCTGAGTGCGTCCCCTTGGAGTCCGAGACGGAGCGAGAGCGAATAGTAGAACGTCACGGACAGGCCAGCGAGAGACAATGCGAAGACAAAGCCGGGCACGATCACACTCGCTCGGATTTTCGGTTTGTCTGGGACGGGCGGGCCTCGAGCCCCGAACGCGGAGGCGATGAGAAGGACCGCGAGGATACTGAATGTCGGAAGGTCGAAGCCGCCGAGGAATCCGATTGCCGTGCCGACTCCGACTCCGGCGATCATTTCGGGGGAACTCGGGGCGCGGCGAGAAAGGAAGGCGTCGAGGGCGACGAGGGCCCCGATCAATGCGAGAGGGAATGCGGCCGTGGTCCGGATTGCGAGGGTGGAGAGGACGAGGAATACGAGTGCTGCCGCAATCGGAGCGCGGTCCGGATAGGCCGAATCGATCACCCGCCGAAGAGGCCGATAGAGTCCAGAAACCGCAATCCCTAGCAGTATCGTGGGATAGGTCCAGAAGTTCTGCTCAAGCGCCTCACGCAGCGTGAAGAAGAGGATGGCCACGACCGCGGCGATGAACAGCAACAGCTGCGGCCGAACCGTCCGCTGGGATCTCGATTTCGGTCTCCACGAACGATCCGCGAAGAACGCGACACCGCCCGCGAGCAGCAGGACACCGATGGACAGGAGGAGCGCTTCGGTCTGCGCGATTCCGCGCAGCCCCTCGAGGCCGCGAAACGCGGCGTCGGCCGCGCGACCTGAATCGCCCACCGCGAGGAAGGCGTCCGCGTCCCGAAGCCGCGTCCGGACCGATGCCAAGGTCGATCCAAACAGGAGCGACTCGAGCGGATTCGCCTCGACCTGACGAAGACGATCCTGTGCGGTTCGAAGGAAGTCCTGCCGCATCAGGCCGAAGAACTGATCGGGGAGGACCACCTGCAGACGACCGCCAAGTCGCGCCGAGAGAAGGTCGACCAGGTTTCGGGCGTCTTGAAGATCGAATCGGAATGTGTATACGGTCAACCAGAGGAACTGCGGACCCTGATTCGCCGTGACCATGGCGGCACCGAGCTTCCCGAGGACATTCTCTCGAGTCGTCCAGAAATGGGTGGAGCGGACGACTGGGGCCACCGCCTGCTCGCCCGCTTGGACCCAAGCATCCCGTGTCCGCGGTTGGTCGTCGTAGTCCAAGACGATCCCATTCGGACGCAATCCATCAACATAGGCAGCGAGGCTCGCCGAGGTGTACGGGATCTCCGACGCCGTGAAGGCGTT
>Ga0209806_1000642_pt1 | contig 23885 bp, 24 predicted proteins | sample GraSoiAngelo_152_FD_186166 | JGI IMG/M metagenome (GOLD analysis project Ga0209806, IMG submission 186166) | Grasslands soil microbial communities from the Angelo Coastal Reserve, California, USA - 14_1009_12_30cm (SPAdes) (version 2) | ecosystem: Environmental > Terrestrial > Soil > Grasslands ... | reverse complement strand
GCTCGAGCAGGAGCGAGTTGATCAGCTGACCGCGATGAGCGCCCACCTCAACGCCTTGCGGGCGGCGGTCGACCGCTATCTCCACGAGGGCCGAGAGAAGGCAGCATGACGGACGCGCCCCGGCCCAAGTCCTTTCAGGACATCCTCCAGCAGAACCAGGATTTCATCGCCCACCTGCAGACCCTGCAGGACGACGCCGCCAGCCAGCTGACGGACAAGGAGAAGGAGCTGGCCGCCACTCGTGCCCAGCTTGACGCCACCCGCCAGGCGCTCGACGAGAACCAGAAGGAGCTGGCCGCGGTTCGGGCCCAGCTCGATGCCGGCCAGCGGGCGCACGGGGAGAAGCAGAAGGAGCTCGACGACCTGCAGAACGCGCAGCTCCAATGGGCCATCGACCGCCAGGGCCTGCTCGACCAGCACGATGCCCTGAAACAGAGTCACCAGGACCTTCAGGGCAGCCACGACCGTGCCCGGACCGAGCTCAATCGCCTGCAGGAGGATGTCACCCGGTCGAAGACGCGGGACGAGGAGCGGCGCGCCCAGCTGCGCCAGCTCGAGCAGGAGCGCATGCAGCTGACTCAGAAATATGAGGCCGACCAGAAAAAGGTCACCGCGGAGCTGAGTGCCCTCAAGGGCGACCTGGACAGCCTTCAGAGCGCGCAGCTCGAGTGGGCCATGGATCGGGAGTCCCTGCTGAAGGACCGCGACTCCACGGTGCGCAAGCAGGCGGAGTTGGAGCAGGAATGGCAGAAGGCCCGCGCCGTCCTGACCGACGATAAGAACAGGCTGGCCGCCCTGAACACCCAGATCAACCAACAGCTCAGGGCGGTCCAGGCGGAGCTCGACCCGCTCAAGGCGGCTCGAGAAAAATGGCAGGCCGAACGCCAGCGACTGATCGCCGACGTTGCCCGCCTGGAGCAGGAGTCCCAGGCAAAGGACTCCGAGTACCGGGCCGACCGCAAGCTACTGCAGACCGATCTGGACGAGGCGCGCAAGAAGGCCGCCGAGCTGGGCAAGGTCCAGGCCGAGCTCCAGCGGCTTGGCGAGGAGCGGACCGCGCTGCTCGCCAAGGTCAAGGCACTGGAGAAGGACTGGCAGGCGCGGGAGGCCTCCTACCACGAGGAGCGCGCAGGCCTACGCAAGCAGCTGCAGGATGCGAGCGCGAAGTTGCAGGGAATGCAGCAGGACTATGAGAAGGTCAAAGCCCTCCACGCCGACCTCGCCGGCGAGAGCGGGCGCAAGGCTGAGGAGTGGACCGCCCGTGAGCAGCGCCTCACCTCCGAGAAGAACCAGCTCAAGGTCGACCTGGAGCGGATCCAGGCGCAGCTCTCGGAGATGATGAACCAGACCAACGAGCTGCAAAACCGGCGGCAGTCCGAGGCGAAGGAGCTGGAGGTCGCCTGGCAGCGGGAGAAGACAACCCTCAAGGCGCAGCTGGATGAAGCGCGCAAGGCCGCCGGCACCACCCCGCCGCAGAGCCAGGTGCTGGCGCGATACGAGGCCGAGAAGCGGGCGTTGCAGGCGCAGGTCGACGGCCTGCGGGTGGAGCTCACCGCCAGCGGCAAGAGCAAGGATGTGGCCCCGGCCCTGGCCCAGGCGAAGCGAGACTTCGAGGCGAAGTTCCGGGTGATCTACGACCAGAGCCACGACCTGAACTCACCGCTCAACGCCGTCATCGGCTTCTCCGAGATCCTGCTCGACGAGCGCACCAACAAGACGACGCCCGAGGAGCGCCACGAATTCGTGTCGCACATCAACGAGAGCGGCAAGCGCCTGATGGAGCACATCCGCGAGCTGATCGAGTTTGCCAAGCAGGAGTCGGGCATCCAGGAGCGGCCGGTGCAGCTCCAACCGCCCGTCGGCATGGGGAACTCGAAGCCGCCGGTGATCCTGGTCGCGGACAACGACCCCGCGGTCAAGGAGCGGATCGAGCCGTTCCTCGAGCATGCCGGCTACGAGGTCGTGATCGCGGCCAGCGCCCAGGAGGCGCTCAAGAAGGCGGTGCAGATGCAGCCGCTCGCGGTCCTGATCGATACCCAGCTGCCGCCCAATGGCGGGAACGGTTTGCTCTATGACCTGAAACGGGAGTCGAAGACGCGCGACATCCCGGTGGTGCTTACCTCCAAAGTCAACAAGGAATCGCTGCCGTTCGACATCGGCCAGGCGGATTTCCTGACCAAGCCGATCGACCGCCAACAACTGCTCCAGATGATGGTCAAGTTCGACCTGCTGGCCGACGGCAAGCGCGGCAAGAAAACGCCGTCCAGCATCCTGATCGTGGACGACGATCCGCAGAACATCCGGCTGGTAAAGGCCATGCTGAAGCCCTTCAACATGGAAGTCTTGGTCGCCGACGGCGGCAAGGCGGGCGTGGAGCTGGCCCTCAAGAAAAAGCCGGACATGATCATCCTCGACCTGATGATGCCCGACGTCGACGGCTTCGAGGTGGTCTCAAAGCTGCGGGACGACCCGACCACGGCTCAGATCCCGATCCTGATCTACACCGCCAAGAACATCACCAGCGAAGACCGCGAGCGCCTGCAGGGCAACATCCAGACGATCATCCAGAAGGGCGACTTCGGCAAGGACCGATTCCTCGAGATGATCAACAACCTCCAGACCCCTCAGGCCGCATAAGTCCCGGGGGCCCGAGCCAGGCATGATTGCGCTGGACAGGCAGCTGGTCGCGATCCGGTTCGCCGCCCTCACCCTACCGCTGGCACTCGCCTGGTTCGTTCGCTCAGAGTCGCTGCCGATGACGCTCGCCCTGGTGTTGCTGGTGGTCCTATACAACGGGGTGGCCTACCTGCTGGCCGGCCGGGAACAGGGCCCGCGCTTCCCGGTCTCTGTCGCGGGCTTGCTATTGGTGCTTGACCACCTGGTCGTGAGCGGCTGGATCGTCCTCTTCTGGTCGAGCGACTCCAACCTCCCGTTCCTTCTCTACGCGCTGGTGGCGGCGGAGGCCGTCTTCAGGTTCGACCTCGCCGGCGGAGTCGCGACCAGCCTGTTCTTCGTGAGCGGCCTGATCATCTTCCAGCTGGCCGGGCTGGGGGTTGCCGTCTCAGTCCGGGACACGTTGCTGCGGGCTATTCCCACAGTGGTCGGGGTGACCGGCCTGGGGCTGGCCGTGCGCGCCCTCAACCGGGAGATTCGGGGCACGCAGCGACGGCTCGACCAGACCGAGCAGCTCCGGCGGGTGCTCAGCGAGCTGGTCGGTGAAATGAACCTCGGGCGCATCCTGCATACAGTCATCCGCTGTGGAATGGACCTGCTCCAGATGGAGTCCGGAGCCGTCCTGCTCAAGGATCTCACCGGGACGTACGTCATTCGGGCAGCCGTCAGACTGCCGGGGCCACTGGAGGGGGCCACCATGCCCGACGGCGAGGGCATCGTGCGGCGAGTGGTCGAGGAAGGCCGAATCGTGGTACTCAGTGAGCCGCCCCTCTTCAGCGAGCCGCGGCTGCAGCGGTTGGGCTATCGCCGGACGTGTGGTGCGCCCATCGTTCTCGAGGGAACCGTGGAGGGAGTGTTGGTCCTGAACACCGCCGAGGCTGGCCGGGGCCTGAACGGCTGGGAACGCGACGCCATGCAGCTGTTGTGCCAGCAGCTGGCTGCGGCCCTGCGCAACCTCCGCCTCTTCGAGGACGCTGAGGAACGCGCCCAGCGGCTGGAGCGCCTGAATGTGTCGATCGACCGGATCGACAAGAAGCTGTTCGAGCCGGAGCTGGTCGAGTCGGTCGTGACCGGCTTGATCGAGGACTTCCGCCTGACGGTCGCCCAAGTATGGTTGGTCGAGGCATCCGACGGCACGCTCTGGCGCCGGGCCGGTGATCACCGCGCCGGGACGCCGCCGCCACTGCCGGCCCACATCGAGCGGGGCGAAACCGAGGTCGGCCAGGTGGCCGAGCTGCGGATCCCGATCATCACCAACGATCCCCAGACCCACCGCCAGGTGACGGTGCGTTCCTGGGCTGTCGCCGAACATATCCAGGCGTTCGCCGGCTTCCCGCTGCTGGTCGGGGATCAGCTGCTCGGTGTTCTGGCGGTCTTCAACCAGCAGGCGCTGGACCGGGACACGGTGGAGATGCTCACTCTCTACGCGCAGCACGCCGCCACCGCGATCCAGGAGGCCAACCTCTTCTATCTGGCCACCGAGCAGACGGCTCGGCTCGAGGCGGTCAACTCCGAGCTGCAAAGGGCCAATCAGCATAAGTCCGAGTTCCTGGCCAATGTCGGCCACGAGCTCCGAACTCCGCTCAACGCCATCCTCGGCTTCTCCCAGCTACTCCTCGAGGGGGACGGAGGCGCGCTCTCGCCGGACCAGCGCCAGGACGTCGAGATCGTTGCCGACAACGGCCGGCACCTGCTCGGCTTGATCAACGACCTGCTCGACATCTCCAAGCTGGAGGCGGGGAAGGCCCAGCTGCACCGGGGCGAAGTCGATGTCGAGGGGCTGGTGGCCGAGTGCATCGACAGCCTCAGCTCGCTGGCGCGGACCAAGCAGCTTCTCATGACAAGCGAGGTGGAACTCGAGATCGGCGATGTCTTCGGCGACCGGCCGAAAATCAAGCAGGTTCTCCTCAACCTGCTGGGGAACGCCCTCAAATTCACCGAGAAGGGCGGCGTGGTCCTCCGGGTGGAGCGGCAGGGGACCGATGTTTGCTTTTCCGTGACCGACACCGGCATCGGCGTGCCGGCCGTGGACCGCGAGCGCATCTTTGAGAGCTTTCAGCAAGGAAACAGCGGACAGACCGGCAAGTACCAGGGAACCGGGTTGGGACTGTCGATCAGCCGCCGGCTGGTGGAGATGCACGGCGGACGCATCTGGGTGAAGAGCGTCCCCGGGGAGGGGAGCACCTTCACCTTCATCATCCCGCAGCGCGCGCTGCCGGCCGTGGTTGAGATTCCGCCCGCGGCCTGAGCCGGCCGGGCCAGCTCAACCGCCGAGCGCCGACTCGGGAAGGGCGTAGAAAACGATGGCCGCCATGGCATACAGGGCCAGCAGCTGGACACCCTCGAGCCAGTTGCTCTCCCCGTCCTGGGCGGTGTGGGTGAAGATGACGGCCAGCAGGGCCAGGATGGAAATCTCGGCGAAGCTGAAGACCAGGTTCATCGGATGCGCGGTCAGGCTGAAGAGCACCACCACCGGCGCCACGAAGGTGGCGATCTGGATCGATGAGGCGGAGGCAACTCCGAGCGAGAGATCGAGGCCCGAATCGCGGCCGGCGCCCCCCGGGCGTTTGAGGGCGAACTTGATCGCGGCGTAAGCTTCGGCGACGTTGCCCGCGTTGGCCACGATGATCACGCCCACGAAGACCTGCGTCCAGCCCAGCACCTGGGTGACCGCGGTCACACCTCCAGTGAGTATGTCCGTGACCGGAATCAGGGCCACGGCCATGGTCCCCAGCACCGCGAGGCTGAATCCGGTGGGCCAGGGCCTCTGCCGACCGTCGCGGCCCTCGTCCTGAATCGCCCTGACGATCGGAGCCGCGGAGGGGGTGGCCCGCCCAGGGAGACCCTCGAGCCCGAGGACACCGTATGCGACGTACGCGCCATAGCTGATCAAAAGAACGATGGCGATCCCGACGCTGATGCCCTGGATGGTGCCGGCGGAAGGCCCCGAGCAGGCACCACGGCAGACCACCAGTGCAGTCGCGGACGGAAAGAGCACGGCCGCCACCGTGAGCATCATCAGGATGCTGTGACGGCCCGCCTCCAGCCGGTCGAATCGGGGACGCCGGTAGAGCAGGCCCGCCGCCAGGTAGCAGAGTCCGAGGATCAGCGCCGAGTTGCTGATCAAGGCTCCGACCAGGGTGGCCTTCACCAGCGGGATCAGGCCCTTCTGGACGCCGAAGACGCCGATCAACAGGTCGGGAAAATTGCCGAAGGTGGCATTCAGCAGGCCGCCGACCTTTCCACCCAACCTGATTGCGAGCGCGTCGGTGGCGGCGCTGATGTAAGCCGCCAGCGGCACAACTGCACCCACCGCCAGGAAGAACTGGACGGCTCGAGGCACTCCGGCGGCGGCAGCCAGGAGGGTCAACGGCACGAGCACGAGGAGGCCCGCCATCAGCCGGTTTTCTCCGGAGAAATGCAGCTTTGAGCGCCGTCCGGCCATCACGAAGGAGGGTACGCGGTCAGCCCAGCACGCCGCTGATCAGCAACAGGGCGATCACCGCCATCACCAGTGCCGCGGCATACTGCAACGGCCGCTCCGGGATCAGCGCCCCGATCCGGTTTCCGGCCACGGCGGCGATGCCGGCGACCACCCAGAGGGCCAGCAATGCCGCAATGAAAACCAGGACCGGCTGCCGGTACCGAGCCTGGAAGGCTGCCGTTGCCAGCTGCGACAGGTCGCCCCATTCGGCGACAAAGACCACCACAAACGCGCTGATCAGCGGCGTGTGGAAGCGCTGCTCTACCTTGACCACCTCCATCTCCTCATCCACCTCCTTGGGCCGGTTGGTAACTGCGGTGACCGCTGCCAGCACCAGGAAGAGGAGACCGGCGCCGATCCGTACCGCGTCCCTTGGCAGCAAGGAAAAAATCGAACCGGCCGCGACCGCGACCACGGTTTGCACCACGAAGGCGGCCCCGGCCCCGATGAAGACGGGAAGGGGCCGATGTTTGGTTGCCAGGATCAGGGTGGCTAGCGCGGTCTTGTCGGGAAGCTCGATCAGGAAGATGACGCCAAACACCGTGGCAAACAGTACGAGCCATTCCGGCATCGGTCACCGTAACTGTACGGGTGCGGTCCTGGCCGCGACGTCTCGGGCTCTTAGTGAAGCCAGAGGGGGAGAGAGGCGACGAAGACCGCGATGGCGCCGAAGAAGGTCTTCATCCGGCCAGTGCCATCGACTCCTGGCCACCGGGGTAGGTCACGTTGGCGCTGAAGCGGTAACCCACGCCGCGCTTGGTCTGGATGTATATGGGTTTGCTGGGGTTGGGCTCGATCTTGCTCCGCAGCCGCGAGATGTGCACGCGCAGGCCCTCCTCGTAGGCTTCCTCATCCCCGGCCCACGCCTTGGCCAGCAGCGTCTCGTTGGTTACTACCCGGCCCGCGTTGCGCACCAGCAGGAAGAGCAGCTTTGACTCTGTCGGAGTCAGGGTCACCTGCTGTCCGCGGACCCGTGCCCAGTGCTGGACGAAGTTGATCTGGAGATCCTGGTCGATGACTACCTCCGGCTGCTCCACCCCAGCGGACTCACCGTAGCGGCGCAGCACGCGCTGCACCCTGGCCACAAGCTCTTCTTTTTCGAAGGGCTTGACGACGTAGTCCTCGGCGTACATCTGCAGGCCTTCGACTTTGCTCTCGACGGCCGCCACGGCGCTGAGGATGACAATTGGGACATCGAGGTGGCTCTTGATCCGGCGGCAGAGTTCGAAGCCGTCCATCTCGGGCATCATGAGGTCGACGACCACCAGGTGCGGGATCCCCTCGTGCAGTTTGCGCAGCGCTTCCGGCCCGCTGCCGGCGGTCATGACCTCGTAGCCGGCATGCTCGAGGATGCGCTTGAGGATCTCGCGCGCCATCGCGTCGTCGTCGACGATGAGGATCCGGTACCGATTGACGATGTCCGACCCCTCTCTTCCCGCCGCGATCGCTCTGCGAGCGGCGGACCGGCCTCCGTGGATTTGGACCTGCTGCTCCGGCGAGTCCGTTTGGTGATCCGGCAGAGGTATATGACTGGCGTCTCGCATTTCCTTACGATTCCTTCTTACGATGTAATGACGCTTGTCGCGCTGGGGTCACACCCGCCGGATGTGGCATCCGCGACAGCACTCCCAACCTTAAGCAGCCCGGATTACGGCTTCTGTTACACGCGCGTTTCTCGCGCAAATAGAGTGGGGGAGAGGAGCAGGCTCTCCCCCACAGTCGAGGGTCGCGAGCGGTGCCTCTCGCGGCCCGCATCCGGATCCTACGGTCGCCCGCGCCTCGCCCGTATCGGTCCGAATGCCCCTTTTTAGTACCCATTCGGCGGGTGCGCCGGTGCTGTTACTCGGCTGACCTGGCGCTACAATGTTGGTCGCCCGCCCGGGTGGTGGAACTGGTAGACACGCAGCTTTGAGGGGGCTGTGAGCGCAAGCTTGTAAGGGTTCAAATCCCTTCCCGGGCAGAACAAGCCTTCCAAGTCTTAGGGGCCAGTAGTGAACCTTGCAACCTGGTACCTGCGCCGGCGCTACCCGCGTGTCCTGTTCGGCCCGGGGTTTAGGGGACCCTGGCGCCTGCGGATCCGGGGCGCCGGTCGGGTGAGCTTCGGCCGGGACGTGCGGGTTTCCAACACGTCGGGCAAGACCGCGCTTCTCACCTTCTCCGAGGGAGCCAGCATTACAGTCGGAGACCGGGTAACCATCGACGGGGCGGGAGTGATGGCTGCCAGTCAGATCGTGATCGAAGAGGGCGCCGTCCTGGGGCCGTGCCTGCTTGTCGACACGGACTTCCACGCGATCGGGCCCGAGCGCCGGATGACTGGCGCGGAGCCGAGCCGGCGCCCGATCCGGATCGGCCGGAATGCCTGGGTGCAGGCAAAGGCAACCGTGCTCAAGGGAGTAACTGTCGGGGATGGAGCCGTCGTCCGCTGGGCGGCCGTGGTCGCCTCAGACGTGGCGCCCGGGTCGACGGTGCTCGGGAATCCGGCGGTCGTCGAATCGACGACTAGGCGTTGACGACAGCGCCGGCGATGTTGCAGTAGGTGTTCCGCACCTGGTTGCCGAGCACGATCAGGGTGACCAGGATCACGATGGTCACCAGGCAGAGGATCAAGGCGTATTCGATCAGCGCCTGGCCGCGATCATCCAGGCTTCGCCCGGTGAGGGACCGCAGTTTGGCGAGCAGTGTATTGATCATGAGGGTTGACTCCTGCCCGGGCTCGCGAACGCCCGCAGCCCGAGTATGGAGCTATAACGTGCGAGCCCTTCATTTTCAGACGCACCGTCGCGTCACTGTTCCCGGTTCGTAACCGGAGCCGAGGGCCGATTCAGGCCCGAGGCGTGCCCGCCGGCCCAAAGCGCGCGGCGTAACGCGCGCAATAGAGGCGTTCTTGGAGGAGGTTAGCGGTGGGCTGACCGCTGGACTAGATAGGTGACGACCGCCAGGTATTCCTCGGAATCGGCCGATCCCACCCAGCGGGTGTCGTCCGTCGTCCGCCCGAAGAGGGCGAACAGCTCGCTCAGCGTCAGCTTCTCAGACATTTGATACCAGGCCGACCCTTTAGATGATATCTACCGTATCACAATCCACGCGTGTGCAACAGGCCTAGTGCTCGTTCCGCTGGACCAGGTAAAGGACGACCGCCAGGTATTCCTGTGAGTCCGCGGCGGCCACCCAGCGGGTATCCTCCGCATGCCTCCCGAAGAGGCTGAAAACGTCGGTCATGGTCAGGTGTTGCTCTTCCACCGTCTTTCCCAGGCCGGCTGGCCTTACGTATGAAACGGCGGGGTGTGTTGGAACCTTTCACGCTCCGTGACCCGGCGTGTTAGCTTGACGCCTCTGGCGGCTGGGTAGAATCCACTCAGACGGTCAAAAGGAGTTAGAGAAGATGTTTTTCGGATGGGGATACCTGCTCTACGTCGCGTTGCCGATCATGGCGCTCAGCTTCCTGGCGAGCAGCTGGGTAAAGCGGACGTACGCACGCTTCTCGCAGGTGCGCAACTCGAGCGGGATGACGGGCGCCGACGTTGCCCGCCGGATCCTGAACGGGGCCGGTCTCAACGATGTGAGCGTCCAGGTGATCGACGGCGAGCTCACGGACAACTACGACCCCCGGACCAAGACGCTGAACCTGTCTCGTAGCGTTGCCACCAGCACCTCGGTGGCCGCCGAAGCCGTGGTCGCGCACGAGATCGGGCATGCCCAGCAGGACCGCCAGGGGTACATTGCCATGCGGATGCGGTCGGGCCTGGTTCCGGTTGCCAACATCGGCTCCCAGGCGGGTCCGATGATCGTGATGCTGGGCCTGATCCTGTCGCTTTTCACCCGCTCGGCCTTCGGGTACTACGTCGCCCTGTTTGGCCTTGTACTGTTTGCCGCTGTGGTCGCCTTCCAGCTGCTCACCACGCCAGTCGAGATGAACGCCAGCCACCGCGCCCTCGGCCTGCTCGCCGAGAACGGCGTCATCTTTCCCGAGGAGCAGGAGGGTGCGCGCCGGATGCTCCGGGCCGCCGCATTCACCTACTGGGTGGCACTGTTTGGCGCCATCCTGACCCTCGTGTACTACGCCTCCCTGGTGTTGGGTAGCCGGCGCAACGACTGACCGGGCGCCGTTTTCGACCGCGGAACCAGAGGAAGTCTCCGAGCGGCTGATCGCCGGCGGGCAGGCATCGTACCGGGCTCGCCAGGCCCTCGACTGGTTCTGGACCAAGCCGGTCGGCTCCTTCGAGGCCATGCGCACCCTGCCGCCCGCGGCTCGCCAGGCGCTGGACGAGGCCTTCGCTTACAGCTGCGTGGCCTCCCACCGGCGCCGGGAGGCGGACGGCGGCATGACCATCAAGCACCTCTTCAAGCTCCAGGACGCCCGCACCATCGAGACCGTGGTGATGCGGTACGAGGCGAGCTCACGCTCCCGAGAACGGACCACCATCTGCGTCAGCTCGCAGGTCGGCTGTCCGATCGGATGCAGCTTCTGCGCCACCGGCCAGTCGGGTTTCGACCGGAACCTGTCGGAGGCCGAGATCGTCGACCAGTTCCTGCATGCCCGACGCAAGCTGGCTGCGATCGACCGGACGCTCACCAACGTCGTCTTCATGGGCATGGGTGAACCGCTGAATAACTACCACGCCGTGGTGGCTGCGATTCGACGGTGGGCACGGCCGGACACACTCAACTTCAGCCCGCGCCGCGTCACGATCTCAACCATCGGGCTGGTGCCGTTCATCGAGCGGCTCGCTTCAGAGGAACTGCCGGTCAACCTGGCCATCTCACTCCACGCCCCGGACGACGACCTGCGGGGCAGCATGATTCCAGTGAACAAGAAATACCCGATCGCCGCCGTGGTCGCGGCCGCCCGGGCGCATGCAGACCGCACCGGCCGCCGGACGAGCTACGAGTATGTCCTGCTGGAGGGCGTCAACGACAGCCTGGCCCAGGCGCGCCAGCTGGCCCGGGTGGTTCGACATCCGCGTAGCCACGTCAACCTGATTCCCATGAATCCGATCGAGGGGAGCTCGATGGCCCCGCCCACCCGGGCCCGGATCCGGGCCTTTGCCACGACTCTGCAGGAGGCGGGGATTTCTACGACGGTGCGGGCTACGCGCGGTCTCGACATCGATGCGGCCTGCGGACAGCTCCGGGCCCGCGAGCTCGCCGCCAGCCCCGCATGACGCGGAAACCCCTTAAGGGGATCTTCTTCGACTTCGGCAACACGCTGATCGCGGAGGAGCCGGACAAGCATCTCTGGGAGATGGCAGTCGTCCCTCTGCCCCACGCGGTCGAGGTGCTGACCGAGCTCAAGCCGCGGTTTCGGCTGGGGATCATTTCCAACACCGTGGGTTCGGGCGATGCCGAGCTGGCCGCCGTGCTGGAGCGGGCCGGCATGCTGCGCCTGATCGACGCCCTGGTCACATCGCGGGACTTCGGCCGGGCCAAACCGGATCCGGCCATCTACGTGGAAGGGGCTCGGCGGCTGGGTGTGGCACTGGCCCGCACCTGCATGGTCGGCGACCGCCTCGACACCGATATCGCAGGCGCACTGAACGCCGGCATACCCGGGATCTGGCTACGCCATTCCTCTCAGCCTCCCGACCCCGGCGTCGCGCCCACCCGCACCATCGTGAGCCTGGGCGACCTGCCCGGCTGTGTTGACGCTCTCTATACTCAGAGCTAACTCGTGAAACGCATTGTTGCCGCCTTCTGCACCACGCTCGTGCTGGCTGCCTGTGGCTCGGTCGCCGTGGTGGAGACACCCCAGCAGGTTGTCCTCACCGCGAGCCAGAAGATGTCCAGCGACGTGAAGACGGCGAAATTCGACATGGCAGCGAACATCGTGGAGACGTTTCCTCCCGCGCTCGCCCAGAGCCTGGGTGCGCAAGGGGGCGGACTGTCCAACATCACCGTCGACGTCTCCGGTAAGGGGCAGATGCAGCTACCCGACAAGGCGGCCATGAATTTCCAGGCGAAAGTCGGCGGGGTCACGGTGACGGTGGACAGCGTGGTCGCCGGCGGCAAGTTTTATGTCAAGGACCCGACCACCGGCAACTGGACGCTCGCCCAGGGAACCAGCGGGCTGGGCCAGTTCAGCAACCAGCTCGACCCGATCTCAACGACCGACCTCCTGAAATCCGTCCAATCGGTCAAGGACCTGGGCGACACCAAGCTCAACGGCACCGACGTCCACCACTACGAGATCGTCCCCGACAAAACCAAGCTTGAGGCGCAGATGGGATCGAGTGGCCTGAGCGCCCAGATGCAGGCTGTGATCAAGAACATGGTGGACAAGGGCACCTTCCACATCGAGGTCTGGATCGGGAAGGGAGATCACCTGCTGCGCCAGGTCAAGGAGGACATCGATGCCAACCTCGACCTGGGCGCTATCCTGGCCGCGGCCATGCCCGCCGGCGCGACCCCGTTCCCGGGGATTCCGGCAAATGCCACCATTCACCTGGTTGGCCACATCAGCGTGAACCTGCACGATTTCAACAGCACGGTGACGGTGGCGGTGCCGTCCGTCTCGCCCTCCTAAGGCGGCCGGTACGCCCGTCGTCGTCGCGCCGTCCCTCTTATCCGCCGATTTCAGCCGGCTGGGTGAGGAGGTTGCCGCACTGGAAGAGGCGGGCGCCGACTGGATCCACTTCGACGTCATGGACGGGCATTTCGTGCCGCCACTCACGATCGGTCCGGTGGTGGTCAAGCACTGCCGCCGCTACTCTAGGCTGCCCTTCGACGTCCACCTGATGATCGAGCAGCCCGAGCGCTCGATTGATGCCTACAAGGACGCCGGCGCCAACACCCTGTCGGTGCATGTCGAGGCCACCCGCCACATCCACCGAGTGCTGGGGGCGATCCGAAACGCCGGAATGAAACCGGGCGTTTGCATCAACCCCGGCAGCCCCCTCGAGCTGGTCGAGCCGGTTCTCGAGCTGGCCGACCTGCTCGTGGTGATGAGCGTCAATCCGGGTTGGGGAGGCCAGGCCTTCATCGAGGGCAGCCTGGAGCGGATCGAGGCTGCCCGGGCGATGCGCGACCGCTTGCGCCTAAAGCTGGACATCGAGGTGGATGGCGGCGTGACCGCGGCCACCGGGAGGCAGGCCGCTTCCAGCGGGGCGACTGTGCTCGTCGCCGGGCACTTCGTTTACAGCCACCCGCAGGGGAAGAAGGCGGCGATCGCCGAGCTGCGCTAGCAGGACGCGCGGAGCGCGCTTTACTTAGCGGCGGTGCGCAGGCAGCGGGTGCAGACCATGGCCGTCTGCCGGCGGCCCTTGATCGTGATCTGGGCTTTGTGAAGGTTGGGCATGAAGCGACGCTTCGTGCGCACTTTGGAGTGGCTCACGTTGTGGCCGTACTGGGGCCCTTTTCCGCAAATTTCGCAGCGTTGTGCCATTTGAATAGGTATTCGCCTCCACGGGCTATCGGATATGATGGAGGCGAAATCAGCGTCAAATAGTAGCACACGATGGACTCAAAAACTAAGGCGAATCCCCCGCGGACGGGGAAGCCACCGAAAACGCTGATCCAGGCACAGGACCTTGGCAAGATCGAGGTCTCGCGCCACGTGGTCGCGACCATCGCCGGTCATGCGGCCGCCGAATGCTATGGGGTGGTGGCCATGGCAGCCCGGGGCCTGCGAGATGGCCTGGCGGAGCGGTTGCGCCGGGAGAACATCCATCGAGGGGTCGAGGTCGAGATGCGCGAGGACGGGGTGGCGATCTCCCTCTATGTGATCGTGGAGTTCGGCACCCGGGTCTCCGAGGTGGCCCACAACCTGACGAACGCGGTGCGATACGCCGTCGAGCGGACCCTCGGGCTGCACGTGGCCGAAGTCAACGTCAACGTCCAGGGCATCCACGTCAGCGGCGGAGCCTGACCCAATCGCGGCGCCCAAAGCCGCCGCACAAACCGTACCGGTAACGGTCTGCGACGGCCACCTCTTCAGGGAGGCCCTGCTCGGTTCGCTCGCCTGGCTCACCATCAACCGGGACGAGGTCGACGCCCTCAACGTCTTTCCCGTCCCGGACGGTGATACCGGGACCAACATGCTGCTCACCCTGCAGTCGGCGATCGGGGACATTCGTGACCTGGACGAGGCCGACCTCTCCAGGGTCGCCCGGCGGGCGGCCCACGGCGCGCTGATGGGGGCTCGGGGAAACTCCGGCGTCATCCTCTCCCAGATCTTTCGCGGTTTCGCGGTCGGGGTGGGGACCCGGGCGTCCGTCGACGCCGCCCAACTGGCCGCTGCGTTTCGCGAGGGGTCGACAGTCGCCTACCGGGCGGTGATCAAGCCGACCGAGGGGACCATGCTCACGGTCGCCCGGGAGGCGTCGGCCGCGGCGGTCACGGCTGCGGCAAAAACGGGCGACCTTACAGAGGTCGTCAAAAGCGCCTGCGAGGCTGCCGCAGACGCGGTCGAGCGCACCACCGAACAGCTCGACGTGCTCAGGCAGGCAGGTGTGGTCGACGCCGGCGGCTACGGACTGCAGGTCATCCTGGAGGGGTTCCTCAAGCGGCTGCAGGGAGAGGCCCTGACCGCCTTCGAGAAATCGGCGGTTCAGCATGCCCGCCCGAAAGTGGTCGCCTCACCCGAGGCGGGGTGGGGATACTGCACCGAGTTCGTCATCAATGGCGAGCATCTTCCGGTCGACGACGTCCGACAGGAGATTGCGCGCCGGGGCGAATCGGCGCTGGTCGTGGGTGACGAATCCGCAATCAAGGTCCACGTCCATACTCACGAGCCGGCTACCGTCATCGGTTACGCCAGCGGGGTCGGAAGTTTGAGCCGCCTCAAAGTCGACGACATGTCGGCCCAGCACCACCGGCTCCAGGGCGAGGTCGCCCGGCGGCCAAGGAGCTCCAAGCGGATGGCGCTGGTGGCCGTAGCAAGCGGTGACGGCTTTCGCCGGATTCTCGAGAGCCTGGGCGTCGACTCCGTGGTCGGGGGTGGGCAGACGATGAACCCTTCGACCGAGGACCTGCTGGCCGCGGTGGAGTCCGTGCCCTCGGAATCGGTCCTGGTCCTACCGAACAACGGCAACGTGATCATGGCGGCTCAGCAGGTGGCGCAGCTCACCCGCAAACAGGTGAGCATCGTCCCCTCCAAGAGCATGCCCCAGGGTATCGCCGCGCTCCTCGCCTTCGATTTCGGCGCGGACCTGGAGGCCAACGCGAGCGCGATGGCCCACGCGCTCAAACAGGTCCACACCATCGAGGTCACCCGGGCGGTCCGAGCCAGCGAGGTGGATGGGCTCAGGATCGCCGAGAACGATGTCATCGCGCTGCTCGACGACAGGATCGTCGCTACCGGCAACGCCCCACTCGACGCCATCGCCGGCGCGCTCGACAGGCTCAAGTCCACCACGGTGCGGACGGTCACGGTCTACGCCGGGAGCGATGCCCCCGAAGCGGAGCGGGAGAGGCTGACCAAGACACTGATGGACCGTTTTCCAAAGGCGATGGTCGAGCTCCAGTCGGGCGACCAGCCGCTCTATCCCTATGTCCTCGCCGTCGAGTAGGCACTGAGCCAGTTCCGGCAGCAGGGTCAGCCGGGCTCAGACCAGCTGGATGACGTTGATGGTGACCGCCAGTGCGGTTACCCAGGCGGCTACGCGAAACGCCTGCCAGACGCGTGGCTTGCGGTGCTGCAGGAGCATCAGGGTGGCGAGAAGCACACCGACCGCGGCGCCCTTGACGGCAAAGGCGGCCAGTTCACCGTGGTTGGCGATCACCGGGCGCATCAGGGCATTGACCTCGAGGTGCTGGAGAGCAAGTCCGAGGTGCGTGGTCAGGGCGTCGAGCGATTGAAAACCGAGGAATCCCCCAAGGATCGCGGCCTGGGCCATCGGGCTCGGAACTCCGGCCGGCAGGTCGGGGCTCATCGCTGTCAGGGTATGCGAGGCATGCTGCGGTTCGAATTGCGGCACGACGTCAGTTGCTCGGGAGGGCCCGTATACTCGGTGCGTGGTCCGAATCGTTACGGATTCCACTGCGGACCTCACCTCGGCGCAGCAGCGAAGCGCCGGCATCACGGTCGTTCCCCTCAATGTTCACTTCGGCGACCAGGTCTTTCGCGACCGCGTCGACCTGACCGGCGCCGAGTTCTTTGAGAAGCTGAAGTCGTCCTCGCAGCATCCACGGACCTCCCAACCATCGGTGGGCGCGTTTGAGGAGGCGTTTCGCGCGCTTCGGTCGGACGGCCACGAGGTGGCCGCGGTCCTGCTCTCGGCGAAGGTATCGGGAACCTACAACTCTGCCCTGATGGCCGCCCGCTCCGTGGACCAGGACCATATCGAGGTCATCGATTCGGAGAGCGCCTCGATGGCCCTCGGCTTCCTGGCGCTGGAGGGGGCCGAGAAGGCAAAGGCAGGCGCCAGCCTGAAGGAAGTGGCGGCCCATGTTCGGGCACTGGTGCCCAAGGCAAAGATCCTGGCTACCATGGACAGTCTCACCTACCTGGAGCGCGGTGGAAGGATCGGCAAGGCGCGGGCGCTTCTGGGCTCGCTGCTGAACGTCAAGCCGCTGATCACGGTGCAGGGTGGCGAGGTCGTTCCCCTCGGCCGGGCCCGCAGCTGGCCGCAGGCCCTCGACCGGTTGGTTGAGATGCTCGAGCGTGACTCGAACCTCACCCGGCTGGCGGTGCTGCACGGAGCCGCCGATACAGACGCTCAGCAGCTGCGAGCCCGGGTCGCGCCTCGCTACCCCGGCCTGGAGATTCACCTTGCGGAGATCGGACCGGTCCTCGGTACCTACACCGGCCCCGGAGTGGTTGGCTTCACCTACCTCATCGCTTAGGCGTCCGGCAATAGCCGGCCCGAGGCTGGAGACGCCGGTAACCGAGCTTGCCCGCGTCAGTGAGACCTATGGCGAACGGTTGCATCGGCTGGGCATCGACACCGTCCGCGACCTGCTGCTCCACTACCCGCGCCGCCACAGGGACTTCTCCAGTGTGATTCCGATCAGCCTTGTCCAGCCCGGGGCCGAGACGACGGTCCGGGCGCGGATTCTCCGGATCGATGCACACTGGACACGGGTACGCCACATGAGGCTGACCGAGGCAGTCCTCTCTGACGATTCGAACAAGCTGCTCACGGTCGTCTGGTTCAACCAGCCGTACGTCGCCAAGTCACTCCATCCCGGAGAAGAGGTCTTCGTTGCCGGCAGGGTCGAGCTGGAGCGCGGCAGGCTGGTCCTGAAAAATCCCGAGTACGAGCTGGCATCGGCTGACCCGCAGCACGCGGCCCGTCTGGTGCCGGTCTATCCGGAGACTGCGGGCCTCACCTCACGCTGGCTGCGCCCGAAGATTCGACCGTTGTTGCCCCTGGCGGATGGGCTCGAGGAGTTCATCCCGGATGAGATCCGCAACCGGCGCCACCTCCTTCCCCGCGCCGCCGCGGTGCGCGAGATCCACTATCCGCAGGACCAGGCGTCTCTATCTGCCGCGCGCGAGCGGCTCGCCTTCGAGGAGATGTTTGTGTTGCAGGTAGCCGCTCAGCAGGCCAAGCGTGCCCGCCAGCGCGAGGTCGCGGTGTCGATTCCATTCGAGGAGGCCGCCGCCCGGGCGTTCGTCTCAGGGCTCCCCTTCAAACTGACGAACGCTCAGCGAGTCGCCGCCTGGCAGATCCTCCAGGACCTTCAGAAGTCGGCCCCCATGAACCGGCTGCTCGAGGGAGACGTGGGGTCGGGGAAGACGGTGGTGGCTACCATGGCGGCGCACCACACGGCTCGCGCAGGTTTTCAGTCTGTCCTGCTGGCGCCGACCGAGATCCTGGCACGGCAGCATGCCGATGTGGTCGAAACCCTGCTTCGCCCGTTCGGCGTGACGGTCGGCCTCCTGCTCGGCAGCACTCCCCCGGCCCAGCGTGCGTCCATCCTTCAGGCAATCTCCGAGGGGTCTGTGAGCGTGGTCATAGGGACCCACGCCCTGATCGAAGAGGATGTCCGGTTCAAACGGCTCGCCTTCGTGGTGGTGGACGAGCAGCATCGATTCGGGGTAAGCCAGCGGCTGGCACTGCGAAAGAAGAGCGAGCACGCGCCCCATTTCCTATCGATGACGGCGACCCCCATCCCGCGAACCCTCGGCCTCACGCTCTACGGCGACCTCGACATCTCCGTCCTCGACGAGATGCCTCCCGGACGCCGGCCGGTGGTGACGCGCCTGGTTTCTCCTGACCGGCGGGATGATGCCTACGCGTTCGTGCGCGAACAGGTGGCCGCGGGCCGGCAGGTTTTCGTCCTCTGTCCGCTGATCCAGGAGAGCGACAAGCTGGGCGTCCGATCGGCGACCCAGGAGCTCGAGAAGCTGCAGGGACAGGTCTTCCCCGACCTGGCTCGGCGCATCGCCCTGCTTCACGGGCGCCTCAAGCCGGCCGAGAAGGAGGCGGTCATGGCCCAGTTCCAGCGCGGGGAGGTCGCCATCCTGGTCACGACTTCTGTGGTCGAGGTCGGTATCGATATTCCGAACGCGACCGTGATGATGGTGGAGGGCGCCGAGCGCTTCGGGCTGGCCCAGCTACACCAGTTCCGGGGCCGGGTCGGGCGCGGGGCGCATCAGTCGTACTGTCTCCTTTTCACAGACCAGGAGGATCCCCAGGTGCGGGAGCGGCTCCAGGCGGTGGTCGATCATCAAAGTGGATTCGACCTGGCCGAGATCGACCTCCGGCTGCGCGGGATGGGCGAGCTATACGGCCTGCGCCAGCACGGCATGCCCGACTTCAAGATGGAGGGCCTGCTCGATGCCGTCCTGATCAAGGAGGTGCAGGAGGAGGCAGCCCGACTCCTGGATCGCGACCCCTTGCTGCGGGCCGAGCCCGCCCTGAGCCGACAGATCGCGGCCTACCGCCGGGTGTTCGCCCTCGACTAACGCCGGCGGCCGCTCCGGCGCGCCCCTTTCGGTCGGGCGCCGGGCGTGGAGGGAGGCACGGCTCTGGGTGTGCCCGGCCTGGGTCCGTCGACTTTTGGCTTGTCGTCCGGTTTCTGGCCCTGGTTGGTCGCGGCCGCCGGCGCGCGCGGCCGGAAGACCTTGGATAGCAGCCAACCCATGGTCAGGCCTGCTCCCACCGGGAACAGGAGGAAGATGACGATGCCGATCAGCGCATCGATGACAACTACGCCGGATCACCCCCGGCGGACCGGAAATGCCGTTTACTCATCGTCATGACCCGCGTCACGGCCGGCGTCGCCCGCGGACGCGCGCTCAAGACACGACCTGGCAAAGCAACCAGGCCGACCACGGCCCTGGTGAGGGAGGCGCTCTTCAACATCATCGGCGACAGCATACGCGGTGCACGCGTCCTCGACCTGTTCGCCGGTACCGGCACCCTTGGCATCGAGGCACTGTCTCGCGGCGCCGCGCGTGCCACGTTTGTGGACTTGGAGCGAGCCTGTGCTACGATCGTGACCGAAAATTTGCGCTTGACCGGGTTTGCCCAGCACGGGGACGTCTTCTGTGCGGAAGTGGCGCAGTGGCTTCGAGCACACCGGACGGCTCTTTCCGATTGCAACCTGCTCCTTCTGGACCCGCCTTACCAGGACGAGCCGGCCCTGAGCGGGACGCTGCGCATCCTCGATGGCTTGGCCCTGCGCGAAGAGTCCCTGGTGGTCGTCGAGCATCATCGTGCTCAGCCGCTGCCGGTACTGCAACATCTCACCGAGGTGCGTGCTCGTGATTACGGGGCCACCCGGCTGACCTTTCTGAGGTCCCCGTGACCACCGCCATCTACCCGGGGAGCTTCGATCCCGTGACCCACGGCCACCTGGATATCGTCAACCGGGCGGCGGAGATTTTTGAGCGGGTGGTGATCGCGGTCCTCGAGAACCCGGGCAAGAAACCTCTGTTCACGACACAGGAGCGGGTGGGCATGATCCGCAAGAGTCTCGGGGAGCGCCCGGGAGTCGAGGTCAGCACCTTTAGCGGGCTGACCATCGATTACGCCCGCTCGGTGGGAGCGCGCGTGATCGTCCGCGGGCTCCGGGCGGTGTCGGACTTTGAGAGCGAGTTTCAGATGGCGCTGATGAACCGGCGCCTCAACTCGGACGTGGTAACTGTCTTCATCCCGACCAGTCTGCGCCACCTCTTCCTCAGCTCCAGCCTGATCAAGGAGCTGAGCGCCTTCGGCGGCGACATTTCAGAATTCGTCCCGGCTCACGTCGTGCAACCACTACAGCAACGTCTTGGCAAAAAGGGAGAGAAGTCATGAGCATCCACGACGCCATCGACCGCATCGAGTACCTGATCGCGCACAGCCGGCAGATTCCGCTCACCCGGACCGTGGTGGTAGACCAGGAGGAGGCGCTGGGCCTGATCGACGACCTGAGGCTCAGTCTTCCGGATGAGATAAAGCAAGCTCGCTGGACCCTGCAGGAGCAACAGCGCTTGCTTTCCGAGGCCCAGTCGGAGGCCACCCGGATCATCAACCAGGCATCGGAGCGGGCTCAGACCATGATTGGCCAGCAGGAGCTCGCCAGGCGGGCGGAGAAACAGGCCGAAGCCATGCTGCGCGAGACCTCGGCGCGCGCCGACGAGATCCGGCGGGCGGCCGACCGCTACGCCGGGGAGGTCATGCAGCAGCTCGAGTCCCAGCTGCTCAAGACCGTGGCGACCGTGAAGAAGGGCGTCGAGGCGCTCCGCAAGCCGGCGCCCGCGGTCGCCGAACCAGCCGCTCGACGCTAAGCCCCTTCCGGTCCTTTTACGCGCAGCTGCGCGGGTTCAGCCCGGCAGCCCGCCGGTTCCTTGCCTTTTCCCTGGTCGGAGGTGTGGGCTTCACCATCTTCAACCTGGTCTTCAACCTCTATATGAGCGCGCTCGGCTTCAGCAACGACCTGATCGGCGTTTTCAACGCCCTGCCTGCAGCGGCCATCATCTTTATCGGTTTGCCCGTCGGCGCGCTGGCCGACCGGATGGGCTACCGGCGCTTCATCGTGGCCTCGAGCGTCTTGAGCCTGCTGGGCGCGAGCGTCCTGGCGCTCACCAGCGTCCGGCCGGTGGCCGTGGTGGCTGCCGGCACCTACGCCCTCGGCTTCATCACCCTCGGCGTCCTCGGCTCACCCGTCCTGGCCCAGCTCAGCCGGCCGGACGAGCGGGTCCCTCTGTACGCGGCCAGCAACGCCCTCACCTGGGTGGCCAGCGTCGTAGGCTTCCTGGTTGGCGGTTATGCGCCGGAGCTGGCAGGACGGCTCGGCGCGGGTTCGCCCACCTCGCTGGTTTCGCTGCGGGCGGCCTTTGTCGCGATGGCGCTGCTCCAGGCGGTGAGCCTGGGGCTGCTCATCCAGCTTGCCCGGGGCTCGAATCTGCGGCCGGGCGAGGTGGTTCCCGTCAGGCAGCTCCTGCAGGTGGATCGTCGCCGGTTCGCTCGCTTTCTCATCCCGCAGGCGCTCCTCGGCCTGGGAGCCGGGATGCTGCTCAACTTCGTCCAGCTCTATCTCTCCCAGCGCTTCCATCTCCACACCGGCCCGATCGGGTTGATCCTGGCCGGGTCGGCGCCGCTCACCGCGATCGTTGTTCTCCGGGCGCCGGCGATCAGCCGCCGGCTGGGTCTCACCCGCACTATCGCTGTCAGCCAGCTACTCACCGCCCCCCTCGTACTCGCGATCGCCTTTGCCGGAAGCCTTCCGCTTGCGATTGGCCTTCTCTATGTCCGGCAGCTGGTGATCAATACCCAAACACCCCTCAGCCAGGTGTTCGCCATGGAGTACGTCGAACCCCGCGAGCGGGCCCGCCTCGCCAGCGCGGAGAATGTCGTTTTCAGCATCGGCTTTGGCGGGATCGGCCCGCTGCTCAGCGGGTTTCTGCAGGTGCGGGGCGGCTTTGAGCTCGCCTTCGGCGTGGCGGCGGTTTTCTATGTCCTGGCCGGCGCCACCTTCCTGGCCCTGTTCTCCCGGGTGCGGCTGCCCTCCGAGTCGAGTTGAGAGTGGCGTTTATAATTCCGGGAATGGCTCTTCCCAAGACGCGATACGCGCGTGCCCGCCAGGGTGAGCGGCGCGCCCACCTGGCGATCAAGCGGCCGCACCTGATCGATTGCCCGCAGTGTCACCAGCCCAAGCAGTCGCACGCGATCTGCCGGAATTGCGGCTACTACGACGGCCGCGAAGTTATCAAGACCGAGTAGCGGCAATTTCGGCCGCCTTCCTCTTTCCCGGTCAGGGCGCCCAGTTCGTCGGGATGGCGCGCGACCTGGTCGAGAGAGATGACCGGTCGGCGGAGTTCCTGCGACAGTCCGAGGAACAGCTGCGGATGCCGCTCCGCCGGCTGATGCTGGAGGGACCCGAGGCGGCGCTGCAGGCGACCGAGCACGCACAGCCGGCCATCACTTTTCACTGCCTCGCCCTGCTGCGCCACCTCACCGATGCCGGGGTCGCCCCGGCCGCCGTGGCCGGGCACAGCCTGGGCGAGTTTGCCGGGCTGGTGGCAGCCGGCGGACTCGATCCGGCCGACGCGATGCTGGCCGTCCAGGCGCGCGGGCAGGCAATGTCGGCGACGGCGCCCGCGTCGACAGGGATGGCCGCGGTCCTGGGGCTTTCCGACGAGGCGGTGGAAGAGGCTTGCCGGTTGAGCGGGGGACAGGTGGTGCCCGCCAACTACAATGCGCCGGGCCAGGTCGTGATCTCGGGTACGGACGTCGCTCTCGACAGCCTGACCGTGTCGCTGGAGCGGGCCGGCGCCAAGCGGGTGATTCGCCTGGCCGTCAGCGCCGCCTTTCACTCCCCCCTGATGCGGCAGGCTGCCCTGACCTTCGCCGGTACCTGGTCGAGGATAGATCTGCGTCCGCTCGGCAGGGACCAGGTATTCAACACCGATGCAGAGCTGCACCGCGAACCGTCCGACATCCGTGACCTGATGGTGCGGCAGCTGACCGGCCCGGTCCGCTGGTCGGCCAGTGTTCTCCGGCTCGCCCGGCTCGGGGTGGATACTTTTGTCGAGGTCGGCCCCAAGCGCACCCTGACCGCGCTGGTGAAAAAGATCATCCCAACCGCGACCGTGCACAACGTCGAGGACCTGAAGACCCTCGACGCGTTCCTGAAGGTCGCCCATGCCGCCTGACGCTTTCAAAGGCCAGGTGATCCTGGTCACCGGAGGCAGCCGCGGCATTGGCAGGGCCACGGCGGCGGCTTTCGGCCGGGCAGGCGCCCAGGTCGCGATCACCTACCGCACCCAGAAGGCGGACGCGGACGCGGTCGTCCAGGCGATCGTCGACGGGGGAGGGGAAGGCCTCGCGCTGCAGGCCGACATCACCGAATCCGCAGCCCCGGCCGCGATCGTCGACGCCGTGGTCAAACGTTGGGGCAGGCTCGATGTGCTCGTCAACAATGCCGGCATCACCCGCGACACCCTGGTGATGCGCATGAGCGAGGCGGATTGGGATGATGTGATCACGACCAACCTGCGTGGCCCATTCCTGACTTCCAAGGCCGCCCTGCGCCCCATGCTCAAGCAGCGCTACGGTCGGATCGTCAACGTTTCCTCCCTGGCCGGGGTGGCCGGCAATGCCGGCCAGGCGAACTACAGTGCCGCCAAGGCCGGGCTGATCGGTTTCACCAGGGCGCTGGCAAAGGAGGTCGGCTCCCGAAACATCACCGTCAACGCGGTCGCGCCCGGCTTCATCACCACCGACCTCACCAGGGAGCTGCCCGCCGAGCTCCTGGAGCGAGCCCGCCAGGCGGCGGCCATCCAGCGCTTGGGTACGCCGGACGACGTGGCGCCTGCCATCGTCTTCCTCGCCTCGAAGGAGGCTGCCTACATCACCGG
>Ga0209806_1000640_pt1 | contig 23918 bp, 25 predicted proteins | sample GraSoiAngelo_152_FD_186166 | JGI IMG/M metagenome (GOLD analysis project Ga0209806, IMG submission 186166) | Grasslands soil microbial communities from the Angelo Coastal Reserve, California, USA - 14_1009_12_30cm (SPAdes) (version 2) | ecosystem: Environmental > Terrestrial > Soil > Grasslands ... | reverse complement strand
TCGCGGACTTCATCATCTCGGCGACCGGTGGCAAGGACGTTGTCACAGCGGCGCACTTTCCTCGCCTCAAGGACATGGTCGTCCTGGGGAACGCGGGTCATTTCGACAACGAGATCTCGAAAGCGGACCTCGATCGCCTTTCGAAGACGAAGAAGAAGGTCCGGGAGTTCGTGGACGAGTACACCCTCGCCGATGGCAAACGAATCCATTTGGTCGCCGAGGGACGACTTCTGAACATCGCCGCGGGCCAGGGCCACCCGGTCGAGATCATGGACATGAGCTTCGCGATCCAGGCCGTCTCCGCGGGCTACTTGGCGGACCATGCCGCAAAGCTCAAACCCCGCCTGTATCCCGTCCCTGCCAACCTCGATCTGAAGGTCGCCCAGCTGAAGCTCCGGAGCCTGGGAATCGGAATCGATCGCTTGACGAAAGGGCAGCGCGCGTACCTCGAATCCTGGCGCGAAGGCACGTGACGTCAGCGGAAGCACGAAGGCCACCGATGCCGTCCAAACTCGCCGTCTTGACCGACTTTGACGGCACGATCACCCGGACGGATGTGGCCGAGGCAATCCTGGAGGAATTCGCGCCGGCATCCTGGTGGGACATTGAGGACCTCCACCGCAGTCGCAAGATCGGCACGCGGGAATCGATGGTGCGACAGTTCGCCCTGCTTCACGCGAAACAAGCGGACCTCATTCGGTTCGTCGACGAGCACGTCGAAGTGGACGAAACGTTCCGGGATTTCACCGTCTTCTGCCAAAAACGAAAGATTCCTCTGGAGATCGTGAGCGAGGGGCTCGACTTCTACGTCCGGCACCTGATGCGAAAGTGGAATCTCCGGATTCCCCTCCGGACGAATCACGCGGTCTTCGAGGAGGGGAGCATCCGGATTGAATATCCGTGGGCCGACGCGACCTGCACGTTGTGTGGCACGTGTAAGCTGCTGCGCCTTTTCCAACTACGAACGGAAGGCTATCGCATCGCGTACATCGGAGACGGCCACTCGGATCTCTGTCCGGCCATCGAGGCGGATCACGTCTTCGCCAAGGCCGAACTCGCGCAGTTGTGCGATCAAGAAGAAATCGGGTACCTCCCGTTCGATCGCTTCGCGGACGTGCAACAGCATCTGGTGGGCATCAGTTGAGGAACTACCTCGGCGCGTTCGGACACGTCGCGATGGACCAGATCATCACCCTTCGTCGCCTCCCTCGGCCGAATACGTCCATCGAGATCCTTGAGCGCCGACGGTCTTTCGGGGGGACCGCGGGGAACCTCACCCGTGCTGCTGCGCGCCTGGGGGTGAAGACGTCGTTGGCCTCGTTTGTCGGCGATGACTTCCCCGCCGACTACCGGGAGGCGCTCCGCAAGGAGGGCGTCGACCTTACGGACCTACGTGCCATCCGCGGCGCGGCCACGCCCACCGCGTGGATCTTCTCGGACTCCACTGGAAATCAGATGGCCATCATCGACCAAGGTCCCATGAGGGAGGGTGTCCGCCTTCCGATTCTCCGACATAGCGTCGCCGATGTGGAGCTCGTCCATCTCGGCACCGGACGCCCTCGGTACTACGCACGGATCGCGCGTCTCGCCGTCGAACTAGATCGCACCATCGCGTTCGACCCGTCGCAGGAAATCCACTACGTCTATACTCCGCGGCTGTTTCGTGCGTTGCTCCGACACACGACGTACTTCTTCGGCAACGAAAAGGAAATTGCGCAAGCGAAGCGGTTCCTCCGCGTCACGTCGACGCAAGGAATGCTCCGCTTCGCCTCCGTCGTCGTCGTGACGCTCGGATCGCGCGGCAGTGTGGTCCACACACGCGACGGAAAGATCCGCATCCCACGTGTCCAGCCCGCGCGCGTCTCTGATGTGACCGGGGCGGGCGACGCGTATCGGGCAGGCTTTTATGCGGGCCTGTCACGCGGATTCGATCTACGGCGATGCGGCATTCTGGGCTCCTCCGTGGCCAGTTTCGTCGTCGAGTCGGAAGGCACCCAAACGCATTTGCCGACATGGACGCAGGCGGTGCAACGTGCTCGGAAATTTGCCACTTTCTAATGGAGAAAACAGAAAATTCGAGCGGCTCGTTTGTGGCTACGAAAGGGTTATATTGCGTCAGTAGTTTTCCTGCGCGGTGCCCAGGGATGGCTATCGGGTTCGTGCTCATTAGCACCGCTCCGGCTAAGGAGCATGAGGTGTACAATGAGCTCCTCAAGGTCAAGGAGATCGTGGAGCTCCATCCGTTGTTCGGGGAGTACGATCTCATTGCAAAAATCGAGGCGGAAGATTTCAATGTCCTTGGTCAGGTCGTGGTCGACAAGATTCGTTCGATCGCGGGAGTCATCGACACGAAGACCCTGACGGGGATCAAGTTCTGAGGGAAGCAAATGGCATTCAATGCATTTGATTGGGCGACGTTCTTGACCATCCTTCTGCTGACGTTCGCCTTGTTCCTGGTGATTACGGGCGCGTTCACCGCGTACTTCGGAAGCGGGAAGAGCCGGAAGATCGGGGTCGGCCTCCTGATCGGTGGCCTCATCGTCGGAATCATCTGGGGCTGGTACGCAGGACCCGGGCCCGCCAGCAACGTGGACCTCGTTGGCATCATCGTCCAGTCCATCGGCGTAATCCTGGCGGCGATCATCGGAGCAGCGATTGCCATCGGACTGTTCCTCCTCGCCATCATGAAGAGCTAGGGCGACGTCCGAGTGAACAGCGGAACCACGCGCACCAACCCTTCTCTCGGTTCCGTTCAGGCCGGTCCCCTGCGACACGCTAATATCCGACCACCTATCAGGTCCGTGTGGCCGAGTCCCATCTAAAGAATGTCCGCATTCGCCCCGCGCGCCCGACGGACTTCACCGCCTGCGCCCGCGTGTGCATCCGTTCGCTGCGGGACCTGGCTCGCCGCCAGGGAGAACCACCGCCGAACTTTCCCGCGCGGAACCTCATCCTGTTCTTCCGCCACGCGCTCGCTACCGATCCAAGGGGATTCCATGTCGCCGTCGTGCGGGGCAAGATCGTATGCTATGCCATCACGATCCTCCGCGGAAGGACGCACTTCCTCGCGCAATTCTTCGCGCTCCCAGGTGCTCAAAGCCGCGGGGTTGGGCGGCAGGTGCTCGCGCGCGCGTTCGACGCGCCCCACCCGCCGCGCGGGGCCGTCCGCTGCGTCGTCGCTTCCCTCGATCTCCGCGCGCAGGCGCTCTACGCGAAGTTCGGAATGCTCCCGCGCACGATCCTGTACTTCGTCGAGGGGAAGCCCTCGAAGACGGCCCACGCTGGAATGAAACTTCGACAGGTCGGTCCAACGGGGCAATCCACGAAGCGCGCTCGGGATCTGGCAGCGCAGTTCGATCGCCCGCTCCGAGAGGTCCGCCGCGATGCCGACCAGCGACACTTCCTCACCGTTGTGAAGGGTTCGCGATTCTACGAGGCGCGCGCCGGCGGGAGCACCGTCGGCTACGTCGTGATCCGCGGGAACGGAGCCCTCGGACCCGGCGGCGTCAACGACCCGTCTTTGAGCGGGGCCATGATGTCCGCCGCAATCGCGAAGGCCCACGGGAGTGGGACGAAGACCGTGTTCGCGTGGATCCCCGGGCTGAATGAGGGCGCGCTCACGGCGGCGTTCGCCGCGGGGCTGAAAATCGAGTTCCTCGCCGCTTGGATGGCGACGAAGGACATCCTCCGCCTCGACGCGTACCTGCCCTCCGGCGGCGTCCTCTTCTAAGACAAACCTGTGCCCTTCAATCCCGTTTCGCGAACAGCCACGTCCACCGCCAAGATGGATGACTCGGTCGAGGGCGCAAGCCTTTATTCGCGAGCCTTCTTTGTCCTACTCGATGCCCGTCGATGTGCTCGTTGTCCTCGGTTCCAAGACGGATGCCGAGGTAGGGAAGAAGGCGGGTTCGATCCTGGCCGAATTCGGGGTGGAATATGAGATGGTCGTGGCGTCGGCCCACCGCACGCCGGACCTCCTTCGAGACTTGATCCGGAACACGACCGCACGCGTGTTCATCGGCGTGGCAGGGCTCTCCGCGGCCTTGCCGGGGACGATCGCCGCTCACACGACGAAACCGGTCATCGGGGTGCCGGTGAGCGGGAAGCTCAATCTTGACGCGGTCCTCAGCGTGTCGCAGATGCCGCCTGGCATCCCGGTCGCCGCGGTCGGCCTCGATCGGGGAGAGAATGCCGGGCTCCTGGCGGTCGAAATCCTGGCCCTCAAGGACGAGCGCCTCGCTGAGAAGCTCAAGGACCATCGCGATGCGATGAAGAAGTGGGTCCTCGAGGACTCGCGGACGCTGGGCGAATGACATTCGACGCAAAGGCCTTCATCGCGGAGCAGGTCGAGGCCGTCCGGAAAGGCGTGTCCGGGAAGGCGATCATCGCCTGCTCGGGCGGAGTCGACAGCACGACCGCGGCGGTCCTGGCGAGTCGTTCCTTGGGGGATCGGCTCCTCGCCGTTTATGTCGACACCGGGCTCATGCGAAAGGACGAGACCAACGATGTCGCTCGGACGTTGAAAGAGCTCAAGGTCAACCATCGAATCCTGCGGGCCGAGGACGAGTTCTTCGCCGCCCTCCGCGGAATCTCCGACCCCGAAAAAAAGCGGATCATCATCGGAAACAAGTTCATCGAGTTGTTCGAGCGGGAGGCCAAGACGTTCGGGGCCGATTCCCTCGTCCAGGGGACGATCGCGCCGGACTGGATCGAGAGTGGCGGACAGTTGAGGGACCGGATCAAGACCCATCATAACGTCGCCGGTCTCCCTGCGAACATGAAACTGAAGCTCGTGGAACCGCTCCGGGACATCTACAAAGACGAGGTCCGAGCTCTCGCGCGGGCACTCGGCGTCCGCGTCGCGGAACGACAGCCGTTCCCCGGTCCCGGGTTGGCGGTCCGTGTCGTGGGCGAAGTCACGCCGGACAGGGTGGGACTCGTGCGGGAGGCGTCCGCAATCGTCGAGCATGAGATCGAGGCCGCCGCGAAGGAAAAACGACTCACCCTCCCTTGGCAATACTTCGCGGTCCTCCTCCCAGTGCAGACGGTCGGCGTCCATGGCGACCTGCGCGTGTACGGACAGACCATCGCGGTGCGCGCGGTCGACTCGATCGACGGAATGACCGCCGTGTTTTCGAAAATCCCCCTCGACGTGATGGATCGGATTTCGACACGGATCACAAACGAGGTCCCCGGCGTCAACCGCGTCGTGTACGATGTCTCGAACAAGCCTCCCGCGACGATCGAATGGGAGTGAGGCATCGCGGCGCGCGGAAACCTTTTTGCCATCCCGCCGCTACAGGATACCCATGCGCGTCTACGTCGTCGACAACGGAGGTCAGTGGACGCACCGCGAGTGGCGGGTGCTGAAGTACCTCGGAGTCGACACGAAGATCGTCCCGAATGACTCGCCGGTCTCGGACCTCAAGGAAGTCGACGGCCTCGTCCTCTCCGGAGGCGCCCCCCGCGTGGGCATCGATCCGGAGAAGATGGGCAAGAACGGGGATTACATCGACGCCTTCTCGGGGCCCATCCTCGGGATCTGCGCGGGTCATCAGTTCATGGCGACCCATCTTGGCGGTGCTGCCGCTCCTGCAAAGGTGCCAGAGTTCGGGAAGTCGGTCGTGAAGGTCCACCAACCGGACGTCCTGTTCGAAGGACTGCCGGACCAATTCGAGGTGTGGGAGTCCCACAACGACGAGGTGACGATGCTCCCCCCGGGTTTCACGGCCCTCGCCAGCTCTCCGAACTGCAGCGTCCAAGCGATGCGGCATCGAGACCGACCGCTGTTCGGCCTTCAATTCCACCCCGAGGTGGAGCACACCCAGTTCGGGCCGGAGATTTTCCGAAATTTCCTTAGGGTCTGCGAGAACTCGAGCTGAGACCCGAATCGGACGGTTCGATTCGCATCCGACGGTGCATCGCATTGGCTTCCTCAAGCGTCCGGTCGAAGATCCTCAAGGAAGCACTCCGCACCCGACATCAGGAGCCTTTCGAGAAGGCGCTCGGACGAGCCGTCCGGAAACTCGGAGGTTCCTTCGCCGAATACGTCGCCCTCATTGCCGAGGTCCGCGACTACGGTCGGGTGCACAAGATGGATCTCCGCGATGCGGCGCGCTCTCTAGCGGATCAGCTGTAGACGGCCGGATTCACCACGAAGTCCGGATGCTTCCCCTCGAGCACCTTCAGGACCTGGTCGGCCACGATCGCACCGGCCCTCGCCTGTCCTTCGACGGTCGACGCCCCAAGATGGGGCGTGAAAACGATGTTCGGCGCGGTGAGGAGGGGACTTCCCGCGGGCGGCTCCTTCGCGAACACGTCGATCGCCGCGCCCGAAATCGTCCCCGCTCGAAGGGCATCCGCCAACGCCGTCTCTTCGACAATCTCGCCCCGCGCACAGTTGACGAGGATGGCGTTTCGCCGCATCTTTGCAAAATCGGAAGCTCCGACGAGACCGTGCGTCTCGGGTGTAAGTGCGGCATGGATGCTGAGGACGTCGGCGTCCCGAAATAGCTCGTCTTTTTCGACGAGTCGAATTCCCGCCGGCCCTGCGGCAGAGGCTGGCAGATACGGATCGTACGCGATCACGCGCATTCCGAAGGCCTGAGCCCGCTTCGCAACCTCCATACCGATCCGTCCGGATCCGAGGAGGCCAAGCGTCTTCCCGAAGAGTTCCCGTCCCTCGAGGTTCCCCTTCTCCCATTTCCCGGCCTTCACGGTCCGGTCGGCCTCGGGAAGGTGGCGGAGGAGGGAGATCATGTGTCCGATCGCAAGCTCGGCGACGCTCACGGTACTCGCGGTCGGCGCATTCACGACGACGATTTTTCTCGCGGTGGCTTCATCCACATCGATATTGTCGACGCCCACTCCAGCGCGGCCGACCACCTTGAGGTGCGTTCCACGAGTGAGCACGTCCTTCGTGACTTTCGTCCGGCTCCGGACGATCAGTGCCTGATAGCTAGGTATCGCGGCGAGAAGTCCCTTCAGGTCCAGCTCCCGTACTTCGACCTCGTGGGCTTTACGGAGCATCTCGACCGCCGTCCGATCGATTCCGTCTGTGATCAGGACCTTCATCGCGTCGCGCCGCATGCCCGTGAAGAATAAAAAGGCGTCAGCTTAGGAGCAATGCGACCGTGAGGAGAAGGAGCGCGAAAAACAGAATCACGCCGAGGATCAGCATCATGCGGGTCATCTGTGGATCGGACCCGAAGACGAGCGGAATGGGACCGAGGAACACGACGCCGCCCCATCGGCGAGCTTTCGTCGTCTCCTGCGGTGCGATGGCCTCGGTCTCTGGCGATTCAATCGGAGGCCGTCCAATCGCTGACGGCGGTGCGCCGGTCGTCCACAGGAAGAACGTCAGGAAAAATCCGAGGAAGACGAGGAGGATCCCGAGGAATGCGAGTGGTCCCGTCCCAACGACCGCTGGGACGACGAAGATAAGATAGACGCTGGCTTCCCCGCGAGCGACGGCCCACGCCAGGGCGACCAATCCGGTCAACAGAATCCCGGGTCCGACAAACCGGATGGGGCGCACGACAGGCGAATTCCCGGAGTCGGCTAAAGCTTTGACTTTCTCCCCCTCGCGGCCCGGCCGTACTCCTGAAGGGGGACGACGTCGAGATCGCCCGAGCGGGCCTCTTCGATCGCTTCGACCGCCGCCTCCGCGGCCTGGATCGTCGCGATGAATGGGATGTTCAAGTCCACCGCGAGCCGCCGCATCATGTATCCGTCGCGGCGGGCGCCCGTCGAGTTCGTCGGCGTGTTGATCACGAGACGGATCTCTCCGCGCCGCATAAGACCCAGGGCGTCCGGCGACAGGTTCTCGCTGATCCTGTACACGGTCACCGCGTCCACGCCATGTTCGCGGAGGAACTGCGCCGTCCCGCGGGTGGCGTAGATGCGGAGGCCGATCTTCGCGAGCCGCGCGGCGACCGGAAGAATCGCGGGCTTGTCCTCGTCCCGCACGGTCATGTATACTGCCCCCTCGGCCGGAAGCGCGTTTCCCGCGGCGACCATCGCCTTATAGTACGCGCGACCGAGGGACCGATCGATCCCCATCACCTCGCCGGTGCTCTTCATCTCCGGGCCGAGGATCGTGTCGACACCGGGGAGTCTCTGGAAGGGGAACACGGGGGCCTTCACCGCAACGTGGTCGATTTTCGCCTCGCCGACGAGGCCCATGCTGCGAAGGGACTGACCAAGCATGACCTTCGTCGCGACTTTCGCGAGGGACACGCCGATCGCCTTGGAGACGTACGGGATCGTTCGACTCGCGCGCGGATTCGCCTCGAGGACATACACCGCATCGTCCTTCACCGCGAGCTGCAGGTTCATCAGGCCAACGATCTCCAAGGCGTCGCAAATCTTCCGCGTGACTCGGCGGATCTCGTCGAGGACGGTCTCTGAGAGGGTTTGGGCCGGCAAGACGCAGGCCGCATCCCCGGAGTGGATGCCCGCTTCCTCGATGTGTTCCTGGATCCCGCCGATGAAGATGTCCTTGCCGTCTGCGACGACGTCCACATCGATCTCCGTCGCGTGGGACAGATACCGGTCCACCAGGACCGGATGCGTCTTCGAAACGCGGACCGCCCGTTCCATGAACCGAGCAAGATCCTCCTCCCCATGGACGATCTCCATCCCTCGGCCACCGAGGACATACGACGGCCGGACGAGGACGGGATAGCCGATCCGGGCAGCGACCTCTCGGACCTCTTCGAAGCTGTAACCCGACGCGGCCTCCGGTTGCCGGACTCGAAGGCGCTGCATGAGGGCGGCGAACTTTCGACGATCCTCGGCAAGGTCGATGGCGGCCGGGGGGGTGCCGAGAATCCGCGTGCGCGAACGGCGACGGGCCAACGCGCGGGCGAGTGGAACCGCGAGGTTGATCGAGGTCTGACCGCCAAACTGCACGATGACACCATCCGGCTTCTCCTCCTCGATGATGTTCAGGATGTCCTCCAGCAGCAGAGGTTCGAAGTAGAGCCTGGTGGAGATGTCGAAATCCGTCGAGACCGTCTCCGGATTGTTGTTCGCGATGATGGCGGCCACGCCCTCTTCGCGCAGAGCGAGGATTCCTTGGACACAACAGTAGTCGAACTCGACGCCCTGGCCGATCCGGATGGGACCGCTCCCGACGATCAACACCTTCCGACCCGCGAGCTTCTGCGTCTCGCCACCGGGCTCGCACGTGGAATAGAAGTAGGGCGTCTCGGCCTCGAACTCCCCTCCGCAGGTGTCGACCATCTTGTACACGACCCTCGGTCGACCCCGCCGCACGGACTCCTCCGTGACGCCGGTCAGGGCAGAGATGGACTCGTCGGCGAACCCGAACCGTTTCGCCTCCGCGAGGGCCGGCTTGCCCGCTCGCGACCCTCGAAGGCCCGCCTCGATCCGCACGAGATGTCGGATCTTCTCGATGAAGAAAGGGTCCCAATTCGTGAGAGATGCAATCTTCTCGGTCGGCAGGCGGCGTCGCACGGCCTCCGCGATTGCAAAGAGGCGCTCGTCCGTGGGTTCCCGCAATTCCCGTACGAGTTCGTCGTCCGACCAGGGGTTCGATTCGAGGCCCACCCGATCGATTTCGAGGGAGCGGACCGCCTTGAGGAGCGACTCCTCGAAGGTCCGGCCGATGGCCATCACCTCACCCGTGCTCTTCATCGACGTGCCAATCCGGCGGTCGACCGTGGGGAACTTGTCGAAGGGCCATCGCGGGATCTTCGTGACGACGTAGTCCAACGTGGGTTCGAACGAAGCGAGGGTCTTGCCCGTGACGGGATTCGGGATCTCGTCGAGACGCAAGCCGATCGCGATTTTCGCGGCGATCCGTGCGATCGGGTAGCCCGTCGCCTTCGAGGCGAGGGCGGACGACCGCGAGACACGCGGATTCACTTCGATGACCCGATACTCGCCGGTCTTCGGATGGACCGCGAACTGGATGTTACATCCGCCTTCCACCCCGAGGGCGCGGATGATGCGGAGGGCCGCGGACCGAAGCGTCTGGTGGTCGGAGTCGCTCAGCGTCTGGGCCGGCGCGACCACGATCGATTCGCCCGTGTGGACGCCCATCGGATCGAGGTTCTCCATGCTGCAGATCGTGATGCAGTTGTCCGCTCCGTCGCGCATCACCTCGTACTCGAACTCCTTCCAGCCGAGGACGGATTCCTCCACGAGGACCTGCTTGATTCGTGAATATGCGAGGCCCAGCCCGACGATCCGGTCGAGCTCCTCGGCGCTATGCGCCACGCCGCTCCCGCTGCCACCGAGCGTGTACGCAGCCCTGACGATCACCGGGTATCCGGTTTCCTCGACGAACGCAGCCGCCATCGCGGTGTCGGAGACCGCCCGGCTCCGTGGGATCGGCTCCCCGATCGACCGCATGAGGGATGCGAACCGTTCCCGGTTCTCTCCCGCGGTGATCGCCTCCATCTTCGTCCCGAGGAGCTCCACCTTATGGCGGGTCAGGATGCCCGCCTCGGAAAGTTCGCTGCACAGGTTCAACGCGGTCTGGCCGCCCATCCCGCTGAGGATCCCCTGGGGTCGCTCCTTCGCGATCACCTTCTCGAGGAACTCGACCGTGAGGGGCTCCACGTACACGGCGTCCGCGGTGTCGGGATCCGTCTGAATCGTCGCGGGATTGCTGTTCACGAGGACGACCCGGACCCCTTCTTCGCGGAGCGATCGGCAGGCTTGGGAACCGGAGTAGTCGAACTCCGCGGCCTGGCCGATCACGATGGGGCCGGAGCCGATCACCATGGCGGTCTTAACGTCCTCGCGCTTGGGCATCGCCCCACCCCCTCCTCGCGGCCTACGCCCCCTTGATCTCCGCCACGAAATCTCGGAAGATGTACTCGTTGTCCCACGGTCCCGGCCGTGCCTCCGGGTGGTATTGGACGGAGAAGATCGGCAGCTCGCGATGGGCCATCCCTTCCACCGTGCCGTCGTTCAGGTTCACGTGGGTGACCTCGAACTCCGATTCCGGAAGGGAATTCGCATCGACCGCGTAACCGTGATTCTGCGACGTGATGTGGACACGCCCGCTGCGGAGGTCCTTCACCGGTTGATTGCCGCCGCGGTGCCCGAACTTCAACTTGAAGGTCTTCCCGCCGAACGCGAGGGCCAAAAGCTGGTGCCCGAGGCAGATGCCGAGGAGGGGAACGCGTCCCGCGAGCTCCCGGGTCGTTCGCACGGATGTCCTGAGGATGTCCGGATGAGCGGGGTCCCCCGGGCCATTCGAGAGGATCACGCCATCGGGTTTCAGGGCGAGGATCTCATCCGAGGTCGTGTCGTAGGGTACCCGGACGACGTCGGCGTAGCGCTGGGCCTCCCGGAGGATATTTCGCTTTACGCCGCAGTCGACCACGACGATCGTGCGCTTCCCCGCGCCAGGGTGACGTTCGACGGCCTTGCAGCTCACCTCCGCGACGAGATTCCGTGCGTCCGGTTGCGGGGCGGCGCGGACTTCCTTCACGACGTCGTCCATGTCCGCATCCGCCGGCACCAGAGCAGCCTTCATCGTCCCCTTCGATCGAATCCGGATCGTGAGCGCGCGGGTGTCCGCACCCTCGATGGCGGGTGTCTGGTGCCGTCTCAGGAAATCTCCGAGTCCCATTGCACTTCGCGGATGACTCGGCATCGGGCAGGCTTCTTTCACGACAAACCCCGTTGGTTGAATCGTGTCCGATTCCATGGTCGAAGGATCGACGCCGTAGTTCCCGATCAACGGGTACGTCATCATCAGGATTTGACCGCGGTACGACGGATCCGTCAGGGCCTCCGTGTAGCCCGTCATGTTCGTGTTGAAAACCAGTTCTCCCAGAATCCGGCGACGAGCCCCGAAAAAAGGCCCCTGGGCCACCGTTCCGTCCTCGAGGACGAGGGACCCTTCCATTCGTTAGACCCCCACCCCATTTTCGATTCGGCTTATGAGGGTTTCCCCTCGGGCGAAATCTTGGCGCAATCCGACTCGGCTACGGTGCCCGCGGCAGATTGAGATCATTCAGCCGTGCGATCATTTTGTCCCAGTGGGTTCCCCGCCAGTACACGCGACCACAGGAGGGACAACGCCAGAATACCCGGTGCCGGGAGCGGACTCCTTCCGGCACGAACTCCTTCACGTCCTCCAGGCGGGCGCTCAGGAGGATCTCGTTGCACAGCGAACACCGGGACAGCGGATCGACGAGGCGGAGTGGAAGGGCCGATGCGACCTCGCGAATCTGGTCTTCCAAAATGTCCGACCGAATCTGGACAGCGCCGGTGACCCGGGCGGCGAGTTCCTTGTCCCGCGTCAGGAGGATCCGATCCTCGGCGCGAACGCGCTCGACGAGAGTTCGATCCGGTCCTGGTTCCGGATAGGCCGTGTCATAGCCCATGAAACGCAGCCAGCGGGCGAGACTTCCAAGCATGTGATCGCAGAGGAGTTTCATGCGGCTCCCTTGGAAATCACTTCGACCAGCAAGCGCTGGGCTCGTCTCTTTGCCGCGAGAAATCGCGGGTCGTCGAAGCCGGCATTCCACTCTTTGCCGCCGAGTTCATCGGAAACGACGAGAAGACTCGCCGTTCGGAGATGACGATGCCGCGCGACCGCCCACAAAGCCGCGTCCTCCATTTCGACCGCGACGACCCCGCGCCGAACAAGATCGCGGGCGCGCGTGCGAGACTCTCGATAGACAGCGTCGGTCGTCCATGTGCCCCCGGAACGAATCGGGATGGCTCCCTTCGCGGCAGCGCCGGCAATCGCGCGAACGAGACCTGCATCCGGCCGTAGGCGACTCGTTGTTCCATAGTGACGAGAGGTGCCCTCGTCGGAGACAGCAAATGTCGGAAGCACGACGTCCCCGATCCGGAGGTCGGGCAACAGGGAGCCGCACGCTCCAAAGCTGAGGAACGTCTTGCAGCCGAGTGCGGCCATCTCCTCCATCGTGATTGTCGCCCCTGGGGCTCCGATCGGGGAACGAGCGACGACAACCGATTTCCTTCCCGCGGCTCCCACACTTAGCCACCGATTCCAACCCTTCAGTCGCCCTTTGATGATCCGATGGAAAGCGCGAAAATCGCCCGTGCCGAACACCAGGACGCCCACCGGAGGAAGGCGCGTGTCAGCCGCCCGCAAGCCTCGAGCTTCCCGTAGGTAGCGGAGAAAATGCTCCGGTCGAACAATGATATCGGACTCGCTCACCGGACCACCGCATACTCGAGGAGGGCGCCGTCCCCGAGGCGTTCGATCCGGTCCAAACGGAGACGGGGCGCCTCATCCAAGGAGGCGACGCCTGGACCGCCCGCGAGGGTCGGAGCCGCGTGCCCGCCGAGCACCCGGCTGCTCACGAAGACCTTGAGTTCGTCGGCGAGGCCTTTGCGGAGGAAGGACCAGATGACTGTGCTCCCTCCTTCCACGAGGATGGACCGAATATTTCGAGCCTCGAGACGATCGAGCAGGACCGGCAAGTCCACCTCATCCTTGCCAATTCGCAAGACCTCGGCGGGGGGAAACGTCCGCTCGCATTCCTCCGACGTGACGATCAACGTCGGGGCACTCCCGTCTAGGACGTGGGACGTTGCCGGTGTCTTGCCATCCGAGTCCAGGACGACCCGTAGCGGATTCCGACCTTTCGCATATTCTGCCTTCACCGTGAGCTTCGGATCGTCCTTGAGGACAGTACCCACGCCGACCAGGATCGCATCCACCGCGGCCCGCAGGCGATGAACGCGACGTAGGTCCTCCTCGTTGCTGAGTCGGACTCCGTTCCGGTCAGAGAGCGCGATCTTCCCGTCGACGCTCATTGCGGCGTTGATGATCACACGTGGTCGCACGGCCATCCGATGGACCGGCCGAATAACAACTTTGCGGGTTCGCAGCGAAGTTCTTCTAGAGTGGCGGCCTGCGAGGAGCGGTGGACAACGTGAAAGGCCGACTGGTTCACGTCGATGCAATGCGCTTTCGGGCGAAGGCCGACGACGCCCCCTCGATCCTCTTCGACGCCGGCGACCGAGGGACTCGAAAAGGTCCCAGCCCTGTGCAAGGAACGCTCCTGTCCGTGATGGCATGTACCGCGGCGGATGTCGTCCTGATCCTTCAGAAAGAGCGCGTTCCCTTCACGTCTCTTGAGATCACGGCGGACGCGGAACGGGCGACCGAGGACCCGAAGGTCTTCACGAAGATTCGCCTGCATTACCAAGTCCGCGGGAACGGGATCAAGGAATCGGCGGTGAAAAGGGCGATCGACCTTTCCTCGGAGAAATATTGCACGGTGGGAATCATGCTCCGGCGCGGGGGCGTGGAGTTTGTCAATACGCACGAAATTCTCCCTATGGAGTGATGTGTTCTCAAGCCGCAGACTCGGCCCGCGCATCTTTAAGTAACCTTCCCGAGATGGTCCGCGGGCGCCGATGGAAGGCATCCAGATTTACGAGCTCAAGCGGATGGACCTCCGCGGGGCGACTGTGATCGACGGGTTCCCGAGCGTGGGGCTTGTGAGCTCGATCGTGGCGAACTACCTGATCAATGCGCTGAACCTGGTTCAAATCGGAATCATGGACTCCGTCTACTTTCCAACCGTGGCCCTCGTCCGTGATGGCCAGCCGATGAATCCCGTCCGAATCTACGCGGGGCCGAAGATGGACGACCGAGATCAGATCGTCGTCTTCATCTCCGAATTCCAGCCGCCGCCGAACCTGATCAAAGGGATTGCGGCGACGGTGCTCGACTGGGCGCAGGACGCCCGGTGCAACCTCCTCGTTTGCCCCGAGGGCTTGATCGTCGACGCCCGCGAGGACGAGGGGGAAAGGCAGGTCGAGGTCTACGGGATCGGCTCGACGGACAAGACGATGGACATGATCCGCAAGAACAACATCACGGTCTTCGAAGAGGGTGTCATCACCGGGGTTGCGGGGGTCCTCCTGAACGAAGGGCGCAAGCGGGATTTCGACGTGATCACCCTTCTGAGCGAAGCCCATCCGGACTATCCGGACGCGCGGGCCGCGGCCCGGGCGATTGAAGTAATCGACAAGCTCCTGTTGCACACGGAACTCGACGCACGACCGCTCTATGAGGAGGCGGAGCGCATCGAGATGCAGCTGAAGTCGATCCACCACCAGACCGAGGTCGCGAAGAAGCCGAGCGAACCCGCGCGACCGAGCATGTACGGTTAGGCGCCCGGCTCGACGTGCACTTGGAACCCGCCCTCTTCCCGCGCGACCGCGAACCGACAGGAGAGGAATTGCGGGATAAGCCACATCATGGTCTCCAAATGCCCGGACACGACTCGCACGCGGAACTGGGATGGGCCTCCGGCACGCGACAGGTACACGAGGAGCTGATCCGCCGCGTGGACATCGAGGGTGGCCTCGGCCCCTAACTCGGCCCGGAGGGACGCGGCGGCCTCCTCGCCGATTCGTTCCGAGGGCTTGCCACGCTCCGCGAGGGAATCGGACCCCAGGACCGTCGCCTGCGTGTCCGCCCAGAGGACGAGAGCCCCGCCCTGCCCGACCGCCTCCTCTCCGCGGTACACCCGTTCCTCCACCTTGACGTCCGCAATGCCGTGGAGTCGACGGATGGCGGCGTGTTTCATTCGCTTCGGCACGTCCTCCGGAAGGTTGGAAACGTGGGCGATGCCGCGCACTCGTTGAATGTCCTCACCTTCGGACCGGGGCAGGGGCGACCAGGACCGCGTGGGTTCGATGGTGGCCTCGACGATTCCCCCGCCTCGCGGATAGTATCCGCGCCGGAGGACTTCCACGTCCGCACGGGCCCCGAGCCTCCGGAGGATGGGCAAGAAAATCCGACTGACGTAATCGATCGGTGGTGACCAACGGACATCCGTCCCTCCGACCAAGCGCACCTGAACGGGTCCTCCGGCAGCGGCGGCCACCGGCAGGACGGCTTGAAGGATGAGCGTCACACTCCCTGCGGTCCCGACGTCGAACGAGAAGCGACCCGCGGCAAGGGTGCCCGGTCGGAATTCGATCGTGGACGATCCGACCGCGAGGCCGGTCACCTCGCCGCCGCACAACTTCGAAACCGCGTCGATGGCCGTCACATGCTGCGCGGCCAGGCCGGGAGTCGGCCGGCCCGCTCGGATTCGGACGACTCGCACGGGCGTGTCCGTGAGCGCGGAGAGGGCGACCGCCATGCGTAGCAGCTGACCGCCACCCTCTCCGTGGGCTCCGTCGACCTCGATCATGGCGCCGAAGCCTTGATCCGACGCCGGACGACCTTGAGCACCTCGACGAAGGCGAATGCCGTGAGCGAAATCAGGACGGTCTCGAGCCAGTCTCGAGGGGTGAGGGGCTCCGTCTCGAACACGTCATGGAGGAATGGCGTATAGATGACCGCAGCCTGAAGGGCCATGGACCCGAGGACGGCGATGATGAGCTTCGTGTTCGTGAACAATCCGATCTGCCAAATGGTCTGTCGCGGGGATCGCATGGAAAAGACGAGGAAGAGCTCGAAGAACACGATCGTGGTGAAGGCGACGGTCCGGGCTCGGATGGCATCGGCCCCTTCCCACAATTCGAGGAAGAAGACGCCGAGTGTGCCGACGGTCAAGATCACAGAGACGACGACGATCAGGAAGAGGATGTCCCTCGAGAGAACGCCCTCCTTCGGGTTGCGCGGCGGCCGGTTCATACTGTCCGTCGGGTACGGGTCCACGCCAAGAGCGAGAGCCGGCAGCCCGTCCGTCACCAAGTTGATCCACAGGAGCTGCACCGGCGCGAAGAACGGAAGGAATTGGGGGTCCGCGATGGCGAGGGTCGCGATGAACATGATCAGGACCTCGCCCGCGTTCGCGGAGAGGAGGAAAGCGACGAACTTCCGGATGTTCTCGTAGATCCCGCGGCCTTCCTCAATCGCGGCCACGATCGACGCGAAGTTGTCGTCCGTGAGGACCATGTCCGCGCTCTCTTTGGCCACATCCGTCCCGGTGATTCCCATCGCGACGCCCAGGTCGGACCGCTTCAGGGCGGGTGCGTCGTTCACGCCGTCGCCGGTCATCGCGACGATGTGTCCGGCCTTCTTCCAGGCGTCCACGATGCGCATCTTATGCTCGGGGGCGACACGGGCGTAGACGCGGATCCGTTCGACTTGGCGCACGAGTTCGTCGTCGGGCATCCGCTCCAGCTCTTCCCCCGTGAAGGCGAGGTCGCCTTCACCAAGGATCCCCATCTCTCTGGCCACCGCCATCGCCGTGAGTTTGTGGTCCCCCGTGATCATCACGACCCGGATGCCCGCTTTCTTGCAGCGGCGGATCGCCTCGATCGCGTCGGACCGGGGCGCGTCCATCATCCCTGCCAGGCCCAGGAACGTGAGGTTCGTCTCGAGCGCCTCCTCCCCGAGGGGAGGCAGCTCCCCCTGGAATTCGCGAACCGCAAAGCCGATCACGCGAAGCGCTCGAGTGGCCATCTCCTGGTTCCGGAACTGGTACTGGCTCCGATCGAAGTCGGACAACTCTTTCCGCTCCCCGTCTACGATGTGGTGGGAACAGCTGGCGAGAATCCGCTCTGGCGCGCCCTTCACGTGGAGGACCGCGGGCGTTCCATGGAGACGTCGCAGCCTCTCGCCCTCGGGCAAGGAGAGGACCTCGCGAAGGTCGGACTCCGACAATTGCGCGTGGAGGGTCGACATCTTCTTACGCTCGGAGGTAAAGGCAATCTCCGCGACGCGCGGCCATCTCGCGCGGATGGCCTCCGGATCTAGGCTGGCACGCCGCGCGGCGACGAGGAGCGCGCCTTCCGTCGGATCACCTTCCACCACCCATCGAGTCCCGTCCCTCCGGAGAACGGCGTCATTGCAGAGGACTCCGCATTCGAGGAGCGGCCTCAATCCGGGATGCGCCGCCAGATCCGCAACCTGGCCGCCGGTTCGCACCACACCTGATGGATCGAAGCCCTCGCCAATCACTTCGTAATCCACGGTCCCCGCGACCACGACCCTCACGTTCATCTCCCCTTTCGTGAGCGTGCCGGTCTTGTCGGAACAGATCACAGAGGCGGCCCCCAGGGCCTCGACCGCGGGGAGTTTTCGAATCAGGGCCCCCCGTCGGATCATCCGCTGAAGTCCCAACGCGAGGCTGATCGTCACAATCGCGGGAAGTCCCTCCGGAATCGCGGCCACGGACAGTCCGACCGCGGTCAGGAACAGGAGCTCGATGTGACCAGGGTCCCGGAAGACGCCGATGAGAAAGATGAGGCCCGCGGCGAGAAGAACCGCGACCCCAATCTGCCTCCCGAGGCGGTCCAACTGCCTCTGGAGCGGCGTCTCCGATTTCGTCTCCTGTTGGACGAGCCCCGCGATCTTGCCGAGCTGGGTCGCCATGCCGGTCTCGACGATGACGGCCTTCCCACGGCCTCCGTCGATCGCGGTCCCCATGAACACCATGTTCTTGCGGTCCCCCAGGAAGGAATCGCGGGGCAGCGGCTCGACCGCCTTGCTGACGGGGAGCGATTCCCCGGTCAGCGACGCTTCGTTCACGCGGAGGCTCGCGACCTCGAGGAGTCGTGCGTCGGCGGGGATCCGGTCACCCGCGGTGAGGACCGCCACGTCGCCTGGCACGAGATCGCGAGAGGGCACCGCCACGGTGCCTCCCTCCCGGAGGATGTGGGCCTTCGGGGCGGCGAGGTTCTTCAGGGCCTCCAAGGACCGTTCCGCTCGATACTCCTGGACGAAACCGAGGATCGCGTTCATGATCACGATGACGATGATCAGCACGGCGTCGTACAGGTCCGAACTCTGGCCTTGCAGGAGCCCGAGGACCGCCGAGATGATCGCGGCGATGATCAGGACGATCACGAGGACGTCCACGAACTGGCTCAACAAGATGCGGAGCGGACTCACCCTCGCCGTCTGAACGAGTTCATTCGGCCCGAACCGAGCCAACCGACGCGCCGCCTCCTGGGAATTCAGACCCAGGGGGGAGGCGTCAAGTCGTCGCAGGACGGCGTCGGCCGGCAAGGAATGCCAGTCGTCGGCCATCGCGCGCCGAACCCTCGCTGCCGTAATAAAGCTCATCTCGGACATCCGTGGGAACCTCGGCGACCGCATCGCGTCTCGCGTTGACAACGGCTATTTGTAGGAATAGGTTTGATGCGCCATCGGGATGGGAACCTCGGTTCTCTCGCGAAGTTCGCGAGCGACCGCGCTCGCCCCTCCGGGAAGCGCACCGCGTGATTGAGACGACGTCCATCATGTTCGATGTCGGCGTCATCGCAAGTGTCGGGTTCATCGGCGCCGCCATCGCCTCGCGGGTCCGGATCCCGATCATCATCGGTTACATCATCGCGGGAATCCTGATCGGACCGAACATCCATCTTCGCCTCTTCGGCACGTCGTACGATGGAATCCTGACCGACAGCGTGTTCCTGCAGAGCATCTCGCAGCTGGGCCTCGTCCTCCTCCTGTTCTTCGTGGGTCTGGAGTTCAGCATCACGAAACTCATGAAGACGAAGGAAGCCGCCGCAATCCTCGCGGTGACGAATCTCGCGGTGAACTTCTTCGCGGGATTCGTGATCGGCGCGTGGCTCGGATGGCCCGTGATCGACACCATCTTCATGGCAGGCGTCATCGGCATGTCGAGTTCCGCAATCGCGGCCAAGTCGTTGATCGATCTGAAGCGACTCGGGAACCGAGAGACCGAGTTCATCCTGGGGATGGTCATCCTCGAATCGTTCCTCGCCATGTTCATCCTCACCCTGGCGAACGGGATGATCCTCCCGGCCGAGGGGCCCGTGAACATCGGCGGGCTCTTCGCCGGAGTGGGCCTGTTCATCGGGTTCTTCGCGCTCCTCGCGGCCGTCGTCATCCCCCGGACGGCAGCAATCTTTGAACGAATCAAGAGCGAGGAACTGTTCGTTCTGTTCGCCCTCGGGACCGTCTTCCTCGCGGCGGCCCTCGCGGAGGCCTTCCGGATTCCCGCTATCGTTGGCGCCTTCTTCATGGGGATGGTCTTCGCGGACACGGACATCGCCAGCCGGCTGAAGGTGAAGATGGAATCCCTGCGCGACGCGTTCGTCGCGATCTTCTTCCTCTCCTTCGGGATGCTGATCGACCCCGGTTCGTTTTCTTCCGTCCTGCCGATGCTGCTCATCGCAGGTCCCCTGATCCTGCTGAACGACCTGTTCCTCACCGCGGCGCTCGCATACTTCATCGGCTTCTCGGGGCGGGCGTCCACGGCGATCGGGACCAGCATGATTGCGCGGAATGAGGAAGCGATCCTCTATGCGACGGTCGGCGCCCGCGCGATCGAGGCAAATCCGCATCTCTCGAGCGACTACGCGGCGAAGTACCTCACTCCCTTCGCGGGAATCTTGTGCATCGTGATGAGTTCCTTGCAACCGATCCTGATGGGCCGCTCGGATCGGATCGCGGCGTTCTTGGCGAAGAGACTCCCCAAGTCGATCACGTTCGGAGCGGAGCTCGTGAAGCGGACCCTGAAGACCGTCATCATGCCGAACTTCCTCCCGATCTACCGGAGGAAGCGGGTGTTCCAGGCCGCACTCATTGCGTATTCGGCGTGGATCATCGACCTCACGATCACGACGGGTCCGGCGCACCTCGCGATGTCCGTCCTGACGCCGATCCTCATCTTCGGAGTATGGGCGTCGGCCCGACATGCGTTCCAGGAGCCGGTGCGCCACACGAACTACGGCGTCGATGGCGGACCCCTCAGTCGCTCCGCGATCGAGACGTTCGTCCTCCGGATCGTGGTTGGCGCTCTGGCGATCGTGAGCCTCGTCGCGATCCTCTGGCAATACTATTGGCCGGTGACCCTCCCGATCCTGTACGCCTACTTCCTCGTCGTCGTGTTCAGCATGAAAGTCGTATACCGTCGTCTGGGCCTCGGCGTTGGTCGACGGACCGCGCCCATCCGCCTGGTCCACCGAATTCCCGCGGCCCGGAGCTGGCGAGCCGCGAGCGGTCGGCGCTGATCAGAGCATCGGGTAGACGAGGTCGCTCAGCCACGACTCATCCCCGAGCATCGTCTCCGGACCGTGTCCGGGATACACGTGGGTCGTCGGCGGAAATTCCTTGAGACGACGGAGACTGAACACCATCTTCGCGGGACTCCCGCCAAACGTGTCGGTGCGGCCATGAGATCCCGCATACAACGTATCCCCCGTGAACAGGGCTTCCTCCGACGCGATGTAGAAACAGGCACTCCCTTCTGTGTGGCCGGGCGTATGGAGGGTCCGAAAGACCAGATCCCCCACTTTGATCTCGGATCCTTCCTTCAACAGGACGTCCGGTTTCACCGGTGGCGGAGGGGCGGGGAGGAACCAGCGGGCCTCCCGGGCGTTCTTCTCGAGGCGGGGCGCATCGAGCTCGAAAATCGCGATCTTGGCGCCGGTCGCTTTCCGAATGGATTCGTCGTCCGCGGTCGGGTCGGGATGGCCGTGGGTGTTCAGGACGTACGCGATCTTGGCGCCACGCTTCTCCGCGAGGTCTAGCAGGTCCTCTCCCGCCAAGGCTGGATCCACGACGGCGGCCTGCAAGCTTTTCTCATCGATCACCAGGTAGGCGTTGTTGTCGAGCGGAGGTGCCACGACCTTCTCGAGGAGCATCGGCGGGTCGGCAAGGGTGTGACTTGCATAAATCTACCGGGACCGCAATCAGCCTTAAGATGACCCGAGCCATCGAGGAGTTCGATGACGGTCGGAGGACTGAACTTCAGTTGCCCGCGGTGCAACAATCCCCTGTTCTTCACGTTCAAGCTCGCGGATGAAGGTGACTCGACGAACCGCGAGGTCCACTGCCCCGGATGCCGCACGGTCTGGGTCGTGGCCCTGGACATTCACCCGAAGTAACGAAGCCTTATGGTCTCCCGCGGGATGCGGGGCCCGCGTGCGGCTCCCGTTGTTCCCGCTGCATACGGTCCTGTTCCCGGAGGCGACGCTCGCTCTCCAGATTTTCGAACCGCGATACCGCGAGATGATCGGCCGCTGTCTGGCGCACGACGAGCCGTTCGGCGTCGTGCTGATCCTGGAGGGCGAAGAGGTCGGCGGCGAGGCGGTGCCTCGAAGAATGGGCACGGAGGCGGCCATCATCGCTTCCGAGCGCTCGAAGGACGGACGGTACGACATCGTGGCCGAGGGTCGGCGCCGGTTCGAGATCGTCGGACTGGACAAATCCCGAGCCTACCTCCGGGCGGACGTGGAGTTCCTTGAAGATCCCCTCGGCGACGACGCGGAGGTTCTTGCGGACACCGTCGCTCACCTGGTGGAGGGCGTCGTGCACGCACTCGAAGCCCGCGGCCATGCCGTCGTCGACGAGACTTGGAGTCAGCTCGATCCGCGGTCCCTGTCCTATCGCGTCGCCACCGCACTCCCCGGGGCGGATGAGGTCCGTCAAGAATTGCTCGAGAAGCGAGACGTCGCGTCCCGCCTGCGGCGCGAGGCCGAACTCCTCATGTCGATCCATCGCGTCGGAGTCGAGGCCGGTGCGGCCTGAGTGCGAGGCGCGGGAATCGAACCCGCATTAGAAGCTTGGGAAGCTTCTGTCCTGCCACTAGACTAGCCTCGCGTCTCCGTTGAGAGAGGACGGCGGGTATTTTTCGATTTGGTTGCGCTCGAAAAGTCACTTCACGGTCTCGAGCTGCGAGATCACATTCCAGATTAGCGTGCGCCCGTGAAGCGGGATGTTCGGATCGTTCGCGAGGTCATCCATAATCATGATCGCGCTCGTGACCCGGAGGTCGAGGGCCTCACCCTTCTTCGCAAGTCGTGCCTTTGCCTCAGCAGCACCGCGGCGAATGTTCCGAGGGACGGACGTGTCTTCTGCGATCTGGTCGAGGACGTCCATGACTTGCTTCAGCCTCGCTTCGGTGTCCATCTGACCATCTCCCGATGTGCCGCGTTGCCCTCAACTTTGCGCCCTCGATTGTCCGCCTTCTTTGTAGGTGGTGACCACCATCAAAGTTTTCGTATCCTTGATCCCCGAGATCGGCGCCAAGCTCGAAAGCACGAAGTCCTTTAGTCCTTTGTAGTTCTTGAACCGTGCCTTCGCCACGATATCCGTGTCGCCCGTGACGAGGTACACGTCGTAGATGACGTCGAACTTCGCGATCTCCGTGGCAATCCGATCCGCTTCCTTCGTGTCCACCTTCAGCGTGATGACGGCAGCGACCTGGTCTTCGCCATAGAGGGCGGTGAGGGCCTGTTCCATGTCGCTCCCCATCGTCATCATGCGAGGGATGGCGAGCCTCGGTAATTAAGGTTTATTCGGACGCGACGAATTTCAATGAGAAACCGGTGTGCCGCACTTCGGACAGAACGCATCGTCGGAGAGGAGACTCGCTCCGCACGACGCACACGAGGATGAAACGAGGTGCGTTCCGCACTTGCGGCAGAACACGTCGTCCGACTTCAACGAGGCACCGCACGATGGACATGCGCGGACCGAAACGCCCAAGGTGGTAGACGGACGCTTCGAGGGTGTCGCGGGAATCTCCACCTTCTTTCCCTCCGCGGCCCGGGTCGACAGGCGGGCCATCGTCAGCGCACCGTCGAAGTCCTTCGCTTCGAAACGACCCTTCGCGGCCTCGAGGAGCTCGGTCGCTTGCGCGATGTCGCGACCGGAAGTCCGTGCCTGTTCGATCGCGCTCTCAGCGACCTCGATCGAGAACTTCGATTGAGGCAAGTTCGGCGGGACTTCTTTCGTCAGGATTTCCTTCGTCGTGACCTCCTCCCCGCCGCCGACCGTCGAAAGCTGTTCCAGCTTCGCGATGTCGCCCTTCGAAGTTTGCGCCGACTTCAACGCGAGGAGGCGTTCCTTCGCCTTCCCCATGAGATCCTTCGCCACGCGATAGTTGCCGCGTTGGCTCGCCATTTCAGCTTCCTGAATCCACGCGGTCACTTCGTGACTCCGAATTCCCTGTCGCTCGAGGGTCGCCGCAATCGCCTTCGTCGTGACGATCGCATTGTGGGCTTCG
>Ga0209806_1000639_pt1 | contig 23926 bp, 22 predicted proteins | sample GraSoiAngelo_152_FD_186166 | JGI IMG/M metagenome (GOLD analysis project Ga0209806, IMG submission 186166) | Grasslands soil microbial communities from the Angelo Coastal Reserve, California, USA - 14_1009_12_30cm (SPAdes) (version 2) | ecosystem: Environmental > Terrestrial > Soil > Grasslands ... | reverse complement strand
GGCATCGGATGAAAGTCCTCCACCACGCCTTCCACGACCGGACTGGCGTCGACTGCCCGCGCCGTCCCATCAGCGCTTGCGGTGGTAGACGCGACCGTCCACACGCTGACTAGCGAAGCGCCGACGACCCCGAGAAGCACCAGCAGGATCGAGGCAACGCCGAGCCCGGATAAGAACCGGCGATGGTGACCCCGACGAACCGCGTGCGCAACGAACATGGCACCCACGACAAATGCCACCAGTACCGCCAGGGTGAAGCCAATCGCGAGCGCAGTCCTGTCGCCGTACTTCTGAGTAGCGTCGAAAACGAGGCGATAGGACGGGTCGGACATCATCGCTCGACCTACGGTAGAAGCGACTCGCGTCCCCGCACAAACAACGTTCAATTGCCTCGCTCGTTCTTCGCGGGTTGGGGCGCGCTCGTCATCGAGCGTAAGAGCAGCACAGGCCTCAGCTCGGGATGGGTGGCCGCGTCCTCACCGGGTCGCGATGGCTCCGCTGAACTCCATCGCAAACCGCCCGTTGAGGAGACGTTGAAAGCAGAGGGAGTTTTAGCGACCAACGCGCGCGGCGCGATGACAGTTCATTTGTCGTCCCAAGCCTCTCTCAATCGATCGTCGTCTTAATGGAGGCCGAACGCCAAGTGCTCAATTTGAGAGGACGAGGTGCCGCTGCTTGGCAGACAGCAACGCTCGCTTCGCACGGAATCACGTTGGGCGAAGACCAGCACATCTCGCCCGACTGACGCTAGTCGCTCTGCTTGTTTGCCAGGTGACCTTCGGGCCCGCCGGCCCGGCGGCCGGGACATCCGTCCCGCTGTCTGCAGGCGACCTTCCAATGCAGCTCCCGCCCGAGGCCGACATTTCGCTCGCCCAGTCCGCCTCGCCCGACCCGGTGGCCCCCGACAGCGACCTGACATACTCGATCGAGGTCAGCAACGCGGGGCCGGACTCCGCCACGAGCGTTCTGCTCACCGAACCGATTCCTAGCGGCACGACGTTCGTGTTGTGGGACGCCAAGAATTTCGGTCAGTTCGTTTTCGCGTGCGAGGCGCCGGGTCAGCTCGGACCTCAGGAAATCAGATGCTTTTCGCCGACGTTCCCTCCCGGTGTCGCCAGCTTCACGCTCGTGGTCCACGTCGACCCGGCGCTGGAGGCGTGCTCGGTGATCACAAACACCCTCAGCGTGTCGAGTTCCACAACCGACCCGGACCCGAGCAATAACACCAACACCGCGACAACACAGGTTGCGTGCCCCTAGGCTGACCTCTCCCCGACCAAATCCAACTCCCGCGTGGCCCGGCCAACCCGACGTCCCGATGGTCCCCTCATCCACGGACAAAGCTCACTATCGCCGGTGACCGCCCGACGCGCCCAGTCGAGCACGGTCAGATGGTCGTCCTCGGCCCTGGCTGCGATGTCGTCTCCGCGTTCGACGAGGCGGCGGACAATCTCGAGATTCCCTTCCAAACGTAGAGATGCATTGGACTCGCAGGCCACAGACGACCCTCCAACGCCCGCTCGTATTCGGCCCGGCTATGCACCGGTTCGCCATGCGAGACGATCACTCGCTCGAATGGAAGCTGGAGCAGGGCGCCCGCAAACGCTCGTGGCGCACTCCCATGTCCCTCGGAGTAGCGGTTTGTAACTTTCCAGGGTCGTCATGGCCATCGCAAGGTTGAAGGGCGGTGACGGCCGGCGACCTCGACACAATCAGCCTAGCGATGGTCGATCAAGGCAGAAACGCTCAGGCAGCCGCTACGGGCGAAGGCTTTCCGCGTTGAGGAGAGCGAGCAGCTCGTCGGGCGCGTCGGCCGAGACTGAGTCGACTCCCCAGGCCGCGAGCCGTCGGATGACTTCCGGAGCGCCGCTGCGTCCGAAGCCCCACGCGTGGACGTGCATGCCCTCCGCGTGGGCCGCCGCGCAGAGCTCCGGTGAGACCCACCACCAGCGGACGTGCAGCCCGCGCGCGCCGGGAAGCGCGCGCGCCGGTGCGAGCGGGTCGATGAGGATCGGCCCCTCGGTGAGGAGGCCGACATCCGCTGCGGGCGCGAACTCAAGGACCTTCGCGAGCGACGGATGATCGAACGAGATGAAGATGGTGCGCGAGAGCAAGCCGCGCTCGCGGACCAGCTCGACGGTCGCACGGGCCAGCTCGGTGTCGCGCGGCAGACCCGTTCCCGGTGACGGCTGCTTCAGCTCGAGCATGAGGCCGATGGATCGTGGCGCGGCCCAGGCGAGGAGGTCGTCGAGTGACGGGACGCGCTCGCCTGCGAATCGCCGATCGAAATGCGATCCCGCGTCGAGCGAACGGATCTCGGCGAACGTATGGACGCTCACGGCGCCGTGCCCGTTCGTCGTGCGATCGAGCGTGTGGTCGTGGATGACGATCGGCACGCCGTCCGCGGTCCGCTGAACGTCGAATTCGATCGCGTCGACGCCGCAGCGCTCTCCCGCGACGAACGCTGCCAGAGTGTTCTCTGGCGCGAGGGCAAGCGCGCCACGGTGGCCGATGACGCGCAGAGGTCCGCGGCCACGCAAGTAAGGGCTTGTTATGCGAGGCACGTCACTAGAATGCCTGCGTTTCACGTGGAGGTGGGCCCATGCGTGCTCCTGTCCTCGTCGTCCTCATCGCGCTTCTGCTCTCGTCGTGTGCCCCGGCCTCCGGTCCGGCCACGACCCAACCGTCGGCGGCGAGCCAGACCATCGCTGCGACCGCGGCACCCGAGCCCGCCGTCACCATCTCGCTCTGGGATGGTCAGTCGGGCGTCCTTGGTGATCGGCTGCGGGAGCTCATCACGAAGTTCAACTCGACCCACAAGATCCAGGTCACGGAGACCTTCCAGGGCACCTACGACCAGCTGTACCAGAAGGTCGTGAGCGCAATCCAGGCGAACACGGTCCCCGACCTCGCGCAGGTGAGCGGGCCGCCGCAGACCGCAGCGTACTGGAAGGCCAACGTGCTGACTCCCGTGCAGCAGTTCGTCGACTCGCCGGACGGCTTCACGGCCGAGCAGCTCAAGGACTTCGTGCCCGCGCTCCTCGACGAAAACACGTTCTCGGTGACCGGCAAGAAGACCCTCGTCTCGTGGCCCTTCTCGAAGAGCGTCGCGCTCCTGTACTACAACCCCGACATCCTGCAGAAGGCGGGCGTCTCCGTTCCCAAGACCTGGGACGAGGTGCGCTCGGCGCTCAAGACCGTCAAGGCGAAGACGGACGCGACGCCGTTTGCGTGGACGCCTGACGTCTATTACTTCTTCCTGCCGTACCTCTGGTCGCAGGGCGGCGACGTGCTGTCGTCCGACTACTCGAAGGCCACGTTCAACACGCCTGAGGGTGTCGCCGCGCTCCAGTACCAGGCCGACCTGGTGCTGACGGACAAGACCGCACAGGTGACGTCGGGCTTCGATTGGCAGAACCCCTTCGCCCAAGGAAAGGTCGCGTTCGCGGTGTCCACGAGCGTGAGCCGGCCATTCATCGAGCAAGCCATGCCGAAGGACCAGACGTTCAAGGTCGGCATGGCACCACTCCCGGCCGGTCCGAAGGGCCCGTCGACCGACCTCTTCGGCAACAACCTCGTGATCTTCAACAAGGTCGCCGCCGACCATCAGCGCGCCGCGTGGATCTTCATGAAGTGGCTCACCGACGTCGACCAGACGGTGGCCTGGAGCCTCGCGAGCGGCTACATGCCGCTGCGGGTGTCGGCGCAGAACGCGCCGGCGTTCAAGGCCGAGGCGGATAAGGATCCGCGACTCCTCGTCGCGCTCGCCGCGTTGAAGGACGCGCATGGCATTCCCGGCGCCGCCGACTGGCAGAAAATCCAGCCGGTCATGGGCGACATGGTGACCAGTGTGGTTACCGGCAAGGCGACCGCGAAGGACGCGATCGGGACGGCCGAGAAGAAGGTCAACGACATCCTCGCGGGCTACTAGAGCGACCATGCGGGCGGGGCGCTGGCGCGAGGCGGGGGCGGGATACCTCTTCCTCGCGCCAGCCCTGCTCATCATCGGAGCGTTCCACGTCTGGCCGGCGGTCTACGTCCTCTACATGAGCCTGTTCCGGTGGGAGATCGTTCAGGGCGCCTTCATCGGTCTTCGCAACTACGAGCATCTCTTGTCCGATCCCGACTTCCTGAGCTCGCTTGGGCTGACGCTGGTCTATGTCGTGGGTACGGTGCCGGTCGAGATGGCGATCGGACTCGCGCTCGCGATCGTGCTCCATCAGCGCCTGCGGCTGCGGGGACTGTTCCGTCTTCTGTACTTCCTGCCCTATGTGACCTCACAGGTCGCGGTCGCCCTCGTATGGGGTTGGGTCTTCAATCCGAGTTACGGCGCGGCGAACGGACTCCTCACTGCCCTCGGCCAGCCCGCGCGGACGTGGCTGCTCGAGTCCGGCGGCGTCCTCTCGCCGGGCGCGCCGCCGAGCCTCGCGCTCACCGCGATCATGCTCGTGACGATCTGGTACTACCTCGGCTTCCACACGGTCGTGTTCCTCTCCGGTCTCACGGCCATCCCCGAAGAGCTCGTCGACGCCGCACGCATCGACGGCGCGGGCGGCTGGCGGATGTTCCGTCACGTGACCTTCCCGCTACTGTCGCCTACGACGTACTTCCTGCTCCTCGTCGCCACGATCGGTGCGATGACGAGCTTCAACCTCGTCTACGTGATGAGCGGCGGCGGCCAGGCGTTCGGGTGCGGTGGCAATCCGCTCGGGACGACGCGCGTCGCGGCGCTCTTCGTCTTCGATCGCTTCTGGTGCCAAACGCAACTCGGCTATGCGAGCGCAGCGGCCTTCGCGCTCGGCCTGGTCGTCCTCGCGATCAGTCTCATCAACGGCCGGTTGTTCTCGCGACGGGTCGTCTATGCGGGTTAGGCGCGGCATGCTCTACGCGCTGATGCTCGGGGCGGGTCTGATCATCGCATTCCCATTCTTCTGGATGCTCTCGACCTCGCTGAAGAGCGAGTCCGAAGCGACGCGGTTCCCGCCGACGGTGCTGCCCGGCGAATGGCTCTTCGGGAACTATCCTGCCGCTTTGGCCGCGGCGCCGTTCGGCCGCTACTTCTTGAACAGTGGAATCATGGCGGTCGGGCAAGTGCTGCTCGGCCTGGCGACCGCGAGCCTGGCGGCATACGCGCTCGCGCGCATGCGGGTCCCCGGACGGTCCATCATCTTCGGCGCGCTCCTCGCGACGCTCGTCATCCCACCCGAGGTGACGCTCATCCCGAACTACATCGCCATGCAGCGGCTCGGTTGGTACAACACCTATCTCGCGCTCATCGTGCCCTTCGGCGCGTCGGTGTTCAACGTGTTCCTGCTGCGGCAGGCGTTCCTGCAGCTCCCTGCGGAGCTCCTCGAGGCGGCGCGCCTCGATGGCTGCTCGCATCTGCGCTTTCTCTGGCAGTTCGCGCTGCCGCTCTCGCGCCCGACGCTCGCGATCATCGCGCTGCTCACCGCGCTCCGTGCCTGGAACGACTTCCAGTGGCCGCTTATCGTCACCGACTCGCCGACCCTTCGCCCGATCCAGGTCGGTCTCACGATCTTCCGCAGTGACGTGAGCACGAACTTCCAGCTGCTTATGGCCGGATCGCTCCTGGCGGTGCTGCCGGTCCTAGTCCTCTTCTTCCTCACGCAGCGCCAGTTCATTCAGGGAATCGCGCGGACCGGCATCCGGGGCTGACGCACGAGGGCGCACGCGTTGACGAGCGACTTGCCTGATCGGGTCGCATCGCGTGGCCTCATCAGGATCTCAGAAAGAGGCCTGAAACCGCGAACGACGGTGCTGCTCGGGCATCGATTCCTTCAGGTCCATCGCGCGGATTGCATGGCGCGCCACTAAGTTCAGTCGGTAGAGCGATGGTCTGAAGAATCGCGCACGACGCGATTCGCGAAATCGCTCGGAAACTCGAGACCGATACCCGATTTTTCACGGTCGAGGAGCAATGGTCTTTGTGTTCGATATTCCGGCTCGTAAGCCACGACAGCAGCCACGGGTTCCCAGCCTTCAAACCAACTTACCGACCATGACGTCCGTGCTACAAAAACGGGCTTCTTAAGAATCAGGTGTCAGGTGAGTCATGAGCTTCCCAGGAATCAGGTGAGGTTGGGCGATTTTCGCAAAAGCCGCTATTGATCAATCACGACGCGGGTCTCAGCTGGGGAGGGTGGATTCGAACCACCGATTACCTGATCCAGAGTCAGGAGCCTTACCGCTTGGCCACTCCCCAATGGAGCACGTGAATTATCCCATCTGAGCCTTGGCGCGGAGCGACGCGACGAGTGTGACAAGCAGCAGCGGCTCGATGACGAGCGTGAAGATAAACCCACCGCCGAGGCTGATGATCCCGGTGAGCTCCATGAGCATCGCGAGCACGATGAGCGAGGTGCGCGGCCGTGCGCTCAGCCATACACCGATCACCGCGAGTAAGGGTGCGAGGGACCACATGAGTATCCAGAGAAGCGGGGCTGGGAAGAGATCATTCCCCTGGACTTCGACGAGGCTCGACCCTCGGCAGATCTGTGGCCCGGGGGTTTGACCCGGCGAGACCGCTGTGGTTGAGCAACCGTAGAAGAAGGGTCCGAAAAGAATTCCCCAGCCGAGGATGATGCCGGCGGCGAGGCTGAGGAGCGAGCTGACGCGCGCGATCCGCACCTCGCGACCCTAGGTCAGGATCACCGCGATGCAAATCGCCTAGGCGATGAGTGACTGCGGCCGGCGGTCGTCCTCGGGACGCCAGACGCGAGAGCGCTTGTCCTTCGATATGACGCGCTCCGCTGCCTTGAGCTCAACCTTGCACCACACGTCATCAACGAGGGCTTCGAAAGTGAAGCGACCCTGGTGCCGACCTTCCAGGGTCGCTACGACGTGGTCGGGGGCACGGAGCACGAGTGAGACCTGCGCGCCTTCCTTGAGCGTGTCAAGGGAGTGCGCGCTGATCGCGATGACGCTGTCGTGCTCGTTCTTGATCCGGATCTGCGAAGGCACGATGCCCGCGCTCTCGAAACGCAGCCAGGTGAGCATGTTCTCCTCGAAGACGCGCCAGATGAGTGGCACGACGAGCTCGTCGCCCGTCGGGAGCAACGTCGGCTCGTCGTCGATCGCGGGGCTCTCACTCCCAAGCGCACGCGAGTGCTCGCCGATCTTCATCCGCGCCTCGTACAGCTGACGCTCGAGGTGACGCTGACGCCGCTTGACGCGGTGCTCGTTTGCCTCCGCCGTGGCGCGCGAGTCCTGCGCGCGCTGCAGCGCCTCACGAAGGTTCGCGACATCGTTCACCGCCCACTCGAACTGGCGGATGACCATGGCCGCGCGTTGATCCGATTCGGCTTTGAGCTCGTCCGTTATCGAAGCGAGCGTCGTCGCCGCGATGTGCCGGTTGACGCGCGTTGTCACCCACGCGAGTCCGGCTCCGGCGGCGAGGCCCACGACGATCCCGGTAAGGAGACCGCGAGCGGCGCCGTCGACAAATGGAATGAGGACGACACAGAGCGCAAGAGGCGCGATCCAGGGCAGGTACCGCATCGTTCGCACGCGCGGCCGAGCCGTGTGGCGCTCAGCGGCCTTTGAATGCGCGTCGCAAAGGGCGCATTCGTGGCCGAGTCCGTGTCGCATGGGTCCGTTCAACTGTCGTCCTCCCGTTCCTGGCGCCAGATTCGGGTCCGGCCGCCAAGCGGGCATCCCGACAACGGGGGACGCAAGCAAAGACCACCCACTCGGGGGAGTACGAGGGGTGTAGGACCGTGCCCCTCTCGGCGTAGGCCCTCTTCGTCTCTCGTTACGGGGCCTAGGACTCCCTAGCGTGCCGTCGTGCTGGGGTGTGGGTTCCCGGCGGAGGTATTTGAGATGAAGGGCTTGCTGCGACCCCTCTGCGTGGGTGGGCTCAGCATCGCGATAGCCGGCACGACTCTTCTCGGGTCGTCCTCGGTGGCCTTCGCCTTCACAGCGCCGAGCTTTAATTCGCTCGCGATCACGACGCCTGTCAACGAAGGCGACAAACCGACCGTTACCGGGACATTCACCGATCTCGACCTCGCCGATCAGCACACCGTGCAGATCAACTGGGGCGACGCATCGATGGATCTCTACACGCTACCCGTCGGCGATCGCAGCTTCTCGCTGCAGAAGTCCATCGGCTTTCCGGACAACTACGCGAGCCTGATGGCGCAGGTCAGCCTCAGCGACGGGCGCTTCACCGTGAGCAGATTCCTGAATCTCACGGTTCTCAACGTCACACCGTCGATCACCTCGTTCGGTCTCTCGGCAACAGTCTTGGACGCGGGCCAGACGGCCACCGCGACCGGCGGTTTCGATGACCCCGGGACCGCTGACACGCACACCGTCACGGTCGACTGGGGCGACGGCCTCCCCGTCACGACTCTTAGCCTCGCCCGGCGCGTCTATGTCTTCACGACGCCCGCACATATGTTCGCGAGGGCCGGGACGTTCACCGTCACCGCGACCGTCACCGACAAAGACGGCGCGTTCACGACGGCGACGTCGAGCATCACTGTCAACGGCCTGAACCAGGCGCCGACTGTCTCGACGTTCGGTGTCACCCCCGGCAACGAGGGTGGCAGCTCGAGCCTCGCTCTCGCCTTCGCCGACGCGGACCCCACTGACACGCACACCGTGTTGGTCGCCTGGGGCGACGGATTGACGACGGATTCGGGGACGCTCGCGTCGGACGTGACCACCTACTCGACCACGCATCTGTATGCCGACACCGGCACGTACCCGGTCGTTCTCACCCTCAAGGACAGCGCAGGCAACACCGTGACTGCGGGCGCCTCGGTCTCACCGGCGAACGTCGCGCCGGCCGTCGGGACCCTCACGCTCTCGCCCGCGTCGCTCGTCGATCACCAAATGCTCACCGTCGGCGGTGATTTCACCGACCCTGGCACGGCTGACACGTTCACGCTCACCCTGGACTGGGGCGACAAGACGTCGTCGACCGCTTCCCTCGTTGGCGGGGCGCGCTCGTTCTCGGCGACGCACTCGTACGACGCCGCCGGACCGGTCACCGTCAAGGCGACCGTGACCGACCGCGACAACGCCGCGGGCAGCTCGAGTGCGAGCCTCGTCGTTCTCCCAAGCAACCACGCGCCCGCCGACCTCACGCTGGCCGCGAGCGCGGTTGCCGAGGGCGGCGCCACGACTCTTTCTGTCAGCTTCACGGACACCGAGGCGCTTGACACGCACACCGTCGCGATCAACTGGGGCGACGGGTCGACGGAGAGCGTCGCTCTGACGGCGGGCTTGACCACGACGAGCCCCAAGCACACGTACGCCGAGACGGGAAGCTATTCGCTCGCGGTAACCGTCACGGACGGTGGTGGACTCTCGGTCAGCGGTGGCACGACCGTGAACGCAGTCAACGTGGCTCCGTCGGTCGCGGCGCTGGCACTGTCGCCGTCGCCGGTGACCGACCGCCAGACGCTCACGCTGAGCGGCAGCTTCAGCGACCCCGGGACCGCCGACACCTTCACCGTGCTGGTCGACTGGGGCGACCACACCGCGGCGTCGACGCAGTCGCTCGCGGCCGGCGTTCGGAGCTTCACGGCCTCACATGACTACGCGTCGGGCACCTGGGTCGCGACCGCAACCGTCACCGATCGTGACGGCGGCGCCGGTGTCCAGACCGCATCTGTCGTTGTGAGCAAGAGCAACACCAGCCCCTCCGCGCTCTCGCTCACCCCGACCGTCAATGGATCGACGGTCGTGGTCGGCGGTAGCTTCACCGACCCTGACCCGCTCGACACGCACACGGTCACGATGAGCTGGGGTGACGCCACGACGACGATGAACCTCGCCCCTGGCGTGACCTCCTTCACGGTCTCGCACGCCTACGGCACGGGCGGGACGTACACGCTCGACGGGACGGTGACCGATCCGGTCGGTGCCTCCGCGAGCGCAAGTGTTCAGGCGATCGTGGCGCTCGTATCGAGCAGCGTGTCCGAGCTTCTCGACGAGATGAGCGCCCTCGTTCGGAGCTTCGAGCTCGATCGCAACACCGAGCGATGGCTCTTGCGGCGGATCGACGATCTGAAGGCCTCGCTGTCGTCGGGAAACGCTCAGGTTTGCGCCGATCTGAGGACCCTCGCCAAGGTGTCCACGTACTCGAATCGCGTGCTCTCGGCCGATCAATTCGCGGCCCTGAACGCGCTCGCCTCGAAGCTCGGAGTAGCGGCCGGGTGCTCGACCGTAAGTCCGAGTCAGCCGTCGCCGAAAAATCCGGTGGTGAAGTCCCCGGCAACGAACAAGCCGCTCGCTCCGGCAACGCCTGACAAGAACAAGTCGGAGAAGTCCGAGAAATCGGACAAGGGCGAGAAGTCCGACAAGCAGGGAAAGACCGAGCGGAACCAGACGCACCGCTTCGAAGGCCGCGAGTAGCGGCGACCGACCAAGCCCCCACCTCCCCCAAGCAGCGGCGGGCCGTTCGCGCGGAGAGCGCGAGCGGCCCGCGCGTGTCAGGCTATGGATCGATGAGCGACCGAAAGGTACCGCGCCCGCGACCCGAGATGGCGCAGTTCCAGCCGTACCGCACCCAGATGCTCAAGGCCGACGTGCGCATCAACGCGAACGAGTGGCCGGAGCCGAACGTGGCGGGCCGCTACATCACACCGGAGGAGCTCAACGGCGTACTTCTGAACAGGTATCCCGGTCGAGGCGATGACCTCCGCGAGATCCTCGCGGCGCGTTGGGGGACGAAGGCCGACCGGCTCATCCTCGGCAACGGCAGCAACGAGCTGTTGCTCCAGGTTTTCCTCGTATTCGGCGGGCACGGCCGAAAGACCCTGCTCTTCCACCCGACCTATTCGATGCACGGGAGACTCACACAGCTGGCCGGCGGGACCGTCGTGACGGAAATGGTCGGCTTGCCGTACGAGGTCACCAAGGAGCGCGCGCTCGCCGCGATGGCGAAGGTTCGCCCCGAGATCGTGGTGTTCACAACGCCGAACAACCCGACCGGTGGCGAGATCGACGGCGAGGTCATCCTGGCGGTCGCCGAGCGCTTCCCGGAGACGCTCGTCCTCGTGGACGAGGCGTACTCCGACTTCGCCGGAAAATCGCTCGTCTCGCGCATGGATGAGTTCCCGAACCTGGTGATCTCGAAGACGTTCTCGAAGGTGCTCGCGGCCGCGGGCCTGCGCCTGGGCACACTCATCGTGCACCCCGACCTCATGGGCTACTTCGCAGCGGCAGCGCTCCCGTACAACGTGAGCACGCTGACGCTCGCGGTCGCTGCGCGCATCGCGCGCGACGAGGAGGCGATCCGACACCGGCTGGAGCTCGCCAAGCGAGAGCGCGACCGAGTCTTCGCCGCGCTGCGGCGGGTGCCGGCGCTCGAGGTGTTCCCATCGGTGACCAACTTCATCCTCTTCCGCTTGAAGGACGAGAAACCACCTGACGTCCACGCGCGGTTCCTCGAGCAGAGCGTCCTCATCCGCGACATCTCTATCTGGCCCGGGTGTGACGGGTGTCTTCGGGCCTCGATCGGAACGCCGGCGGAGAACGACCGGTTCATCGCCGCGCTCGACACCGTGTTCGCCGCGCCCGCCGCACGCCGATAGCTGGCGCGACGCTCCTCGTCGACGCGGCGAGCCTCGCCTATCGCGCGTACCATGCCGTGCCCGAGTGGAAGGCGTCCGACGGCACCAACGTGAACGCGGCGCTCGGGTTCCTGAACTTTCTGTCGCGACTCCTTCCCGACCGTAAGCCCACGAAGCTCGTCGTGGCGCTGGATGCTGACTGGCGGCCGCAATTCCGCGTCGACGCGATGCCGTCCTACAAGTCCCACCGCGTCGCGGGCCCCGACGATCCGCCGGATCCGGTGGACCCACAGATGAAGATCATCGTCGAGCTGCTCGACGCGTTCGGCATCTCGGTCGCCGCTGCCGAAGGCTACGAGGCCGAGGACGTCATCGCGACGATCGCCGAGCGCACGACCGGTCCGATCGAGGTCGTGACCGGGGATCGCGATCTCTTCGCGCTTGTGAAGGATCCGAACGTCCGCGTGCTCTACACGCTCCGGGGCGTGACCGAGCTCGGCCAGGTCGATGAGGCGTACATCCGCACGAAGTACGGGATCCCCGGCGACCGTTACTTCGATTACGCGGTGCTGCGCGGCGATCCTTCGGACGGTCTTCCTGGTGTGCACGGGATCGGCGAGAAGACCGCGAGCCATCTCGTCACGAAATACGGATCGCTCGACGGCATCCTCGCCGCCCCCGACGTCTCTCCGACGATCCGCGCGAAACTGCGCGCGGACGCTGACTACCTCGCCGCTGCGCGCAAGGTCGTGTGGATGGCCCGCGACGCTCCGGTGACCGGAGGGGACGGCACCATTCCGCGAAAGCCCGCGCACCCCGAGACGCTCGAGCGGCTCGCGAAGCGGTACTCGCTCGGCGCCGCCGTTGGCAGGCTGATGGACGCGCTCGCGGCCTAAGGCGCTACATCGCGGTCGGTAGGCTGAACCAGAAGCGGGTCACGTCGGATGCGGACTCGGCGCCGACGCTCCCGCCACCAAGCTCCACGAGCGACTTGACGATCGCGAGACCGATCCCGGCACCGCCGGTCGCCCGGTCACGCGATTTCTCGACGCGATAGAAGCGCTCAAATACGTTCGCCAGGTCGTCGGCCGGTATCCCCGGTCCTGAGTTCGAGACACTCACGACGACATCTGTTTCGCGCCGTCGCGCGCTCACTCCTATGCGTCCCCCCTCGGGGGTATACCGCACCGCGTTCTGCAAAAGGTTCGCGAGCACCTGCGCGAGGTGATCGGGATCGGCACGCGCGCTCAGCACCGCCGGAAGGTCGAGCTCGACTCGTAGTTCGCGCCGCTCGAGCGCGGCGGAGTAGAGCTCCATCGCGGCGACGATGGACGCGCGAAGGTCGATCTCACGCAGCTCGCCGGCGGGGCGTCCGGCCACGTCGCCTTCGGCGAGCGCGTCGAGCGAGCGCGAGAGCCTCACCATGCGGTCGACCTCCTCGTGCAGTGACTCGAACGTCGCGCGGTCCGCGGTCACAACGCCGTCGCGCAATGCCTCGAGATACCCCTGAAGATTTGTCAGCGGAGTGCGGAGCTCGTGGGCCGCATTGGAGACGAACTCGCGGCGCATGCGTTCCTGCTCGCCGATCTCGCGGGCCATGCGATTGAAGGAATCCGCGAGGGAGCGGATCTCCACGGGGCCCCGCGGTCGCACGCGTACGGCGTGATCTCCCAGCGCGATGAGCCTCGCCGCCTCGCTCACCTCGCGCAGCGGCGAGGCGAGGCGCTGACCGATCAAGATCGCGAGCGCAATGCTGGCTACGGCCGCCACCGCGAGCGCCGCGGCAAAGAAGCGCGCCACGCTTTCCTGGAACATCGCCTCCGCCGACGCGAGCGTCTCGCCGTGATCGACCATGAGATGCGCGAACGACATGCTCGAGAACACGAGCGTGCCGATCGCGAGAACGAGCCCGACGACAACAGCGACCGCGATCGCCGCGAGGGCGATCTGGCCGGCGAGCCCCCTCATCGGTCGAGAAGCGCGCGGTAGCCCGCTCCCCGCACGGTCGCGATGTAGCGGGGACTCTCCGGATCGTCGCCGAGCTTGTCGCGGAGCCGTCGGATGTAGACGTCGATGGTGCGGTCGAGCAGAGCCGATTCACCATTTCCGTGGAGCGCGTCCAACAGTGCCTCGCGCGTAACGATTCGTCCCGACGCTCTCACCAGAGCGACCAGAAGTCCTAACTCCGACTGGGTCAAATCGACCCGGTCGGCGCCCCGACGCACTTCATGACGGTCACGGTCGATGACGATGTCGCCAAGTTCGAGGATCGATGCGCGCTCGGCTTCCCGGCTGGCCGTGCGACGCAATAGCGCCTTGACCCGAACGACCAACTCCGCGGGCGAGAAAGGCTTCGGCAGATAATCGTCGGCGCCGCTCGCGATCCCGGAGATGCGGTCCGCAGTTCCCCCGCGCGCTGAAAGGATCAGGACAGGCAAGTCCGAATCGGCGCGCGCAGCGCGAAGGACCGCGAGACCGTCCAGGGTGGGGAGCATGACGTCGAGGACCATCAGGCGAGGCGCGTGCTCACGGATCGCCGCCACGGCCGCCATTCCATCCCCGGCGGTGATGACCGGGAAGCCCTCGCGTTGGAGATACATCCGGACGAGCTCAAGGATTTTTGGATCGTCGTCGACGACCAGGATCGGCGCTTCGTCGCCGGAGCTCGCGCCCACGTCGCGCATGTTCGCACGCTGACAGTCTTCGATGACGTTTCCGTGACACTGGTGTCATCGAGATGTAATGACGCGTCGCCACGATCGCTTCCACCTGCACTGCAGGAACTCGATCGTGGGAGGAATCCATGTCACGTGTCGTTCTCACGCTCCTGGCGTTCGTCGCACTTCTGCTCGGTCCGGCCTCGGTGGCCGCTGCAGCGGATGACTCGGCGGGCGCCGTCTACACACTCACGAACACGGCGGCTAATGCCGTCATCGTCTACGACCGTTCCGCGTCCGGCGCACTCACGTGGTCGGGCACGTTCCCGACGGGTGGGCGCGGCGGCAGCCTCGGCTCGCAGGGTGCGGTCGTCACAAGCAAGGATGGCCGCTGGCTCTACGCGGTCGACGCCGGGAGCAATGACATCGCGGTCTTCAAGATCAGCGAGGACACCCTCGTCTGGAGCGATCGGATCGCCTCGGGGGGGACTCAGCCCGTCAGCGTCACCACCAGCCACGACCTGGTGTACGTGGTCAACGCAGCGAGCCACAGCATCGCCGGCTTCCGCTCGAATGATGGGAAGCTCAGCGCGATTGCGGGCTCGATCCAAACGTTCACGGGTAACGGCGCCGCACAGATCCAGTTCTCGCCGTCGGGCCGTGCACTCGTCGTGACCGAGAAGACGACCAGCACGCTCGACGTCTTCGTCGTCGGCAAGAACGACGCAGCGGGTCCCGCGACGAGCTACGCATCCTCCGGCACGACACCGTTCGGTTTCGCGTTCGGTCGCCACGGTGACCTCGTGGTCTCGGAGGCGGCCGGGGCGGCGCCCCTGTCGGCGGCATCCTCGTACCACCTCTCGAAAGACGGCACGCTCGCGGCCGTCAGCAGGTCCGTCCCGACCACGCAGGCCGCGGCATGCTGGGTCGCTTTGACGAAGGATGGCCGCTACGCGTTCACCGCCAACGCGGGTAGCGATTCGATCTCGACCTTCTCCGTGGACAAGGATGGAAACCTCACGCTCGTCTTCGCGCAAGCCGCGCACTCGAGCGGAGCGCACACCACCGACATGGCGCTCGCGGAGAACAGGTACCTCTACGCCAACGACGGCGGAACTCACATGATCGGCGCGTTCCTCGTCGGCGCGGACGGCAGCCTGACTCGCCTTCCCGGCGCCACCATCCCGGTCGGGGCGTCCGGTCTAGCCGCGCGCTAACCGCGCCCACTCACGTCTTAGGAGGCCACCGGCGTTACCCGCCGGTGGCCTCCTAACATTCAGCGTCAACGTGATCGTCTATCCGGCGATCGACATCTATGAGGGCCGCGCCGTACGCATGACGCGCGGCGACTTCGCGACGGTCGAGGAGGTCGCCGCATCTCCGCTGGAGGCGGCGAAGAAGCTCGTGGCAGATGGCGCGGAGTGGCTGCACGTCATCGATCTGGATGGATCGCGGACGGGCACGCCGGCGAATCTGGATCATCTTCGTGCGATCGCCAATCGCTTCACGGTGAAGATCCAGGCGGGGGGTGGCATTCGCGACTTCGACACGGCCGAAGCCTTCGCCGAGGCCGGCGCATCACGCATTGTCGTCGGCACCGCGGCGATCGACGACCCCGAGCTCATCGGCCGCCTCGTCGATCGGCACGCCGACGGCCTTGCCGTATCGGTCGACGCGCGCAACGGGATGGTCACGACCGACGGCTGGACGGAAACGACGAACGTCCGCGCCGTGGACCTCATGCAGCGCCTCGCACTGACCGGGGTTGCGACGGTCATCTACACGAACGTGTCGATCGACGGCACGCTTCAGGGTCTCGATCTCGCGGGGACGGAGGCGGTCGCGCGCGCGTTCGGCGGCGACGTCATCTACTCCGGTGGCGTCGGCTCACTCGATGACATCGCCGCGCTCACCAAGCTCCGCCATCGGGGATTGCGCGGCGTGATCGTCGGCCGCGCGCTCTACCTCGGCAGGTTCACGTTGAAGGATGCCCTTCGCGTCGCTCGGGATGGCACCGCGCGCTAGGAAAGGAACTCCAGCAGCAGCCGGTTTACGACCTCGGGCCGCTCCTCCATCACCCAGTGGCTCGTGTCTGGGATGTACTCGACGCGCGGTTCGCGTTCAAAGAGGCCATCCATACCGCGCGTGAGCTCGATCCCGAGCGCGAAGTCATCCTCGCCCCAGATGAGGAGGCTAGGCGCCTCGATCTTGCCTCGCGGAACGCGCGACCGGGCCGCAGCTCGGTAGTAGTTGATCGCGGCGGTCGCGGCGCCCGGCGCGCTGAACGCGCGGGCGTATTCGTCGAGGTCTGCCTCGGCGAACGTGCCCGGTCTGGATGAACGCCGCAGCGCGCTCTTCAGGGCTTTCCCGCCGTCGCGGCTGAGTGCCCACTCCGGCAGCCCGGGAATCTGGAACGCGAAGATGTACCAGCTCCGTCGGATCTGAGCCCAGCTCGAGCGGAGGGCCCGCTGCATGACCGTGGGGTGCGGGCAGTTCAGAACGACGAGCCGGTCGAGCGCCTCCGGGTGCAGGGTGGCCAGGGTCCAGGCCACACCGCCGCCCCAGTCGTGCCCGACGACGTGCGCGCGCTCCACGCCGAACGCCCGGATAAGCGCCACGACGTCCTCGGCGAGGACGGATGTGCGATAGGCGGCGATGCCCTTCGGCTTCTCGCTGCCTCCGTAGCCACGAAGGTCGGGGGCAACAATCTTGAAACGTTCGGCCAGCGCGGGTATCTGCTTCCGCCAAGCGCGGGACGTCTCGGGAAAGCCGTGCAGCAGGAGGACGAGCGGGCCCTCCCCTTCCACCAGGCAGTGAAGGCGGACGCCGTTGGCGCGGACCTCCTGTTCCACCGGGCCATGCTGGCACGCCCGATGCCAGAGGCCGAGACATGTCGAGTGACCTCGCCTTCAGCGTGGGGCTTCTGGCCGGTTGGCTGGCGCTGGTCCTCTGGCTGACCTGGCCCGATCCGCACTGTAAGTGCTGCCCGGAACGCCAGGGCGCTCATCAGACGCGCGATCGGAAGGTCTAGCCGCAGAGCACCCGGTTTGCTTGCGCCGCGGGTAGCGTGTAGCCGTGAACTTTCTGATCCCCGTGGTCGTCCTGGTCGGCGCGATTGGCTATTGGGCCAGTCGCCGCTCGACGAGTGGGATTATCGGCGACCCTCGTGTCGAGGCCAACGCACGTCTCACCGGCTACTCCGCGATCGTTCTTCTTTTCCCACTCGCCGCAGAGGTCGTCACGGGAGCCCGCCCAGGCCTTCTGGCCCATGCGCTCCTCGGATTTCTCCTCGTGCCGCCTGTGCTGCTCAAGCTCGGAAGCGTCGGCTACCGATTCGCCCGTTACTACTTGGGCGACCCGCGCTACCGCGCCGGTGGGCCGCCCGAGCTCGTCATGCGTCTTCTCGGCCCGGTGTTAGTCGTTCTCACCGTGACATTGTTCGCGACGGGCATCGAGCTTTGGCTTTTCGGATTCGCGTTCGGGAGCCAGTGGCTGATCTGGCACAAAGCGTCGTTCGTGCTCTGGTTCTTGGCGATGACCGTCCACGTCGCCGCGTACGCGCGCCGCGCTTCGGCGCTGGCGTTGGCGGATTCGCGCGATCGCCTGGACGGTGTGTTCGCACGCCGATCGCTGGTCGTCGGCAGCCTGCTATTCGGCGTTGCTCTCGTCGTAGCGATGTTGCCGTTCTCGTCGCCGTTCACTCTTCTGCCTGACGTGGGCTGACCGCGCCGTCAGACGCTTCCGTCGGCGCGATCAGGAAGATCCAGATGTCCCAGGCGACGTGGCTCACCACGAGTGCGCCCAGCGGCATGCCGATCGCCCGCAAGAGCCCCCAGTACGCCCCCGCGATCGTGGCCGCGCCGATGAGCGTCGCGTTCTCGGTCACGATGTGCGCGCCGCCGTAGAGCGCGGTTGCAGTGAGATAACCGGCTCGGCGCTGCACGAAGCCGCGCCAGAAGAGCTCCTCGGCGGGACCGATCACGAGTGCGAGGCGCGCGGCGAGCTCCTCCTTCGGCCGGAGCGAGCGCAGAGCGTAGATGTCGCCAATCTCCTCTCCGCCGCGCGGCATGACTTCGCGCGCGACCGTGTCGCCGACGCGGAAGATGCCGTAGAGCCCGGCAGCGCTCGCGAGACCCAGGGCGATCTCGGCTGGGCCGATACGCGCGCGCCGCGCATCGCGGTCAGTCGCGAGGGCGAGGCCGCCCAGCACGAGACCGGTCGCGGTCATGCGATCCCAGAATCGCTCGCGTGGGCCCCGGAACACCAGCCCGAACGCCGCGAACGCGGCGCCAATACCCACCGCGAGGAGCCTCACTGGCTCAGCGAGCGAGAAGCGCGGCGATGATGAGGCCGACGACCAGCAGGTAACCGAATGCGGCGTGCAGCTGGGCGGTCTCGAGGTCGATCATCGCGATCGCGCGCTGCTGTCCGGTCGCGCCGAGCTCGGACGAGCGGATCTGCCGCACGAGGAGCGGCAGCGAGAGCATCGCGAGCAGTGTCCAGGTCGGCAGGAGGCCGGCGACCACCGCGGCCGAGAGCGCGAGATACGCCCCGACGACCAGGGCGACGTAGAGCCAGTGCGCCGCGGCGCGTCCCGCCTGCACCGAGAACGTCCTCGCCCCAGCGCGCGCGTCTTCGCTGATGTCGCGCCACTCGTTTCCGTGGAGGATCGCGGCGACGAGCAGGCCCACGGGGATGCTCGCGGCGACCGCGCTCAGGTCGAATCGGCCGCTCACCGCGTAGTAGGACCCGATGACCATGAAGGGTCCCATCAGCAAGAACACCAGCGGGATCCCGATCGGCCCAAACTTGTACTGGAACGGTGGCGCGGTGTAGGTGTAGCCGCCGACGAGCCCGACGATGCCGAGCGCAACGATCGGCCATCCGCGCACGCTCACGAGGTACAGGCCCACGAGCACGGCCACCAGGAACGCCGCGATGGCGAAGCGGTACGCCCCACGATCGCTGATGCGGCCCTTCACGATCGCGTGGCTCGCGCGCGGCGAGACGATCGTGTCCACGCCCTTTCGCACGTCGTAGATCTCGTTGGTGACGTTCGTGCCGACATGGAGGGCGACCGCACCCACGAGCGTCGCGAGGAACAGGCCCGCGTCGAACGCGCCCTCGACTGCCGCGAGCGCACCGCCGGCGGCGACCGGAACCGTCGAGGCGGTGAACGAGAAGGGCCGCGCGATCTCCCAGAGGGCACCGAGCTGATCGCGCGTCCGCTGTGCGAACGTCTTGCGCTGCGCTGCGAGCGCGACGCGCGCGGCCGAGCCAACCTCAGCGGATCCGTACAGCACCGCGGCCTCGAGCAGGGCCTGCACCTGCGCCTCCTCCTGCACGACCGGCTGCAGGAGCGGCAGGTCCATCCCGGCTTCGTGGTAGGCGTGCGCGCGTTCGGCGACCTCGCGGCGCGTGCCGCAGAGGATGTACGCATCGAGGAGCTCGTCGGCGATGAGCGCCCCCGCCCCGGTGTAGTCCTCGGCGCGCCACTTCGCCGCGATGCGGTCCCGGTTTTCAGGCTCGAACCCGGCGCGCTTTAAGGTCACATCGGACAGGATCGACATCATGTAGATGACAAATGGATCGCGCTTCGCGCGATTGAGCGCGTCGCGCCGCGTCTCATCGACGAACGTCAGGAGATATCCCGCGACGTCGATTGAGTCGGGGTCGCGGCCGGCCTCGCGCGCTGCACGGTCCATCACGCGGAGTAGCTTGCGCAGGCCGGGGATCGACTCCGCCGGACGCGCCAGATACCCGTCGCCCTTCTGGCCAGCCACGACCATCATCGGCGAGCGGTACCCCGCGATATAGATGGGTACGCGGTGTACGGGCGGGAACATCGGCTGGAGCGGCGGCAGCCCTTGCTTTCCAGGTGGCAGGCGCTCGCCCTTCCAGAGCTGGTGGAGCGTGTCGATCGTCGCGGTCGTCCTGGTCGCGGCTTCGTCGGGCGAGTAGGGGATACCCATCTGGCCCAGCCGGAGCGGCAGTGCCGAGCCGAGACCGAGGCGTATCCGTGAGGGGGCCATCTCGTCCAGGGCGCTCACCGTCATCGCGATGAGAACCGGGTGGCGCGTGAACGGGTTGAGTGCCCCCAGGCCGATGCCGATCTCTTCGACCTGCGACGCGACCGCGCTCGCGTAGGTGACCGCGTCGCGCTCGAAGTAGCTGTCGTGAAACCACACCGACTCGATTCCCGCCGCACGTGCGCGCTCGGCCCAGCCGACGGCGTCGGAGACCTTGCCGCGCGAGGCCAGACCGAGACCCACGCGACGAGCAAGCGCCACTAGTCGGGTCCTCCGACGAGGAGCTCCTGCGCCTTCTCGATCCGCTTGAGGCTCTTCTCCTTGCCGAGGACCTCGAGTGATTCGTAGAGCGGCGGTCCGACCTTCCGTCCGGTGATCGCCATGCGGATCGCGCCGTTCAGATCGCCGCGTGACCAGCTGAGCTGTTCGGCGAGACTCTCGAGGGCGGGCCGGATCAGCGCGCTGGTGAACGGCTCTACTTCGGCGAGCACCGCGCGAGAATGGGCGAGCGCCTCGGCCGTCGTGATCTGATCGCTCTTCTTGGGGATTAGGAGCTTCGACTCGTAGCCGATGTCGTCAGTGAACAGGAACCGGATCTGATCCTTCGCGTCCTTAAGCGTCTTCAGCCGCTCCTGAATGTGCGGCGCGATCTTCTTCAGCACCGCGCGGTCCCACTCGGCTGGCACGAACGGCTCGAGTCTCCGGACAAGCTCGTCGACCGACAGCTTTCGGATCCATACGCCGTTGAAGTAGTCGAGCCGGTCCTTGTCCCATTTTCCGCCAGCGCTCTGGACCTGCTCGATCTTCCAGACGCGAATGAGATCGTCCATCGAGAAGATCTCGTCCTCGGTGCCCGGGGACCAGCCGAGGAGCGCGAGGTAATTGATCAGCGCCTCCGGAAGATACCCGTCGTCACGGAACTGCGATACAGCGGTCGAGCCGTGACGCTTGCTCAACCTCTTTCCGTCGGGTCCAAGGACCGAGGGAAAGTGCGCCATCGGCGGCGCCTCCCAACCGAACGCGCGGTAGATAAGCAGATGCTTCGGGACCGAGGCGACCCACTCCTCGCCACGCATGATGTGCGTGATCCCCATCACGTGGTCGTCGACGACGACGGCGAGGTGGTACGTCGGGAACCCGTCGGATTTGAGAAGGACCTGATCCTCGAGCGTGTTGGCCTGCCACTCGATGTGACCATGGACAAGATCTTCGATCGACAGGACCCCTTCGTCGGGCACCTTGAGCCGGATGACATGCGGTTCGGCCTTGGCGCGCTCGGCGGCCTCCGCCGGCGGGATGTTCCGGCAATGCCTGTCGTAGCGCGTGATCTCGTGACGTGCCTCCTGCTCCGCGCGAAGGGCGGCGAGACGCTCCTTCGAGCAGAAGCAGTAGTAGGCGGCGCCCTTGTCGATGAGCTCCTGGGCGTGCTCCTGGTAGAGCGCGAGGCGCTCCGATTGGACGTACGGCGCGTGCGGGCCGCCTTCGTGCGGGCCCTCGTTCCAGCTGATGCCGACCCAGTGCAGGCCGTCGTAGATCGAGTCGATAGCGCCAGCGACCAGGCGGTCCTGGTCGGTGTCTTCGATACGCAGGATCAGCACCCCGCCGCGCTGCCGGGCGAAGAGGTAGTTGTAGAGAATCGTGCGCACGCTGCCGATGTGGATGGCACCGGTCGGGGAAGGCGCGAAGCGCAAACGCACGCTCAATGCGAGGTCAGTTTAGGTGGGTATTCTGGTTGTGTATGGCCACCGAACTGCGCCGTGACCGGCGCGAGAAACAGAAGCGTCAACGCCAACGCCAGCAGCAACAGCGGAAGCGCGGCTCCGGCGGAATTACGAATCAGCTGGTCGTGGGGGCGTTCGTCTTGGGGGCGATCGTTCTCGGCTTCCTTGGGCTGCGTGCGACCGGCGTGTTCGATCCTCCGGCCGCCGCACTAGACCTCAACTCCGCCGATTACCAGGTTCCGACCGGCACGACGATCGGAACTCTGCAACAGATCCAGGCGCCGGAGCACATACCGGTCGGCCAGAGAGGCAACTACAACACGGTGCCACCGACGTCGGGCCAGCACTGGATCCAGACCGGTGTCGCGCCGGCGCCGTGGGGCATCAAGGACGCAAACCTGCCGAACGAAGTCACGACGCACAACCTCGAGCACGGCGGGATCGTGATCGCATACAACAACCTGACTTCGGCCGAGACGGATCAACTGAAAGGCATCGTGCGCGCGCTCATGAACGGCACGTACCGGAAGATCATCCTCGAGCCGTACCCGGCCCTGACCGACGCGAAGGTCGCGCTCACGTCGTGGGGCTGGCTCCTGAAGCTGCCGAGCGTCGATCAGATCCAGGTTGTGCAGTTCACGCGTGCCCACTATTCGGATCAGCAATACGCGCCGGAGTGGAACGTCTCCTAGACGCGCTAGAGCTGGACTAGTCGCCCCAATAGCGCTCCTGTTTCCACGGGTCGCCGCGGTTGTGATAGCCGTTCCGTTCCCAGAACCCGGGCTTGTCCGTCGAGCTGAACTCGATCCCGCGCAACCACTTCGCGCTCTTCCACGCGTACAGGGGCGGGACCACGAGTCGCACGGGATAGCCGTGCTCCGCGGTGAGCGGCTCGCCGTTCGCGCGCAGAGCGATGAGGCAATCGTCGCGCATGCAGAACTCGATCGGGATGTTCGCCGTGAAGCCCTGCTCGCTGTGCGCGATCACGAACTTGGCCTCGGGCAGCGGCTTCGCGAGCCCGACGATCTTCGCAAAGGGAATGCCTTCCCAGTGTTGGTCGAGGCGCGACCACGTGGTGACGCAATGCATGTCCGCCGTGACCGAGGTCTTGTCGAGCTCCTGAAACTGCTTCCAGTCGAGCTTGAACTCGTTCAAGACTTTGCCGAACACACGGAAATCCCAGCGCTGCGGATCGAACCGCGGGACCGAACCGTAGTGGAGCACCGGCCACTTCTCGGTGAGGTACTGGCCGGGGGGCACCCGTGCCGCGATCTCTGTGGGCAGCTCGCTTTTCTTGGTGAAGAACTTCATTAACTAAAGTCCCGCGGCACGCCGCAGCATCTTGAACGTGTAGATGCCTGTGTCGTGGCCATCCGCCCATTCCGGCGTGAGGCCGTAGCGGCCCACCGCGTATACCTCCTTCAGGGTCGTCTGCGCCTCGCTGAACTTCGTCTCAGGGTTCACGTTGCCGGCGAATGTGCCCTCGCCCGAGCAATACGCGCAGGGGCACGCTCGCCGGAGGCCGTCCCATTCGTACTCGGTCAGCTGCCCGTCATCCCAGTGCATCCGGAACAGCTTCTTGTCCGGGACTATTTCCCAGTTTGTCGGTCGGTGGAAGACATCCGCCACTCAGTCGATGATACGAACGTGACGGCGACCTTGGACGACTTCCGCAAGATCGAGATGCGCGTCGGCCGCATCGTCGCGGTGGATGACTTCCCCGAGGCGCGAAATCCCTCGTACAAGCTCGCGATCGATTTCGGTCCGCACGGCACGCGTAAGTCTTCGGCTGCGGTACGCCTGTGGTACGACAAGCGAGCGCTTTTGGGCCGCCTCGTCGTCTGCGTTACGAACTTCCCCCCGCGCCGGATCGCGACCTTCGACAGCGAAGTTCTCACTCTCGGAGCTATTCAGGCCGATGGCCGGGTAGTTCTGTTAGAGCCCGACAGGGACGCTGAGTTGGGAAGTCCGAT
>Ga0209806_1000635_pt1 | contig 24063 bp, 19 predicted proteins | sample GraSoiAngelo_152_FD_186166 | JGI IMG/M metagenome (GOLD analysis project Ga0209806, IMG submission 186166) | Grasslands soil microbial communities from the Angelo Coastal Reserve, California, USA - 14_1009_12_30cm (SPAdes) (version 2) | ecosystem: Environmental > Terrestrial > Soil > Grasslands ... | reverse complement strand
CGCTGGGCGACGCGCTGCGCGAGGCGGGCCTCGCCGACATCGAGATCACCGGTCGGCCGAAGAACCTGTGGTCGATCTACAAGAAGATGCGCAAGCGGGACAAGCCGTTCGAGGAGATCTACGATCTGCTCGCCGTGCGCGTGCTCGTGAACGACATCCCTGAGTGCTACCACGTGCTCGGCGCGATCCATCACAGCTGGACCCCGCTCCAGGAGCGGATCAAGGATTACATCGCGAGTCCCAAGTCCAACGGGTACCAATCCCTCCACACCACCGTGTTCGGCCCCGCGGGGCAGCTCTACGAGATCCAGATCCGCACGCGTGAGATGCACCACACGGCGGAATACGGCATCGCGGCCCATTGGCTCTTCAAGGAAGGGCGCAAGAGCCCCGACGAGCTGGACCGTCACCTCGCATGGTTCCGCCAGTTGCTCGAGCTGCAGCAGGACGCGCACACGCCCGAGGAATTCCTCGAGTTCCTCAAGGTCGACCTGTACCAGGACGAAATCTTCGTGTTCACGCCACGCGGGGACGTGAAGCGGCTCCCCAAAGGCGCCACCCCGATCGACTTCGCGTTCGCCGTGCATACCGAGGTCGGCCAACGCTGCCAGGGCGCCCGCATCAATGGCCGCATCGCGCCGCTGCACCGGCCGCTCAAGAACGGCGACACGGTGGAGGTGATGACGAGCCCCCAGGCGAAGCCCTCGCGCGACTGGCTGGCGCACGTGCAGACCGCGCGGGCGCGCCACAAGATCCGCCAGTGGATCCGCCAGGAGGAGCATGAGAAGAGTCTCGAGCTGGGTCGGGAGATCCTGGCGCGCGAGGTACGGCGTCGCCGGCTCGCCCCCCCCAACGCAGAGCGGCTGGAGCGGGCCGCCGTGACACTGTCGGGGGGCACGGCGGAGCAGCTCCAGGCCGCGCTCGGGCGCGGCGACCTGGCCCTGGGCACGCTGATGCGGGCGCTCTATCCCGACCTGCCCGCCGACGACCTGCAGGCGCCGAGGCCGACGGCCTTCGGCCGCGTGATCGAGCGGCTGCGGCTCGGCCGGGGGATCAAGATCCAGGGGGTGGATGGGCTGATGGTGCGGTACGCCCAGTGCTGCCAGCCGGTCCCGGGCGACCCGGTGGTCGGCTACGTCACCCAGGGGCGCGGCATCTCGATCCACCGCTCGGACTGCCCCAACCTGCTGGTCCTCTCGACCGAGGCGGAGCGCCGCGTCGACATCGATTGGCAGGAGTCGGAGGGCGAGACGTTCGTGGTTCGCCTGGCGGTGAGCGGGGAAGACCGGCGCGGCCTGTATGCCGACATCTGCACAGCGATCAGCGAGTCCGGGACCAACATCCGCTCCGCGGAGATCTCGACCCGGGACGGGGCGGTGTTCGGCTCCGTGCTGGTCGAGGTGGAGAACCAGACCCACCTGAGCAAGGTGATCCGGGCGATCCGGCGCGTGAAGGGCGTCATGGAGGTGTCGCGCCGCGAATCGGGCCCCCAGACCCAGCCCGTCGGCGGTTAACTTTCGTCGATGCCGTTCGACCTCGTGTCCCCGTTCACCCCGGCGGGGGATCAGCCGCGCGCCATCCGGGAGCTGTCGGCGGGCCTCGCCCGCGACGACCGCTACCAGACACTGCTCGGCGTCACCGGCTCGGGCAAGACCATGACGATGGCGCACGTCATCGCCCGGTTCGGGCGCCCGACGCTGGTGCTGTCGCACAACAAGACCCTCGCGGCCCAGCTGTACGGCGAGCTGAAGTCGTTCTTCCCGCGCAGCGCCGTGGAGTTCTTCATCTCGTACTACGACTATTACCAGCCCGAGGCGTACGTCCCGCAGACCGACACCTACATCGCCAAGGACTCGTCCATCAACGACGACATCGACCGGCTCCGCCTGCGGGCCACGTCGAGCCTGATGGAGCGCGAGGACGTGGTGATCGTGGCGAGCGTCTCGGCCATCTACGGCCTGGGCGATCCCGAGATGTACCGCCAGCGCCTCGTGACGGCCAGCGTGGGCGAGGAGCGCGGGCGGGACGCCTTGCTCGAGGACCTGGTGGGGGTGCAGTACCAGCGGAACGACGTCGCGTTTGAGCGCGGCACGTTTCGCGTGCGGGGCGACACGATCGAAGTGTTCCCGGCCTACGACGAGCAGGCGGTGCGGATCGAATTCTGGGGCGATACGGTGGAGCGCATCGCGAAGATCGATCCGCTGACCGGCGACACGATCATCGAGCTGCCGCGCGCCGCCGTCTACCCCGCCACCCACTTCGTGACCGAGCGCCCCACCATCCAGCGCGCCGTCACCGCTATCCGGGCAGAGCTCACGGAGCGTCTCGCGGAGCTGCGGGCCCGCAACAAGCTGCTCGAAGCGCAGCGCCTCGAGTCGCGCACCAACTTCGACATCGACATGCTGCTCGAGGTGGGGCGGTGCACGGGGATCGAGAACTACTCCCGCCATCTGACGGGCCGAGCGGCCGGGGAGCGCCCCGCCTGCCTGCTCGACTACTTTCCCCCGGACTACCTGTGTATCCTCGACGAGTCGCACCAGACATTGCCGCAGCTCGGCGGGATGTACGAAGGCGACCGCTCCCGCAAGCAGACCCTGGTGGACTACGGGTTCCGGCTGCCCTCCGCCCTGGACAACCGGCCGCTGCGGATCGACGAGTTCATGCAGCTCGTGCCGCGCATGGTGTTCGTGTCCGCCACCCCGGGCGACGAGGAGCTGCGGCTCTCGGGCGGCGTCGTGGTCGAGCAGATCATCCGGCCGACGGGTCTCGTGGACCCCGAAGTGGAGGTCCGTCCCGTGAAGGGACAGGTGGACGACCTGCTGCACGAGATCCGGCTGCGCGAGAAAAAAGGCGAGCGCGTGCTCGTCACCACCCTCACCAAGCGGATGGCCGAGGACCTCACCGACTATCTGCAGCAGCACGGCGTGCGCGTGCGCTACTTGCATTCGGAGATCGACGCGATCGAGCGGGTGGAAATCATTCGGGGCCTGCGACTGGGCGAGTTCGACGTGCTCGTAGGAATCAATCTGCTGCGTGAGGGGCTCGATTTGCCGGAGGTGTCGCTCGTCGCCATCCTGGACGCTGACCAGGAAGGTTTCCTGCGCTCCGACCGGTCGCTCATCCAGACCGTCGGCCGCGCGGCCCGGCACCTCCAAGGACGTGCGATTCTCTACGCCGACCGCGTCACCGGCTCCATGCAGCGCGCCCTTGACGAGATGACCCGCCGGCGGGAGGCGCAGGTGGCCTACAACGCGCAGCACGGCATCACGCCGCGGTCGATCGTGAAATCGGTGGACCAGGTGCGCTTCGCGACCCGCTTTGCGGACGCCAAGACCGCGCGCCCCGCTGAAGGGGGCGTACCGCGCCCGGCCGACGCGAAGGAGCGCGACGCGCTCATCCAGCTGCTGGAGAGCCAGATGCAGGCCGCCGCCGAAGGGCTCGACTTCGAGCTCGCCGCTGTGCTGCGCGACCAGATCCTCGAGCTCCGGGCCGAGGCCGACACCGGCCGTCATGCGCCTGTCCGCGGACGAGCTCCAGCGGTTCGGTGAAGCGCTCGGGCGCGACCTCGCGAGCCCCGCGGTGATCGGGCTCTCCGGCGAGCTCGGGACCGGGAAGACGACCCTGGTCCGGGCGATCTGCGAAGGCCTCGGCGCGCGGGTCCCGGCCACCAGTCCCACCTATGCCCTCGTGCATCACTACGAGACGTCCGCCGGACGTCCGGTCTACCACGTGGACTGCTACCGACTGAAGTCGCCCGACGAGGCGCGCGACCTCGCGTTCGAGGACATGGTGCGGGACGGAGCCATCCTGCTGATCGAATGGCCGGAGCGCGCGGGCCCGTGGACCCCGCCGCTGGACCGGCACTTTCGGCTGGCCTATGATGCCGATCCGGAGATGCGGCTGGTGGAGGAAGCGTGAGCGGAGCGTGGTTGGCGATCGATACCGCGACGGAGATCGCGAGCGTCGCGCTGGGCCGGCCGCCGGCCGCGGAGAGCGGGGCGCATGTGCAGGGAGCCCGGCGCCACGCCGCGGAGATCATCCGGCTGGTCGACTTCGTGCTCAGCCGGCGGAGCCTCCGGCCGGGCGACCTGGAAGGCATCGTGGTCGGGGACGGACCGGGGAGCTTCACCGGGCTGCGCATCGGGTGGTCGGCGGCGAAGGGCCTGGCGCACGACGCCGGCCTCGACATCCGCGCCATCCCGTCGCTCATGGCCGCGGCCGCCGGTGCAGCGCTGCGCGTCGGCACCGATCCCGTGGCGGTCTGTTTCGACGCGCTGCGCGGTCAGGTATACGGCGCGATGTACGTCTTCCACCCCGACCGGGTGGACACCTTGGTGCAGCCCACGGTGCTGACGCCGGCCGAGCTCGCGCGGATCGCCCCAGTGCGCCCCCGCCTCGTGGTGGGCGGCGGTATCGCCCGGTTCGCGGACCAGATGACCACTTGGGCGGGCGCGCCTCCCGTGCCGTTCGAGAGCCTCCCCCCAACCGCGACGATGCTGCTCGCCCTGCTCGGGCGCGCCGGGGTGGGTCGTGCACTCGACGATGCGGCCATTGCCGAACCCGTCTACGGACGCCCTGCCGAAGCGCAGGCCCAATGGGAGGCGCGCCACGGCCGCCCTTTCCCGGATTCGTCCGGCCACGCCGGCTGACGTCGACGACGTCGCCGCGATCGAGCGCACCGTATTCTCCGATCCCTGGTCGCGCCGCGACTTCGCGGAGTGCGTGACGTCGGGCGTGCCGTTCCTCGTCGCGGAGCTGGGCGGCCTGGTCGCCGGCTACGTGGTCGCGCAGTGCGCGGCGGACGAGGGGGAGATCCTCAACCTCGGCGTGGCGGTGGCCCATCGGCGGCGCGGCGTGGGACGGGCGCTGGTGGAGCACGTGCTCGCCGCCCTCGGGGCCCGCGGAGTGCGCGTGGTGTACCTCGAGGTGCGGGAGTCGAACGCCGGCGCCCGGCGGCTGTACGAAGCGCTCGGGTTCGGAGCGGTGGCCCGGCGGGCGCGGTACTACCGCCGGCCGGTCGAGGATGCGGTGGTGCTGTGCGCCGCGGTTGCCGCGGCCGGGGTGTCTGCAAAACTTTAGCACAAGTGGCGTATCTTTGATTGACAGAATGACTTGCGGGTCATATACTGTTGTCGCCCTTGGTCCCGGACCCGCCCAGCGTTCGGAGGTTTTTCGTGAGCCGCAGTCTGAATAAGGTCATGCTAATCGGGAACTTAGGGGCCGATCCCGAGGTGCGGAGCACCGCCAACGGCTCCCGCGTCGCCACGCTGTCGCTGGCGACGAGCCGGCAGTGGACGGGGCAGGGGGGAGAGAAGCAGGAGAAGACCGAGTGGCACCGGGTGATCTGCTGGAACAATAAGGGCGCCCAGCTCGCCGACCTGGCCGAGAAGTACATGAAGAAGGGCGACCGGATCTATGTCGAGGGGCGGGTCGAGTACCGGACTTGGGAGGATCGGGAGAAGCAGACGCGGTACACCACCGAGATCATCGCGCGGGAAGTGCTCCTGTTGTCGTCGCGGGGCGGAGGAGGCGGGGGAGGCGGGGGAGCTGGGGAGGGCTCGGGCGACTTCGCGCGGGCCAAGGCCGCCGCCAAGGTGGCACCCGAGGCGGGGGGCAAAGCGGAATCGCTCGACGCGTTCCCGGAGGCCCTTGATGAGGAGGACGACGATCTGCCGTTCTGAACGAGCAGCCCTGCTCGCCCTTGTAGCAGGGCTGCTCGCGGGGCCGGCGCCGGTGCTCGTGGCGCAGGACACCACGCAAGCTCGGCCGGACACATCGCACCCGGCGCCGGACACGTCGCAAGCGGCGCCCGCGCCGGCCCCGGGGGGCCAGCTCCCCGCGACTCACGTCGTCACCCGGGGCGAGAGCCTCTGGTCCATCGCCCAGCTCTACTTCAGCGATCCACTGCTCTGGCCCGAGATCTATCGCCTCAATACGGCGCTCATCGACGACCCGCACTGGATCTATCCCGGTGAGGAGCTGAACCTCGCGGGCGCGGTGAGCGTCGCGCAGGCGCCCGACACCACGGCCGTCGCCGCGCCGCCGCAGGTCGCTACCGACACGGTCCATGCGCAGCCCACGCCCACGGCCGATACCGTGGTGGCCGCCGCCGATACCACCGCCGTGGTCGACACCACGGTCGAGGCGCCCCCGCCGCCGCCCGGGCCCACCGAGATCTACCAGACCATCTTCGATCGGCGTCGGACGCCGTCGCAGGAGGTACGCGACGAGTTGCGGGCGTACGCGAATCAGCCGTACCGTCCGCTGCGCCGGGGCGAGTTCTACTCGGCTGGATTCCTCACCGAGCAGGAGCGGCTGCCCTACGGCCGGGTCCTAGGGAATACGGAAACCCCGGCGATTCCGCGGCTCACCGAGCGCTCGTCGGCCACGACGTTCGATCAGATCGCCATCCAGGCGCCGCGGAACGCCTCGTACCACGTGGGCGACTCGCTGCTGATCGTGCGTGTGGATCGCGACATCACCGGATGGGGCGGCGTCGTTGTGCCGGTGGGCGTGGCGCGCGTGACGGAGCCGCAGCGTCGGCAGGTGTTGGCGGACGTGGTGCTGCAGTTCGGTCGTATCCACGAAGGTCATCTGGCACTGCCGCTCGAGCCGTTCAAAGACCCGGGTCAGGTGCGCCCCACGCCGGTCGATGGGGGGCTCGAGGGTACCGTGATCGCCGAGCGGGACCTGCATGTGCTCACCGGTCCCCAGCAGATCATCTTCATCAATCGGGGGCGGGTCGACGGCGTGAGCCCTGGAGACGTGTTCGAGGCATTCAAGCCGGCATCCGGCATGCCCGGTACCTCCTCGGAGCAGGTGCAGGTGATCGTCGAGATCGTGCACACGCGGGACCATTCGTCCTCGGGACTGATCCTCAATATCGAGCACGCCAACCTCGTTCCGGGCATGCCGGTGCGGCTCATCCGGAAGATGCCTTCCTGATTCGCCGGTCCCCGCTTCGGCGGGGCCGGTGTTCATGGCTCGTGGTGCTCACTTCTCATTTCGTCGCACTGGGCCTGTACGCGCTCGCCACGGTGTTGGTGCTCGCACCGTTCGCCGGGCTGCGACCCGCACCTCGAGGCCTGCTGCTGGGCGTACCCATCGCCGGTATCGCGGCGCACGCGTTGGGCGTGACGCGGCTGACGCCGTTCATGGGCGTCGCCCCGACGTTATCCATGCTCGCGCTGTTCCTCGCGCTCTTCCAGGTGGCGAGTGAAGCGGCGTTTCGGGCGTCCGCCGTCGCAGTGTTCACCGGGCCGCTCGCCACGGGGCTCGTCGGGCTGGCGCTGCTGATCGGTCTGGTGCCGGAGGCGCGCCCGGTCGCGGGACGCAGCCCGTGGTCGATCCTGCACATCACCATCAGCATCCTGGGCCTCGCGATGCTGGCGCTCGCGTTCATCGCGGCCGCGCTCTACCTGCTGCAGTTCCGCGAGCTCAAGGCGAAGCGGTTCGGCCAGGTGTTCCGGTTGTTCCCCCCGCTGGAGCGGTTGGACCAGCTCAACCATCTATCTTTGGTGGTGGGCTTTCCCACCGTGACCCTGGGCGTGCTGCTGGGGTTCGGCGTGCGCTACGCGGGCGGTGTGTCGGTGAATGCCGCGCAGGTCGTGTGGGGGATGCTCATGTGGCTCGTTCTCGGGTGGGCGGTGGGAGTACGCGTGGTGCGGCACTGGGCGGGGCGGCGCGCGGCGTTCGCGAGTATCGCGAGCTTCGCCGCGGTCCTGCTCGTGTATCTCGCGCTCAAGCTCACGACGCCCGGGACCCAGCGGTTCCTCTGAGCGACGGCGTCATGAGCATTACGGTCCTGGGCGTAAATCACCGTACGGCACCCCTCGAGGTGCGCGAGCGCTTCGCCCACGCGGTGGGGGAGGTGCCGCAGTCGCTCGAGCGGGTGCTGGCCGCCGGGGCGCGAGGCGGTGTGCTGCTCTCGACGTGCAACCGCACGGAGTTCTACCTCGCCGAGCCCGACGACGCCGTCCCCGAAGCCGTGTGGGCGCTTCTCTCGGAGCGCCTGGGAGGGGCCGTCGGGCGCAGCGCCAGCGAGTACGGCTACATCCGGCGCGACCGGGACGCCGTGCGGCACCTGTACCGCGTGTCGGCGGGTCTCGATTCCATGATCCTCGGCGAGCCGCAGATTCAGGGGCAGGTACGCGAGGCGTGGGACGTTTCGAAACCTGTGGCGGGACCGGTGCTGCACCGCCTGTTCCAGTCGGCGCTGCTGGTGGGCGCCCGGGTGCGCAGTGAGACCGGTATCGCCACCGGCGCCGCGTCGGCGCCGTCCGCGGCGGTCGCCGTGGCCGGCAAGATCTTCACCCAACTCGCCGGCCGCTCCGCGCTGATTCTGGGCGCCGGTGACATCGCCGAGCTGGCCGCGACGTGCCTCGTGGCCGAGGGGGTGCGCGTCACGCTGGTGGCGAACCGCACGTACGAGCGGGCCAAGGCGATCGCCGAAGAGCTCGGCGCCCGGGCGCTCCCGCTCGACGAGGCGTGGGACCACTTCGGCGACTGCGACATCGTGCTCAGCTCGACCGCGGCACCGCACGCGGTCGTCACGTGGGACCGGGTCGCACCGGCCATCGGGCGGCGCGGCGGACGCCCCCTGTGCATTCTCGATCTCGCCGTCCCGCGGGATGTGGAGCCGGCCGTCGCCCAGCTCGAGAACGTCTTCCTGTACGATCTCGACGACCTGCAGGCCGTGGCCGCGCACGCGGCGGCCGAGCGTCGGAACGACATCCCCGCGGCGGAGCGGATCGTGACCGAGGAGGTCGAGCGCTTCTGGGGGTGGTACGGCGGATTGGTGGTCGTGCCCGTGCTGCGGGAGTTCCGCGAGCGAATGGAGGCGGTGCGCGCCGCCGAGCTCGAGCGTGCGCTGCGCCGCCTCCCGCACTTGAGCCCCGAGGATCGCGACCAGATCGAGTACTTCAGCCAGGCGCTGCTCAACAAGTTCCTCCACCAGCCCACCGTCGCTCTGAAGGAAGCCGCGCGTGCCGGCCGGGGGTACGGGCTGCTCGACGCCCTGAAGCGGCTGTTCGGTTTGGAGCGACGGGATGGGACATAAGGTCCTGGTCACGGGAGGGGCGGGGTACATCGGCAGCGTCGTCGTGGAGCAGCTCCTCGCCCGAGGGCACGTGCCGATCGTGCTCGACGACCTGAGCACGGGGCACCGCGCGGCAATCGCGCCCGGGGTCGAGTTCCTGGAGGGCCACGTGGGCGACCGGCGCGTGCTCGACGACGTGTTCCAGCGTCACAGCGTCGATGCCCTCATGCACTTCGCCGCCTTCGCGTTGGTGGCCGAGTCAGTGGCGAACCCCGCGAAGTACCACGCGAACAACGTCGCCGCGGGCCGCGTGCTGCTCGACGCCACGGTCGCCGCGGGTGTACGACGGGTGATCTTCTCTTCGTCGTGTACGATCTACGGCCACCGGGGCGCCGAGCCGATCGGCGAGGATACGCCGGCGGCGCCCGTGAACCCGTATGGCGAGACCAAGGTGGAATTCGAGCGCATGCTGGGCGTGGCGGCGCGGACGCATGGCGTCGCCTCGATCAGTCTCCGCTATTTCAACGCGGCGGGCGCCTCGGAGCGCTACGGCGAAGATCACGACCCCGAGACCCACCTCATTCCCAACGTGCTCCGAGTGGCGCAGGGCCGGGCGCCCGCCCTGGAGGTGTACGGCACCGACTACGCGACGCCCGACGGAACCGCGGTGCGTGACTACGTCCACGTGCTCGACCTTGCGGACGCCCACATCCGGGCGCTCGACGCGGCGCTGGACGGCGCCGGGGCCGTCAACCTGGGCACGGGAGCGGGGAGCTCCGTGCTGGCCGTGGCGGAGGCCGCGCGCCACGTGACCGGGCGCGCCGTCGCGACGCTCGCCCGGCCGCGCCGGCCGGGAGATCCGCCGTTCCTGGTGGCGGCGCGGGGCCGCGCCGAACAGCTGCTGGGGTGGCGTCCGCGCCATTCGAGTCTGGAAGAGATCATCGCGAGTGCGTGGGCGTGGCACCGTGCGCACCCGCTCGGGTACGGGAACTGAGGAGGGTTGACAGCGTGCTCCTGCTACAGGTGGGCCGGGCGGTTCCGACGACGCCGTGGGAGCTGGTGCTCACGTCCAGCCGCGAGACGAAGTTCGTCCTCGCGATCCTCGTCGTCTTCTCGATCGCCTCCTGGTATCTCATTTTCCTCAAGTGGTGGCAGTTCCGCCGCATGCGCCGCTACGCCGACCGGTTCATGGCGGAGATCGAGCGTGCGCCGCGGCTGGACGATGCCTACCACGCGGCCATGCGGCTGCCGTCCTCGCCCTACAACCGACTGCTGCGCGAGGGGATCCACTTCTTTTCTGAGCTCAAGCCCGGCGGCTTGAAGGACAACGGGCCGGCGGTGGCCACCCAGAGCGCCCTGACGATGACGCAGCTCGAGGCGCTCCGCATGGTGCTGGCCAAGGAGGTCGCGGCCGAGCGCGACGCCGCGGCTCGATTCATCCCGTGGCTCGCCACCTTCGGGTCCGTCAGCCCCTTGCTCGGCCTGCTCGGCACCGTGTTGGGCGTGATGGACGCCTTCATTGGGATCGCCGTGGGCGGATCCGGAAACATCGGCGCCGTCGCGCCGGGCGTCGCCGAGGCGCTCGTGACGACCGTCGCGGGACTGGCGGTGGCGGTCCCCTCCGTGATGGCGTACAACCTGTTCGTGAACCGCCTGGGGCTGTTCGCCGGAGAGCTCGAGGGCTTTGCCCAAGAGATCATCGGGACCATGGCGCGCGAAGGGAGGCTGTAATGGCCGGCTTGGTGGGAGGCGGTGGGGGTCTGCGCGGGCATGGCGAGTTGCCCCTGAACGCCGACATCAACGTCACGTCCCTCGTCGACGTCGCGTTCGTGCTGCTCATCATCTTCATGATCACGGCGCCCATCATGCAGGGCGGCGTGGACGTCCGTCTGCCGCGCGCCGAAGCGCGCCCGCTCGAGCCGAAGTCGGGACTGGTCGTGACGCTGGACCGCGATGGGCGCATCTTTATGGACCAGGCGGCGCTCTCCTACGACGACTTCCGCGCCACGTTTCCCGCCTTCGTGCGAACCAAACGGCCCACTGGGGTGTACCTCCGGGCCGACGGTCGGGTGCCGTATGCCGACGTGGTGCAGGTGCTGGCGGTCATCCGGACGTCGGGCGTGAACGACGTGGGCCTCGTGGCCGAGCCGGAGACGGTCGAGCGGTGAAGCGCCGGCCCCGGGCGCCCGCCAACGTCGGCATCGGTCTCGCGGGCACGGTCCTCGTCCACGCCGTCGGGGTGGTGTTTCTGGTGGGTGCCGCCAGCGCGCGCAAGGCGGCGCCTCCCACATACCGAGTCCATCTGGTGGCCGCGCCGGCGCCGACCGAGGATGCGCGTAAAGCGCCCGAGGCGGTGGAGCGGCCGGCCGAGGAGAAGCCCGCGCCCGCACCCAAGGCGAAGTCTCCCAAGAGCACCGTGGCGCCCGCGCCGCCGCCGCCCGTGGCGGACAACACCAAGCGGGAGGCCGCGCCGCGCACCACGCCCAAGGCGCAGCCCCTCCCCGGCGAGCAGCCGTCCACGGGGAGCGACCCGCTCACGGTGTCCACCGAGGGGATCGAGTTTCCGTTCCCCGCGTATACCAACAACATCATTTCTCAGATCGCGATCCGGTGGCAGCGCCCGCAGCAGAGTACGCCGCTCGACGCGGAAATCGGGTTCCTCATTCACCGCGACGGATCGATCAGCGATATGCAGTTCGTCAAGCGATCGGGCAGCTTCGGGTTCGATCTCGAAGCGCAAGGTGCGATCGAGGACGCGGGGCGCCGCAAGGCGTTCGGACCGCTTCCCGACGGCTGGACGTCGGACGTGCTGTTCGTCCGCTTCTATTTCAGCGGGAAACGGCAATGAAGCCGGTGGGCTTGCTGGCGATCGTGGTAGCGGTCTACCCGTCCAGCCGCCTGGTGGCCCAAGACACGTCCGCGGTCGATCGGGGCGTGCGCATCGGTATCCTGTATCGACCGGGCGTGCGCCCCGGGATCGTCATCCTGACGGGCCGCGCGCCGGCGCTCGACTCGGTGCGCACGATCATGGCGCGCGACATCGACTACAGCGACCGCTTCGAGCTGATCACGCTGCCGGGCAGCGACTCGATCCGCCTGGCGGCCCCGTCGCCCGCGCTCGGCCCGCCCCCCGCCGCGGGGACCGGTACCGGGAAGACGAGCGGCGGGGCGGCGTCGGCCGGGGGCCTCAACTACCCGCTGTACCAGGCGCTCGGCGCGGACTTCGCCGTGGCGGTGACGCCCGCCGGCGCCGACAGCGTGGTCGTCACCGTGCACGACGTCGCCGGCGGCGCGGTGCGCCGGGAGGTGCGTTCCCGGCTCCCTCCGCTCACCGATCCCGGCTTCCGCATGGCGGTGCATCGGCTCTCGGATCGCGTGGTCGAGGCCACGCTCGGCGCGCCCGGGATCGCGGCCACGCGCGTGTTGTTCGTGATGGACGGGAAGGCGTACGTCATCGATCAGGATGGGGCGGACCGACGGCTCGTGTCGTCGACGGATCACGCGGCCATGTCGCCGGCGTGGGCGGGGGACGGCCGGCGCTTCTCGTACATGGAGTTCTGGCAGGGGCACGGCCGCCTGTTCGTGCAGGACGTCGCGTCGGGGAAGCGAGCGCCGGTGGCCACCACGGGGCAGGCGCTCGACTTTACCCCGGCCTTCTCCCCCGATGGCAAGACGCTCGCCTTCAGCCGCGCCATTGAAGAAGGCACCGACATCTATACGGTCAACATCAAGGACGGCTGCTGCTTACAGCGCTTGACCGTGGGCCGCTTTTACGACAACTTGTCACCGACCTACAGTCCCGACGGCCAGCGGATCGCGTTCGTGTCGACGCGAGCGGGACTGCCGCAGATCTATGTGATGGCGGCGGACGGGACGGACCAGCAGCTGTTCGCGCCGTTCGACTACGGGGCGACGGGGTCTTCCAACGCCCCCGAGTGGTCACCCGACGGGCAGGCCGTCGCCTTCCACCGCGACGTGGCGGGCACGTTACAGGTGTTTGTCCTCGACGTGCGCACGCGTGCGGTGCGGCAGCTCACTTCAGTAGGGCGGAACGAGGATCCAACCTGGGCCCCCGACAGCCGCCATATGGCGTTCGTGTCGGATCGTTCGGGATATCGGCAGCTCTGGATCATCGATTTGGAAACCGGCCGGATTCGCCCGCTGCTGCAACAGAGCGGCGCGCGGCTGCCGGCCTGGTCTCCGCGTCTGCCGGAGACCGCACCGTCGACCCCTTGAATTCGGAGAGGACTCGCACCGATGAAACGCCTACCCTTGCTCCTGCTGAGCGGCCTGGCCGTTGCGGCGGTCGCCGCGTGCCCTGGCAAGAAGCCGGAGACGCCGGCGCCGGTCTCAGCCGGCCCCGATGCGGACTCGCTCGCCCGAGCTCAAAAGGCGCACGACGATTCCATGAAGGCGGCACAGGATGAGGCAGACCGCAGGGCGCGGGAAGACGCCGAGCGCCGGCAGAAGACGGCGGACTCGCTCGCCGGGATCGGCCGCACCACGGACGCGGTGAAGACGATTCTGGGGACGATGATCCACTTCGACTACGACAAGGCGATCATCCGGGGCGGCGATGCCGCGGTGCTCGACCAGAAGGTGGCGATCCTGCAGGCGAACCCGGCTCTGCGTATCCGCATCAGCGGACACTGCGACGAGCGCGGCTCCGACGAGTACAACCTGGCCCTGGGCAATCGGCGCGCCACGGCGGCCAAGCAGTACCTCGTGAGTCACGGCATCGACGCGGGTCGCGTCGAGACGGTGTCGTACGGCGAAGAGCGGCCCATCGATCCCGGCCACAACGAGGAGGCCTGGGCCAAGAATCGCCGCGACGAGGTCGACATCCTGGCGGGCGGCGACGCCCTGAAGCAGCCCTGAGCGGCGGGCGCGTGACGCGAGCGGGGCTGGCGCTCGTCGGCCTGGGGCTCACCGCCGGCTGCGCCCTCAAGGGCGATGTGCGGCGTGTCGAGCTCCAGGTCGAGGCGCTCCGCGTGGAGCGCATGCGGGGCGACAGCGCGCGCGCTGTCCAGATCGACTCCGTGCGCATGCTCCTGGCCACGGCGCAGGAAAAGCTCGTGGCGCAGCAAGCCTACCTGGTGCAGCTGCGGGGCGACATGAAGACCGAGTTGCTCGCGGTGCAGCAGCAGCTCGTCACGGTGCAGGAGCTGACCGGCCAGAGCCAACAGCGGCTCACGGAGCTGCGGGGCAAGCTGGAGGAGCAGGCGCGTCAACCGGTGCCGGTCCCGGACTCGAGCCGCGGCGGCGCCGCCGTGCCGGTCGGGCCCTCGGGCAACCTGGCGGGGCCGGGACCGGACCAGATGTACGAGCTGTCGCTGCAGCAATTCCGGCGCGGCAGCCTGGGGACGGCCCGACTGGGGTTTCGTGAGTTCCTGCGCGTGTTTCCCACTCACGAGCGGGCGCCCGACGCGCTCTTCTACGTGGGTGAGACGTTCGCGGGGGAGAGCGCGGACTCGGCGGCGGCGGTGTATCAACAGGTCGTGAAGACCTATCCCAACTCGTCGCGGGCTCCGTCGGCCCTGTACAAGCTGGGCCTGCTCGCCGAGCAGCGGGGCGACAAGGCGGCGGCCCGCACCTACTACGCTCGGGTGATCGCCGGCTATCCCCGCTCCGACGAGGCCAATCTCGCGCGCGACAAGCTGCAACGACTGGGGCGCTAGCCCGGCGGGGCCGGTCGTGAGTCGTGCCTGACACTCCCGAGACCCGGGCCGAGATGCCGTTCCTCGACCACCTCGAGGAGCTGCGCTGGCGCATTCTGTACAGCCTGCTCGCCGTCGTCGTGGGCACGCTGGTGGGCTGGGTGATCGTCGAGCACGTCGACGTCATCGGGCTGCTGATTGAGCCGATCAAGCCGCTGATCCCCGGCGGCAAGCTGCGCGTCACCAGTCCCACCGACCCGTTCTTCATCACCCTGAAGTTCGCGTTCGTGATGGGGCTTGTGCTGGCGTCGCCCGTGGTGGGATACCAGGCCTGGGCGTTCCTGACGCCGGCGCTGTACGAGCGGGAGCGACGCCTGATCATTCCGGCGCTGTCCGCCGGCGCCCTGCTGTTTCTCGCCGGCGCGTCCGCCGCATACCTGTGGGTGCTGCCCCGGGCGTTGGGGGTGCTGCTCAGCTTCCAGCACAACGTCTTTGACCCACTCATCACGGCGGACAAGTACTTCGCGTTCGCCGCCCAGCTGATCATCGCGTTCGGCGTCATCACCGAGCTGCCCCTGGTGGTGGTGATTCTCGCGATCCTCGGTCTCGTAACGCCCCAGTTCCTGGCCCGCAACCGCCGCTACGCCATCGCCATCTCGGCGGTCGCCGCCGCCCTGCTCGCCCCGCCGGACGCGGTCTCCATGCTGCTCATGATGGTGCCGCTGTGGCTCCTGTTCGAAGTGAGCATCTGGTGCGCCTGGGTCGTGGAGAAGCGCCGGGTGCGGCGCCAACGGGCGGGGGGAGGGGCGGCGAGCGCCGCCGCCGTCGGCCTGTTGCTGCTGTTCGCCCTGGGCGGGTCGCTCCATGCGCAGACCCCGCCCCTTCGGCCGCCACTCCGGCCGCCGCGCCCCGACACGACGCGCCTGGGCGCGGACTCCCTGCAGGGTCGGTCGCTCGACACGGCGGCCGCCCGGCGCCTCGGTCTTCCCACCGGCCCTTCGCGCAGCTTCCCCGCCTCCGATGCCGTGATCGATTCACTCCAGAAGCTCAAGGGATTCCGCGTGACCCAGTACGTGGCGGACACCCTGATCGTTCAGGGGGGCGACACCGAGACGATCCACCTGCGCGGCGCGGCGTACGTGGAGCGGGAGGGCACCAAGGTCGAGTCCGATTCGATCCGATACCACCGACAGAGTTGTCGCCTCGACGCCATGGGTGACCCGAAGCTGTTCGATCAGGCCACGGTGCTGGTGGGCGAGAATATGGCGTACGATACCTGCATCAAGCGCGGCACCGTGCACAACGCGCTCACCGAGTTTCACCAGGGCGCCGCGCCCTGGTTGGTGCGCGGGGACCTGGCGGTCGATTCGGGCTCCACCCGCCTGTACGGCGCGAACAGCGAGATCACCTCGGACGAGAATCCCGTTCCCGATTACCACTTCGCCACCGGACAAATGAAGTGGCTCAACAAGAACGTGATGGTGGCGCGTCCCGCCGTGCTCTACATCCACGACGTCCCGATCATGTGGCTGCCGTTCATTTTTCAGGACGTGCGCAAGGGCCGTCGCAGCGGCATCCTGGTGCCGCGCTTCGGCTTGAGCGATATCGTCCGTCCCACCCGCCGCTACCAGCGCCACGTGGCGAACCTCGGCTACTACTTCGTGGTCAACGACTACGTGGACTTTCTGATATCGGGCGACTGGTACGCCGACCGCTACCTGGCGTTCAGGGGACAGACGCGCTACCGCTGGCTCGACCGCTTCATCAACGGCGGCCTCTCATTCGAGCGCTACGCCCAGCTCGACATCCCGGGCAGCTCCATCCGCCTCGGCTGGCAGCATCAGCAGAGCTTTTCGTCGCGGACCAGCTTCAACGCGAGCGTCGACTACGCCACCAGCACGACCGTGATCCAGAACAACACGGTCAACCCCTACCTCGCCACGGCCAGCCTGGGCTCGCAGATGAGCTTCAACAAGCAGTTCGACTGGGGCACGCTCAACATCGGCGGCAGCCGGCGCCAGGAGATCGGAAGCGGGCTCGTCACACAGAACTTTCCCAACGTGAGCCTCACGCCGTCGCCGGTGAACATCACCCCGGCGATCACATGGTCGCCCGGCTTCTCGTACCAGAACCAGCAGACGTTCCACCAGCTGGAGACGCCGCTGCTCCTGCCCGGGGGCGTGCAGGATACCCTGTTCGCCGACTCCCGCCAGTCGGGGCTCAGCTTTCAGACCCCGTTGCGGGTGGGGCGCTGGACGTGGAACAACAGCTTCGTGATGAACGACGCCATCAGCAACGCGCGCCAGGAATTCGACATCCTCGACTCGACCGCCCTCGGGGGGGTTCGTCGCGTGGTGTACTACCAGACGTTCAGCACGACCATCGACTGGCAGACCGGCATCAACCTGCCCTCGCTCTTCACCGGGACATGGAAGGTCCAGCCCGGCATCGCGATCATCAACCAGACGTCGCAGGGGAGCTTCCGGATCCGCAACCAGTTCACCGGCGGGCAGTGGGTGCAGCAGGGCAAGCGGCTGCAGTTCAGCGCGGGTCTCTCGCCCACGTTTTTTGGTTTCTTCCCCGGGATCGGCCCCATCGCGCGGATCCGCCACTCCCTGTCGCCGATCGTGAGCTACGCCTATGCGCCCGGCTCGCAGGTGTCCGACGAGTTCGCCCACGCCGTCGACCCCACCGGTCGCAACTTCAGGGCGCGCAGCGATCCGCAGCAGACGATCAGCCTGGGCCTGTCGCAGAACTTCGAAGCCAAGCTCAAACCGCCGCCGGGCGACACCACCGGACACGCCGAGCGCAAGATCCGCCTCCTGAGCATCAGCACCAGCGCGTTGTCGTACAACTTCGAGCAGGCCAAGCAGCCTCATCACACCGGTTGGCAGACGCAGACGCTGAACAACACGCTCGCGTCCGATCTGCTGCCGGGGTTCAGCTTCAGTGTCACCCATGACCTGTGGAACGGGCAGGTGGGCACCGACACCGCGCGGTTCGACCCGTTCCTGACGAACATCCAGGCGAGCTTCACGATCACGCCCGCCACGATTCGGGGAATCGCCGGCCTGCTCGGCCTGGGCGGCAAGGCACCCAGCAACGCCCCCCCGGCGGCGCCGGCGCCGCCGGGCCCGGAAGGACAACCGGGCGTGCCTCTCGCGGGAGCGGCGTTCGGGCAGAAAGGGTTCGCGGGACCGGGTCAATTGGGTGGAGGGGGGGGATCGGGGTTCAACCTTTCGGTGAGCTACACGGGGACCCGGACGCGGCCCCAGGCTGTCGACTCGTCGGCGCTCGCCGGCATCCCCCTGGCGATCGGCACAGGCGGACGCCAGCAGATGACGCTGCGCCTCTCGTTCCAACCCACCGCGCATTGGTCGGCGACCTGGAACTCGGCCTACGATTTCGACACACGCCAGTTCGGCATGCACGTGATTCAGCTGGAACGGGACCTACACCGCTGGCACGCCAGCTTTTCGTTCACCAAGAGCCCAACCGGCAGTTTCGCGTTCAGCTTCTACGTTTCGCTGCTCGACCAGCCCGACATCAAGTTCAACTACGAGCAGCAGTCACTCACGCGCTAAGCGTCCCCTGGAGATGACACCGCCGGCCAGCGGGTCAACGGGCAAGTGGCCTGCCACAGGCCACTTACCGTCCGGCACGTGGCCTGCCTAGCCACCTCCCAAACCGCTTCCCGAGGCTCTCATGCCGCGCTCGTCGCGATACATCCTCGCCGTCGCTCTGCTCCTGGGCATCGCGTGCCAGAACAGCACGACGAACGTTTCCGGCTCCACGCTGCCGCCCCCCCAGAATCTCGGGTATCAGCTCGACGCGAGTGGCGATCCCAATGCGCCGGCCGGGATCCTGCTCGTGTGGGACGACCTCCCGAGCGCCTATAGCGCTGCGCTCGCGAGCTATCGCGTGTACTCGCGGACCAGCACGTCGGGGTCCTTCGTGCCGCGCGGCGAGACCAGCTCGAACACGTTCCACGACAATGGTGTGCCAAATCTCCAGTACGCCGTCACGGCGGTCGACGTGAACGGTGGCGAGAGCGACTTCTCGAACGTCATCACCGTCGATGAGCGGCTCCGGCTGCAGGCTCCCGACACGCTCGGCTCGATTTCCCTGAACCAGGCGATCCATCTTGGATGGGCCGATAACGCGGCTCAGGACGCCACCTTCAAGTGGTATCGGGTGTACAGCGCGAGCTACAATCTCGACGCGGGATTGTGCGGGACCTGGTCCCTCGAGGGCGAGACGGTGTCCAACGAATTCCTCGCAACCCTGCTCGCGAACGGGGCGCCACGCTGCTTCGAGGTTTCGGCGATCAGCCAGCAGGGTTATGAGAGCCTCTGGTCACCGCTGCGGGTGGACACGCCGCGCCCCGACGCCCGCAATGTGCTCGTCTATGCGTTTGAGCAGCAGCCGACGCAGTCGGGATTCCGTTTCTGGAGCGACGCGAACAGCAACGGGCAGGCCGACCCGGGCGAGTTGGGTCTGGTGCAGGACGGCAGCCGCACGGACATCGACTTCTGGGTCCACCGGGCCAGCGATTCCACGCTGTGGATCGTGCCGGAGTTCGCCGGCGACAGCCTGCAGCTCTACGGCACGCAGCCCGTAGCGGACTTGACGTCGATCGACTTCGCGCCCGCGGGTGGCTACACGCGCAACATGTACCAGGCGGTGCCCGGGTACGGCTACGTGTTCCAGCGCAACGAGGCCGGCGCGTATCACTACGCCGCGCTGCGCGTCACCGCAGTCACCCGGCAGTACGTGATCTTCGACTGGAGCGTGCAGACCGACCCGGGCAACGGGGAGCTTGTGGTCCGGAAAGGTCCATCGCTGACCGGATCGGTGCGCGGATCGCGGTAGCCGCAGCGTTGGGGAGACGCCAGGGGTCGTCCGCCTTGGCGTCTCCAACCCCGCCGAAGTAGCTTCTGTGCGGCATGCCTAGCACCGTCACCCTGGACGGCCATTCGCTGTCGATCGCGGACGTCGTGGCCGTCGCCCGCCACGCGGCGTCCGTGACCATCGCCCCGCCTGCCCTGGCGAGCGTGACTGCGTCGCGTCGAGCCGTCGAGAGTGCCATCGCCCGGGGCGAGACGATTTACGGAGTCAATACGGGATTCGGCAAACTGGCTCACGTGCGCATCAAGCCCGAACAGGCGCGCGATCTGCAGCGGAACCTGATCCGCAGCCACGCGTCCGGTGTGGGGGAGCCGCTGCCGGTGGACGCCGTGCGGGCGATGATGCTGCTGCGCGCCAACGTGCTGCTGCGCGGGACGAGCGGGGTGCGGGCCGTCCTTCCCGAGCTGATCGTCGGCATGTTGAACGCGCAGGTACACCCGCGCGTCCCCTCGCAGGGCAGCGTGGGGGCGTCGGGAGATCTCACGCCCCTCGCGCACCTCGCGCTCGCCATGATCGGGGAGGGGGAGGACGGTCCGACGCTCTTGGCCAAGGGGCTCCAACCGATCACGCTCGAGGCGAAGGAGGGGCTCGCCTTCGTCAACGGCACGCAGGCCCAGACCGGGCTGGCGGCGCTGCTGGTGCACGACGCCTGGGTGCTGTGGCGCACGGCGCACGCCGCAGCCGCGATGAGTCTCGAGGCGGTGCGCGGCACGCCCGTGCCGTTCGACCAGCGGATCCATGACGCCCGTCCCCACGCCCAGCAGCAGCGGTCGGCGGCGCTGCTGCGCGCCCTGCTCGCCGATTCCGAGATCCGCGAGTCGCACCGGGAGAACGACTCGCGGGTCCAGGATGCGTACTCGCTGCGCTGCACGCCGCAGGTTCTGGGGGCGGTCGGGGAAGGATTGGCGTTCGCCGAGCGGCTGGTCACGACCGAGCTCAACGCCGCCACCGACAATCCGTTGGTGATCGACGGCGAGATCCTCTCGGGAGGCAATTTCCACGGCCAGCCGATCGCGCTGGCGCTCGATGTGATCGGCATCGTGCTCGCCACGCTCGCCGGGCTCGCCGAGCGCCGGCTCGAGCGGATTGTGAACCCCGACCTGTCGTCCGGGCTCCCCGCGTTCCTGGCCCACGATCCCGGCATCGAGTCCGGGTTCATGACTCCACAAATCGCGGCCGCGGCGCTGGTGGCCGAGTGCCGCGTGCTCGCGACCCCCGCGAGCGTGCAGTCCATCCCCACGGAGGGGAACCAGGAGGACGTGGTGCCGATGGGCATGACCGCCGCGTGGAAGGCGGGGCGGATACTGGCCAACGCCGCCCGGATCGTGGCGATCGAGCTGCTCGCGGGGGCGCAGGGACTCGAGTTCCTGCGACCCCTGAAGCCGGGGCGGGGCGTGGCCCGCACCCTCGCCGCGGTGCGGCGCCTGGTGCCGCCGCTCGCCAGCGACCGTCCGCTCAGCGGCGACATCGAGCGCATCGCGGAAGGCGTAGGGGCCGCGACGTTCGACCCGGAGGCGGCGTGACGGCGCCGCGCACGGTACGAGCGCCCCGAGGGCCCACCCGGTCCTGCAAGGGATGGGTGCAGGAGGCGGCGCTGCGGATGCTGATGAACAACCTCGACCCGGAGGTCGCGGAGCGGCCCCAGGACCTCGTGGTGTACGGCGGGACGGGGAAGGCCGCGCGCGATTGGCCGGCGTTCGACGCGATCTGCCGCACCCTGCTCACGCTCGGCGACGACGAGACGCTGCTGGTGCAGTCGGGCAAGCCGGTCGGCGTCTTCACGACGCACCCCGAGGCTCCGCGCGTGCTGATCGCGAACGCCAACTTGGTGGGGCGGTGGGCCACCTGGGAGGTGTTCCGCGACCTCGAGCGCCGGGGTTTGATCATGTACGGGCAGATGACCGCGGGCTCGTGGATCTACATCGGGACGCAGGGCATCCTGCAGGGCACCTACGAGACGTTCGGGGCGGTCGCGCGGCGCCATTTCGGGGGCTCGCTCGCCGGCCGGCTCGTGCTCACGGGTGGTCTCGGCGGCATGGGGGGAGCCCAACCGCTCGCCGCCACGATGAATGATGGCATTTGCCTCGCCGTCGAGGTCGACCCCGCGCGGGTGCAACGTCGCCTCGAGACCCGCTACCTCGATCGGTCCACCACCTCCCTCGATGAGGGCCTGCGCTGGTGTGAGGAGGCGAAAGTTCAACGTCGCGCGCTCTCGGTCGGCCTCGTGGGCAACTGCGCCGAGGTGCTCCCGGAGCTGGCGCGGCGCGGCCATGTTCCCGACGTCGTGACCGATCAGACCTCGGCGCACGATCCGCTCAACGGATACATCCCGGCCGGCCTGACGCTCGCGGCGGCGACCGCGTTGCGACGCGACGCTCCGGAGGAGTATCTGAGGCGGTCGGTCGCGAGCATCGTGACGCACGTGCAGGCCATGCTCGCGCTCAAGCGACGCGGCGCGGTGACGTTCGACTACGGGAACAACATCCGGACCGAGGCCAGGGACGCCGGCGTCGCCGATGCGTTCGAGATCCCCGGTTTCGTGCCCGAGTACATCCGGCCGCTGTTTTGCGAGGGGAAGGGCCCGTTCCGCTGGGTGGCGCTCTCGGGTGACCCGCGAGACGTGGAGCGCACCGACCGCCTGGTGCTCGAGCTCTTTCCCGAGCAGCGCCACCTGCGCCGCTGGATCGAGCTCGCCCGGGAGCGGGTCGCGTTCCAGGGACTTCCCGCACGCATCTGCTGGCTGGGGCAGGGGGAGCGCGCCCGTTTTGGGTGCGCGTTGAACGACCTGGTGAAGCGCGGAGACATCGCCGCACCGGTCGTGATCGGCCGCGACCACCTCGACACGGGCTCGGTAGCCTCGCCCTTCCGGGAGACCGAGGCGATGCGGGACGGGTCTGACGCGATCGCGGACTGGCCGATCCTCAACGCGTTGCTCAACACAGCGTCGGGCGCGGGCTGGGTGTCGCTCCATCATGGCGGCGGCGTGGGCATCGGGAACTCGCTGCATGCGGGGCAGGTGAGCGTAGCGGATGGATCGGCCGCCGCGGGGCGGCGGCTCGAGCGCGTGCTCACCAACGACCCGGGGATCGGCGTGGCGCGCCATGCGGACGCCGGCTATCCCGCAGCCATCGAGACCGCCCGCCGCCACGGGATTCGCCTGCCGATGCGCGAGGCGGGGGACTGAGCACGCTCCTCGTGGGAGCGCGGCAGGTGGTCACCTGCCGCGGCCCGGCGCGCGCGCGCCGCGGGCGCGAGCTGGCCGACGTCGAAGTGCTGCACGATGCGGCCGTGCTGGTCGACGGCGATCGCGTGACATGGGTGGGACCGCGGCACGAGGCTCGCGACGTCCATTCCGCATTCCGCATTCCGCAATCCGCAATCGACGTTGTGGAGGTGGCCGGCGTCCTGTTCCCCGGCTTCGTGGACTGCCATACGCACGCGGTGTTCGGTGCCCCCCGGCTCGACGATCAGGAGCGTCGCGCGCTGGGCGAAGACTACAAGACCATCGCCGCCTTGGGTGACGGCATTCTCCAGTCAGTGCGGGACGTCCGCGCGCGCCGTGAGGAAGACCTGCTGGCGCTCACCCGCGCGCGCGTGGCGACGCTGCTGGCGCACGGCAGCACGACGATCGAGGTTAAATCGGGCTACGGCCTCGATCCCGCCACCGAGCTCAAGCAGTTGCGCGTGATCCGCGACGCCGGAGCGTCGGGACCGGCGACGCTGATCCCGACGTTCCTCGGAGCCCACGAAGTCCCCCCCGAGTTCCGCGATCGGCGTGCCGACTATGTCCGCCTCGTATGCGACGACATGATTCCCACGGTGGCGCGGGAGCGGTTGGCCGTCGCGTGCGACGTGTTCTGCGAGCCGGGTGTGTTCGATGTCGCCGAGACGCGCACCATTCTCGAGGCCGCCCGTGGGCACGGCCTGGCCGTGAAGCTGCACGCCGACGAGCTCGAGGGCTCGGGCGGCGCCGAGCTTGGCGCCGCCCTGGGCGCCACGTCCGTCGACCATCTCGCCGCCATCTCCGAGGCCGGGATTCGGGCCCTCGCGGCGAGCGATACGGTGGCGGTCCTGCTCCCGGCCACGCTCGCGTTTCTGGGCAAGCACACACACGCGCCCGCCAGGCGGCTCGTCGAGGCCGGTGCTGCGGTGGCGCTCGCCACGGACTTCAACCCCGGGTCGTCGCCGACGATGAGCCTGCCGCTGGTCATGGTGCTCGGAGTCTCGCAGCTGGGCCTGCGGCACGCCGAGGTCGTCACGGCCGTGACAGTGAACGCTGCCGCGGCGCTGGGGCTCGCCGGGGACCGGGGCCAGATCGCGCCAGGTTTTCGGGCGGACCTGGTGTCGTGCGGCGTGTCGGATTGGCGTGAAGTCGCCTACTGGATGGGTGCAAATCTCGTAACCGCCGTCTGGACAGGGGGTTCCGCTTGTCGGCCCTCCCCGGGGCCGGTATCTTTAGGG
>Ga0209806_1000634_pt1 | contig 24068 bp, 18 predicted proteins | sample GraSoiAngelo_152_FD_186166 | JGI IMG/M metagenome (GOLD analysis project Ga0209806, IMG submission 186166) | Grasslands soil microbial communities from the Angelo Coastal Reserve, California, USA - 14_1009_12_30cm (SPAdes) (version 2) | ecosystem: Environmental > Terrestrial > Soil > Grasslands ... | reverse complement strand
CGCCGCCGAAAAGAAGGAAGAGAAGAAGAAAGAGGAGAAGAAGGAAGAAGAGAAAGTCTCCGAAGACGAGGCGGCAGCGGGGCTCGGTGCGCTCTTCGGTTGAACCGGAGCCGCCCCGACCCTCTCTTCCCGGCGAGGCCGAGCGTCAGCGAGAGAGCCCCTCAGGGCCCTCCCTTTTTCGCTGCCGCTTGTGCCTTCTTGCTCCGCTCTTTCGCGGTGTAACCAGTCGCTTTCTCGAGAAACGTGTTGAAGGCCTTGATCGTTTCCGTCGCCACATGGTCCGGCGCGCCCGGTTTCATGGTCGTGTCGACGAACAATCGCTTGCCGTCCGTCCAGGCGATCATCTTCTCGATTGCTCCGAACGACACGATGATCCGGTTGCCTTCCGTGCTGGCTTCCCCGAAGGTCTCCCTCCCGATCTGTCGGAGTCCATCGCCCTCGAGGGTTTTCGCGATTCCCCGCTTCAGCTCGTAGTCGCGCATCGTGATCCGATTCGGGAACTTCGCGGTTCCTATGAACGTTACGTCTCCAGAATCGCAATCGGGTCCGCCGGAGTCAACATGAACTCCTGGACGTCCGAATAGGTACGCCACACGTCCTTGCATTCGCAGGTGAGGTCATCGAACTCGCGTCGCAGGCCGAGGGAGAATTCCTCGATCGCATGCACCACCTTGCGGTCGCACGTTCCGCAGTTGTGCGCTCCTCGTACCATGCCCCCGGCCGTCGGATGAGACTTCACGTGCGCCCGGAGGTCCCGCGTCCTCTCCAAGACCTCGACGACGGACCACAACCAGGGGGGGCGATACTCCCCGCGTCGAAAGAGACGATCCACGATCGTCCGGCTCTGGACGTTCACCGGATTGAAGGAGACCGTGTCGCTATATGGGTCCGCCTCGTGTCCGGATCGCACGGCGTCCTCGATCGCCTCCCGCTCCGTGAGGAAAGGGGGTTTGATCAGCAGATACGTCTTCACGGTCGCCCCAGCCAGGTGGGCGAGTTGCGCCGCGTGTGCGTGTTCCTTGAGGCCCCACACCTTGTTCACGGCGTGCCGGAGGACGCGCTCGTTCGTCGATTCGAGGCCGAGGGCGATCTCGAGTTCGTCGACGTGGTTCATCGCTTGTTCGACCTGGTCCGTTCGCAACAGGTGGGAAAGGGTCTCCACGATCACCTTGTCGCAGCGGTCTCCCAGGCCATCGAGGATCTTCTCGCGGACTTCGGGCGAAACTTCGTGGTCGTCGAAGAAGTTTCCCGACGTGTAGACCTTGACCATCGGCTGCGACTCATGTTTTCTCAGGACGGTGTCGAGTTGGTGGAGGATATCAGAGGGCGAGACCTCTTGCGCGACGTCGTTCACGTAGCCGCACATCGAACAGCCGCTGGCCCGGGCCCAGTAGCAGCCTCGCGTGCGGAAGATGATGACCCAGGAGTCCACGACCTTGTCATGGAGCAGGTCCTTCTCGGTCCAAGTGGAGATGTACTCTCGGGGGTCGAAGTCCCGCGGGCGTCGCTCGTCCTTCACGAGTTGCTGGAGTCGCATGGGCTCGCGTCGAACGTAGCCAGGCGGAAAAACCTTTTGCGCGCTCAGCGCCGATCCCGAACCGCATAGAGGCCCATGATTGCTCCGACGGCGACGAAGACAAAGGCGAAGAAGCGCAGGCCGAAGGCGACGTCCGGCGCGAGGAGAGAGGCCGCTCCGGTGGAGAGTGCGACGGGGAGGTCGACGAGGACTTCGTACAGCACGAATAGGACCATGCCGAACCCGACGAGGCCGATCCCGCTCCCGGGGCTGCGGTGCTGATGGACGATCGTCGCTGCGGCCACCGAGGCCCCGCGAGCGACTGCGGAAGCCGAGGTTGCGACGATGGAGGCCCGTTCGGGTTTTGGGAGATCCGCGGGGGCATATCGGCGACACGCGTCGCACCACCATCGCTCATATTGAGGAATCCAGCGGAGGGCGGCGCCGCAACTCGGGCACGCAAACTTCGATCTCGCCTTCGGCGCATAAGCTCGGCAGGAGTAGCAATACCAACGGTTGTATTGCGGGATGTACGTCAATTCGCGGCTACAGGTGGGACAAGGATGCTCGACCTTGGTCGACGGAGTCGTTGGTCGTGGTTCGGTGACCGCCTGTAGGACGGGCGTCGCCGCCGCGGCGGGGGCAACGTCGGGTTCTGTGACGGTCGTGGAAGATGGAGTCGCGTCTATGAGAACGGGCGCCGTTGGGGCTGCCGAGGGCGGCAAGAAGTCAACGACTTTCTTCGGTACCTCCGGGATCATTCGAGGGGCAGCCGTGATGACCATGCGAGGGGCTGTTTTCGGTTCAGGTTCTGCCTGTGTCGGAGGTGTAGCGGACTCCTCCGATGGTTGCGGAAACTCGATCGGAATCTCCACGAGCGTCGTCTCCGGTTGCCGCTCTGCCTCCCTGTCATCGAGGTAGCTCAACAGTCGTTCTCGGATCTGTTCCTTCGTCCCTGTCGGGTCGAGGTCGTAGGCCTTGCTCAGATCCATCAGGACAGGCTTCTTCGCCACGAGGATTTCCGCACGGACGAGGGCAGGTTTCGCGACCGGTGGGACAGGTTCCTCGGGAGGAATTTCCTCCTCGACTCTCGGCTCAGGCTCCATTTGGGGCGTCGGTTCCGCCGGGACGGCCGTCGCGGATTTCGTCTCTTGTTCCACGAGGACCGGTTTCGGTTCCTGTTCGATCGCGACCGGTTTCGGTTCCTCGGTCTTGGCCGGTTCCACGACGACCAGAGCCGTTTGGCTTGCGCTGGCAGGTTCCGCGATTGGCGGCGTGGGCGAAGGCGTCGGTTCGACCTTCGTCTCCATGAAGACGCCTTCCGGAGGGTAGGCGTTGCAGCGGAAACAATAGTACCGAGCGTACTGGGTCACATACGACAGGATGCCGGTGCACATCGGACACCGTTTCGCACCCTGATCGCCGAAGCCTTCCGGTGCGTATCGGCCGCAGGCGTAACAATAATGCCGTCGATATTGCTCCAGAAAGGCGAGCTCGCTACCGCAATTTGGACAAGGAAGACCGGTCACGCAACCCGAGGAGGCTGAGTGGCTCGAATAAAGCCTTTTCCATGATTCCCAAGAATGAGATTCTTTTGCGGGAATCGGCTTACAATCGCGCGAAAACGCTTTTACCGCAACGTCCCATCGGCTCGAGGCGCCACCATAGCTCAGTCGGTAGAGCAGCCGCCTTGTAAGCGGCAGGTCGGGAGTTCAATTCTCCCTGGTGGCTTCTACGAGTGCGGCCGAGCAGGGTTTAGATCGAGGCCGCTTCAGAGGGTATGATTTTCTCGGACTCTCTGGTAAATTGTCTTCCGTTCCAGACATCCGGCGATTGCATGAACTCGGAGCGGAACCGCGGCATCGATGAGGACCGGGCTTCAGATGGTCACTTGGACAGTCACCGTTACGGTGTGCGTGATGGAGCCCGATGTTGCGGTAATCATGACCACATAGGTACCCGGAGTCGTCAAGACCGTCGTGGACACCGTCAGCATCGACGTTCCCGCTCCTCCCGCTGCCAGTGTGACACTAGCCGGGTTCAGGGTGGCGGTCGGATAGATGATGCAGGTACCGGAGCATGCGATTGACGAACTCAAGCTGACCGTTCCTGCGAATCCGTTCAGACTGGACAGAGTGATCGTGGATGTGCCGGACGATCCAAGATGTATCGTGAGAGAACTCGGCGCGGCGCTGATGCCGAAGTCCGGAGGCGGAGGCGGCGGTGCTGTGGGAGTGGCGGAGACTTCGTTCGATTTTGGACTTTCCCCGGCCCCATTCGTTGCAGTCACCTGATAGTAGTATGTCAGGCCGTTCGTGACGGAGGTGTCCGTGTACGATGTAACGACCCCCAAGGTGGAGAGGAGTGCCTCACCGCCCGAGGTCGCGCCGCGGTACACTCGGTAATTCGTGATGGCCGATCCTCCGTCCGAGGCGGGTGGCTGCCACGTGAGGATGACCTGCGCATTCCCTGAGGTGGCCGCGAGATTGATCGGGGCGGAGGGAGGCGAGGGCGGGGGCGGCGGCGCGCTCGGCGTCGCCGAAGCCTCGTTCGACTTCGCACCCTCTCCCGGACTATTGACCGCAGTGACTTGGTAGTAGTACGGGATTCCGTTCGTCACGGCGGCGTCCGTGTACGTGAGCACGTTCCCCACGGTCGTCAGGAGGCTCTCCCCGCCTGGAACCAGTCCTCGATAGATCTTGTAGTTCGTGATCGGTGATCCACCGTCCGAGGAGGGGGCCTGCCAGTTCAGCGTGACCTGCGCATTCCCGCCCGTCGCCGCGAGGTTGCGCGGAGCCGAAGGTGCCGTAGGCGGGGCGGAAAGCCTCCATCCGGTTAACGGATGCACCTCCCAATGCCACGGGCCCTCCCAGAAGACAAAGCCTTGGACATCGAGGGAGATGCTCCCATTGGATTGGTATTGGCCCAAGGTGGCGTTGTCGCAATAGGAGACGCCGACACCGCAGTATCCCTTCCCCAACCAGTCTCGGTCAATCTCGAGTTTCATGTAGCCGCTCTTCGTCCCGATCGTGATGATCTGTCCGGCATTCGTGCAGAATGTCTGGTTGCCTGGATACCGCCCACCACCGTTCTGCTTCGAGTACCACCCGGAGCAATCCGTAGTCTTCACGCCGTAGCCGTACAGAGAGACCCCGTTGATCTGGACGAACGAGGAAAGGACTTGACCGGTCCGATTCGTGATCGTGCAGGGGGGCGAGAGCGCTCGTTCCTGCGGAATGCCGCCCGCGGTCGAGTTTGTCTGGTAGCGGCTGCCATTGACGGTCTGCGAGGGGTAGGCCGGGCCAAGCACGTCGCGGATCGTGACGAGATCCGCCGAACAAGAGACATGCGGATTCCAGGACGTGAGACCCAAATCGGTCACACTCCCCCTGTCGGGGATCGGAGAGAGTAAGTTCCGGATCGAGGAGGACCACGTGCCCGCCACGACCCCGGAGATTGCAAGACCGAGCAAGATCAAGAGAACACAAAGGGTCCGCCGAGATGGAAACCCATGTCGACGCCCTTCACTCATCACCGGCCGGCCCGCCATCGACCCGGGACTGGCTGGGAATGGGTATTACCGCGGCGTTTAGGGTCCTCGAACAATGAACATGATTGATTGCGGATGTAATCAAAGGCGATAGCGACTTCGATGCGCAATCCCGTGCATCCGTCTCACCGCAACGAGGACCGGTTTGATCATGAGGCCCAAGTAAGGGACCATACCGGAGCGAATTGTGCAACGGAGACGTCCCGATTTGATGAGGGCCGAGCATCCACGGTCGACCGCAAACCCCGTCGACCGCGTCAGGCACGGTTGCCGCTTGTTTCCGTTTCGACGTGAGTGGAAGACTCAAGCAGAAACCCCGCCGGATTCTTTTCTCGCGGAACCCATTGGAATTCGACGTCGAGACCGGAATGGAGACGAGACGCCTCGGCATGCAGTTGCGCCAGATGGGGTTTCGTCACACGGTACTCCCCGCGCATTTGGCGAATCACGAGCTGCGAATCGCCACAGATCAGGTATGCGTTCCGCGACTCTGCCTTTCGCTCGAGCTCGTGGAGGTGTCGAAGCAGGAGGATGAGCGCTTGGTATTCCGCAATATTGTTGCTGCGCGCGGGGCCCGAGGATGTCACGAGATCCGGCACCTCGCGGACGATCCGAGTCTCGTCCATCACGAACGAGGCTCGCATCGGCCCCTTAGTCCCGAACTGATTTCGAGGACATGCCCCATCGAAGAAGCATAGAACCCGGGATTCGTTTGGCAACGACATGGGCTGTGGCGCAGGAGAGCGCTCCAGGACTTGAGGCTTGTCCGCCGACGGTCTCGTTCCGTTTCGTTCGAGCCGTTCCGGGTTCGGCCCACTTCTCGACTTCATTCAAAAGGATGGAGGCGGTCCCTTGCGGGGCTCGCCTCCGAAAAGGCGTTCGCGTTTCAGCCGCAGCACCCGCAACAGGCGCAGCAGCACGCACCGCCGCAACAGCCCCTTGCTTTCGAGTCTTGGGGCCCGCGTTCCGGCGGCTTGTCCGACGGTCGGGACGGTTCCATGATTACCTACTCCCGCTAGGTAGTAGACAAGTTCTTATAGCCTCCCTTCCGTGGCCTCCAAGATGGCGGTAGTGAAGGTCCGGGCGAACGCCTTGTTCCAGGATGCGATAGAGCCGTCGCTCGATCGGATCGCAGGCACGCTCCGAGAGCTTGGCGTGAGCGGACGTGCGGCCCAAACGTTCTGTGCTCTCGTCCAGACGACCCACGCAACGGCGGGCGATCTCGTTCGGAAGACGGGAATCCCGGATTCAAAAATCTACTACGCGCTTGATGAACTCGCGGAGAAAGGGTTCGTGGAGGTTCAGGCAGGGAAGCCGAAAACCTATCGTGTCGTCCCGCCCAAGGAAATCGAGTTGAAGCTCTCCAGCATGGTCCAGGCAGAATACGAACGCCGCCGCGCGGCGACCGTGCGTGTGGCCGCGTTGCTCGAGCCACTCCGAGTTGGCACCAAAGCTCCAGCGATGGATGTCGCGTACATCGTGAAGGGCCTTCCCAACGTGGTCGCTAGGGCGCAAACCCTCATCGCGTCCGCTCGGAAGGACGTCGTCCTCTTGGCTTCTGATGAGCAAGTCTTCCGAAAGTTGGAGGACGATCTGGTGCGAGTCGCGCGTCGGCGGGTCCGAGTCCGCCTCGCCGTGCCGGAGATTCCGGTTGCGAAGGAGCTTGCGAAGGCCGCGGAGGTCCGCGCGATTATCTGCGCCTGTATGCTCCTCGTCGTCGATGGTCAACAGGTCTTGACGGTCTCCCGAACCACCGACGGTGACGCATACGCGATTACGTCGACCGATCCGACATTAGTCCAGCTCGGGCTCGACTTTTGGGAGAGTCCTCGCTGTTGTGTCATGTAGACTTGCCTCCATAGAAAGCGTTCGAGGAGACAAAAGTAAGAAATCGTCCGAGCGACGAAAAAGGGGCACGGTTAAATACCGTGTTATACAGTATTCATTTCGGCTTACCAGGCCAGGCTCGCCCGGATGCTTCAGCCCCAAGAGCTTGTAGTCGCCAAGTTGCTTCCCACGATTCGCGCGCGGCTCGCTCGCGAACTTCTTCGGACCTACAGGATGAAACAGATTGACGTCGCCCGCGCAATGGGGATCACGCAGGCGGCCGTGAGCCACTACAATACCCAAAGCCGAGGTGTTGATCAGGAGATGCTCCGCCTCTTTCCGGAGATCAAGCCCTTCGTTCACGGTCTCGCGGAGAGCCTCGCGAGCGGGATGACCCTCTCCGATCAGATCGCCACTGTGAATCAGTTCTGCTCGAATCTCATGTTGACGGCACGCTTTTGCGAGTACCACAAGGGCATGGGGGACATCGACCCCCATTGCACGGCATGCTTTCCGTCCCCTCCGAGACCCTGAGACGCCGAGGGCTCAACTGGCCGGCCGTGCTTCTTCGAGCGCGCGAATCTCCGCCTCGACCATCTTGCGCACAAGGTCCTTGAAGCGGGTCTTCGCCTCCCAGCCGAGGATTCGTTTCGCCTTGCTCGCATCCCCGCGAAGGTTGTACACCTCCGACGGACGGAGGTTCTTGTCGTCCATTGTCACGTGCTTCTCCCAGTTCGAAATGCCGGCGAGGCGGAACGCCTCCGCCACGAACTCTCGAACGGAGTGCGCCTCGCCGGTCGCGCCGACGAAGTCGTCCGGTTCCCGGTGCTGGAGGATACGCCACATGAGGTCTACGTACTCGGGGGCGTACCCCCAGTCGCGCTTCGCATCCAGATTGCCGAGCGCGATCGTCTTCGCCAACCCTCCCTGGATTCGAGCGACTCCATGGCTGACCTTGCGAGTCAGGAACTCCAGGCCGCGCCGCTCCGATTCGTGATTGAACAGGATTCCATTCGAGACGAACAGATCATGGGCTTCGCGATAGTTCACACACGCCCAGTAGGCGTAGACCTTCGCCACTCCGTAGGGACTACGGGGATGGAACGCCGTCTTCTCGTCCTGGGGCTCGCGGTCCACGCGTCCGAACATTTCGCTGGACGAGGCTTGGTATAGCCGCGCATCGGGGGCGTTCGCTCGGACGGCCTCCAGGAGGCGGACCACGCCCAGTCCTGTGATTTCGCCGGTCAAGACAGGTTGGACGAAGGAGGTCGCCACGAACGATTGGGCGGCGAGGCTGTAGACTTCATCGGGGGCGGCCTCCTTTACCGCCGCGTTCAAAGAGGATTGGTCGATCAAGTCCCCGTCGATCAATGTCACCCGGTCCACGATGTGCTGGATGTTGCCCGTGTTCGGGACACTCAGCCGTCGCACGAGTCCATACACTTCGTACCCTTTGTTCAACAGGAGTGCCATCAGATACGAGCCATCTTGGCCGGTAGCTCCCGTCACGAGGGCGGACTTCGCCATCGGTCTGGAAGTTCGACACCCCTCCTTAACGATATCGCCCTTCCGAGCGGATTCGCACCTAGGACGTGGCGGAGGAGAGGAGCGCGCGCATCTTCTGGAGAAACACGGATTCATCGAAGGATTGCGCCCGCGCGATGCAGGCACCTCGCATCGAACGAAGGGTCGCGGTGTCGAGCTCCTGAATCTTCCCGGTGAATGCATTCGGAACCGGAGGTAGCAAGAATCCCGTCTTGCCTTCGACGACCGTCTCGCGGTACCCTCCTTCGTCTGTCGCGAGCACGCACTTGCCCGACGACATGGCCTCCACGGGAGTGATGCCGAAGTCCTCGTCGACCGCGGTGGTGATGAGACCGCGACAGGTCGCATACAGATCCACGAGGGCATCGTCGCTGATCTCGCCGACCAGGGTCACATTCGGTGGCGGCTTCAATCGCCCGAGGTACGTCGCGGCCCGATCTCCTGCCGCGTATCCTCCCACCAGGATCAGTTTCTCCCTCGGGAGTTGGCGGAAGATCTCGAACTGCAGGTCAATGCGCTTTTCTGGGTACAGCCGGCTCACGGAGAGCCAGGCGTCACCGACCTCCTGGAAGCGGAACCGCGACGTGGCGATAGGAGGGTACACCACGTCCGCCTCGCGACGATAGTAGCGGGCGACACGCCGACGGACGTTTTGACTGATTGCCACGATCCGATCGGCGTGTGCGATCGCGCGACGGTCGGACGGGCGCTGAAAGCCCATCCATAGCCGAGCCGCGAGCCGAGCCATCGGGCCGAGTCGCTGCATCACGGCGTCGCGTTGATCGTACAGCATTCGCGTCGGCGTGAGGCAGTAGTAGAGATTCGGGTGGTGGTTTCGTGTCGCGTATACGGCCCAATTCCCCAGGATGACGTAGAAATCGTACTTCGGGAATTTTGCCCGACTAAACTTCCAAGCCGCGTCAATCTGTTTGAGTGGAGGTCGTGACCGCAGCTGTCCCAGATTAATCACGTTGACACCGGGGAACCCGGTCCGGCTCGAGAGCGTCGGGTCCGCATTCGTGGTGATGAGGTCCGCTCCGAAATGGTCGGCGAGCGTCAGGGCCACGCGTTCGCCACCCCCGATCGTCTCCAGGAAGTCGTAGAGCACGGCGAGTTTCATGTCCGATTCCTTCGAACCCCGTCAGCGCTCGCGCGCGACCCTTGCGCCCGCGGTCGTTGCGTCGCCAATCATGCAAGGACCGCATCCCGAAACGACACGTGATACCGGCGCAGCCAGCCTCCAACCGTCGCGGGACTCACACGCGATGCGGCTGCCCGCGCCCTTCGTTTGGCGAGGGCGCGAGGAATGCCGGCGTATGCATCCACGCGTGCCCGCGCCATTGCGCGAGCCGTCTCGAAAACCGGATTTTGGATTCGACTGGACGCAGGCTCCCGACCGCCGTCCCAGGGAAGCGGTCCTGCGAGGACTCGCGCCGAATTCCAAGGCACGGTCAGCGCCGCGTACCGCCACGGGTAGTTTTGAACCAGGTTCCAAATGCGATTGCGTTCGCAGAGGTAGGTCTTGAGCGAGCTGCCTCGGCCGTGGGACGCGGAAAACTTGTGATAGACGACGGCCCGCGGGGCGTACCGGGCTTGCCAGCCCGCCAAGCGCGATCTCCAAGCGAGGTCGACATCCTCGTAGTAGGCCACGAACTCTTCATCGAACAATCCGATGTTGTCGATCAGGTCTCGACGGTAGAGGGCGGCCCCCGCCGTCGGGCCGAACACGTCGTCCGAGCGATCGTACTGCCCTTGATCGACCTGGTTCCAGCCGCGGTCCAGAGCGCTTCCGTCGGGGGCGATCGTGAGACCGGTCGAGTTGATGATGTGCGGCTGATCCATCAGTAGGAGCTTGGACGCCACCATGCCGACATCCGCGGCAACACGCATCAATTCCGTCAACCATTCCGGGTCAACTCGGGTGTCATTGTTTAGGGTGAGGATGTGGGTGCACTCCGGGTCCTTGAGTGCCTCACGAATCCCGGCGTTCGTTCCCCGTGCGAAATGAAGGTTGTCGGGGAGCGGCACCAGTTTGACCTCGGAGAATTCGCCGGCGATGATTTCCCGCGATCCGTCGGTGCTGCAGTTGTCGACGACAAGGATTCGATATCGGGGATACGATTGCTGGAGCACGGACTTCAGACAATCGCGGATGTAGTCCCTTCCATTCCAGTTCAGGATGACGACATACGCGAGGTCCGGCATTGCGCGGGCCCGTACGCAGCGGCTCGATTAGTATCTGACGGGGGTGGTCACGTGCAAATCGTAGTTCGATTCCGATCTACGCTGGATGCCAGAGGGATGCGCTTCACGTCGATTCGATTACGAATCCTGGGCCGCCGCTTCGATGAGAGCCCGCATGCGGGCCACGAACACCGCCGAGTCGAACGATTGCGCCCTCCTCTCACATGCATCTCGCATTCGTGTCACATGGTCGGGCGTCGCGCGAGCGATCGCCCCTGCGAGGGCCTCGGAGGTCGGTGGTACGAGCCATCCGGTCTCTCCGTCGACGACCGATTCTCGGTAGCCGCCATCGTCCACCGCGATGACGACTTTTCCGGAGGCCATCGCTTCCACGGGTGCGAGCCCGAAATCCTCGTCTCGGGAGGTCGCGACGAGCCCCCGGCATGTCCCATAGAGCTCGCGGAGTCTTGGTTCGGGAATCTCGCCGAGGAATTCGACATTCGCGGGTGGGTTCAGCGACCGGATGAACCGTTCCACCGAGACACCGAGCTGCGGTCCTCCCACGATGAGAAGCGTCTCGCCCGGAAGGCGCCGGAAGGTCTCGACCAGCAGGTCCACTCGCTTTTCGTGGGAGAGGCGGCTCACCGCGAGCCACGCGTCTCCGACATGATCGAATCGGTAGGAGGAGACATCGACGGGTGGGTAGACCACATCCGCGGACCGAGACAGGAACCGTTCGATTCGTGTCGCCACGTTGCGGCTGTTCGCGACAATCTTCTGCACGCTTCGGACAGCCTGTTCGTACTTCGGACGGCTCCTCCGAATCCAGCGTTGCGCGACGAATCGGCCGACCGGCGGAAGCGTGGCCAGGAACGATTCGTGGAGATCATAGAAAACGCGAACGGGAGTGTGGCAGTACCAGAGGTTCGGTCGGAGTCGGGGAGCGGCAAAGACTGACCAGTTGCCCGAGAAGACGTAGACATCATGGTCCGGGATGGTCGCGGCCATGAAGGCTCGTGCCTGTCGGTCCTGGCGCAGCGGTGGTCTCACAGGGACGCGGGCGATTTCATGGACACGGACGGCCCGCATTCCGGCTCGCGCAGGGAGGGACGGATCCAGGTCCGTCACGTAGAGGTCCGCGTCGAATGCGGAAGCCAGAGTCAACGCGACCCGTTCGCCACCGCCGATGAAACGCAAATGGTCGTGGAGGACCGCGACCCGCATCGGCTCGCGGATGCGGTCGTCGCGCATAAAAGCGCGCGACTCAACAGGTCGTGGGCAGGCATCCCCACGCAATCCAGTACAGTCGGGCGTATCCGTTGTCGAAGACTTTGACAAAGGGCGCGGAGTCGAACTTCGCGATCACCGCGGGGTCCATCGGGGTTGCAGCCTCCCACGGTGTGAGGCGCACCCCCGCCTCCATGTCACGGTCAATCCACACGTAGGTCCCGTCCCTTTGACCGGACGGTGAGTCGATTTTCGAGAGTCCCGCATAAGGGTCTGCCAGGGAGTCCGGCAAAAACGGGGACCGCGTCCGGTCCCAGGTCGCATTCAGTCCGCCGAACCCGAAGACCGTGGTCGAGCCGTGATGGTCGGACACGACGAGGCCACTCGCGTGATCTCGGGCCCAGTACGCGGGGTCCAGGGCCGCGGGGATCGTTCCCTCCCGCCAACCCGCGAGTGTCGACGGCGGGGGGACGCCCGTGAACACATTCGCGACGAAGACGATGCCGATGGCGATTCCAACCACGGCTCGGAATCGTCCACGCACCGCCGCCAAGTCCAGGAGGCGGAAGAATCCGACCCCCGACAGGATCGCGAACGGTACGATGAGGTACTCCATGTGTCGATAGGGAATGAGGACTCGGGGTGCGAGGACGATGCCCACGATGGCGGAGCCGAGGAGGACGACGAGCCAGGCGTTGACGGACAGTCCATCCGCGTGGAAATCGAGAAACTTGCGGCCGGGCGCGGAAAACGAAATCAGGAGAACGAGTGGGACGAAGTAGAGGAGGCCGTCGGCAGAAACCCGGAACGTGGTCCCTGGGACACCGAAGAGAACGGAAACGACCCCGAGGATCAGGATCGTCCCGACCGCGCAGGCGTATGCGGTCCCTCGATGGCGAAGTCCAGGATACCTCGGCCGGTACCGCCATGCGATTCGGGTCCGTGTGTAGACAATCGCCGCAAGGAGAAGGAGTCCCAACCCGAAAAGGACGAGGAGTGCCCACCAGGGTCGAATGTCCACATCCGTGAGGATGAATTCACGGAAGGTCGTCGCGTAGACGAGCCAGTAGGCGAACGTCCCCGCGAGGAGGATGCCCGCATAGGCGACTTCCCGCTTCGCCCCGGCCGTCCACCGCCAAGGGCGAGCGAGACCTCGCACGACGATCGTGCCGACGACCATGAGGAGGAAGAAGTAGAGGGACAGGTGATGCGTCGCGATCAGAGTCCCCGTCACGAGGACGAGCGGGACGATGGCCGTCCGATCGGTCCGAAGTCGAAGAAAGAGGAGAAGCCCCGCGAGGGCGAGCAGATTTCCGAGGGTCGCGGGTGCCGGATGGGCGGTAGTGTACGCATGGGGGATGGCGCCGACCAGGAGGGCCGCGGCGAAGAGGGCGACGCGATCCTCGCCCGTGGCACGCCGCGCGATGAGGAACATCGGGAGCACGGACAACGCACCCAAGATCGGCACGAGGAGGTTCAGTACGGTCGGAAGGTCGAGAGCGGCCAAGTCGACAAGCCCTACCTGAACGAAGAACATGCCCGGAAAATACGGATACGTGACGCCCCACCCGTCGTACATCGTGGAGACGTGATGGGTCTGGACGAGGCTCCGGAGGATCGCAAAATACTCGCCCGTATCCGAACCCCAGTACAGGAACGACCAGAGAGGCGAGAGTCGGACGGCGATCGAGCCGAGGACGAGGGCCGTCAGACCGAGGGCCGTCGACTTCCTCATTCGTCGGCCAACCGACGCGCGTTACTAAAGGGTTATCCGCGATCGGTCGCATCGACGCGGGCACACGGACACAAACTATTTGCCCGGGCCCTTTCTGTCCTGCCCGATGGCGCGCCGTTGTCCGGAATGCTATGCGGAGCTCCCGGACGACGCGATCTGGGTGTGCCCCTCGTGCCGCTACACGCTCCGGACTCCTGGGTCCGCGAAGGCGGGGATCGTGTTCATGGTCCTCGGACTCGCCCTCCTCGGTGTGTTTGTGTATGGGCCGGAAAACCTTGGACTGAATTCGGGCATCATGCCGACCGAGCTCGCGAACTTGACGATCGCGAACTTCCCTCTCCTCGTCGTCGGCGTCTTCGGACTCGGCGCATTCCTCGCGGCCGCGGCGGCGCTCAAGATTCGGAGCGAGCAGGCCCGCGTCACGGCGGTCTAAAAGAAGTCGTCCAGCTTCAGGTCCTGCGTCCGGTCGTTCGTGAACAGCGACGTGATCGCGTCCTCGATCAAGTCGATTCGCTGCCGGAGGTAGTTCGACACCTCGAACTGCTGGCTGATTCGCTTGGAGATCTCGAGGTATTTCTTCACGGAGCTTTGATGAACGGTCAACGTGAGGTTCCCGTTACATTCCAGGCACCTCCCTCGGAGCGGGATCCGCCGGTACTTCGCCCCGCATTTCGTGCAGCGGACTTGCTGGCTCGAGAAGGCCTTCAGGTTGCCGATCAAGTCCGGGAGGAAGTGATGGACGACGATGCGGGCCACGACGTCGTTCGGATCCACCGCGCGGATCCGCAAGGCGAGATCGAGTTGCTTGTCGATCTTCTCCTCCATGGATCCCTCCCCGTACGCGGAGGCGAGAGGCCCCTGTGCGACCCCATGAGTCTCGTGGGTGTAGGCGAATCCCTCGTACTGGAGGACGCTCCCGATCCGCTTCCCGACCGTGTCGATCTGGGCCTCGACCTCCTTCGGGTGCGCAAACCGTTCGGCAGCCTCGAAGAGCGAGATTGGGTACGCCGCAGGTAGATCCAGGTTGTGGGCCTCCTTATCGATCTCGTTCGGATCGATCCGCGTCGTCAGGACGAGCGGTGCATCCATGAGGCCGCCTCGCTTGTCTGGAAGAAACGACCGGGAGAAGTTGATCAAGCTGTCCAGAAGGAGAATCAAAGAATCCTCATCCCCGTCGCAGTTCCGGCGGCGCGCCGCGATCAGGTAAGGATGGGCGAACCACGCCTTCGCATCCGTGAACCCGACGATCCGAGCGAGGACTCCACCGCTCGTGTGCGGAGCGAGCGTCACGACCAGGTGGCCCAGGAGGTCCTCCGGCGACTTCGCGTCGTAGAAGCGCCCGAGGCCGTAGAGGCGTTCCAGGAGGTCGTCGATGAACGCGGCCACGCGGACGAGGTACTCGCCGCCGGAGCGGGCGACGAGGATGTCCTGGGGCCGGAGTTCGAGGACCTGATCTTCTCCCTGGAGCGGACGTCCAGTCGTGTCCCGCGCATAACCGAGACGATGCGCGTCGTCCACGGTGATGCCCGCCTCCCGAGGGGTGAAATGCGTGAGCGGAAGGTTCGTCATATCGAATCGGGTCGTGCCATCCTTGAACACGTAGATCTCGTGCTTCGCCCGGAGGACGCCCTTCTCGATCGGCTCCGGGGTCTTGTTCTTCGAGATCATGCCCTGCACGGCCTTGATTTCGGAAGGCCTCGGTTCGCCGAGTCGCTCCAGGGCGGTCCGCAACACTTCGGCAATCGGAACGCGTTGCCGCGCGGGCCCGTTGCGCGCGGTCGTGTGGCCGCCGCACGAACATTTCGGCAGGAACCACCGCTTCCCGCAGGCGGAACAGATCCGAAGTCCGACCTCCACGTCGATGGTCTCCTTCGAAGCCGCTTCCAGTAGCAAACGCTGAGCGCCGCCTTCGTGTCCGATCGGGAAAAGGGAATGCGGCGCCGGCTGCATCTTCCGGGGCGCGGCCTTTTCGGGCCGGGCCATCCGGGCGCCGATCCGAGTGGGCCCGCGGGCTTTGACCGGGAAGCCCGCGAGGGCGGTCACGAACGCGAGCGGGTCCGCGGCCTCCGGCCTCGGCGCGAGTACCAAGCTCGCTGTGTTGACGGTGATCCCCAGGGTCGCCAAGAGCACGTCTGTGTGCCGTTCGAGGACCAACTCGCCCCCGCGGACAGCATACAAGACACCGAGCCGAACGAACCACTCCCGGAATTCCTCGTCTGCAGGGAGGACCAACCGACCCTCGGCGATACGCCCTTCGATGCTGATCCGTTCGCGGAGGAGCTGCAGTTCGTCGATGGTGAAATCATGGAAGAACAGATTGTAACGAGGATGAAGGGGGACGCCGAATTCCCGGGACCAGGCGAGGGCCTGCGATGACGTCGCCGTCTCCCAACCGGCTGGCAACTGCCCGACGGCCTTCTGCAAAAGGAGGCCGTACCACTCCAGCGAAAATGCGCCGGGCATGAGCACGTGATTGTTCTCGAGAAACTCTCCGAACGGGATGAGGATCTCGCCGAGATCCGCGATCACGCGGATGTGTCCGACCAAGCGCTTCGCCGTCGCCGCGTCCGTCACTTCGACGAAGTCCCCCGTGTCGAGGACGACGAGCGGTCCTTCGATCGTGTCGCAGGGCGTGACCGCTCCCGCTTTGCCCGGACGTTCCGTCTTGATCTGTGTGCCGACCGCGATGAAGTCGTCGAGGATGTGCATCGTCGCGGGATGTAGGGCCACGGCAGCAAGTCCGGTGGCGCGGGTGCGGCCGTACCGGAGACGAAGGCCACCGGCCCTGCTCGGATGACACAGGACGGGCCGCCCGGCAACGATGTTCTGGATGAACACCTCGCTGGGCTCCACTCCGGAGTCCTCCGTCAACTCGTCGGGCCCCGCGTTCTTTTTCTCCATGTAGGCATCGATGAACTCCCAGCCGTCAATCCGCAACTTTCGCACGTGTTTCTGGATCTTGGGTGCCTTGAGGCACATTCCGTCCGCAATGACGAGGCACGCGCCTCCGCGAATCCGATTCGTCTCGATTCGGGGGAGGTCTCGGAAGCCGCTGATCTCCGCGTCCTCCGTCCCCTCGCCGTTGATCGCCACGGGGCAGTTCGAGACGATGAGCGAGATCTCCTCCTCGGTCGGCGTGTACTGGAGGTGTTGGACCTGCTTGTAGAGGGGGATTTCCTCTTTGAAGCGCTCGACCTCCTCCCGAGCGGGTTGGTATCGGCCGATACCGAGTTCTCGCCGAACGACGTCCGCGATGAGGACGCTCAAGGCTTGGCCGGTTCCCCCCGCCGAACGAATCGGTCCTGCATACGACAAGTCGACGTACGATGTGCCGTCCCGGTTCCGTTTGATCTTCACCGTGGCGAGACCTTCGAGCGGCGCGACGAGGATTCCTTCCGTCAAGATCGCGAGGCCTACACGGACCGCCCGTTCGACAGCCTTCTCCTTGCTCGCGGCGGGCCGCATGGCCATCTCTTTCGCCACGAGGATCGCGAGTTCCTCCCGGTCGTGAACCTTCGCCAGCTCGCGGATCCGTCGGGCGACACCTTCGACCTCGTAGTCTTCCAGCAGTCGTTCCACCCGGGATGCCAGGTCGTCCGTGAGAGGGATCTCCACGTCCAGCTCCGGATCGAATCCGCGGGCCCGCGCGGCACGGGCCACCGCGTACGTCGCCTCGACCTGCGACGCGAGTCCCTGGAAATAGGAGCGGACCTCCTCGGAAGCGACAGGCGAACCCATTCCATCCCTTCGATGAACGAAAGAGGGGGCGCGTATCCGGAGGACCGCGTATATGTCTTTGCGTCGGCGCGAATGCGGACCCGCGAAATTCCACGTGTGAAGCTTTATCGCCCTCGGATGGCGTGAACGCGAGTAGGATGTTGCAGGTCCGCGATCCGGACGCTTTTCAGGAGTCCGTCCTGCAGGCAGCGGAGCCGACGGTCGTCATGTTCTGGGCCACGTGGTGCCCGTTCAGTCGGCGATTCAACGTGTCATTCGAAAAGTTGGCGTCCTCGCGGCCGTGGCGTTTTGCCGCGGTGTATCTCGATGATGAGGAAAACCCCCTCTGGGAGGAGTATGCCGTCGAGGTCGTGCCGACACTAGGCTTGTTCCGAGACGGCAAGCTCGTGGAACGCCTCGATGGAATCCTAGGGTACGGGATCGATCAGCGCATGGTGGAAGAATTCGTGCGCCGGGTCGAGCCCGCGCTCGTCTGAACGACCTACGGTCTCGCCTCTGATTTTCAGGTCGGCACGTTTTTAGAGTTCTCGTCGGGATGAAATCGTGTGCGAAAAATTCGCAGCGGAGTCTACGGACTCAACCCTCTCTTGGACGGGGGCGTGAACGAGAACAGCACGACCGTGGTGATCGGCCGGTCTGGCGCAGGCAAGACGACGCTTGCGACACAGTTCATTCGCCGCGGTTTGCAAGAGGGTCAGGAAGGCGTCTTCGTCAGCCTCGATGAGAACAAGGAACAAATCATCCGCGAGGCCGTCGAGATGGGATGGTCCGACATCCTGGAGTATCTCGACGACGAACTGCTCGTGTTCATCGATGCCTCGGGCCGCGAATTCTCAAACTTCATCCGGAAGGAGCTTCCCGCGTTCGTCGCGGATTGGAAGGGGAGCACCGCGCGGATCGTGGTCGATCCCCTGACACCGGTCCTGTGGTCCACGAAGGACCTGTACGAACAGCGCGACCTGATCGGATACATGTTCAAGCAAACCCGGAAGGTGGGGACGGTCCTCTGCACACTGGAGGAGCATGGACAGGCGGACCTTGCGGGACCGGAGACCGTGATCCCGATGTACCTTGCGGACTGTGTGGTCCATTTGAAGTTCAATAGCAACGATGCGGATCCTTCGCGTCTGTTGAAGATCGTGAAGTGCCGGAACAGCCGTCACAGTCCGGCGTCCCATCCGTTCCAGATTGTCCGAGGATTGGGGATCGTAATCCAGGGCGTCGACGGAGGCCGTCCCGTCACCGCGAAGACGCCGTCCCAGCTGAGGCAACTCCTCCAGACCCGATCGATGCCGAAGAACGTCCGCGACGCACTCGACAAGTCCCTGGACGGACTGACGGATGCAGACTTCCGCGGATTGAAACCGGAAGAAGTCCTCGACTTGATCTTGCAGGAGTACCAGGGGGCGTGAGATGGCCCGCGGGATCGGACGTGCCTTGCAAAAGGCCGTCGCTCGCGAAGGCCTCGATGTCGATCTGGATGCGGAAGGTCGGAGCCTCGCGAACGCGCGACGGCGTCAAGTCTACCGATACCTGTGCCTCCGTCCCTGTGCGCGGATCGGGGACGTGGGAAGGGACCTGTCGATGTCCCAGGCCACCGCACGTTGGCACGCGTGGAACCTCATCGACAATCGGTACCTGCAAGCCGAAGGGACTCGCGCGTTTCCGGTGGGGCTCATCGACCCCGAGGATGCGGCGCTCTTCGCCGTCCTCGCATCCGCGGGTCGCGCGGCCATCCTCGCGACCGTGTTCGAGTCTCCCGGCATCTCGTTCCAGGAACTCGCGGATCGGGTGCACCTCACGCGACAGTCGGCGAGTAAGATCGCGACGGAGCTGTCCGGGTTCGGGCTCTTGAGTGTCGCGGAGGACGGACGGTACCGGCGCGCCTATCCAACGGATCTCCTCGTTCGGAAACGGGAGGCGAACCGCGGCCGGGCCGACGCCTTCGGGGAGACGTTCCTCCGCCGGCTCACCGAGGAAGGACTCTCGCCTGAGCTCCTGCGCCGCGATGAGACGACCCTCCTCGTCCGATTCGGCGCCGGTTCGAGACGGACCCTGCTCGAGGTCCCGCTCGACCCCTATGCGACGGCCTGGATGAGGCACGCCTGACCGGCTCATGTTAACGAAACGACTAGACGGCGTGATAGCCACGATATAACGCGCTTTAGGTAGCACACCGACCCGCTCTCGACGATGGACGAGAGCTACCTCGAATGGCTCAGTTCGATACCCGGTTCCGACGCGGAACGGGCCCGACGGATCGCGGAGCGCTTCTCGACGTACGACCAACTCCGGGCCGCCACGCGCGAGGAGCTCGCGTCCGTAGAAGGGCTCACGCCTACGTTCGTGGACGCCCTCTTGGCCCTCCTCGGAGGTTCGCCGAGTCGCGATGCGGCGGAGCATCTGTTCCTCTGTCCCGAGTGCGGGTCGTTTGTCGGCACCCACACGACGGCCTGTCCATTCTGCGGGGTCCAATTCGATGGGTCGACCGAGTCCGGGCTTCGGGGGGAGCTGGATGACTTCCTGCGGGACGACGTCCCGACTCGGCTGTGCCAGACCTGCGGTGCGACGATGGACAAGGACGCGACCGCATGCAGCGTGTGCCGTCGCCCGTACAGTCCCGCGGAGCTGGCCTTGTTGCCGGGCCTCCAGCCGGTCCTGGACGAGACCGCACCGTTCTGCTCCCGATGCGGTGCCTACCTCTTCTCCGACGAGGCGGAGTGCGCGATCTGCGGCACCTCCGTGTCTGCGGCGTCCGAGGTCACGCCCGGTGGCAAGGGCGTCGTGAAGGACTTCCTGAACCGGTGGCAGCGGATGGCGCCACCGGGTCCCGCCGCCTCGGAGGCGGAGCGGCTCGCGGAGGAACTCGAACACTACGACCGGATCCTCGAAGCGAATCCGTCCCTCGAACGCGCCTGGGCGAACCGGGCGAAGGTCCTTGACAAACTCGGTCGCACAAGGGAGGCGACGGAGTCTCTCGCAAAGGCGGCGGAGCTGAATCCCGCGAAGGAAGACCGGTATCGCCTCGAGGTCCAAAACATCCTCCGATCCAACGAAGACGCCTCGGTCGTCGCACCGCGGTGGACCCAACCCCCAGCGACGGCGTCCCCGAAGGTCGTCGATACGCATCTCGTGGAAGCCCTCAATCACTACGAGTCCTTGCTTCGTGCGGACCCGACTCTGGTCGTCGCCTGGAAGACGAAGGCAGAGCTCCTCGAGCGCCTCGGACGCCCCGAAGACGCCCGCGCGAGCCGTGCGGAAGCGGATCGACTGGAAACGGTGGATGACCGATCCGTGCGCGCCGCGGTCACTGGTCTCCACTCCAACGGGCTCGCCACCCCCGGCCCCACCGGAGCCGGTCGCACGAACGGTCACGTGAACGGCACGCGGGGCGGCCGGACGAACGGGCGAACGAACGGTCGGACGAACGGCCGGGTGAACGGCCTGGCCGAAGGTCGTGTGAACGGCCTGACGACCGGCGCGGTGAACGGCCTGACGTTCGGTCGCGGCGCCACGAACGGCCTCGTGAACGGCAATGGGTTCACGAACGGACGGCGGGGCCGGCAGGGGACCCCCCGGATCCCGCCCCAGCCCCACTGGTCCCGCTCCGTGATCGGGATCGCCGCCGTCGTGGCGCTCATGGTCATCGTGCCGATCCTCGCAAGCCTCCTCTCGCCGGGACCGAGCGCCCCTTCGTCGATCATCCGCATCGACGGAGATTTCAGTGACTGGGCGAACATGCGGCCCTACGTGCAGTCCGCGGCCGACGTGACGCCGAATCCCGCGGTGCACCTCGTCGCGATGAAGGTCGCGACCCAGGACCAGGACTTGTTCGTCTACACCCGCGTGCAGGGGCTCATGTTCCAAGGGACCGCCGTCAACGAGACGGACAGCATCTTCGTCTTCGTGGACGAGGACAACAATAGGAACACAGGCTATCCGATCGGCGACCTCGGAGCCGATTCCCTGGTCGAGGTCTATGGATGGCATGACGTGACGGACATCCGGCACGGCGTCTCCTCGTTCGTCTTCAACGAGACCGGCCAAGCTCGATCGAACGATTGGCACCGGTTCCTTCCCGGCGGCTCCGCAGACGCCGCGTTCCAGGGACAGGAACTCGAGATCCGCGCGGGCCTGACCGAACCCACGAAGGCCCGCGTCCTCGTGTACGCGGCGGACAATCTCGGAAACTTCGACCCAGCAGACGGATCGATCCGTCCGTCTCTTCCCACGGTCATCGTCGGTCAACAGACGATCGCGAAGGACATTGTCGCTTCTCCGCAAGCCGCGATGCTCCGTGTCACTCTCGCTCCGATGGGCGGCATCCCGCATGTGGATGGCCTAAACGTCTCTCGGCGCGGAACCTCACTCGATCCGGCCGACCTCGTTCTCTACCGTGATGACGGAAGCGGCGCCTTCGATGCGAATGACACTCGAGTCTCGAACGCGACGATGGTCGGCAACGTGGTCCAGCTGCCGATGAACGAGACCATTTCGGTCCCCTCCCTCTACTGGGTCGAGGCTCGATGGTCCAACCGCACGGCCATGACTACCTTCGGACTCGCGGTGACGGGCATCGCGTCCAACGGAACCGCGAGTTTCCGCGCGGCGGAAAACAGCCTCGTATACCTGGGCGCGGCACCCTCGACCCCCCGTGTCGATGGGGCCTTCGGGGATTGGCAAGGGCGCCCGTATGGACAGGATCTCCTCGGGGACGTCACGAACCGGACCGGATCCCAGGCCTACGACGCAAATGTGGATCTCTTGGCGACGGCGGTGGACCTCGGAACGAACCTGACAGGCTACGTGCAAGTCGATGGACGCATGCTCGGCGGTCAAGACATCCCCACCTCCCGGGTCCGCACGTATCCCGCTCCGCCCAGTTCGAACAACACCACAATCCCGAGTGTCGTGCCTCCCCAGGAGGGAGTCGATGTGATGTACGCATACATTGACGCGGACAACTCGTCCGCCACGGGCCTTCGGGCCGATATCGGCGGCCGGGCGTATGGCTTCGACGATGCGATCGCGGCCGTCGGGCGGAACGGCGTCGTGAACTCGAGCGGCCTGTACGGGGTCGCTTCGGGCCAACCGAATCCATGGAACTTCCTGCGGTCGGTCGAGATTGGATTGGACGCGCATCGGATGGAGTTCGCCGTCAACGCAAGCGTTCTCAACCTGACGGCGGGATACCGGATCGTATTCTACGCGTCGGACTGGCGGCTCGAGTACGACCTGGCTCTGCCCGACGCGGCCGTCGCGCGATTTCCGATTGCGATTCAGGCCGCGACCAATGCCGTGATCAACGAGGTCTCGCCCCGGCCGAATCCGGAATGGGTCGAGCTCGCGAACCCACTCGCCACCTCGGTCTCCCTGAACAACTGGCTACTCCAGGTCCGCAATGGCGGATGGCAGACCGTGTTCACATTCACGACGCAGATCCTCGGACCCTTCGGCTCGGGATCCGAGTATCTCCAGGTACCCCTGCCGTCGAACTCCCTGCCGAACGGCGGGACTCAGGTGCGACTCCGTCAAGGCACGACGACGATCGACCGGACCACCTACCCCGGATCCGTCAACAACGGGCAGACGTGGGCTCGGTTCAAGGATCCTGCGACCGGCGTGCCCATGGACACGAACAACGACGCCGTGGACTTCTACACGTCGATCCTCCCGTCCCCCGGTCAAGGCAATGATCGGCATCGACCGACAATCATCGTGGCGAAAACCGCGAGCCGCGCGGTGGCGGCGCCAGGCGATCTCATCTTGTATACGCTCTACTACAACAACACGAACACGGGGAATGCGCGGTCGGTCTGGATCAACGACACCCTGCCGACCGGGGTGACGTATTCCTCCTCGAGCGTCCCCTTCAACTCGGTCTCGGGACAGACGTACGGGTGGATCTTCGCGAACGTGGTGCCCGGCGCCCACTCGTTCACCGTGACGGCTCAGGTGACGGCGGCCGCGGCGGACGGACAGGTCCTTGGGAACACCGTCAACTTGGCATATGTGGATGCCCTCCGTCGACCGTTGCCGGGGAGCACCGCGTGGGCCAACACGACCGTCCGCCGCCCCACGATCACGGTCGTGAAGACCGCCACCCCATCGTCCGCGAAGCCGGGCGACTTGGTGACGTTCACGATATACTACAATAACACGGGATCCACCCTCGCCGGGACCGTCACGATCAAGGACAGCCTGCCGAATGGGATGACGTATGTGAGCGCGACTCCGGTCCCGACGTGGAACAATGGACGGATATTCTACTGGAACTTCACGAACGTGGCCCCCGGTCCGCACAGTCTCACGATGTCGGCCCGTGTGAACGTGGGGTTCTCGGGCACGCAGCTCGTGAACTGGGCCTTCCTGAACTACACGACGGTCGGAGGGTTCGCCTTGAACGGTGGAAGCTCCTCCGCGATTGTTTCCATACCGGAACTCTCGGACATGGTCTACGTGGCCCTCGTCCCCTTAGTGATCGTCGGATTGAAGTGGCGGGCGCAACGCCACGAAAAGGAATAGAGAGTGGCTGACAGCGTTCCATGGATTGGCGGCCGTTAGAACGGCACGGTTCGTCGTCCACCACAAGGATGGACGGCTAGCGTACCTAGGTCGCCGACCCAAGCCCTCCTCTAAGGAGGGCGGGCTTCGCGCGGGCTCGCGCACCGCACTACCGCAGGGAACGTGGGCGGGCTTAACTTCCGGGTTCGGGATGGGACCGGGTGTATCCCCGCCGCTTTGGC
>Ga0209806_1000632_pt1 | contig 24111 bp, 24 predicted proteins | sample GraSoiAngelo_152_FD_186166 | JGI IMG/M metagenome (GOLD analysis project Ga0209806, IMG submission 186166) | Grasslands soil microbial communities from the Angelo Coastal Reserve, California, USA - 14_1009_12_30cm (SPAdes) (version 2) | ecosystem: Environmental > Terrestrial > Soil > Grasslands ... | reverse complement strand
CGATAGCGGCGTGCCTTTCGACGGCGGCACGTCGTCCGGATGTCGACCTTCCCGAGGCCCGAAGAAGCTCCCACTGACCCGGATCTGCAGCCGCGGATCCTCCGTCCGATCGGACACGAAGAGCGCTTCCGCGTAGGGTGGCGCGGGATGCGCGCGCGTGGGAACGAACAGAACGAGAGGCGTGGTGAGGGTTTGACCGGACCGGGTCCACGTCCCCTTGCGTCCAAGGCCTCCGTGCACCTCAAGCTCGAACATCGGGAGCGCGGCGATGGTCCGTTCGACTAAAAAGGCTCCCTACTCGATGGGCAACGTGTTCCGCTCGATGTAGGCCAATTCCTTCGCCTCGAAGGCCCGCTCGTCGACGCTCAAGACCAGGGCCGCCTGTCTCAAGGCGATCTGCTCGTTGACGTATTCCAGGAAGTGCAAGATGCGAGCGAAGTCGTTGTTGATCATCAGGTATTCGATTCCGTCGAGCAAGATCGCGGCCCGCGGGCCTTCGTTCAAGAAAGTCCCGATCAGGTTGCTGAGGCTGTTCAAATTGTGCGGGTCGACGTAGTCGCGCCCCAAGGTCGTCGAGAGCCACACGACGCGGATGTCCTTGGTCCCCCGTCGGCGGATCACGTGGTTCGGGTGCTGGCGTGTGATGTAAAGCGGCCGCCACCCGGCGTCGATCGCCTGTTGGAACACCGCGAGGGCTCGCTCTGGCTTCTTCTCCTTCACCAGGTAGGCCCGTCCCTCCTCCAAGTCCTGCTTCTTCCCGAAGAGCAGGTCCTTGAGAAGCTCGTCCTCCTCGAAGGCGAGCAGGAGCGGCCAAGGTAGCCGCATAGAACCGCTTTCCTATCTGGCGGTCCGTTTTTATACGTATCCTATCGACTATCGGGCCTGAGACTCAATGGCCGCGAGAGCAACGACGATCAACGGGGCGGACCGCCGATCGGCCGGCCGCAGTTCGTGCAGAAACGGTTGTACGTCGGATTCGCGGCGCCACAAGCGAGGCACCGGAGGAAAGCCTGCGGAGGCGTCGGCACCCCGGCCGGTCGGCGACGGGCCACGAGGAGCAGGATGAGCATCAGTCCGACCGCGAGGGGGACCACGATCGCGAGGACAATCCAGCCGAGGATTCCCAGATCGGAAACCGACTGGGAACCGGTTCCCGGCGGCGAGTAGGTCACGGTGATCTGGTCCAAAACGGGCGTCACGGAATCGTTCTGAGTCACGAGGCCCGCGCCGACCTGGGCGAACCGGCCGCTAAGCTGGAGGATGCTCGAGCCCGGTGCCGTGAGGACTGGACCGTTCGACCAAGAGGGGTCGGGAACTGGGGTGTTGCCGACGCGGATGCTGACCGCGATGCCAGTAGCCCCCGAGAAGGAACCGGACCAGTCGATTGAATTCCACGTCGTATTGCGGAATCCGGAGTCGACCACTTGGGAGAGGAAGTACCCCGTGGGGCGATACCGGGTGGAACTCGTTCCCGGCGAGTAGTCGGCGACGCCGATGCGCCAATTCCCGGGCCAGCTCTCCCCTCCATAATACAACCGGGTCGTGGCGCCGATCGTCACGACTTTCGCAACGGCGACCCCGGCTTGGTCCCAGGTCCCTGGAGTGCCCAGGGCGAGGACAGGGTTCGCATCATCCCTGGTCCAGTTCCACCCGTCGACCGAAGCCGCGCGGCCGATCTGCGGTGCGTTGTATCCGCCGGTGTAGTACATCTCGAAACCGGAACCGGCCGGCGCGACCCACGTCGGATGGATGCGGCTCTCCTCCCATCCACCTTGGGGAGCCATCAGGGGATTCGCAAGATCCTCCGTCCAGTTCACGCCGTCTGAGGACGTCGCGCGGCCGATGGAGTACGCGAAGTTTCCCGGCTGGCCGGAGAAGTAGAGGACGAACGTCGTCCCGAGCTTCAGGACGAAGGGGGTGCTCGTCGCCCCGCGGTCCCAACTTTGGCGGCCCATGAAATTCGGCCCGCTGCCGACCTTCGTCCAGACGACGCCATCGGGCGACGTCGCGTATCCGATCTGGATCGCGAGCGGCCCGTTCCCGGCATACCACATGTGGTATCCGGTCCCGTCATGGACCACCGTGGGGTTCCCGAGGGTCTGGTCCCAGCCACTCGCATTGGCGAGGAGGACCGGATTCGACGGGGAGCGGGTCCAATTGAGGCCATCCGGGCTCGTGGCATACCCGATGTCGCATCGCGCGCCGATGCATCCTTGATACCACATCTTGTAGACGCCGCCCTCGTAGAGGACGCTAGGCGAGTCGACCCAATCGGCCTCCCACCCGGACCCCGGGCCGAGGATCGGATTGAGCGAATGCTTCACCCAGGGCGACGGCGCGACCGTCGCGAGCCTCAGTTGTCCCGGGGAAGACGAGGCGTCCAACCCGTAAAGGGTTCCGCCCTCGAAGTCCGCCGTGGTGGTCCACGTGACCGTCAACGCCGCAAGAGCGCCGACCGAACAAAGGCTGGCCAGCAAGGCACACGCGATGGTCGCCGTCCCGATCGTCCCCACGGCGCGCCGCAAAACGGTCCCCCTGTGAGAGAGGCACCCGACGGGAAAAGAACCTTTCGAGCCGCGACCGACCCTTTCCAGTCCAAGCCCGCAACCCCCGAGTCGGCCCTCGGTCGTTGGCGCGGGGACGGAATCTTTATTGAAGGACGGGTTCTCGTCGGATGCCATGGCCCCGACGCTGATCGGGATTATCGGAGGCTCCGCCCTCGGCGACGCCTTCGAGCTGGAAGAGGAGCAGGCGAAGTTCCTCATGACCCCGCACGGAGCCCCAAGCGATCCTCCGCGGGTGGGTCGCCACGCCGGCGTACCGGTGGCCTTCCTGGCCCGACATGGCAAGGACCATCGGATCCCGCCGCACAAACTGAACCACCGTGCGAACCTTTGGGCGCTCAAGGAAATCGGGACGAGCCACATCATCGGGACCTCGTCGACCGGATCCCTCAAGAAGACGATCCATCCCGGAACCTTCGTCGTCCCGGACGACTTCGTCGCCTTCTGGAACATCCCGACCTTTTTCGACGACCGCGTCGTCCATTCGACTCCCTCCCTCGATGCGACCTTGCGGCGGGCCCTCGTCGCAGCGGCCAAGGAATCCGGCGCCTCCGTCAAGGACGGAGGGGCGTACGTGCAGACGACCGGTCCGCGTCTCGAGACGCGCGCCGAGATCGCGTTCTTCAAGAAAGTCGGCGACGTCGTCGGGATGACGATGGCCTCCGAGGCGACCCTCGCATGCGAACTCGGGATTCCCTACGCCTCGCTCTGCACCGTCGACAACTTCGCCCACGGCATCGTCGACGAACCCCTGACGTTCGAGGCGATCCGCAACACGCAGCGCGAGAACGCCGCGCTCACCCGGACCGTCGTCGCCAAGGCGCTGGGGCTCCTTCGATGAGCACCCTGATCAAGGACGTGGACGTCGACGGCCGGGCGACCCATCTCTACATCGAAGGGAACCGAATCGCGGAGATCGGGAAACGCCGCGAGGCGGACACGGTCCTGGACGGCCGTGGCAAGATCGCGCTCCCCGGGTTCGTGAACCTGCACACGCATGCCGCGATGACCCTGTTCCGAGGCTACGCGGACGACCTCGACCTGTCGACGTGGCTGGAGGCGCGGATCTGGCCGGCGGAGGCGAAGCTCTCGCCGGAGGACGTCTACTGGGGGACGAAACTCGCGTGCCTCGAGATGATCAAGTCGGGGACGACGACCTTCAACGACATGTACTTCCACATGGACGAAGCCGCGAAGGCGGTCAAGGACATGGGGCTCCGGGCCTTCCTCTCGGAGGGCATCGTGGATCTCAACGATCCGGGTCGAGCCGCCAAGCAATTCCGCGCCGCGGAGGAGACGAACCGCAAGATCGAGCGCCTGAAGACGGATCGCATCCGACCGGCCTTCGGGCCCCACGCGATCTACACGGTCTCGAAGGACTCGCTCCTCCGGATCCGGGAACTCGCGGACAAGGAGGAATCGCTGGTCCACATCCATCTGTCGGAGACGAAGCGCGAGGTCGACGAGTGCCTCGCGAAGACCGGAATGCGGCCCGCGAAATACCTCGAGAGCATCGGATTCCTCGGGGACGACGTGATCGCGGCCCACGGGTGCTGGCTCGATCCTTCCGAGATCGAGGTGCTGGCCCGCGCCGGCGCCAAGGTCGCCCACTGTCCCATCTCCAACATGAAACTGTCCGCCGGCGCGGCGATGCCATATCGGGCCTTGAGAGAAGCCGGCGTCGTGATGGGGCTCGGGACCGACGGAGCCGCGAGCAACAACAGCCTCGACATGTTCGAGACGATGAAGGCGGCCGCGCTCCTGCAGAAGTTCGCCCACGGCGACCCGAAGACGCTACCCGCCATGGAGGCGTTCGAACTCGCAACACGGGGAGGCGCGCGGGCCCTCGGGATCGACGCCGGGACGATCCGGGTGGGCAACCTCGCGGACCTTATCCTGGTCGATCCGAGGCGGCCGGAGTTGACTCCGCGCCACAATGACGTGAGCAATTGGGTCTATTCCGCGCACGGTGGCGTCGTCGACACCACGATCTGCGACGGCGTCGTCCTGATGCGGGATGGCCATGTGAAGGGGGAGACGGACATCCTCGAGCGCGCGGGCGATGCGGCGCGAGACCTCGTCCGGAGGGCCTGATGGCCCTTGAACACCTGAGGGCGAGCCTCAAGGACACCGTGGTCGTGCGCTTCGGGGACTACGACTACTTCGTCCATCCGATCACGGACGGCATCCCCCTCGGCCGGCCGGAGGTCTTGGACGAGGTCCTCACAGAATTCGCTCGGATCGGGGACTGGAGCCACTGCGACAAGATCGTGACCGCGGAATCGATGGGGTTCCCGCTGGCCGCGGGCCTCTCCCTCCGGGTACGGAAGCCTTACGTGTTCATCCGGAAACGGCGGTACGGGCTCCCGGGCGAGGTGTCCCTCAAGCAGGCGACCGGGTACGCGAAGACGGACATGTTCATCAACAACGTCCATCGGGGCGATCGGGTCGTCTTCGTCGACGATGTGATCTCGACCGGCGGCACCCTGCTGGCGATCGCGGAGGCGCTCGGGGGAATCGGGGCCGAGATCGTCGACATCCTGATCGTCTTCGAGAAGACCCGCACGAAGGCCGCGATGGAGAAGCAGGTCGGAGCGAAGATCAAGACGCTCCTGAAGGTCGACGTGGTGAAGGGCAAGGTCGTTGAGCGAGCCTAGCCCCCTGGCCTGGATGGGCGGCCCAAAATGGTAAGCGTCTATGAACTTCGGCGTCCGAGCCATAGGTCAATTTCAGGTCGGCTTGCCGCAACGGAATCAGGGTCGAGTTCCGCTTCAGGCGGAATGCTTGGCTCGCGTGCGACGTCCCTCGTCTTCCGTGATAATGACGCTCAGGTGAATGAGATCCCCTTGCGGGTCGCGGTCGTACCGAACGCTACGCCCGTCCGATAGAATCTTGTGGTACTGGATTCGCACGGTCCCAATTTCGCGATTGCGCCGGAGCCTATGAAACGCGACCACGTGGTTCTCGGATGCGATAGATGATAACAGAGTTCCTCCGGGGACTCCGAGGTTCTCCCGCAACCGACGGTCGGATTCGCCGGGAGGCTCTACTGCTTCATCAGGTCGAGCCCGTTCCAATCTCCGCCGAAGTCCTTCACTTGGCCCGTGGCCAATTGGAACCGGGCACGCAGCTTCCCGTTCTCGAAGAATATGTACGCGTTTCGCAGGCAAGAGGTGTACAGATTCTTCCTCTTCCCCTTCTGGGTGAGGATCCGCTCGACGCATTGGATGAGGCCGACCTCTTCCAGGATCCGAATCTTGCGGTAACATGCCGCGATCGGGATGCCATATCGCTGGCTGATTTCCTGGGCACTGATCTTCCGCTTGTATGTGGCGAGGAGAATCTTCGCGCTGTATTCATCCGTAAGAAGTTGGGACGCTTCCAGCGGTGAAAGCAATCTCGACGAGTCCGCAAATCCGTCGTCGCTTGGGTTCAGGTCATCCTCCACGTGGAACACCCCGGCACCGTGTGCCCCGTCGATGAAGTTGCAGGATATTTAAGCTATCGCGCATGATTATCAGACAAAGTACCCGTTTGGCGCAATGATTATCACGCGTGCGGAATCCGCGCGCGTGCGCGACCTCAATGCTCGATGGCCGAATTGAGCTCGATCCACTTTCCGTTGATTTCCTTCTCGACATCGAACTCGAACTTGACCTTGAAGATCCCATCCTGGTACACCAATTCGGCGGATTTCAGGAGGGATCGGTACAGCTTCATCGTCTTCCCCTTCGGCGTCGTCACGATCTCGGCGACATTGAGGAAACCCGCTTCCTCCAGCTCGTGGATCTTCCGATAACACGCTGCGATCGGGATGTCATATTTGTCGCTGATCTCTTGGACGGACCGAGACGTGTTCTGCGTTGCGACCAAAATGCGCTCCGCGTACTCGTCCGTGAGCAATCGCGAGACGTCCTTTTCTCGCATTGGTCTTGATTCAGTCGTGGATAGTAATCCGGTTATCGTTCCGGTTCTCGGATTTGATACTCGCGGATCGGGAGGGAGAATGAGGATTTCACCGACCCAATGCGCCTCACACGATCGGCCGCAAGACCGCCCTCGGGAACCCTCCGGACAAGTCCCATGAGAGGTTGAAAAGCTCCGTGTACGGCTTCTGTCCGTAGAGGACGACGGAGCCGTTCACGCTGTCGATCCGGAAGACGGCGTACGCGAGGTTCTCGAGCTTCGCGGCCGACGCGCTCTCCGGCGTCACGAACCCCACGAACACGTCGTTGGCCCGGCGAACCGAGGCGAAGACGCCGGACATGCCTTCGATGACCTTTTCGCCGTACACGGACTCCAACGTATCGAAGGCCATGAGGGCGAGGAAGGGGCGTTCGCCTTTCGGCAGCTGGAACTCCACGTTGGACCACTTCAGGTCCGACTCCACGTTGGTCCCCTCCATGTGGAGGACGGTGCGCGAGACCTCGGCGGAACCCAGTGTAGCGGCCTCGAACACCCGCACGTTCGCGTCGAACGCTCCCGGCGGCAGGTGGGGGCTCACCACCTCCCGCAGGAACTCCGCGCTCCCCTTCCGGGGCGGGACGTGGGCGACCCCGCGGCCTTGGCTCACGAAGTTGCAGATCATCGCGGTCCGCAACCAGTCGACGTAGTCCGCGGGGACCGCGTTCGAGATCTCGAACGCGACGACACGGCCGCGGCTCAGTCCGCCGGCGATCCGGTCGAGCGGCTCGAGGCCCATACTCACGGCGTCCTTCGAGAGGTCCTTCACCGGCTTCCACAGCTGCGGCTTCGCGTGCCGGATGTCCTCGCGGATGTCGAAGGCGGTCAATCGCCCGCCGTCGAGCGTGTACAGGTATCGGTGGTGCTGGACCTGCTGCCCCCGCAGCTTTTCGATCGTCAGCACCCGGAGCCGGCGCCCTTGGTACTCCGACGACGCGAGGCTCACGACGCCGTCGCCGAGGTAGTCCAGCCGCGTCTCGCCGCTGCTCTCGAGGACGTACAGGACGTTCTGCTTGCTCCCTTCGACCATGTCCTTCTGCAGGACCGTGATCAATCGCGCGGCCGAGATGCCGTAGTGCTCTCCCAGCGCATCGATGGAATCGATGAGGATGAGCGACCGCTCCGGGAGCCGCCCATCCACGAACTCGTACGCGGCCTCGAGTTCCGGGAGGTCGAACCCGAGCGTGACTTCGAGGAAGTTGCCCTTCACCTCGCCGCTGCCGATCGTCTCCGTTTCCTCGTCGTCGCCCTCCTTCCCTTCCATCAGCTTCCCCTCCAGTTGGTCGAGGGCGTTGCGGGTGACCTTCGAGTCGGGCCGGCCCCTCAGGCCGGTCTGCAATCCCGCGGGCTTGAGGCGTTCCTTCAACCAGATGAACTGTCGGAACAGGGATTCGTCGGAGACGCGGGAGCTGAGGTAGTGGGAGGCGCTGACCTCGCCAAGCTCCTCGGTCAATTGGAGGGCGAACGTCGTCTTCCCCGTGCCGGCGGGACCCTTGACGATGAGGGAATGGCCTCCCGCCGCGTTGAAGAACTCGACGACCTCGCGAGGGATACGGCCGGCCGGTGGCATCGTGGAACCGGCTCGACACTGAAACGCCCGCTATACATACGTTTCCGTCCCGATGTCAGGGCCGAGCGGCATCCTCCTGTCCCGGCGGTTTCTCCCGAATCCGTTGGAACCGCAGCGCGTCCGGGTGCATGGAGAGATTGTTGAACATCACGTAGGCGTCGTCGTATTCGTCGCAGACCTCCTTCAATCGGAGCAGGTCGGCGTCGGTGTATGTGTACCGGTACATCGACGGGCCGGGAGGACTTCCGTGGAGGCGAAAGTAGGCGAGGCCGTACGTCGCGGGCTCTTTATCGAACGGATCGACGACGTGGACGAGGCCGAGCTCCTCGCAGATCCGCTCGACCAGATGCGTGGCCCACGGACCCCGGAGCTCGAGCCCCTTCACGGCGTCCGTCCGGATCGATTCGAAGAAACGGAACAGATTGTTCCGATTGTCCTCGGACGGGCCGAAGGATGTGGGCGTCTGGAACACAATGACCTGGGCCCGGAGGACCTCCGCGACCGCGCGGGTCGCGTCCCACCCTTCCCGCACCGCTGCGGTGTCTTGGAAGTTGCCGTACGCCGCCCGGTCTCCCGCGGGAATCTCGCGGCCGGCGCGTCGGTATGTGGGAGACGAGGCCTCGTGCGTGATGAACTGCGAGGCCTTCACTGCGAACCGGAAATCCGGAGGCGCAAGGGTCCGCCAACGCCGGGCGCGCGGCAGGGCGACCGGTCGATAAAAGGTGTCCTGGATCTCGACCGCGGCGAGCTTCCCGAACGCCTCGGCCTGGCGGCGACCGAACCCGCAGGTGCCGGTCCAGATCACGAGCCGCCGAACCGCGACAAACTATAAAGACGGACCCGGGACATCGCGAGTCCGCTTGAGGAATCAGGAGATCGCGGACCGGTTCAACGAGATCGCGGACATGCTCGACATCCTCGGGGAGGACGCGTTCCGCATCATCTCGTACCGTCGCGCGGCGCGTCAGTTGGAGGCCCTCACGGAAGACGTCGAGGACCTCGTCCGAAAGGGTCGTGTGGCCTCGATCCCGGGCATCGGGCAGGCGCTGGGGGAGAAGATCGAGGAGTACGTGACAACGGGCAAGATCCGATATCACGAGGAGCTGAAAGCCCGCTTCCCTCCGGGCGTGCTCGACATGCTGCGGGTCCGCGGGATCGGCCCGAAGAAGGTCAAGCAACTGTGGCAGGAGCTGGGGATCACGGACATCGAGACGCTGCGAAAAGCCGCGCAGACCCATCGCCTCAGCAAGCTGAAAGGATTCGGCGAGAAGACGGAAGAGAAGATCCTGCGGAGCATCGAGCTGATGAAGGAGGGGGAGTCGCTTTTCCTCCTCGCACCGGCCCACGCGATCGCCGAGGCCGTCCTCGCGCACCTTCGGAAATCCGCGCCGGTCGGGCAGCTCGCGGCCGGCGGCAGCCTTCGTCGGATGAAGGAGATCGTCCACGACATCGACATCTTGGCGACCTCGAAGGACCCCGGGGCGGTTGCGCAAGCCTTCACGACGATGCCGGGGGTCCGGGAGGTCCTCGCTTCGGGCGAGTCGAAGTCCGTCGTGCTGCTCGCGGCCGATGAACGCTTCGTCCAGGTCGATCTCCGAATCGTGGAACCGAGTAGCTGGGGCGCCGCCCTTCAGTACGACACCGGTTCGAAGGATCACAACATCCACCTGCGCACGATGGCGCAGAAGCGCGGCCTGACCTTGAACGAGTACGGCATCTTCCGGGACGAAAAGAAGATCGCCGGCGAGACCGAGGAAGACGTGTACCGGACCCTGGGACTCCGGTGGATCCCGCCCGAGATGCGGGAGGACCAGGGGGAGATCGAGCTCGCGGCGGAAGGGGAACTCCCGCGGCTCGTCGAGGACAAGAACATCCACGGCGAGTTCCACGTCCACACGAACGCGACGGACGGCGTCGATCCGGTCGAGGTGATGGTCGATCGGGCCCAGGAACTCGGGTATGCCTACGTCGGGATCTCGGACCACTCCGTCTCGTCCACGGTGGCCTTCGGCCTCAGCGCGGAGCAGGCCCTCGCCCGGCGCGACGTGTTCCGAGCGATGAACCGGAAGCGGAAGGGCTTCACGGTCCTCTTCGGGACCGAATGCGACATCCTCGATGGCGGGGAGATGGATTACCCGGACGAGGTCCTGAAGGAGTTCGACTTCGTCATCGGGGCGGTCCATTCCCGGTTCACGTTGCCGATCCAGGACATGACCGCGCGCATCGTCGCGGCGATCCGGAATCCCTACGTGAACATCCTCGCCCATCCGACGACGAGGAAGATCGGCCAACGGGACCCGATCCAGGTGGACCTGGACGACGTGTACGCCGCCTGCGCCTCGACGGGGACCGCGATCGAGATCGACGCCTACCCGGACCGGATGGACCTCAACGGGACGCAGGCGCGGGCCGCCCACAACGCCGGGTGCGTGATCGCCGTCGACACGGACAGCCATGCCAAGGGTCAGCTCACCTGGATGCACTTCGGCGTCGGCACGGCCCGGCGGGCGTGGCTCACCGCGGCCGACGTCCTGAACGCGTGGCCCCTCGAGAAGGTCCGGGACTTCTTGCATTGAGCCGGCCGCTGCGCGGCACCCGGGCCCGGTCCTCCCGGACCAATTCGGCAACTTTCTGGAGGTCCTTGGTGAGGGCCGAGTCCAGGCGCCGGTTGTACAGGACCGCCGCGGGGTGATAGGTCGGAAGGAGCCGGATTCCCTCGAAGGCGATCAGTGTCCCGCGGGCATCGGCGAAACGAGGGCGGGGGCCGACGAGCCCGTGGAGGGCGTGGGCCCCGAGGGTGACGAGGAGTTTCGGTTGAATCGCACGGAGTTCGGCAAGGAGGTACGGCCGGCAGGCCTGCACCTCGTCCGCCTTGGGCGGGCGGTTCGCGGGCGGCCGACACTTGACGACGTTGGTGATGTAGACGTCCGGCCGCGAGAGCCCGGCGGCCGCGAGAGACCGATCGAGGACCTTACCGGCCGCTCCGACGAATGGACGCCCCGTCCGGTCCTCCTGCCGCCCGGGAGCCTCCCCGATCAAGACGATGTCGGCATCCGGGGGGCCCTCGCCCGGGACCGCGAGGGTCCGACCGAGGTGGAGGCGGCATCGGACGCAGGCGCGGACGGCCGTCGCGGTCTCCTCGAGGGGGGGCGTCCGACCTTCGAGTCCGCCCATGGTCCCAGATCGCCGCGGGCCCTCAAATCCTTCGCGGGGCCTACTCCTTCCGTTCCGCGGCGAGATTCGTGAGGGCCTTGATCTTCGGCTGGACCCGTTCGATCTTGACTTCCAGCTTGGCGCGCAATCGCTCGAACTTCCGCTCCGCCTTCAGGCGGTCCACCGTCGCGCCTTTCATCGCCTGCTGGGCCCGTCGGATCTCCGCCCGGTAGCCGGCCTCGATCCGTCGGAGCCTCTTCAGCTTCCGTTCGAGTTTGTCCGCGGCCGGAATTTCGGACCCCCAACGCGCCGTTGCCCGAATCTCGGGGACCTCAGTTGAAGGCCCGCCTCCGGGCAATCACCACGTCGAGCACGCCATTGGTATACGTGTACTTCAGCGTGTCGCGGTCGGCGTCCAGCGGCAGGTCGACGATCGTGAAATAGGAGCGGTCGCCGTCGCCCTGGAGGATCAGCTTCCCTTCGTCCAGGCGGACCCGGATCCCCTCCCGCGGGACGCCAGGCATCTCGGCGGTCAGGAAGATGGCGGACTCGGTGAGGATCACATCGACCAGCGGATCCCGCGTCCGGATCTCCTCGCCCTCCAGGGCGGGCCGCGGGGTCTCGAGGCGCGCCTCGCGGGTGCGGGTCGTGAATCCGTAGATGAACGGTTCACGGAAGACGCCGAGCTTCCCCTCGAACGCATCCTTCAGCATGCGGTGAAGCGCGCGCCGGGTTTCCTCGAATTCGTCCTCTACGCTCATGGGGGAATCATCGCCTTCCTTATCCGGACCGCATGGGCGCATGCAATCCGGCCTCAGCCCACGAGGAACAAATGGATTCGAGATTTCATATAGTTTTCGAGCGGGGTCGGATTTTCCTTTGGAAACCGAGTGCAACGCATGTCAACGTGAGCACCGTTGCATCGGTCTGACGGGTCCCATCACCCCGGCGGCGGGCCGGGCGCCGCGGCGGCCGGGGCGGCAGGCCTCGTCCCCGCCGGGGGAACCGGCGGCGGTTGTGCCGTTCGAGGGGAGATTCGGGCTGCCGCGACCATGGCAATCCGCTCGACGAGCATCCGGTACCGGGGGATGCCCACGAACTCGATCCGGTCGTTAACGAGGATCGCCGGGCCGAACTTGAGCTTGAATTTCGCCAGCGGCGCCTTGCTGCCGTCCGGCGGGACCACCTCCACTTTCCATTCCGGGTGCTCCTTCCGGAGGCGATCCGCAACCTCCTGGATCCGGCCTTCTTGGAAGTCTTGAATGGAAGAAAGAAAGGCGACCGTGACCATCGCTTCGTCGGCGTACCGGAGCCGCCCACATAAAGTTTGTGCGGCGGGCAAGGGAAAGACCATGGCGCCCGTTGTGCTCCCGACCGCGGATGCGGTTCCTCGTCGCGTCCGAGGCGGACGAAGCGAGCCTTTCCCAACGTGACGAGCTGCTGGGCATCGAGTCGTGGAAGGACGAAGACCCTTTTGGTGGCCGGCCCTCTTGGCGGTTGCGGGACCTCGTCCTCCTCACGATCCCTGAACCGCACCTGTACCGGGACCACCTGGACCGAGATCTCGAGTCGGGATTCCAGGAGCCCGCGGATCTCGTCGTCTACCTGTCGAAACACCGCTCGGAGAGCGGACGGCCCAGCCTGACGGTCCACCCAATCGGGAATCCGGGCGCCGCGGAGTTCGGCGGACAGCCGCAGACCCTCGTCCCGTCGGCCCCTCGTTGGATGACGTCGGCGCTCCGGTCCCTCCGCCAAGCGGGCGGGCATCTCGGTTACGAGGTGACCTTCGAGGCAACCCACCACGGTCCCTATCTCACCTCGCCGACGTTCTACATCGAGCAAGGCAGCACGGAGCGGGAGTGGCGGGACCGCGAGGCCTCGAGGGTCATCGGTCGGGTCCTGCTCGGCCTGCAGCCGGTCGATGCGCCGGTCGCGATCGGCATCGGCGGCGGGCACTATGTGCCGCGGCATACGGACCTCGCCCTTCGGAGGCGGATCGCGTTCGGACATCTCCTCGCGACCTATGCCCTCACCTCGAGCTCGCTTGACTTGCTCGATCAGGCCATCGAGCGGACGGAAGGGGCGACTCTCGCCTACCTGCACCGCAAGGCCCTCGCGAAGCCTGAGGTCCGGGCGATCGAGAAACGACTCGAATCGCTCGGCCTTCGCATCGTCCGGGAGGCCGACCTCCCGTCGGATCGCGGGGACGAAACTTCTTAAACCGTCGGCGAATACCAAACGATCCCAGGAGGGCGCGATGCTCAAGGAATGTCGTTCTCACGGATATTTCCGGGAGGAATTCTGCCCGCACTGCGGCAGTGAAGGGAAGTTCCTGCTGAACGACGAAGAGGTCGAGCTGCTCGGTCGCACGATGGCCGGGGTCCTGCGGCATTTCCCGCAGCGGTACGGCCTCGAGATGGATGCCCACGGATGGGTGGACCTCCGCGACTTCTTGACCGCGATTCAAATTCGAAACCGCCGGTTCCGTTTCGTCCGCCAGCACCACGTGATCGGGCTGATCGAGACGGATCCCAAGGGCCGCTACCAGTTCGAGGACGGCAAGATCCGGGCGACCTACGGGCACTCGATGGACCTCGAACTCGATCTGCCGACGGAGGGCATCCCGGACGTCTTGTTCTATCCGACGACGGAGGACGAGAGCCACCTCCTGATGGAGGCGGGCCTTCGGCCTTCGGACCGCAAGATGGTCCACCTCAGCGCGACGTTCGGGGCGGCCCTCGAGGCCGGCCGCGTCCGCATCGCGCAGCCGGTCATCTTGGAGATCGATGCGAAGGCCGCCCGGGCGTCCGGCGTCGTAATCCACAAGGCCGGGAAGACGGTGTATACGTCGAAGGAAATCCCGAACGAGTTCCTCCGTCGATCGCAGCATGTCGAAGAAGAATTGCCGCCGGCACCTCCGACGGAACCCCGGGAATGATTTTCAATCGGCCAACGAAATAAATCTGCCCATATGTTTATGTGGGCCTTTCCGATATGCCGCCCTCGGATGGGTTGGCAATGCCGTCGGCATTCGATTTGATCGGTCACAATCCGGCGCTACAGGAGCACTGGATCCGCCGGTTCATCGCCTTCGTGATCGACGCGGTCATCGTCGCCGTGGTCGGCCTGTTCTTCGCCATCCCGCTGTCGTTCCTCGGGTGGGCCTGGTGGTTCTCCGGAATCTTCTGGGGCGGCATCTGGTTCATCTATTCCATCCTGCTCGAGACGATCTTCGGCGGCACGGTCGGCAAGAAGATCGTTGCGTTGCGGGTCGTCGCGATCGACCGGAATCTGGACGTCGTCCATACGGTCGTGCGAAACCTCCCGAAGATTTTCCCGCTCATCCTCCTCATCGACGTCCTGGTCGGCGCGGCCCAGCAAGGCGACCCGCGGCAGCGACTGTTCGATCGGATCGCCCGGACGACCGTTACACGAGTCGACCAAGGCGCCTACATGGAGGAGCAGTTCCGGATGATGCAACATGCGGGCCCCCATCCGATGACGATGCCTCCGGCCCCGGCGCCGCAAGCGCCTCCGCCCGCGCCACCCGGCGCGCAGCCGGCCTCGGCCGCCCCGGCCCAAGGAGGATGGCCCGGTCAAGCCCCGCCTTCGGGGGGCGGATGGCCCCAGCACAGCTGGGACGAGCAGGGGCGCCTCGTCCGCGAGATGAAGTTCTGCACGGCCTGCGGCGGACAGCTCGTGGCCCGCGGCGATGGGAAGCTCACCTGCGTCCGGTGCGGCGCCGTGTACTAATCACGGGAAGCCCCGGATCCACAGCACGTTCAGCGCGACCATCGCGAAATAACTCGACGTGAGGACGGCCCCCGCGCGCGACGTGATCCGCCATCCACCCAACATGAGGGCCAGGAGGAGGAACGACGTGAAGACCATCGCGGCGACGACGGGGAGGAGGAGCTCGACAGAATGCGTCGAGGGCCGCAGGATCCCGATCACGCCCAAGGTCAGGAGGGTCGTCACGACGCTCGCCCCGATCCCTTCGCCGAGGACGAGGTCCGTGTACCCGCGGCGGGTCGCGTGGTACGCCGCCGCGATGTCCGGCAACGAGGTGCCGAGGGCGACCAGCGTGATCCCCACGAACCAGGGGCTCAGTCCGGCGACGGCGGAAAGCGAGATGGCCCCCTGGACGAGGAACTGAGCGCCCATCACGGACCAGAGGATGCCGAAGATCAACCAGCTGATCCCGGCGCGGACCTCGACCTTCCGGCCGAAGATCCAACCGGTGAATTCGAGCCCGATCGTCAGGTCCTCGACCCGTTCCTCGATCTCCTCCGCGGGACCGGTCCTCTGCGAGATCGCGAGGTTCAGGATATACGGGACGAAAAGGGCGATGAGCGCGACGCCCTCGTATTGCGTCAAGTTCCCGTCCATCAACAGCGTCGCCGCGACCAACGTCACGATCGCCAGGAAGACGGCATCGCGGAGCACGATTTCGCGCGAGGTCTTGATCGGCCGCAAGATGGCGCTCGCGCCGATGACGAAGGCGATCGTCACGACGGTGGAGGCGAGCGCGTTCCCGAGGGCGATGTCCGGACTGCCCTCTCCCGCGGCAATCCCGCTCACCAGGAGCTCCGGGAGGGCGGAGAGCGTCGAGACGAGCAACGCGCCGACGACGAACTGGCTTCGGCCGATCCGGCCCGAGATGCGGGTCGCATTGTCCGTGATGAATTTCGCGCCTTGATTCAGGAGGACGAAGCCGATGGCAATCGCTGCCGCCGACAGGAGAAGGCCCTCGAGCATCCGATGTCGTCCCTTCCGACTCCGCGCCGATGAGGGAGGGTCGGCATCAAGGTTCGTCGGGCCGAGAGGCGCTTTGACAAAGATGGCCCGATCAGGTGACGATCTCCCCGAGGCGGCCGGTGTCGACCCCTTGGCGGATCTCCATCGCGATCCGTCGACCCGTGCTCATGCTCCGATGCCAGAGGGAGTTCCCGTACGGGTGGCCCACCGACATGTGGACGTTCGTCCCGCCACCGATGCGAGGCGAGACGTCGTAGATCCAGAACTTCAGGTCCTTGTCCACCGCGGTCTGAAGGGTGAAGGGTCCGATGATCCCCGGCGGGAAATGTCGCTGCGTCGCGGCCACGTACCGCTCCGCCATGTCGAACACGTCCTTCAGGCTCGACTCGCGCAAGGTCGCGCTGTTGTGGCCGACGACCACGTACTCCGGAATCCGTTCCGTCGGCGGGAGCGCGAGCTGCTGGTCCGCCGGGAGGCGAACGTGACCGTCGAGGGACGTCTCGAACCGCCAATCGACTCCTAGGAGTTCGATCTTCTCGGCTTCCTCTTCGATGGGAGAATAGAAGAAATCGAAGTTGAAGATCGGCCCGATGATGTACTTCTCGATGCGGGCCGCCCCGAGGTCCTCCTTCGTGATCACGTCCTGCTTGAGGAGGGCCTCCGACTTCTCCCGGTACTCCTTGAATGTTGCCGCGGTGAAGAACCCTCGCTCGAGCTTCTTGACCTTGTGCGGCAGCTTGACGATCGACAGGCCTTGGATGTCCCGCGCGTCGGCGATCCGCTCGGGCGCCGGGAGCTTCGCCTTCTCGAGGAGCCAGTAGTAGCTCCGTTCCTCCTCCCGTTCCTCCGTCCGGAGCAGGTTGCGGCTCCCATAGAGCGGGACCAGGAATTTGTCCTCGATCTCGCCGAGGTCGCAATACGAGGTGAAGGAGCGGTTCGGGACGAAGACCGAATTCAAGTCGCGTAGCTGCGTCTGGACTTTCTCGGTGAGGACGTCTTTGAATTTCCCGAGCACGAGCGTCTCGTCCACGGTGCCGCGGACCGCCCGACCGTCCTTGTCTCGCGACGCGCGGAAGTATCGCGTATACGGCGCCTCTCGCCTGCGTTCGCACACGACGAGGGTCCGAAATCCTTCTTCGACCGCGCCGTCGCAGACGTCGAGGGCGGAATGAGAACCGATTGTCGCGACCCGAATCCCGGAGGGATTGTAGCGTTCGAGGACCTCGACGATTGCCTCGCGGTGTATCATCCCGCACCGATGCGAGTCCCATATTTCGCCGCGTCCTTAATGCTTTGGGCCCGCTCCTCCGAGACGAGGGAACGTCTTTTACCGGGCGAGGCGGTTCGGCGATTCCCATGGAGTCGAGCGCCTTCAGATCCACGGGCTCCGGAAGGGACGATCGGGAACTCGACCGGAGAGCGTCACGAACCCGTGGAAGCGGATGGACGGATCCCGTTGACGGATGAGTTCTCCGCCCGAACGCGAGCCGCCCACCTCGCGAAGATGCAGGAGGGCGTCCTCGAGGTCCTCGTGATCGGCGGTGGGATCGTCGGAACCGGTATCGCGCGGGAGGCCGCTCGACGCGGGCTGCGGACCGGCCTCCTGGATCGCGGCGACTTCGCGAGCGGCACCAGCGGGAAGACCTCCCGGCTGATTCACGGTGGGCTTCGCTACCTCCAGAATTACCGATTCGGCCTCGTTCGCTCGGCGGTCCGCGAACGGGATCGACTTCTCGACACCGCGCCGGCCCTCGTCCATCCGTTGCCCTTCGTCATCCCCGCGTACAAGGGACGCAAGCCAAGCCCGCGACTCCTACGGTTCGGGCTCTTCCTCTACGACTTGCTTTCGACCAGGCGACTCCCACGACGAGTCTGGCTTCGGGGCAAGGCCGCCTCGGAACGCGAGCCTCGTCTCGCGCGGACGGATCTGGCAGGAGCCGGCGTCTACTACGACGCGTGGACCGACGATGCTCGATTCGTCCTCGCGGTCGTGCAGGACGCGGCCGCCGCAGGGGCCCTCGTCGCGAACTATGTCGAAGTCACGCAGCTCGTTCGAGACGACCACGGGGTTACCGGCGCAATCGTCCAGGATCGAACCGACGGGGCGGGCGCGGAGATCCGCGCCGAGGCCGTCGTGAATGCGACCGGGGTGTGGCTCGATCGGTTGCGGAGCCCGGTGGCGACTCCGACCATCCGACCGACCAAGGGCGTCCACATCTTCCTCCCGCGGGACCAGGTCGGAAACCGCCATGCGGTCGCCCTGACCACGAAGAGCGACGGCCGTCTCGTGTTCATCCTTCCCTGGGGAGACCTCACGCTCGTCGGGACGACGGACACCGATTTCTCAGGGGACTCGGATCGCGTGCTCCCCGATGCCAGGGACGTTGACTACCTCCTCGCGGCGGCGAACGAAGCCTTCCCCGATGCGGGCGTCGGTCGAGCCGACGTCGTCAGCGCGTACGCGGGCCTCCGGCCGCTCGTGCGACACGGGAGGGGCGATCAGGCGGAGTCGGACATCTCCCGCGAGCACGAAATTTTCGTGGACCGGGACGGCCTCATCTCCGTCGCCGGCGGGAAGTTCACCACGCACCGCGCGATGGCGGAGGCCGCCGTCGACGTGGTGCAACGACGGCTCGGTACCGCCGGCGGCAACCCGACGCCGGCCTCGAACCTCGGACCTCCCGTCCGGCCCCTCGAAGAATTCATGGCCCTCGGACTCCCGGAGGACATCGCCCTCCACCTCCAGAGCCGCTACGCGCCGGAGCAAGTCCGTCGTCATCTCGATGGCGCCGGGACCATGGAACGGATCGTGGAAGGACGACCGCACGTGTGGGCGGAAGTCGACATCGCAGTCCAGGAGGAGATGGCCCTCACGGTGACGGACGTCCTCGTCCGGAGACTCGGACTCTTCTACGAGGCCGCCGATCAGGCCATAGGCCGCGCGCCCGAGGTCGCGTCGAGGATGGCCCTACAGCTCGGATGGGACCGCAGCCGTGTTGCCCGGGAGGTCGAAGAATACCGGGCCCTCGTCAGGGACCATCGCGTCTTCCGGGAGGACCGCGGTGACTGAGGTCACCTTCATCGCGCACCGGGCCGCCGCAACCGCCGGACTCGCCGCTGGTGGCAGGAGCGCGAACCAGCCTACCCGACGACGTTGCGGACGACCTACGCGGCCTTGACGCCCGGACACCCGGTCATGTCTCGGAGCTGACGAGAGCGGCGCGGGTCCGGGAGGAGAGCGGCCGGCCCTAGGGCCACAAAGGGGATAGCCCCGGGCAGATTCGAACTGCCGTCGCGAGGTCTCCCCTCGACCGATTCGGTCGATCCAGAGCCTCGAATCACTGGCCCGCGACCGCTTCACGGTCACGTTTGGCCGCTAGACCACGGGGCTGCAATCGCGTTTCAACGGAGAGGACGTATTTTGAGTTTTCTCACTGCGCGGCCTCCGTGAGCCGTCGGACCACCCAGTCCTTTTCGAGGACCGCGAGAAACGGTGCGGCCCGAGGCCCCCTCTCCGATCCGAGGAGGACCAGATAGAGGTCCCGGAAGAAGCGATTCGTCTCGACGGGCAACGATCCGCTCTTCGTCAAGGTGACCATCGCCTCCTTGATGGCGTCCTCCGTCCAGCGGAGCGAGGCTGCGCGCGTCGCGAACATCCGGAGGGCATCGTGGTCGCCTGGCTGGAGCTGCCTCTTCACCTCCGGAGGGATCTGTTCGAGGAGCTTCACTCGGTTCTCCGGCGCTTGCTTCTCCACCCAGATCCGGGATTGCGCGAGACGTCGGGCGATCCGATCCCGTTCGAGGGCGTTCGGTGCACGGGTCAGGATGCCCGTGTCCCGCAGTCGTTTGATGCACCACTCGACTCGATCCGCATCGGGACTGATCTGGGACAGGAACGCGGCATGCCGGTACGAGAGCGCAAAGGGTTTCGCCTTCGGCGGCGGGGAGAGTTGTGCGAGTTCGAAGGACCTCGCCTGATCTTCGTCGTCCCCTTCGCGTTCGTCGGAGTAGAACAGGTCTTCGGCGCGGTCGTACAGGTCGTGGTAGGTGTCGACCCGATAGAGATCGAGGATGACCCGTCGGAAGATCGGATTGAACGCGTAGAGGTATCGCAGGACCTCTGGGTCCGCGACCTCCACCCATTGGACCGGCGTGAAGCCGAGGAAATCCGACGAGCCCATGTCCCCGAGGTCCTTGCCGCGGTCCGAGATGCCGACCCACTCGTAGGGGATGCCCATCGGCGGCCGGAAATGCATGACCACCTCGGCGATCTCCTTGCACGAGTCGCGCGAGCCGCCCGGGGTGGCGTGATCCTTTCCGAACGGCTCGATGTCCACGCGGTAGACCTTCCAGAGGGCGGGCCACTCGAGCCTCCAGTTCAGCTTCCCTTTCTCGATCGACGACTTGCCGACGTGGCCGCAACGTTCGCATCGGTACGAGGCGCTCGTGCCCTCGATCGCTGTCGTCTTCGCGCCGATCGTCGTGCACTGGTCGCAGAACGCCTCGAAGGGAATCCATCCGGCGGGGTACGGATGACGGGCCCGGTACTTGTTCACGACCGTCCGGACCTCCTCGGCCCGGGCCGCGAGGTCGCGGACGAGCGCCTGCATCTCCGGATTCCGATAGGCCTCGGTCGTGCTCACGATGCGGACGTTCGGGGCGAACCGGTCGAGGACGCCGCCGAAGTCCTGCCAGTAATGCTCGACCCAGTTCGCATGGCAGCCGAAAGGATCGGGCACGTCGATGAGCCGTCGTCCGACATACTTTCGTCCGTCTTCCTTCGTGAACTGGGCGATCTGCCCCTCCTTGCCCTTCCACTCATCTTGGGTATAGAGGACGAGGCTCTGGATCGGCTTCCGTCCGTCCTCGCGCAGGCTCCGTACCAGGAGCTGGGAGAGCGTGATCTCGCCGCGGAGCCGGCCGACATGTTGCAAGCCGCTGACGCTCAGGCCCGCGTTGACGACGAGGTCCGCCTTCGCCCCGACGTAGGCCTTCGCCTCCGGCAGAAGCTCATCGTACCAATGGGTCAGCGGCCCTCACCACAGGTCCGAATGGGGAGAACGCCTAAAGCTTTGCGCGGGTCAGATCGACCGCGCCCGGATCAGGGCGCGCAGCGGGACCCCGGCAAGCTCGTCCTGGGGCGTTTTATTCACGAGGACGACGGCCAAGACGACGGTCCCTCCCAACTCGTGGACGTCGGAGATCGCGCCTTTGATCGTGTCGCCGGTCGAGAGGACGTCGTCGACGATCAGGGCCTTTTTCCCCTGCGGCGACGCATAGTTCGAGGAAAAGGCGCCGCCCTTCCCGTGGCGCTCCTGGCTCGGCCGGTAGATCATGAGTTCCTTGCCGAGCTCCTCGCTGATCAACGCGGCGAGGGGGATGCCATTGATCGCGACGCCGATCACCCCGTCCGCATCGATCTGACGCTTCTCCATCTCCTCCAAGGCGATGTCGGCCATCGCCGCGGCCATGAACCCGATGCGGTTGCCGTAGACGCCGATCGACCGCCAACCGATCTTCACATCTTTCGGGGGCTCCCCGCCCTTCACCCCGCGCGTCAGGAGCCAGGTGACCGTCTCGGGGGACAGGTGCAGCTCGTCCGCGATCTCCTTCTCGGAGAGGCCCTTCTCCTTGTACTCGAGGGCTCTCTTCGCGATCGCGTTCACGTCTTTCATCCGTTCACTCGCTCCAACTCGCGCGATGCCGCATGCCGGATATCAAGGTATCGCACTAGGGTCGATGCCCTCTTCGCGCGCCTCGTTCGAGCGACACCTTTCGACGGCTTCCGCAACTCCTTCATCTTGCACTCGAACAGCTCGCGGATGTATTGCATCGGGAGGGATTCGGCGGGCATCGCCGGAGGGCCCTTCGCCTTGACGACGGACCGCGCTCAGACCGGAACTCGGCGTCCGCTCTTGTCCCGGCGGTACCGGCCGAACTCTTCCGACTTGGCGAGCTGGTCTCCGGTGAAGATCGGGCCGTCCCAGCAGACGAGCTTGTCGTCGAGGGCGCAGGCGTCGCAGATCCCGATGCCGCACTTCATGTACCGCTCAAGGCTCGCTTGCACCGGGAGGCCTTTTTGCCGCGCCAAGTCGACGACGGCGGCCATCATCCTCTCGGGGCCGCACGTGATGACCTGGGCGAACGACTCGCGGGCCAGGAGCTTCTCGGCCAAGGCCGGCACGAACCCGGCGGAGCCGCGGGACCCGTCGTCCGTCGCGATGTGCATCTCCCCGGCGGCGTTGGCCCGTTCAACGAACAGCAGTTCCGCGGCGGTCCTCGCGCCGACCGCGGTCACGACGCGGGCCCCTTGTTGCGCGAACGCCTCGATCGCGGCGATCATCGACGCCATGCCGCTCCCGCCTCCGACCGCGAGGACGCTCGGGCCTTCCAGTTGGAACGCGTTCCCGTAGGGCCCGCGGACTCCGATCCGATCCCCGGCGGTGAAGGCCGCCAAGGCGTGGGTCGCGTCCCCGTAGTCGCGGACCGTGATGCCCTTGACCGCGCCGAGGTGGGAGAGGGCCATCGGGAGCTCGTCGTAGCGGGGGATCCAGACCATGAGGAACTGCCCCGGCTTCCCGCCGAGGTCCCCCCGGAACCGGTAGGTCGTCGTGGTCGGCGTCTCCCGGACGATCTCCAGGAGGGGCACGACCTGGATCCTAGGCATGGGCGACCCCGATCGCCTCCGGGACCGACTGGAAGCCGGCCTCCTCGAGGAGGGAGGCCATCTCCCTCGCGATCTCGTTGAAGACGCCGAGGCCGCGCGAGAGGATCGCGGTGCCGACCTGGACCGCGCTCGCCCCCGCCATGATGTACTCGAGGGCGTCCCGGCCCGATCCGACGCCGCCGACGCCGATGACCGGGATGTGGACCTTCTCGCAGATGTCGTACACGGCCCGCACGCCGATCGGACGGATCGCGGGGCCGCTCAGCCCGCCGAAGCGGTTCGCGAGGGACGGCATCTTGAGTTCCGGCGTGATCGCCATCGCCTTCATCGTGTTGATCGCGACGATGCCGTCCGCTCCGCCTTCCTCCGCGGCGACGGCGAACTTCGCGATGTCCTGGACGTTCGGAGAGAGCTTGGGGAAGACGGGGATGTCGACGACGTCCTTCACCTCCCGGGTGAAGTCCCGGACCGCGGCCTCGTCCTGGGCGATCTCCGTCCCGAGGCCCTTCGCATGCGGGCAGGACAGATTCAGTTCGATCGCCTGGACGCCGTACGTCGACATCTTCGCCGCGACGGCGGCGTACTCGTCCGCGTCCTTGCCGTAGACGCTGCCGATCACGACCGCGCCCGCGGCCTGGGCCCGCTTGACCTCGTGCTCGTATTCGATGACGCCAGGATTCGGCAGGCCGACCGCGTTCAGGAGACCCGCGTCAAGCTCGACAATCGTCGGGTTCGGATACCCTTCCCGCGGCTGCGGTCCGACGCTCTTCGTCACGACGGCGCCGGCGCCCGCCTGATACACGCGGGCCATGGACCCGCCCGTCTCATCGAGAAATCCGGACGCAAGCATCGTCGGGTTCCGCAGGGCCACGCCGGCGATCTCCGTCCGGAGGTCCACCATTTCGGCGGACGGAATCGACGGGTCGTCTAAAGGCTTTGGGTGGCCTTCCGGATTGGAGGACCGGACGCCCGTCCCCCGAGAACCTTTATTGGGACCGCCTCGCATCTGAAGTCGAATGCGGGTCGCGGATCTGGGATTGGATCCTCGGGTCGTCGAAATCCTGAAGGGCCAGGGGATCGAAGAGCTGTACCCACCGCAGGTCGATGCGATCGGCCCGGCGCTCCTCGGGGAGAATCTGGTCCTCGCAATCCCCACCGCGAGCGGCAAGTCGCTCGTCGCGTATCTCGCGATCCTCGCCTCCGTCCTCCGAAAAGGGAAGGCCCTTTACATCGTCCCTTTGCGCGCCCTCGCGGCGGAGAAGTACGAGGACCTCAAGGAGTTCGAACCGCTCGGGATCAAGGTCGGCATCAGCGTCGGCGACTACGATTCCGTCGATCCCACCCTCGAGAAGTTCGACGTGATCGTCGCGACCTCGGAGCGGGCCGACTCCCTCCTGCGGCACCGGACGAATTGGCTCCAACAGCTCTCGGTCGTC
>Ga0209806_1000629_pt1 | contig 24166 bp, 28 predicted proteins | sample GraSoiAngelo_152_FD_186166 | JGI IMG/M metagenome (GOLD analysis project Ga0209806, IMG submission 186166) | Grasslands soil microbial communities from the Angelo Coastal Reserve, California, USA - 14_1009_12_30cm (SPAdes) (version 2) | ecosystem: Environmental > Terrestrial > Soil > Grasslands ... | reverse complement strand
AAGGTCGGTGAGCTTGGAGCCGACCGCGATGCGGTCGCCGGCTGCTTTCTCGGTCAGGTTGCAGTTGAAGCGGATCCAGTCGATGGCCGAGTTGGAGCCCTCGTCGGCCCACTGGGTGGTCTGCGCAAACTCCGCAGCGACTCGAGAGTGCTCGAGCAGGAGCAGGTCGACCTGGCGCTGCAAATGGATCAGCCGTTCGCCAAGATCGGGCCCTGGGGCGACCACCTGAAGCATGCCCAAATCGTACGAACAATCGTACGATTTGTCAAGTAAATAAATAGCAATTTCAGTTCAGACAGCCCGTCCTGGAGCCGCCAGATGCCCCTACCCACCCCCTTCCCAGTCTCCGTTAGCCAGGCGTAGCTAAGACGCCAACAACTGCTGGCCCCTAAGCGCCGCGAGGATCTCAATTGGCGCCCGCGCGCGGTTGAACGTGTAGAAGTGCAGGCCCGGCACGCCCCCCTCCAGCAGCTCGGCGCACTGCGCGATGCAGTGCCGCACGCCAAGCGCGCGGATCGCGTCGTCGTCGGCCGCGCCGTCGATTTCCGCCTGCAGCGCGGCCGGCACCGTCGCTCCCGACATCGCCGTCATCACAGCAAGCGACCGGCGGCTGGGCACAGGCATCAGACCCGGGACGATCGGCACCTTGATTCCCGCGGCGCGGGCGCGAGCGACCAGGTCGAAGTAGAAGCGGTTGTCGAAGAAGAGCTGGGTGATCAAAAAGTGGGCCCCAGCCTCGACCTTCAGCTGCATGTAGCGGAACTCATGCTCCAGGTCAGGGCTCTCCGGGTGCCTCTCGGTGCTGCAAGCGGCGCCGAGTCCGAAGCGATATCCGCTGCCGCGCACGAGCGTGATCAGATCGCTGGCGTGCGTGAGCCTGGGGTCGGCCGGGACGAAAGGCTCGCCCGCAGACGGCGGATCCCCACGCAACGTGAGGACGTTGGCAACGCCCTCGCGTTCCATCCAGTTGAGGACCTGACGCGTCCTGTCAACCGTGTTGGCGCACGTGAGATGCGCCATCGCTTCGATGTGGTACTGGCGCTTGATGCGCGTGACAAGCTCGAGCGTCTTCTCGCCGGTTCGCTGCCGGTAGGTGACCGAAACCCAGTCCGGTCCGTGGCCGGCGAGCGCCGAGATGGTGCGCTCGAGAACATCGACCTCGCTTTCGTCCCGGGGCGCCATGAATTCGAACGAGACACTCGGACGACTGCGGGTGAGCATGTCAACGATGCGCATCGGTTTCGCGAACTTTACCTCAGGATGCGCGCGTCCCCGACGCGGCGCGTCACGTGCTGCGAGTCCAGGTGTTCGAGCAGCGCGAGCACGGGACGCCGGCTCGCCGACATGCGATCTCGCAGCTGCGCGACGGTCACCGACCCGCTGGTGGCCACGATCTCTTTGACCAGCGCGACTGCGCCTTCATAGGCATCCTTGCCGAATGCGACGTCGTCGCTAACGCGCACGATGTCGCCCCGCTGCGCCAGCGCTCGGACCATCTCGTCATCGGCGCCGGTCTGCTGCATCGCCTCCGCCAGCGATGGCGGCGCGAACTTCTGGACCTCGAGCAACCGCACGAGGTTCATCGCCGGTCCGTCGGCCGCGATTGCGACCTTGTGCGCCGGCGCTGCAAGCGAGCCGTCGCGCTCGACGGCCAGGCCATCCTCGACCAGTCCCCGCACGACGGCGGGAAACGACGACGCCGGCACTCCCAGCCGGTTGCGCAGCTCTTCGCGCGCCATCCCCGGCCGAAACGGATGCGTGCCGTGATAGGTCTCGAGCTCCTGCGTGGCCCGCATCGCGATCGAACGCCACGCCTCATCGCTGAAGATCCAGTCCCCCAACCTGCGGGCATGGAGCTTCCCGATGTCGATTTCCGGGGCGATGCTTGCCTTGAGCAGCGCGCTGACCGCGACACCGCGTGGGTATTTGCGCAGCTCTTCCTGCAGCACGTCGCCCGAGGCGCGGCGGGCCAGAGACTCGCCGACGGCCGAGTCGTGGCGCGGATGCTTTCGCGGCGCGACGTCGACGAAGGCGCCGCCGGCGACAGTCATCGCCGGGCTCGGCACTCGCAGCACAAACCGGTCGCCGGCGGCAGCCGCTATGGGTCGCGCCAGGTACAGCTGGACCCAGCCCTCACTGCCGGGCGCGATGTCGTCGCCGTCGAGGACGATCACGCGGCAACCGACCTCGACGGTGCCTGTATGCACCACCATCTCGGCGCCGTGCCGGACAGGTTGCGGAGCGGAAGCGAGCACTCGGAGGCTAGCGTCGATCCGGTTGGTCGGCTGGAACGTGTGCGGCGCGGCCAGCACGTCGCCACGTTCCAGGTCGCTCTTTTCGGCGCCGCCGAGGTTTGCGGCCACACGGCTTCCCGGCCCGATGCTCTCGACAGTCTCGTTGTGACGCTGCAGGCCGCGGATGCGGACGACCTTGCCTTTTGGCGCGACCTCCATCTCGTCCCCGACGCTGATCGACCCGTCGGCCAGCGTGCCCGTCACGACGGTGCCGAAGCCGCTCATCGTGAACACGCGGTCGATGGGGAGCCGCGGCCGGCCCGAATCAGCGCGAACCGTCGAGGTCTCGAGCAAGAGGTCGAGGGCGGCGACCAGCTCAGGGAGGCCCTCCCCGCTGACGGAAGAAACGCCAATGACCGGCGCCTTCTCCAGGGACATGCCTCTGACGGCCGCCCGGACTTCCTCCTCCACGAGGCTGCGCCACTCGGATTCGACCAGGTCGACCTTGGTCAAGACCACGATGCCGCTGCGCACGTCGAGCAGGTCGACGATGTCGAGGTGCTCGCGGGTCTGCGGCATGACGCCCTCATCCGCCGCGACTACGAGGAGCACCGCATCGAGACCGTGGGCGCCCGCCAGCATGTTGCGCATGAACCGCGCATGGCCGGGGACGTCGACGACGCCGATCTCTCGACCGCTGGGCAGAGTCATGTGCGCGAAGCCGAGGTCGATGGTCATCCCACGGCGCTTCTCCTCGGCCAGGCGGTCGGGGTCGATGCCGGTCAGGGCGGTGATCAACGTCGACTTGCCGTGGTCGATATGGCCCGCGGTGCCGACGACGAAGCTCATCGCCGGACGGTGAGTGCCGCGCGCTCGACCGCGTCGATCAGGGTTTCGTCCTCACCTCTCAGGACGGTACGAGGATCCAGGCAGCAGTCGTCCTTCTCAATGCGGGCGATGACGGGCGGATCGCCATGACGGAGTGCACTCGACAGGCGCGAGGCAGGACCGGCGATCGCGAGAAGGATTGTCGCGACCGCGTGTTCGGGCAGCGAGCCTCCACCTACCGCGGACGAACCTTCGACCAGCCTGGTCTCCACGCCCCGTTCGGCCAGCTTCACCGACCACATCGCGGCGCGGCGCCGCACGTCCTCGACCGGGGCATGCAGCATGCGCTCGACCGGGAGATCGTCGGCGTGGCCTGTGAGGCGCAGCCTCGCCGTCGCCTCGAGGGCCGCCAGCGTGAGCTTGTCGATCCGCAGCGCCCTCGCCAGCGGATGGCGAGACATCTTCCTGACCGCTTCGACACCCTTTTCACCGCCTCCGAGCACGATGCCCGCCTGCGGTCCGCCCAGCAGCTTGTCCCCTGAGAACGTGACCACGTCGCAGTGCCGGAGGGATTCGGCCACGGTCGGCTCGTCGCCGACGGGCTCCGCCGCGCCGCTGCCGAGGTCGTCGATGAGGAGCAGGCCGTGCCGCCGTGAGATGACTGAGAGGTCCGCGAGCGCCGCCGACTCAGTGAAACCGGTCACCCGGAAGTTGGACGTGTGCACCCGAAGCAGGACGGCGGTGCGTGGGGTGATCGCCTGCTCGTAGTCGGACGCCCGCGTGCGGTTGGTCGTCCCGACCTCGACCATGCGCGCCCCGGACAACCGCATCACATCCGGCATGCGGAACGAGCCGCCTATCTCCACCAGCTGGCCGCGCGAGACGATCACCTCTTTGCCTTTGGATAGCCCGGTCAGTGCGAGGAGCACCGCGGCGGCGTTGTTGTTCACGACCAGGGCTGCGTCGCATCCGAAAAGCGCGGTCAGCAGCTCGGAGACGAGCGCGGCGCGTTCGCCTCGCCTTCCGCTCTCGAGATCGAGCTCCAGGTTGCTGTAGCCGCCGGCGACGGCCAGCGCGTCGAGCGCGGCCCTTGCCAGCGGCGCGCGACCCAGGTTGGTGTGGAGGATCACGCCGGTGGCGTTGATGACTCGCCGCAGCCGCGGCGCCACGAGAGCGCGCAGCCTGGCCGCGACCGCGTCCTCTCTGGCGGAGCCGTCCGCCTGGCCGTCGCGCTCAGCCGCCAGCTGCTTGCGGATCGCGTCCACCACCTGTTCGCGCCCGTACACCCTGGCGAGCTCGGCATAGGCCGGCTCGTTGACCAGCGTGCCTACAGCAGGCAGGGAAACAGCCCGACCAGGCCTGGAACTCTGTAGCCGTCGCATACGCCCAATGAGATTTTGCTTGCCGGCTCGTAAAAGGGTGTCATCACGATGGACAGCAGGTTGATGCCCAGGAGGAACTGGAAAACCAGCAGGGCGATCGCGCAACCTGCCCAGACCTCGCGCCGGCGCACGGTCACATTGAAGAAGAAGCGGGCATTGCGGCTCTTGAAGATGGCCTCGATGATGTTCCAGCCGTCCAGGCCCGGGATTGGAAGCAGGTTGAACGCGAAGAGCGACAGGTTGAGGAAGACGATCGCGTACACCGCGGCCAGGAGAAGGCCGGGGCCGAGCTCGAAGGCATACGGCAATCCGGCGCGCTGCAGGACCTGGAGGATGAGCCCGAGCACGATGGCGACGGCGAGGTTGGCGGCCGGCCCGCCCAGCTCGTAGAGCACCTTCTGGCGGGTCGTGTTGATGCGGTTCGACTGAATCGGGACGCGGCGCCCCCAACCGACCAGCGCGACAGCGACCGCAATGACTCCGACCGGCTCGAGGAAACGGCGTGGGTCGGGCTTGAAGTAGCCGAAGTAACGCACCGAGCGGTCGCCGAGAAAATAGGCGGCCGCGGCGTGACCCATTTCGTGCAAAGGAATCGCGATGAGCACCGCCGGAACCAGGAGCAGCGCCCTTATGAGGAACTGCTCGAAGTTGCTCAATCGATGCTGATCTTGCGGTCGCGTTTCGTCGTTCGCCGCGAGGCTTTCGCGCGCCGAACGCGTTTTGTGGCGGGCGCGGGCGCGACGCGGTTTTCGTAGATGAGCATCAGCGCGGTGATCAGCTCGCGTTGCGCATTCAACAGGTGGACCTGCGCCGCCGGCGGCACCATGTCGGAGAGCACATTGCTCACGCGCGAGCCGAGCTCGTTCATCAGCTCGATGACACGCTCACCGTCGCGGGTCACGCTTTTGGCCCCTTTCCGTCCGTCCGCCGCTGCGCGAACCGGACGCGCAGCTCGCCGTCCTCGATCGACGCGCCTGCCGTCTCACGGCGGGCCAGCACCCGAGGAAGACTGATCTCGCGCCGGTAGTTGCCCACGGTCACGTAGAGCTCGCCGTTGTGGCGGCTGAGGTCCACCGCCGACTTGTCGACGAACGGAACCTTCAATGCGAGCACGTAGTCGCTTCCTTGCTTGTCGATGCGCTGCGCGTTGGAGGTCGCAAAGCGCCGCGACGGGTCCTCCTCGCCATATATGGCCTGCGCCATGCGCGCCAGCATCATCTCCCCCACCACCTCGCGGTCGAACAGCGGCACGTTGAAGATTGGGATCCCGGCGAAAGACTGCTCGACCTCGAGCCGATAGCGCTCGTGGATGCGCTGCCATTTCTGAAACAGCTCGTCGTGGAGATCGCCGGGAAGCAGCCTGTTGACGATCACAGCGTCGGTGACGTATCCGAACAGGCTGAGATACGTGTAAGCGCGCTTGGCCTCCTTGACGACCATCTTCTCCAGGTTCAGGACGATGCGGACCGTGGTGATCTCGGGGTCGGTCAGGACCTTGCGCATGCCGTCGAGGTCCATGAGCAGGTCTTTCAAGGACGCGTAGACCTCGTCCGACGGAAGGGGCATTCCCATCATCGGCTGCAGTACCGGGCGGGCAACCCGCATGGCGCGGCGCGACCAGGGATAGATCTTGTCCAGCCACCATTTCGCGGCGTCTGGGAAGGTCAGCAGCTGCAATGTCTCGCCGGTCGGGGCGCAGTCGACGATCAAGACGTCGTGCTCCGCCCGCTGGGCGTAATGCTTGATCCACATCAACGAGGCGACCTCGTCCATTCCAGGAGGGTTGGCCACCTCGTCGGCCAGGACCTCGTCGAGCCCCTGGGTCGAGAAGACCTCGACCGCGTACTCGTGCAGCTTGGCCCAGTGGCGCTGCATCTCGTGAAGCGAGGAGACCTCGTGTGCCCAGAGGTTGTCCGCAACCTTTGTGGCTTCCGCGCCCAGCTCGATGTCGAAAGAGTCGCCAAGAGAGTGCGCGGGGTCGGTGCTCATCACGACGGTCCGGTAGCCGGCGGCGGCGCATCGCACGGCGGTCGCGGCGGCGACCGAGGTTTTGCCGACACCACCCTTACCGGTGAAAAGGACGACCCTCACGCGGAGAGTCTACGTGCGGTCCGTTTCCTCACGTGCCCGGGCCGCCGCGGCGTCCTCTTCCAGGTGGCCCTGCACCAGCGATTCGACGTGGCGGAGGATCTGAATCGTGACCTCCGTGTTCCTCTCGATGGCGCGGAGGATCTGGACGTTCTGCCGGTCCGCCTTGTCGGCCTCGTGGGCGGCGTGCTCGAGGGTCAGACGGTCTTTCTGGGATTGGCGGTTGCCGGCGAGCAGAAGCACCGGGCCCGTGTAAGCGGCCTGGATCGAGAACAGCAGGTTCAGCAGGATGAAGGGCTTGGGGTCGAAGTGGAAGAAGAGGATCGCGTTGCCAACCATCCAGGCCGCAACCGCGGCGGTCTGCACGATCAGGAACGGCCAGGAACCGATCCCGGACGAAATCTTGTCCGCCAGCCGCTCGCCAAACGTCGCCTCTTCGTGGTGGATGACGTTGACCGGATGCTTGTGGTCACCGGAAACGACCTTGTGGCGGTGCAGAGTTTCCTTGAGCGCGGCCTGACCGGTGTCGCTGGTGCGGACAGACATGGGGCGGCTGAAACTCTAGGGTTTGGGCCGCACCATGTCTACGAAATTACTTGACGATCAGCGGAACGAGGACTGAACCAATCCCAAGCAGGACCACCATCGATGCGCCGACGACCAGCAGCCTCACAAGGTCTTTCGTGAAGTACGGAACCCGGTCGAGGGGGATCGACGGATCGGTGGACTCGACCGTGAACCGGCCGCCCCTCCCTTTGATGATCTGGTTGCGCGCGCCCAACGAGAGCTCGACGGATCGGACCAGTGCCTGGTCGCCGCCGACGCGAGCCTGGGACACGCTACGCGTACTCGCCTGGGCTGTGGTTGTCGTCCCTGACGCGCCGGTGGCCGGGGTCAGGGGCCCTGGCGGCCGCATCGGCTGGCGAAATTTACCCTTGGATCGCTTCTTGCCCTTGCGACTCATAGATCTGCAAGTCTAGAGGGCCTGTGAAAGTGAGCTGCGGCAGCCCCTCCGGCGCTTCGCGCCACCTCCCCATGAATGGGGAGGAAGTTAAGGCAGGCAGGCGGTTGGGGGAGCTGGTGCTGGGTCGTGGGGTGCGACTCGGGAAGGGTTCCGCCTGCCTGTCGTTGGGCCGTGGGACTCAACGTACTGGGACGTTGGCTACGATATGTTGTGTCCCAAGCCAAGTTATAACCCCGAATGTAGTTGTTGTCAAGAGAATTGAGCAAATATCTTGAGGCCGCCACCACCGTCTGGCCCACCCGTGTCCGGATCCGTTCGATGGCTGCCTTTCCTCTTCGCCGCCGGCGCGGTGTTCTGGCTCGTTCAGCTCACGCAGGCGGCGGCGATGGTGGCGGCCCCGGTCGGTCGAGACCGGCTGCAGCAGACCCTGATGAATGCCGGTATCACCCATGACGTGAGCGCGGTGCTGACCGCCTACCTGGTGCTGATCTTCGCCTTCGAAGCCATCGCCGTCGGCCTGCACGGCACCGCCTACTACGGGCTGAGACGGCGGCGTCCGTGGGGTTGGATCGTGGCGGTCCTCGTCGCCGGCGCGTGGTCCCTGGTCATCGTCGGCATCCCGGTGTTCGTCTTCTTGCTCCAGCGCAAGACCCGAGAGGCGTACGGAGTCCAGTAGGGCTCTAGCGGCCGATGCGGAAGAAGATGACGTCGCCGTCCTTGACCCGGTACTCCCTTCCTTCCACACGCAGCTTTCCAGCCGCGCGCAACGCCTCCATCGAGCCTGCGGCGACAAGCTCGTCGACCGACGTCACCTCGGCGCGAATGAAGTGCTTCTCGAAGTCGGTGTGGATCTTGGCCGCCGCCACCGGGGCGGGCGCATCTCGTTCGCACGGCCATGCCCTGACCTCCGGCTCACCCGCGGTGAAGTACGTGATGAGGCCGCCCGCCTCCCAAACCGCGCGGGCGATGCGGCCCAGCCCTGACTCATCGATGCCATAGCCGGCGCGCATCTCCGCCTGCTCACCGGCGTCTAGCTCCGCCAGCTCCGACTCGAGCCGCGCCGACAGCACGATCGACAGCGCACCCTCAGCGTCGGCGAGCTTCTTCACCTTCCCCGCGGGCTCGCCACCCTCCGGCAGCAGCTTCTCCTCGGCGTTGGCGACATAGACCGCGGGCTTCAGGGTGACGGGAAAGATGCCGAGGAGAAAATTGCGCTGGTCCGGCTCAAGCTGCAGCGTGCGCAGCTGCTGGCCGGCGTCGAGGTGTGCTTTGGCCGCGTTCAACACTTCCGTCTCGGCCTCCGCGTCCTTCTTTCCCGCGCGCGCTTCCTTGGCTACGACCTCGAGACGCTTCTCCACCGACGCCAGGTCCGCCAGCACCAGGTCCAGCGCAAACTCCTCGAGCTCCGCGGCCGGATCGGGGTCCGGACCGAAGCATCGCGCGACCTTCAGCAGCACGTCGGCCTGGCGGGCGAACGCCACGCGCTGGGCGCGGCTGCCGGGGGGCGTGTCCTCGACCCGGACCTGGGCCGGCGTCACCTTGGCGGGCTTGACCGCCTCGGCCAGACGCGTAAGCCGTGCATCGGGGATGTCGACCATCCCGACGCCGTCCGCACCCCGACCCGCGGTCAGCGCGTTGAACAGGGTGGTCTTGCCGGCCCCCGCCGGGCCGACGATCGCAACGTTTACCGGCAATTAAGCGGTTTCCTGGTCGAGCTCGAAAGCTTTGTGCAGGATCCGGACACCTTTGTCGACCTGGTCGCGCGAGACCATGCAGGTGATTCGAATCTCTGAGGTGCTGATCATTTCGATGTTGACTCCCGCGTCGGCCAGGGCGCGAAACATGCGCGCCGCGATACCTGGCGTGCCGAGCATGCCGGTGCCGACGATGGACAGCTTTGCGATTCCGGCGGCCGACAGGACACGCGTCGCGCCCACGCTCTTGGCCGCCGCCTTGACCAGCTTCTCGGCCGCCTTCAGGTCGGACTCGGCGACAGAGAAAGTGAGGTCCGTGTGGCCGGAGCGCCCGATGTTCTGCACGATGACGTCGACGGAGATTCCAGCCGCGCTGAGCGGCTCGAAGATCGCGGCGGCCACGCCCGGCCGGTCCCGCACCCCGATCACGGTTATCTTCGCGACGTTTGTCTCTTGCGCGATTCCGCGCACGCGCTGGCGATCTTCCATGGGTACGTGAGCGACGATCATCGTACCGAGGCCATCGTGAAAGCTCGACCGCACGTGGATCGGGACGCTGTAGAGCTCAGCGATCTCGACAGCTCGCGGGTGCATGATCCGCGCACCGACCGCGGCGAGCTCGAGCATCTCGTCGTACTGGATGTGCGCGAGCTTGCGCGCTGACTTCACGACACGCGGGTCGGCGGTGAAGATGCCGTCGACGTCGGTATAGATCTCACACGTCTCCGCTCGCAATGCGGCCGCGAGGGCAACGGCCGTCGTGTCCGAACCACCTCGACCGAGAGTGGTGATCTCGAGCTCCTCGGTCACCCCCTGAAAGCCGGCCACAACAGGCACCTGCTTGTTGCGCAGCGCTTCCACGATGCGGTCGGGCTTGATGTCGCGGATGCGGGCTCTCGAGTGATGCTCGCTCGTGCGCACGCCGGCCTGCGCGCCGGATAGAGAAACAGCCGGCACGCCCATGCCCTGGAGGCACATGGCGACCAGCGGCGCAGTGATCGTCTCGCCGTTGGCGATGAGCATGTCCAGCTCGCGCGCGGGCGGTTCGGGGTTGACGCTCTCGGCCAGCGCGATCAAACGATCCGTCGTGTGACCCATGGCGGAAACGACCGCGACGACCTGGTGACCCTGCTTGACGGTCTCGGCGATCCGGCGGCTCACGCGGCGGATGCGGGCGGCCGAGCCGACTGAAGTACCGCCGTACTTCTGGACGATCACAACGTGCGGAACATGCCTTTGTCGGTGATCTTGGTGACCAGCGCGCGGCCGCGAAGCGGGTGCGACTCCTCCATCGCATTGGCGATCCGGTTGGCTTGCGACGCGGCGCAAAACGCGAAGACGCTGGGGCCGGCGCCGCATATCGCCGCGCCGTACGCTCCCGCCGCCTCGGCGACGTGGATCACCTCTTCCACCCACGGATAAAGGTGGAGGCGATGCGGCTGGTGCAGGCGATCGCGGAGCGCCTCACCCAGCAGGCCGGGACGCTTGGACAGGATCGAACGCGTGAGCAAGGCCGTCCGCGCAGCGTTGAAGCTGGCATCGCCCAGCGACACGGAATCGGGCAGCACCGAGCGAGCCTTCTCCGTCGGCAGTGGCTGGTGGGCGATGAATAGCGCGAGGCCCCAGCCCGGATTCGGCAGCTTCTCGTCCACCTTCTCCGAGACGATCCGGATTCCGCCCGCCGACGCGGCCGCCACGTTGTCGTAGTGGCCCTCGTCGGCGCCGGCGTCGACGACGTGGCTCTTGACGTCCCACGGGCTGCTGAGCGCTGACGCGGCGAGCCGGGCCGCCGCGCTGCTGCCCAGGCCGACGCCCAAAGGGATCTCGCTGCGGACGCGGCCCTTCATGTTCAGACGGGTGAACGGGTTCTCATGCGCATAGAGGTAGTCGGCGCCTTCGCCTTCGTAGTCCCAGGCGGGCCGCTCCGACTCGGCGGCCTCGACCTCGAGCCACAGGTCGATCGCCATCGCCATGCAGTCGAAGCCTGGACCGATGTTGGCGATTGAGGCTGGGACTTTGATTCGCACTTACAGTTTCAAGACCTTAGCGAGTGTGCGCGCGTCGCCGTCGAGTTCGATGGGCGGTTCGACGTTTTTCAGGGCAGCGTCTGGATCTTTGAGGCCGGAGCCGGTGAGCACGACGACGGTGGTGGCGTCTTTCTCGACCTTGCCCTCGCGGACCAGACGGAAGAGCAGCGCGAGGGGAGCCGCCGACGCCGGCTCCGCAAACAGGCCCTCGCTGTTGGCGAGACGGATCTGGGCGGACAGGATCTCGGTGTCGGTGACCGCGGCGATGGTGCCGCCCGACTCGTCGCGCGCCGAGGTGGCGCCCTCCCACGAGGCCGGGTTGCCGATCCGGATCGCGGACGCCACGGTCTTCGGATTGGGGACAGGGGAACCGTTGACGATGGGCGCGGCGCCCTCCGCCTGGGCGCCCACCATGCGCGGCAGTCGCGTCGCGCGCCCAGCCGCGTGGTACTCCCGGAATCCCTTCCAGTAGGCCGTGATGTTTCCCGCGTTGCCGACGGGAAGAAACAGGTAGTCGGGCGCGTCGCCGAGCTCGTCGACGACCTCGAACGCCGCGGTCTTCTGCCCCTCGATTCGATGTGGGTTGACCGAGTTCATGAGGGCGACCGGGTAGTGGCTGGTCACCTCGCGAACGGTCTCCAGCGCCCGGTCGAAATTGCCTTTCAGGGCCACCACCTTGGCTCCGTACATCAGGGCCTGGGAGAGCTTGTTCAGGGCGATGTCGCCCGAGGGCACCACGACGATGGCGCGCGTCCCCATCCGAGCTGCGTAGGCGGCCATCGAGGCTGAGGTGTTGCCGGTGGAGGCGCACATGAAGACGCGACTTCCCGCCTCGAGCGCCTTCGCCACCGCCACGACCATCCCGCGGTCCTTGAACGAACCCGTCGGGTTGAGGCCCTCGTATTTGAAGTACAGATGCTTCAGGCCGAGCGCGCGGCCGATGTTGCGGCTTGGAACCAGCGGCGTCGAGCCTTCGTTCAGGTCGACCTCCGGGGTCTGCGGCCCGACGGGCAGGTGCTCGCGATAGCGGGCGATCACACCCACGCCGCAGCCTTAAAAGACGCGCAGGAAAGAAGAGACCGCGTGCACCGGCTCGAGCTTCGCCATCCGCTCGCGGGCTTTCTGCAAGCTCGCGTCGAGCGAAGGGTGGGTCGTCACGACCAGCTCGGCGGTGTGGTCGTGCGACCACGCGTCCTTCTGTATGAAGCTCGAGATGCTGACCCCTTCTTCGGCGAACACCTGGCCGATAGCGGCCAGCACGCCCGCGCGGTCCTCGACCCGGATGCGGTAATAGGCGCGCGTCTTCACCTCGCCGATCGGGATCACCCCGATGCGGTCGTCGAAGCTGAACGAGGGCCTGCTCTGCACGCCGCGCCGGATCGATCGGGCAAGGTCGATCAGGTCGCCGACGACCGCCGAAGCGGTCGGCCTGCCGCCCGCACCCTGCCCGACCAGCAGCACCTGCCCCACGAGGTCGCCCTCGACGAACACTGCGTTCTCCGCACCCTCGACGCGGGCGAGCGGATGGTCGAGCGGGATCATCGCCGGGTGCACGCGGGCTTCGATCCGTCCGGGATGACGCTGCGTGTGGGCGATCAGCTTGATCGCGTAGCCGAGCTCGCGCGCGTATCGGAAGTCCACGGGCTCGATGCCGTCGATTCCCTCGCGATAGATCTCGCCGGGCCGGACCTTGATCTCGTAGGCGATGGATGCGAGGATGGCGAGCTTGTAGGTCGCGTCGTAACCGCCGATGTCGTCGGTGGGATCGGCCTCGGCGTAGCCCGCCTCCTGTGCCTCGCGCACGGCATCGGACATCGCCTGCCCAGTCGAAGCCATGCGGCCGAGCACGTAATTCGTGGTGCCGTTGATGACCGCGGACACGCGCTCGATCCGGTTGGCCTGGAGGTCGGTCCGGAACGCGCTGATGAGCGGAATGCCGCCGCCCACCGCGGCCTCGAAGTAAACGTCGACGTTTTTCTCCGCCGCCTGGTCGAGCAGCTCCGGACCGTGCTTGGCCATCACGACCTTGTTGGCGGTGATCACGTGCTTGCCGGACTGGATCGCGTGCTCGATGTAGGACCGCATCGGCTCGTCCCCGCCCGCGACCTCGATCAGCACCTCGACGGACGGGTCGTCGAGGATCTGCGAAGCGTCCGTGGTCAGAAGATCGGGTGAGATCTCAATCGGGCGACGCTTGGCCAGATCGCGCACGAGGACGCGTTTCAGGCAGAGCTCGACGCCCGCCCGCCGCGAGAGCTGCGGGCCCCACGACAGCATGCGGTCGGCCACCTGCGAGCCGACGGTGCCGAGGCCGATCAGTCCGACGTTGAGGGGGCGCGACATCTCAGGCTCGCTATTCTCCCTGCGATGGCCCTGATCCTGCGCGAGAGCGACGTTCAAGACCTGATCGAGATGGACGACGTCATCGCGGCGGTGGAGTCGGCGATGCGGGAGCTGGGCGAGGGCGAGGCGCAGAACGAACCGCGACGCCGGGCCTTTTCCCCTGGTGGGCTGCTGAACGTGATGTTCGCCTCCTACCCAGGAGGCAAGTGCACCGGCCTCAAGGCCTACACGGTCGCCAACGGGCGGGTCCGGTTCATGGTCGTGCTGTTCGGCCTCGACGGAGCCATGGAGGCGCTGATCGAGGCCGACTTTATGGGCGCATACAGGACCGGCGCGGCGACCGCGGTCATGGTCAAGGCGTTGCGGCTGCAAGGACCGGCGACGGTGGCCCTGATCGGGACAGGCTGGCAGGCCGCCACGCAGTCACTCGCCCTGTCCAGGGTTCTGGAGCTCAAGGAGCTCCGGGTGTACAGCCGCAACGCGGAAAAGCGGGCGGCGTTTGCGGCCGAGCAGAACGAGCAGCTGGGTGTGCGCACCGTGGACGCCCCGGAGCCCGAGGCGGCCGTGCGCGGCGCGGACATCGTCATCACATGCACCACCAGCCACAACCCCGTGATCGAGGCTAACTGGGTCGAGGCCCATGCGCTGGTCGCGGCCATCGGCTCCAACTACCGCAACCGAGCCGAGCTGCCGCCCGAGCTAGTCGAGCGAGCGCAGACGGTCGTGGTCGACCAGCTCGGCGCGGCTCAGCTCGAGAGCGGCGACCTCATCCAGGCTCACGAGGCAGGCAGGTTCGATTGGAGCCAGGCCGTCGAGCTGGGAGCGGTGGTCGCGGGAAGGTGGGAACGGCCCGACCGGGCGGGGATCACGCTGTTCGAGTCGCACGGGCTGGCCCTGTGGGACCTCGCAGCCGCCTCCGTGGTCGTGGCCGCCGCCAAGAAGCGCGGCGGCTACGAGGAGATCGAGCTCCTCTCTTAGTGGAGGTGGCTGTTGATTGGCTGCGGCGCGAGCGCGCCGATCTGCAGCCACGAACCGACCAGGTAGGCGGTGAAGAGAATCACCACGAGCGCCGCGCTGGCGGTCGTGTAGATCACCCACGGCGAGGGCCCGGCGGCGGCAAGACGGATCATCAAATCCGACCAGTCCGGGCCACGCCGGGATTTCCAGGTTTCGACCTCAGCCCGGATCATCCGGCTTACGTCTGTTTCGGAGGGCGTGCTCTGCCCCCCCCGAGTGGCTTTATCTTCCACGTAGGGCACCTTCATTACTCGAACGCTCCGTCTCGCGATGCTGGTCGCTGCCCATCGTTTTTCTCATGATCGCCACCGCCTTGGCGATCCTGGAGGCCACTGTACCGGCCGGCACGCCAAGCACCTCGGCGATCTCCTCCCGCGTCAATCCCTCGTAGTAGTGCAGGACCACGGCAGCCCGCAGCTTGGGGCTGAGCGCGGTCATGGCTTTCCCCACTACGTCACGCGCCTCGGCCCGATCGTAATCGCGGCGGTCCGGCGCGACGTACAGGCGCGCGGGCAGAAACCGGGCGAGCTTCTGGCGCCGGAGGTGGGAGATCGCGAGGTTGATCCCAATCCTGCGCAGCCAGGCGCCGGGAGGCGCGGTCGGCGTGTAGCGGTGCCGGGCCCGGTAGGCGCGGACGAAAGTCTCCTGGGTCAGGTCTTCCGCCGCGGCTGAATCGAGGATGACGGCGCGGATCGCACGGTAGACGGAGTGGAACTCCTGGTCGTAGAGCTGGCGAAACTGGGTCTTGGGATCTAGGGGCTCGCCCTCGGGCACGCTGTTAGTTTGACGGGCGGGGAGAATCATTCGGCAGTGGATCGGTCAATTCGCCTGGCCGTCGAAGCTGAAATCCGTCTCGCCACCGCGAGCGACATGCCGGCTCTGGCGACCTGGAGCGGCCAGGTTAATGAAGTCTTCAGGCCCGTCGCTCGAGAGAGACCTGCAGGAGCGGCCCGGTTACGCCAGGCGCGGTCACGACCATCTGGGCCCGCAGGGCTGGATCAATGCTCGGGGATGCGACCGTCCGTGCCCGAATGACTGATGCGAGCGCGCAACGACGAGAACTCGCAACAAGCGATCAGATGTTTCTCGCCATTACGGTCGCGGCGATCAGGCGCTGAGCGCCGCCGAAGCGAACGTCGCTTCGCCCGGCGAAATAGGTGCGCACCGCCTCCTCAGGACCGAAGTGGGTGATCTCGTTAAAACCCACCTCTCTCAGCAGCTCTTCGATCTGTGACGGAACGAACAGGCTGACAAACGGTTCGCCCGATTCGTCCGCGAACCTTCGAATCGTCGTCTCGACCTCCCGCGCGAGGTCGCTCAGGGCCGACGGGGGTTGGTTGTAGGTCAAAACGACTCGGGTGCCCGGCGCGCACGCTGCGATCGTGGCAAGCGTCGACCGAATCGCATCGACAGTCAGATACATCGTCACACCGATCCATGAGAAGACCGCCGGCGCCGCAAAATCAAAGCCCGCTGCAACGAGTCGCTCACGCAGGGTCTGAGTCTCGAAGTCGATCGGAGCGAAGGTCAGGTTCCCCGGCGGGTGGATGCCAAGCTCCTCGAGGCGCTGCCGTTTCCACGCTTGTGACGCGGGTTGATCGACCTCGAAGACTCGAATCTGAGCGAGCAGGTCCGTTCGGCGGTACGCGAACGAGTCGAGGCCGGCGCCAAGGATCACGTACTGGCGCACACCCTGCGCAGCCGCGGCCTCGACCATGTCTTCCGGCAGGCGGGCGCGGACCGCTACCCATCGCGTGAAGCTGAGCAGCGCCTCGGGGCTCAGCTCCTCGCGGATTCGCCGCTTTATCAGCGGGGCATCGTCACCGGCAAGCTCGAACGCAAGCGTGTCGTCGAGGACCCAGGGCGGAGGCTCTTCGCGATGCACCGCCCTGGCGACGGCGGTAAGCACGGCCGTTCGGCTGGGCCGGCGAGGGGCGATCAACGCACCCAGATACTAGGGGCGCAACCCGCGAACTATTTCAGGACTAGGTGAAGGTCAATGGCCGGTGCGCTGTCCTGGCGTCCGATCACGATCAGACCGGCTCCCTCGGCGGGTCCGATCGTCAGCGTCCACGAGTTGTTGAAGAAATTCTGGTTGGCGCCGAGCCTGCCCTGGTCGTAGTCGGGCAAGGCGTCCCGCGCCTTTTCCTTTACACCGATGGAGCCGGCGACGGTGAGGTTGCTCTCAGTCAACGGAATGCGTAGCGAGGCGCCAATTCCGAGGTTGGCGTTGAAGAGGCTGAGTCCTATTCCCACGATCAGCACGAGCAGGAACCCACCGCAGCCGCCGCCGCAGCCGCACCCGCCGCGGCCTGGCCGCCATCCCCGCTGCCGTCTGCTGTCGTCGTCCACCGGATCAACTGACGACACTAAAGCGTTCCCCACATCGACGGGTCGGTCAGAACCGTGGTGAATGCCACTTGCTGCAATTGCGCTGCGGCCTGGCTCGACAAGCCGGCGTTGTATTTCAGCCCTACCGGGCTCTGCGCGAAGATCCGCGCGTAGAAGACACATGCGGCCAGATATGTACCGGCGATGCTCGGATGGCTTCCATCGTCCTGCCAAAGATCAGGGTCCAGTGATTCGGTCACGCGTGCCATCCATGCGAATCCAACCGGAGCGACCGCAGCCTGCAACTCTCGTGCGATGACGGAATAGCCGTCGTCGATCGACGCCTGCATGCTGGCGTAGTCGGGCATTCGATATTCGGGCCATCCTCCTTGTCGGGCCCAGGTGACGAAGAAAACCGGCTTTGCTCCTGCTGTGCGAATGACGGCGACTAGGTCGCGAGCGGCGGGATACATCTGCGACTGCCGCAACGACTCGACCGACGGGATCTGGCTCTGTTCCTGGAGGACGACGATGTCCCATGGCTTCGAGGCGAGCTCCGTCGGAGTGTCCTGGGACAGCTCGTGGTCTGAAAGTCCCCAGCCACCGGGTGCCTGCATCCCGGTCTCAACGCGATGGCCGCCGGACCACGCGAGGTTGGCGAACATCACGGGAAGGTCGTTGACCGATGTGTAGCTGTTGCCGAGGAACAGAACTCTTGTGCAGTCGCTCGCGCGCTGCTGAGACAGACAACCGGGGTTGTCAGACCCGTGAGCAAGAAGGCGGAAGGCACCCAGGCCGGCAGCCGCGACCAGGACCAACGCGGAAAGTGCGAGCCTGAGCCTGATCCGTCGCCTTCGGCTGTCAGCCACGGCGCAACTGTAGGCGGGGCCCGCCCGGTTTCATCCATGGACGGACCCTCGGCTGCACACCCGCCCAGTGGCTTTCACGATTGTCAGGCTGCGGTTCGCGCTACCCCTTTGGGATGACAGTCAAGGTCTGAGTCGGGAACACCGAGGTGTCGCCCGCATTCGCGACGCCGCTCACCGTCTGCGTGAAGAACCAGCTCGCTGAGAAGGTGTGCTGGCCGGGCGTGAGCGGCTGACTGAGCGCGCGCCAATCGACGAACCAGACGTCAGGGTTCCCACCACTCCCGGGATGTAGCTCGCACGGGATCGTGTCGACCGGGAGCGACTGGCCATCGAGCGTGATCGTCGCGACGATCGCAGCCTGGAACGCCTCGCACAGCGTTTGTGCCGCGTCGGGATTGGTTGGATCAACGGCTTCTGCGTCACCGAGGCGAACGACGATCCATTCACCCGTGGAAGCCTGCCAGCCCGGCCGAAGCGGCGTGACCCAGCAGACGTGCGCGCCCCGCGTGTCGGGCGCGGCAGCGTTGCAGCTTGGAAGCGATGGCCCAAGCGGTTGCAGGTCACCAGGCGGTGAAGCCCAGACGCCTTGCGTGCCCGCGATGACCGCAAGTGGAACGATGAAGGCCGGAGCGATCCGTGAGAGCCGAGGGGACCACATTTCCTTACCTCCTTCTCCCTGACGCGCGGACGGGTCCTAGGCCCGGACGCTGGTGACGATCTTAAGCCTCGTTGGCGGATCAGCCGGCTTGCGCGCAAAAGTGTGGTGGGCCGTAGTTTCCGTAACGCGAACCAAGGCGTATCTGTGATGGGGACGGCGATCTCCCTCTACACAGCCTCACGACGGGCGCCACGTCGAGTTTGATCTTCCGGCTGGCGGGTGCACCTATCAAAACGCTGACCTGCCCACTCCTCACTACGATGGCCTCCTCCTTTCGGCGCGTAGTCGCTTAAGACCGTATCGAGAAAGGTCCGATCCGCGTTTGGGCTGACATGAGAGGCGTGGTTCTCGCATCGGTACTCATGCTCGCGGCGTGCGGCAGCGCCTCCGGGATCATTGGCCAGTCCACCAATCAGCCAACGGTGACCGCGGCGGCCAGTCCTTCGCCCGCAGCTCTGAGCGCCGCGCCGGGGTTCGTTTGCGCAGACTCGGCTGGCGGCTCCGTGACCGATTCGACCGTAGTCGGTGTCAGCGTCGGCCAGCACGAAGGTTATGACCGGTTCGTAATCGAGTTCGGCGGCGGCATACCGAGCTACGAGTTGGCACGCCTGCAAAGCTCGACGGTCGGGTCAGGCGGCGGGCGGGGGGGCCAGGTCACCCTCGAAGGCAACACCGGTGTGACGATCACGATGCACTCTGTGAACAACTGGGCTAGCTACTCGGGTCCGACCGAGTTTCATCCCCACTACCCCTTCCTCCGTCAAGCTCAGCAAGTGCAGAACTACGAGGGTTACCAGACTTGGGCCCTCGGCATTCAGGGCGCTACGTGCCTGAGAATCCTTACCTTGCGATCGCCAAGCCGTCTGGTCGTCGATATCGCCGCGTCGTAGTCACCGGGCCGGCAACTTTCCAGCCTGACTAAGTAGTAATACGGATGCGGGTTTGAGCCAGGCCTCCTAGGGTCACCCTGGCGGCGCACCGCGCCGCGCCGTGTCTCAACAAATGGAGGTCTACATGCCTACCGGACGGACAATTCGGCTCGCCCTTACAACTCTCGGTTTTGCAGGGCTGATCGTGGCCCTCAACGCCGCGCCGGCGGGAGCCACACCGGCAAGTAATTTCGCCGGCCAGGTCTTGGGTCGAGGGACCCTGCAATCGACTGGAAGCCTCCCCATCAATGCTGGTCTTGACGTTGTCGTAGCGCAAAACACGGTCCAACCCGGCGGCTCATCGGGATGGCACATGCACCCCGGTGGCGCAATCGTCGTTGTCGTGCAGGGCCAGATCACTACGTATGAGTCGGTTGGAGACCACTGCCTTGTCACTACGTACACCGCAGGGCAGAGCTTCACCGAGCGAGCCAACAAGCCGCTGATCGCGGTGAACGGAGGCTCGACCGTGACGATCACCATCGCGACCTTTCCGAACGTCCCAGTGGGGGTCGCGGGCGCACAGAGAATCGACCTACCCAATCCGGGTACCTGTCCAGGGGTCTGAGGCGTAAGTGCGGGCGGCGCGCCTTCGACGGCGACGCCGCCCGTAGCCGGCCCGGACGGACCCGTGCCGGCGCCCTTGACCCTCCCACGGTGGGCGGCTAATGTCTGGCCGTTGGAGAGGCCGGCGGCTCAGCCCTACCGAGCGCTGCCTGTTCACGCCAGCCGGTTCATCGGCCGGCAGCGTGAGCTGGCTGAGGTCGGAAGGCTCGTCGGCCGGTCGCGACTGGTCACGCTGACCGGCGCCGCCGGAAGCGGGAAGACGCGTCTCGCACTGGAGGTGGCCGCCTGGGCCCCGCGTAAGCGCGATGGGCCGTGCCTTGTCGAGCTTGCCTCCCTGAGCGAGGCCGGGCTGCTTCCGCACGCGTTTGCGTCTGCGCTCGAGATCAGGGAAGTCCAGGCGCGCCCCGTGCTCGACACGCTGCAAGAAAGGCTGGCGGGATACGAAGGGTTGATCGTCGTCGACAACTGCGAGCACCTTGTTGAAGCTTGCGCAGAGCTGGTGGATCGCCTGCTTCGCCACTGTCCAGGGCTGACGGTGCTGGCGACCAGTCGTGAGCCGCTACATGTGGATGGAGAGGTGGCCTGGCAGGTGCCAACTTTCTCTCTGCCCCAGGACGGCGCCTCGATGCGCGACACGATGCGCGCCGAATCGGTCGTTCTCTTCGTTGAACGGGCTCGACAGACGGCCCGGCAATTTGAAATCACCGCGTCCAACGCCGTCCAGGTAGCGGCGATCTGCAGGCGGCTCGACGGCCTTCCGCTTGCGATCGAGCTCGCGGCTGCTCGGGTGGCCGTCCTCGACCTGTCGTCAATCGGCGAGCAGCTCGATGACCGATTTCGATTTCTCACCGGCGGCCTTCGCACCGCGCCTCAACGGCAGCGAACCCTTCGCGCCGCAGTCGACTGGAGCTACGACCTGCTGACCACCGCCGAACGCCAGCTGTTCGACCGGCTCTCGGTCTTTGCGGGCGGATTCGAAGCTGCGGGGGCTCGAGCGGTGTGCCCCGGCGGTTCCGTTCTAGTCAGTCAGGTGGAGGACCTTTTGGGCCACCTCATCGACAAGTCCCTCGTCGTGGCCGTCGATCTGGTAGCGGAACCACGCCGGTACAGGATGCTCGAGACGTTGCGCGCCTACGGCGTTGAGCGGATTCGCCAAGAGGGCCAGCTGGAGATATATGCCCGGCGGCACGCCGAGTACCTGGACTCGCTGAGCGGCCCGTCGGTCATCGGCTGGGAGGGCGCTGAATGGCTCCTCCGGATGCAGCGGGAGGTTGACAATCTTCGCGAGGCGCTCAGTTGGTCCAGAGGCGCCGATCGAAACCTCCACCTGCGATTGGCCGCGGCCTACGGCTGGCTGTGCATGCGATCGGGTTTCATCGGCGAAGGCAGGACGTGGCTGGAGCCCGCGCTCGAGCGCGGCGGCCAAGGTCCGGCTCTACTTGCGCAGGCCAACCTGGCAATGGCGTTCTTGGCCTGGAGGCAGAGCGACTTCAACGGTGCCGATCGCTTCGCATCTGATGCTGTCAGGATTCGCCGCGAGCTGGGCGATGACATGAACCTCGGCTGGACGATTGGCGCCCTCGCATTTGTTCGGATCGGCGGCACATCCTCCCCGCGCAGCGCCATCGATGAGCAGCTCTCGATCGCCAAGCGACTTGGCGTTCGGCAGATGGAAGCCGAAGCCCTGCTGCATCTCGGAAGCTTCGAGGCCATCGCGATGGATCTGGACAACGCGCTGGGTCACCTGTCCCAGAGCCTGGCGCTGTTCGAAGCCTCGGGAACAGAAGTGATCCCGCCCGTCGTTTGCAACGTGCTCGGTTGGGTGCTGCTGATGCTCCACCGACCGGAGGAGGCACGGCCCTACGTTGCGCGGGGCCTGCTCACGCGGCTTAAGAGCCACGACGTGATCGACATGTGCGGGTCGCTCGATGCTTCAGCCGAGGTTGCTTTCGAGCTTGGCGCTCCCGAGCGCGCGATGCGGATCAAGGGCGCCTCCGACGCGATCCGCCTGCGCGCCGGCTCGAAGCCCACCCGGATGGCTGCAGCAAGCAGAGAACGTTGGGTCTCACGCGCGGAGAGAGCGCTCGGGAAGGTGGCGTACTCGGCATGGCTGGAAGGTGGGAGGCTGTCTCCCGATGCGGCGGGCGCTTACGCTCTGGCGCCGCTCGACCAGCCGAGCCCACACACAGGTGGGGACCCCAACACGACGCTCAGCAGCCGCGAGAACCAGGTCGCCGAGCTCGTCGCCGGCGGTCTGACCAACGACGAGATCGCCACTCGGCTCCAGCTCTCGAGACGAACTGTGGAAGCGCACCTCGACCACATCCGGACGAAGCTCGGCGTGCGCTCTCGTGTCGACGTGGCAAATTGGGTGGGGGCTAAATCCACTCCGCCAGCTGTTTCGCGCTCATGAACGCGAAGCCCATCCCATGGCCGTTGAACCCCCGCACGTGTAGACGTTCTTCAGCGCTTCTACCGGCCCGACCAGCTGCAGCTCTGTCTCCGTGAACCCCATGATCGCCGCCCAGCGATTCGTGACCTCGACCTTCTCATCCATCTCCGCCAACTTGCGTCGAGGTGCTCCTGGATCTCCGGCGTGGGCTGATCGTCGAGCGTCTTCTCGGTCGCAATCGACGTGTCTCGCCAACCGCCGACAAGCACATCCCCGCTCGGCAGCTGCCGCCAATAGCGGTAGCCGAAATGCGCATAGGTCGAACCTCGCACACCGAGCTCGATAGCGGGGCCTATGAAGGAGGATCAAGCTAGCCTAGGCCTCGTGCCGCTGAACCTCCATTAGGTCCGGTGAGAGCACGCTCGCTCAAGCGATCGCTGTTCGGGAGGCTTGGGCATGAAGGGGCGATTTGGGGATACGCTCAGTTGCCCACCGCTGGGTCGGGCATGAACTCGCGGACCTCTTGAGCGCAGCGGCAGGCGGTGGCGATCTTCGCCGCCCACTCCTGGGCTGCCTCCCGAGAGGGCAAGTCGAGGACGGTGAACCCTCCGTTGAACTCCTTGGTCTGCGGGTACGTGCCGGCGGTGATTGTCCCGTCACCGGCCACCATGACGGGATCCACGTCCTCGGCCAGCCCGCCGCCGAAGACCCACACGCCTGCGTCCATGGCCTCCTTGACCACCGCATGAGCAGCCTTTCCTACGGCGGGGAACTCCTCATGGGGGATGTGATCCATCGCGCCGCTGGGGAACGAAATTAGGTACCGCGTCATCTCATGACTCCTTTCTCGACGTCCTGCTCCGGCGGCATCTCAGCCTGGCTCCGTACGCAGTAGAGACTGACAAACCACCACGGACTCATCGCTGCTCCTGCCGATCCGGGTTACTTGCGTCAGCCATCATTTCCGGAACACTGGCGAACGCCGCGTTGCCCCGTCAGTTGCCCCTACGGGCGGCGCGACTTTCCGTGGGACCGCGAGGTGGCTCATTAGCACGCGGTTGAATGGGTCGTAGTTTCCGTAACGCGAACCGGCCCACAGTCGGCGCTCGCCCGATCAGCCTCGGTGTGCCCGACGCGGGTGCGAAGGCTCACGACGCTCCAATCGAGCCACGGCCGACTCGAGTACCGACTTCATTAGCGTCTGATAAGGCACGCCCACCCGGGTCGCCTGCCTCTTGAGCCGCTCAAGCAGATCGGTAGGGACGCGAAGTGAGACCGCAACGGTTCGCGGTCGTTCGGAGAACAGAACGTCGACATGCTCATCGAATTCCTCGTCCGACATGTCGTCGAATGGATCGGTCCACTTGTTGGCAGTACTCATCGGTAATACCTCCTTGCGGCGCGGCGGCCCGCCTGGCGCGCATGGACCGGGAAGCGGCCAGCCGGGTGGTCGACCCAGACCGCCACAAGCAGCCGACCCTTCAACGTGGCACCAACGACTGTGTGATAGCTGACGCCCGACCGGATCTCGGCAGATTCGATTCGGTTCGCATCATTCATCGCTTCCTCGAGTTCGTCCCGGATGAGATTTCGCTCTGGATGGTCGTTCACCAGGTGGCGGAGGTTCGACGCCTCCCAGACCACCGGCCGCGCGTCCATCGATCATTGAGTATATACGACCACCTTTGGCAGTGCACTACACAACGCATATACCGATGGTGGGCCGTAGTGGACTCGAACCACTACCTCCGCGGCGCCTGGTGACGAGATAGGGCTCGAGTTTCCCGCAGTTCCTAGGACCGCTTCTTGCGCACGCACGCTTGGCTTGGAAGCGTCGTCGACC
>Ga0209806_1000627_pt1 | contig 24222 bp, 24 predicted proteins | sample GraSoiAngelo_152_FD_186166 | JGI IMG/M metagenome (GOLD analysis project Ga0209806, IMG submission 186166) | Grasslands soil microbial communities from the Angelo Coastal Reserve, California, USA - 14_1009_12_30cm (SPAdes) (version 2) | ecosystem: Environmental > Terrestrial > Soil > Grasslands ... | reverse complement strand
AACAAGATAGAGAGAGAAAAATTCTCGGGCAAGGTCTGCAATATGGAGACGCCGTCAAACACGTACCTTCTATCCTTCATCGTACACAACTGCGCGGATCTGCCGCCCGAGTATTCCAGCCAGGATGGAACATGGACAGGCTATCGGCTAGATGGCGACAAGACCCATACTGAATCTACACTGAAAAGATACGGGCGACACAAAGCGTGGATCGATCCCACTTACAAGTTTGAGGGGAAAAATGTCGTTTTAGTCTACAATGCTAGTACGAAACGACAGTCGACATTTTCAAAGTCCATAGGACCATATCAATTCTTTCTCTCATTTTCAGCCTCCTCTAGCGGCTAAGTATTCTTGCTGTTTGTTGAATAGACTCGCTTGAGCCATGCGCTCGCTCTCAGCCAAACCGGAAGGAGAACTCATAACGATCACGCCCAGAGTCGGTGAGGGCAAGTTAGCGAGTGCGCAAAGACAATCCAGTAGACCTCCTTGGAACAAGGGTCTCAAAGGGCACGTCTGCAAGAACCCAGAGACTTGTTATCATAAAATCAAGCCCATCGGAATGACGCGAGCTGGCCAGTCCGAGGCAATGAAACGCGCTTATGCAGAAAAACCTGGCCTCATCGAGGTTAGACGACAGCAAATGGCTGAAAGATGGAGACTAGGGCTAATCGACAAGGCAAAGATCAGGGAGGGAATAATTCGATCTCTTGCGTATCGCAGACCCATGTCGAGTGAAGGCAGGGCCAGACAAATTAGTGCGGCTCAGAAGACTGCTGCCATACTGAATTCGAAGATAGTGCCTGAACACAACGCGAAGGTTGCCTTACGAATGCAGGAGCTAATGTCGATCGGGGTTCAACTCATCTACGTCGATCTAAAGGGGCATCAGAAACCTGATCTCATCTGGTTCGACGGAAAGAGAATAGTCAGTGAGGACATAAAGTCCACCGGCAAAAGTGAGATAGAAAAAGAAATTATCGTGACTTAATGCCCGCAGTTCCAGCGAGTCTCGGTCCCACAGTAGACACAATTTTCATTTGCCATATCATCGAAAAACGCGATTGCCTCAAGCCACGCTGCTCGTCACTACACGTGACTGTCGAATGTGACCATTCGATGTGAGCGACACTTAAGAACCGGAATTAGATGTTAGCTCCGCATGGAGACGACGACCACCCAGAAGGAGACGCTCTGGCGGAATCCCAACTTCCTAAAGCTCTGGACATCCGAGACCATTTCCCAGTTTGGCAGCCAGTTCACCGGGCTAGCCCTGCCTCTAACAGCCATTATCATTCTAAGCGCGGACCCTGTTCAGGTCGGAATACTCAACTTCGCAGGGTCTGTGCCCTGGTTGATCTTCGGGCTCGTAGCCGGCGTATGGATTGACAGGCATCGTAAACAGCGCATCATGGTTACCTCCAACATTCTACGAGGATCAATACTCGCACTAATTCCGATAGCAGCCGTCCTGGGAGTCATAACAAGACTCGGAATTCCATTTCTTTACGCGATAAGCTTCTGTGTCGGATTCCTACAGGTCTTCTTTGACATCACATACCAATCCTACCTGCCCTCTCTAGTGCGCAGGGACCAGCTTGTCGAAGGAAACCGCAATCTGCAGGCAAGCGCCTCTACGGCTCAGGTTGCTGGACCAACAATAGCGGGAATCATCATCAGCATAGTCACCGCGCCCATCGCCATTGTCTTTGATGCATTTTCATTCTTCGCGTCCGCACTCGCACTAGGACGCATAGATCATGAAGAGGTGATCGACAAAGAAATCGTGAAGCCTTCGGTATTAGCTGATATTCGAGAAGGGCTCCATGTTGTTTTCAGCAACAGAATGCTTCGGATGATCGCAGGCTGTACAGGGACATCCAATTTCTTCGGAACCGCGCTGGGCACACTCTTCCTACTCTACTTGATTCAGCCTAGCCCTGCTGGGCTTGGAGTCTCCGAAAATCTCGCCGGAGTTACCGCGGGAATCATCTTCAGCGTGGCCAGCGTCGGCGCTCTGGTTGGAGTCGCAGTCTCCACTAAGGTAGCAAGGAGCATTGGAGTTGGACCCGCCATACTCGGGAGCATCCTCATTGGAGGATTGGGGGCCATTCCCTACTATCTGTCAGGGTCCCTAACGGTATCTCCCCTGTTTACGCTGGGAGGGTTTGGGGTCAACTGGAGCATGCTCTCCATCATGGCAGGCCAGTTCATCAGCTTCATCGCGACCGTAGTTTACAATGTCAACCAGGTGAGTTTGAGACAGGCGATAGTTCCGCTGCGTCTTCAAGGCCGAATGAACGCGACGATGCGTTTCCTAGTTTGGGGTACAATACCTCTCGGAGCTATTACGGGCGGGATTCTGGGAGAGTTTCTGGGACTGCGGACCGCGATCGGAATAGCGATACTCGGGGGCTCGCTATCGTTTCTCTGGGTTTTGCTCTCGCCAGTGCGTTCGCTCAAGACGATACCTGAGCACATGGGATAATCAAGAGCCCTATATCAGCGATAAGAAACGAAGATAGCTAGCGCTCGCTAGAATATCGGCAGAATTTTCGATCACGAGAATGCCTGATTCAGTTTCTTGTAGTCTCCATCTGGCACTTTCCAGTCGGAGACAGTCGCGTTTTCATGCACGTGCTGTTTGTCAGCAGCTTTCGGTATCGCTACAACATCGTCATGCTGCAAGACCCACGCGAGCGCAATCTGGTTTCGGGATCGTCCCAGCGTTCCAGCGATCTCGTCCAGGACTTTGAACGGGCCGCCGCGTCCTCGCGGGATCTTTCCCTGACCAAGAGGGCTGTACGCTATCACCGTTATGCCTTCCTTCTGACAGTACTGGAGGACTCCACCCTCCGGGCTTCGATCAACTAGACTGTACTCGATCTGGTTAGAGACTATTTTCTCGCGGGAGAGAGATTCCTGTGCCTCTCTCATCTGTTCAACGGAGAAGTTGCTTACTCCGATAAACCGGACCAGACCATCCTTTACCAGCGTCTCCATCGCCCGCATCGTCTCGGCGATAGGAATCTTGGAGTTTGGCCAGTGAAGTTGGTAGAGGTCCATTTGTTTTCGGTTGAGCCTCTTCAAGCTCATCCGCGCAGAACGCAGAACATCATCGTGCGCAAAGTGTCGCGGAGAAACCTTCGATGCAACGAAAACCTGTTCCGGGCGTCCCTCAAGCGCCTGAGCCACAACTTCCTCGCTATGGCCTCCACCATACATTTCAGCAGTATCGATAAAATTCATTCCGAGTTCGAGGCCCAGTCTGATGGCCTCGATTGAGGCGTTGTCCTTAGACGCGTTCGGACCCATCTCGCCTCCAATCCCCCATGTTCCTTGGCCAACAACTGGAATGGACTCTCCTGTGCGGCCGAGGGTTCTGTAGTGCAATTGATGAACAACCGTAGTCGGAAGAAAATTCTCGAGGCTTTAAACTGGCGTACGATGACCGAAGAAGGACAACATTATGCGTCACGATAATGCCCCCCGCTCCAAGTGAGAAACGGCCCAAGAACGACCCACAGAAACGGCCGATGAAACCTGTCGAAACCGTTAGAGAATCGCCATAAATCGCCCATTATCAGCCCTGTTCCGGAATCCAAGCCCGCGATTTCCAGACACGCCATTTTCCACGCTTGTCCCTAGGGGAATACACAGGGATCGAAAGCAGCCAAGCAAGGCGATAACAACCCCGTCTCCAAGAAATAAGCCCGGAAACACCCCCCCAGACAACAACAACCTCCCGGAAAAAACGGATCTCTTGGGCAACCCCTGCGTGGCATGAGTGGTTTCTCCGAGAACAGTTGGGCTCGAACAAGTTGCCGTCCGAGAATACTCTTGGCTCATGTTTTCTGGGATGGTGTTTTTCAGCGACGCGCATTTCGCCATGTCTCGCCGATCCTTCCGGCTCCTTTCGCGAGAAGTTCCTCTCCTGTCTCGTGAGCTAGTCTTGTGCCGTCAGCGGAGTTTCCTGTTCTTGTCGCAGACAGTCTTTCTCTGCCATCCAAAGATAGAACACATGCTTTCACCTGAATCCGGTTTCCCCTCACTCCGGCAAGTCCGCCAACAGGGACTTTGCTTGTCTCCTCGAGAATCCGGACCAATTCTCTCTCCGCCTCCGCCTCGGCCCGCGTCGGTAGATGCTCCACTGATCTCAATATCTCGATGACCTTCAGATTGTCCCGTCTCGCAACAATCGCCAGTGCTCCTTGGCCCGGTGCTGGGATGAAATCGTCTGTGGACAATCTCTCCGAAATTCTCTCAGCTATTCCAAGTCGTGCCAGTCCAGCCTCCGCGAGTATGACCGCGTCAAACTCTCCCTTGTCCACTCTCTCGACCCGTGTCTCCACGTTTCCAAATAGAGGCTCAGGATTTACATCCGGTCTCACACGTCTCAGCTGGGCGACTCTGATCGGGCTGCTCGTCCCAACCCTAGAACCTCTAGGCAGATCCTTCAATCTCATGTGTCGATTACTGACAAGTACTTCAGCTGGAGAGCCTCTCTCTGGAACGCTCGCGATCACCATTCGCGTGTTCCTTTCGCTAACAGGCACGTCTTTCATGTTATGGACCGCAAAATCGACCCTGCCCTCTGAGACCGCCTGATCAACTTCCTTGTCGAATAGTCCTCTCTGTTCCAGAGAGAACAGAGACCTTCCCTTACCAGCATCCCCAGAAGTCTCCAGGATCTTCCGGTCGATTTTCAGACCAGCATTCTTCTGCTTGATCCGATCCACCACGAGATCGGTCTGAATCAGGGACAGCTTGGTGTTTCGGGCCCCGACCTTGAGAAATATTCTCGAGTCACCGTGCTGAAGCTTTCACGATAGCACCGACCGCGTTGAATCGGGTAAACCGCTCGAAGACTGTTGCGATAATAAGACTTGACGTCAAGGTTCAATTCTAGCGAATCATAGCGTTGCAGTAGCTGCTTAGATGTCGGTTGACAGCTCGCTCGTCCCCGAAGAATCCTGGTCAGTCTTCGGAGAGCTATGCAACGTCTTCACCACATCCTCAAGCCTCCTATGACTCTTCTGCAACCGAATCTCGTCCTCCTCAAACCCAAGCTCCGCCATCCCATGCTCGCTGAGGAATTTTGCAGCCCATGAAACAGCGTTGCCCGGAATGCGCAACTGTTTCGATATCTCGTCCAGCTTATGCCATGCGCCATCCACAATATGCATCCAGACATACCAGAGAAGCATCGGTCGTGGTCCGCTAGGCAATAGCTATAGGCTCCCGAATCCACCTTCTTGTCCCGTATCCTACTAATGCGAGTGTAACTGTGCGATTCTTTACCCAGTAACACGCTGGTGAACCGCTACCCCTTTGAACCGGGCTTATCGCTAATGGGTCCGAGAGGAAAGATTCTCACCTCGCTCCTCCTAATCATCATAGTCATCATTGCAGTCTGGCAGTTCGCGAGTCCCGCGCTGATCCCGTCAGTCGGGACCAAATACGTCTCATCAACGCAGTACGCCAACCGTGGAAGCTGGGTCGTGCTGGAGGTTTCTGGTTACGGCAAAGTCTTCCTAGCCTTCTCCATCGCCAACCTGACATATCCTCGCACCACGCTCCCGACCTCATACTCGATCATCGTCAGTAAAGTGAACGAGACCGCTCTCCCCGCGTACATTCGCGGATTCACCGTGAAACTCACCGCTCTACAGATCCAAGACAGCTATGATGGTTCAGTTTCGAGCTGGGCTCCCTCAGGGAACTTCCCGGATGCGGCCCAAGCAACGACCCTCTTCAATTTCAAGACCTCAGCAAACCATCAGCTCAAGTTCACTGTAAGCTACCAGCTCTACGAGATACTCTTCATAGGCTCACTCCTGGATCACTCTGCAATCCAATCTTTCAACATCACACAGAATGTCGTCTGAACAATTTTTCCATCCGCTAAAGGATTATTTATCCCGCCCCCGAGGGTCGTCTCCGACTGTTGAGTTTTGGCCATAACCTACGACTATATCGATGATTATCTCTACCGGATCGCCCAGCCAAGAGACCTCCTGCTCCAGAAGATGGAAGAAGAAGCCGACACGGGAGCCGTCCCAATAATCGGACCCCTTGTCGGCCGTCTCCTTTACAACCTCGCCCGTAGCAGCCAGAGCAAGAATATCCTCGAGATAGGAACCGCTATCGGCTATAGCGGAATATGGCTAGGAAGAGCAGTCGCACCCTTGAAGGGCTCGGTGACAACCATCGACAAAGATCCGGAAAGAGTGAAGCGAGCTGAGAAGAACATCGCCGTGGCCAAGCTCCAGAAAGTCATCAAGGTCCTCAAAGGAGACGCGTTGCACATTCTACCTACTCTCAAAGACGAATATGATCTGGTATTCCTTGATTCTGACAAGCAAATCTACCTCGAAGCGTTCAGGCTCAGCGTGAAAATGCTCCGTAAGGGAGGCTTGTTCATCGCCGACAACACACTGTGGGGCGGCGACGTTGCAAAAGGAGGAAAATCAGAGCTAACTCAGACCATGATCAAGTTCAACAAGGAAGTATCCGGATATGCCGGAATGTCAACAGTAATCGTTCCTCTACGCGACGGAGTCCTAGTCGGTCTGAAGGAATAGATGTTTCAGAAACCATTGCACTTTACAGCGCATTTGTGTTCAGACGGTTTTTCCAGCTACACTACAAGTTTATACGATTCTGTACAAATCTCTTTAATTAGCGGACACGATGGGTGGGAGATACTCCTGAAGTTCTCGCTCCGAAACACGGGGAAGAAGAAGTATAGGAGTTAGGTAAACACAATGGAAATCCAACAAATACCGAAGGTTCCCCAAGGAGAATTCCGATATCAAAGATCCTACACGAAACCAGGCGTCCACCCATACGACGCGGTAAAATGGGAGATTCGAGACGCAGTCATCACCGATCACAAAGGACAGGTTATCTTCGAGCAGAAGAGCGTCGAAGTTCCCTCATTCTGGTCCCAGACAGCCACAAACATCGTCGCCTCGAAATATTTCCGCGGCAGACTTGGGACCCCGGGAAGAGAGAGCAGCGTCAAACAACTCATAAGCCGTGTCTCGGGAACTATCGCCCGCTGGGGCAAGAAAGGAAACTACTTCCTCGATGAAGAGGAAGCCGAGACATTCGAGTCAGAGCTCACACATATCCTCCTACACCAGATGGCCGCTTTCAACAGCCCCGTCTGGTTCAACGTGGGAGTCGAGGATCGTCCCCAATGCTCTGCATGCTTCATCAACTCCGTTCAGGACGACATGCGATCCATAATGCAGCTCGCCCAGACAGAAGGCATGCTCTTCAAGTACGGATCCGGAACAGGGTCAAACCTCTCATCTCTACGATCGTCAAGAGAACACTTGTCGACCGGTGGAAAGGCCAGTGGCCCTGTCTCGTTCATGAAAGGCTTCGACGCGTTCGCAGGAGTCATAAAATCCGGTGGACGCACCCGTCGCGCGGCGAAAATGGTCATTCTGAACGTCGACCATCCCGATATTGAAGAGTTCATCTGGTCAAAAGCCAAGGAAGAGAAGAAGGCCTGGGCCCTAATCGACGCCGGTTACGACGGAGCCGTCGACGGAGAAGCCTACAGCTCTATCTTCTTCCAGAACGCGAACCATAGCGTCCGAGTCACAGACGAGTTCATGCACGCCGTGACAGAGGACAAGGAGTGGAAGACACGATATATTACGAATCATCAAGTCGCAGACGTCTACAAGGCCCGGAACCTTGTGAGAGAGATGGCCGAGGCCGCCTACATCTGCGGCGACCCTGGAATCCAGTTCGATACGATAGTCAACAAGTGGCATCCATGCCCGAACACGAATCGGATCAACGCATCCAACCCTTGCTCTGAATACATGTTTCTCGATGACTCCGCGTGCAACCTTGCCTCCTTGAACCTCATGAAGTTCAGAGACGTGAACGGGGAGTTTGACGTCGAATCCTTCGAACACGCAGTTGATATCGTGATCAGCGCCCAAGAGATTCTTGTCAGCAACGCAGGCTATCCCACCCCTGCCATTGAGAAGAATAGTCACGATTTTCGTCCGCTGGGACTTGGATACGCCAACCTAGGTGCCCTGCTAATGGCGCGAGGCCTCCCTTACGACAGTGACCAGGGGCGAAACTACGCTGCGGCCATATCCGCTCTAATGTCCGGTCGAGCATACGCAGCGTCATCGCGGATAGCCAAGAGGCTAGGCCCGTTCAAAGGATACGCTGTAAACGAGAAACCATTTCTCAACGTGATCGACATGCACAGGGCCCACGCTTACAAGATTTCTGCAGAGGGAGTCTCCGAGGAGCTGTTGAAAGCCGCGCTCAAGTCCTGGGATGACGCTCTCTCCTTGGGCGAGAGGTTCGGGTTCAAGAACGCCCAGATATCCGTCATTGCGCCTACTGGAACGATCGCGTTCATGATGGACTGCGACACCACTGGCATCGAACCTGACATTGCCTTGGTGAAATACAAGTGGCTCGTAGGAGGCGGAGTAATCAAGATAGTTAACAATACTGTTCCTGAAGCGCTAACCAAGCTCGGCTATTCCAAGACCGAGGCTGGCGAGATTCTCAAGTATCTTGAAGATCACGACACGATAGAAGGCGCTCCTCACCTCAAACAGGAGCACTTGCCTGTTTTCGATTGCGCTTTCAAGCCATCTAAGGGGACGAGAAGCATACACTACATGGGCCATGTCAAGATGATGGCCGCTGTCCAGCCGTTCGTCTCCGGTGCCATATCCAAGACGGTGAACATGCCCGGCAACGTTTCCGTGGAAGAGATCGTCGAGACTTACGTTACCGCTTGGAAGATGGGATTGAAAGCCATTGCCATCTATAGAGACGGCTCTAAGAGGACCCAGCCGCTAACCACGACGATCCAAGACAAAAGCAAAGCAATTGAGAAGACGAAGGAGCAGGTGGTCTTCAAGCCCCTCCGACGTCGACTGCCAGAAGAGAGAGAAGCGATCATTCACAAGTTCTCGATCGCCCAGAACGAAGGCTATCTCATGGTAGGCCTCTACGATGACAACACTCCCGGCGAGATATTCGTGGTGATGTCGAAAGAAGGCAGCACAATATCGGGATTGATGGACGCGTTCTCAACCTCCATTTCTCTAGCCCTACAGTATGGTGTCCCATTGAAGGTGCTTGTGAACAAGTTCACCCATACAAGGTTCGAGCCAGCTGGCATAACGACCAACCAGGAGATCCGATTCGCCAAGTCCGTAGTCGACTATATCTTCAGATGGCTTGGCTTGAAGTTCCTTCCAAAAGAGGAACAGGACGCGCTAGGACTCGCTAGGACAACACTGGAGAACGGGACCCAGGTAAAACTGGTTGAGCCGGTTGGTGCAAAGACTGCGGATCCGATGATGGCAGAGATGAAGCCACACGAGACTCCCGAGCTAGCGACACCCCTCGCGAGCTTCGACAACCAATCCGACGCGCCCGCGTGTGAGAACTGCGGAATGATCATGGTCCGAGCGGGGTCCTGCTACAAGTGCAACAACTGCGGCAACACAAGCGGTTGTGGCTAGGAACCTAGTCTACTTTCTCGACCAATAGCGTTAACCCATCAGCTCCCGTGACTCTCACACGAATCCCTTTTTGTATGATTCCCTTTGACGTCTTTGCAGAGAACTCCTCGCTGTTCACCAATACCGTGCCGGTGGATTCTGTGATGTCAGAAGTTGCATGACCAGTCGATCCAACTAACCTCTTGAGAGTCTCCTTAGTCAGATTAGAGGGCGGTTCTTTCTGGCCCGAAAACGCGTAGAATATGAACCAGACTACGAGACCTCCGACGATTGCTGCGATTAATCCCCACAACGCAATGTCGACAGCACTCATTTTGTTTTCTTCCTCAAACTACGAAAAATCAGCGGATTAAGTCTTGCTGATTCGCTACTCAGAATGCCGAGCATCACGCAGAACGGTTTCATGTCTTCTGATCCATGCAAGGAGAATTTTCCGATAATCACTTGATGTGACTACGAGACGTGAACGGGCATTATAAGCGCGGATCGTATTGTTCTCTTCTTGAGGCGAAAAATTCATGAAATGTTATACGCGTCAAAACCCCGAGAAGATCGAGACGACCGTCACCTGGATGAACAGGAACCCGTTGAGGCTAGCTCTCCGTTAGGAGGTGAGAGGTATGGGCGATGTCACAGTACCCCGAAATGCCACTGTGAAACTGGCAAGGGTTGATGGCCAGCTTCACCTGCTGGAGAGGGCCAGGGTGCAGGCAGAAGGCGAATCGCCCATAGAAGTCTCAGGCGAGGTAATCTGTCAGGGAGATGCCGAGTTCGAAGGTAGCCTCTCCTGTTCAAGACTGAATGTTGATCATGGTAGGGTCGAGATATCAGGGGACTTAAACTCCACAGGCGAGATCGATGTGGAACACGGCGAGCTGCGGATTCATGGATCCCTAGACGCTAGTTCGGTGGAAGTTGATGCTAGATTGTTCGTTGGCAAGTCGGCAACAGCCCACGATTTCGACATAGGCGGAACGCTGGATGTTGGGGGCTCAATCACTGCGACCAAAGTCGATGTTGGAGGGTCGTTTAGGGTTGAAGGGGAAGCTAATGTGGAAGAGATCGATGTTGGAGGACGGGTCGAGGTCAACGGCCAGATCAAGTGCGTGAGACTAGATGCTGGTGGAAGCGCTCAAGTTGGCGGAGGCGAAATCTCCCGGACAATAGATGTTGGAGGATCCTTCACATCCTCGAAGCCGTTGAAATTCGACAAGATCGACGTCGGAGGAACGGTTACCTTAGACGAAGGCGGAGAGGGTAGAACCATCGATGTCGGAGGAAGATTCGAGAGCAAAGGAAACCTCACCTTCGAATCCATAGATGTCGGAGGGACGGTTGAAATCAGCGGAAACGGAGAGGGAGAGGAAGTCGACATTGGAGGCATGCTCGAAGTTTCCGGTAACCTCCATCTGAAACGGGACCTGGAGATCGGAGGAAAAGCCAGAATCGGAGGAAGCCTGAAACTTGCATCTCTAGAAGTCGGGGGTATGATAGAAGCCGATCTGATTGAGGCCGAGGACGAGGTCGAAGTAGGAGGACGTTTGCGCACAACAAAAGGGACGAGGGCGAAGACGATAGAGCTTGGCCATCGATCGGAAGCAATTGGTGTCTTGGTTGGCGGCCGCGTGAAGATTGGAGACAACGCGCGAGTCGAAGATGTCTATGCTGACACCTTGGAGATGGGCGAGAGGGCTAGAGCCGGAAACATCTACGCCAAAAACGTACGACTCGATTCTCGCTGTCGAATAAGTGGCGAGGTAAAGTACAGCGACAGGATTGAAACAGAGCCTGACGTTGAATTTGCGAAACCTCCTATGAAGACGGACGATTTACCAAAGCCTCCTCTCTGAGTTGGCTGGGCGTTGGCGAAACGGTCCCGTGTGGACATCTACTCTGAGATACTGGAGGCTCTCAAACGAAGAGGTCCGACGAAGATTACAAGGGTCTCTTATGCCGTCGGGCTTCCAGTTGACAGGATCAAGAAATTCCTCACAGACCTTTCTTCTTTCGGACTGGTCAGAATCCTAGCGGCTGAAGATACGTCCTATTCGATAACCCATCGAGGTCTTGAATTCCTTGAAGCTTACTGGAAGCTCGAAGGATTCTTGAAATTCCTGGGAGAGAAAACGACGCTTGAGAGAGATTCCGGAGAAATCTAAGCCACGTAGCTCCTGTATTCCTTTTCGAATTCTCTAACGATCTCGAACTTTGGCAATCTTCTTGATCTTGACTCACCGTGATGCTGGAAGGTTATCTCCGGGAACATCACCGCGGGACCGTCAACCGCTAGCCTTGTGGCTGGGTGGTCCGGTCCCAGTATTCTAGAACAGATCTGACGCGTTAATCGCCGGACGTCTCCCTCATCGGCATAGCCAAGGGTATGGAGGTATTCGTGGAGTAGCGTATAGAACACATAGGCATTGATGTAGCGTCTGTCCTTGGCGAGATGAGTTATCTGGTCCAATAGGCTTCTGTTCATGACGATGAAGTTGGATCCCATTTGATGGAATGCTCCAATGTAATCGGGCAGGTCTGCGAGGCCCAGCATTAGACCGGTTCGTCGTCGGCCAATGCTAGTCTTGACTGATCTTTTGACGAGCTGGAAGACCTCCGAAAAGTTGAAGCTGCGGTCAAGGCTCTCTGAGACATCCAGGTTATTCTGAGATGCTTCCATTCGAGAATTTTTCCCAAGCACGTTGTCAACGTGCTCGAAAGTAGTTTCGGGCTTAGCGCTATATAAGGACTGGATTTTGCACCACTCAATCAGAGGACATGTCCCCGAACAATAGTAGAGATGAGTGGAGTAGTGTTGTCCGTGCCATCGAGGGTGCCTTGCCGATTTACGAATCCACTAGCGAGTGGATATCTTTAGGACTCGCTGGCCCTCTAAGGCGGCGGGCGGTTGCTTTTCTCCGATCCTACCAGAAAGAATGGGTCTTGGATTCCGGTACTGGTCCAGGGGTCTCCAGCCGGATGTTGCTGGTGGGTGGCTTCGAGAATATTGTGGGCTTGGACCCTTCGATGCATCTGCTGAGATTTGCAAGGTCTCGTCTTGGACGCCGGTTCTGTCCGATTGTGGGAGTTGCGGAGAACCTCCCCTTCCGACCGGGGTCTCTGGGAGCTGTGATCGCGTGTTTCTCGTTAAGGGATGTGGTGAGCCTTGGTCGTAGTCTGGATGAGTTCGCGCGGGTCACGAGGCGTGGCGGTGGTCTCGCTGTTGTTGATATCGGCAAGCCCGACAGCGGATTTTCGAGAGCCTTGATTGGTTTCTACATTTCACATGTCATGCCCGTTCTGGCTCGCTTCTCGATTCGCGGAAGGACAGTTGGCAATCCGTTTAAGATGATCATTCCTACTTGGAAGAAGTTGCAGACCAACAAGCGACTGTCGAACCTCATCGAACAATCGTTCGGCCCCTGCGCATTGAAGAGTTTCCTGCTCGGAGGACTGGTTGTCTTCGAGGCGGATAGATTCTCAGTTTGGAAGGACATCCTCCAGTAAGACTCGGAAGCGTTGCTGGATGAAGGTTCGGCTCCAGGATGCGTTCGTGAAGGGCGGGGTGCGTGAAAATTCGACCACCCCTGGGGGGGGTCCCATATTAGATAGCGAAAAGGCATGGTTACGCGAAAAGAAAAGTTACGGGAAAAAAATAGTTACAGAAGAGATATTCTCGCCAAGAGAAGTTAGGGACGGGTAAGCAATCTTGAGGGAAGCAGGATTAATATCTTGAATGTTGAATGGCTACAGTTCTTCGCGGTTGAGGATTCCGTGCATTGCCGTACTAATGATTCGAACAGTCAGGTAGGATAGGATGAAAACGGTAGCCATGACCGCGGCTATCCCTAAGCCCTCAATCCCAAGCTGTTGTAGGGCAGCTGATCCCCCGCCGAATAATAGCCCGTCAGGAATTGGAGAATTCCCCGATGCAACCGGGTTTCCTGAGGCAATCGCGAAAGTCCTCTGGGAAAAGAAGGCGATCATCAGGACTCCAAAGAGCCCGCCGAGCAAGTGTCCTGGGAACAGGCCGACAGGGTCAGAGAACCATTTGAATCTTGAGAACCATTTCTCACCTGCAAGGAAGAGTGGTCCGCCGATAAGTCCGAGAATCACCGCGCTGGCCGGGCTAACGAAGCCTGCGAGGGGGGTTATGATGATGAGCCCCATGAGAACTCCGTTGGTAGCATAGATCAGATCTGGCATCTTCTTGATCATTCGATAACGGAAGTACATGATCGAGAGAAAAGAGGAAGCGGCAGCAAGAAAGGTTGTAAGGACAACGGTCATCGCCGAGTTGTTGAAGGCAAGAACGCTGCCCGGGTTGAAGCCGAACCATCCAATCCATAGAAGTAGAATCGACAATGTAAGCCATCCGCTATTCAGCTTGTACGGTACCTGAACGCTCTCGATTCGTCCCCTCTTCTGCTCCTCTCTCCAGATCTGGAGTACAATTCCAAGCCCCGCGGCCCCGGCTGCTCCGTGGACCACTAGTCCTCCCGCGAAGTCAGCCATGCCCATTCGAGCCAGCCAGCCTTGAGGATTCCAGATCCAAGCCGCTGGCAGATTCCAGATTAGAATGAAATAGACGATCGAGTAGGCGAAGAAGGCCTGCAGCTTCATCTTACGCAAGACAACGACTCCCACGAGGGCTAGTGTGACAGATGCAAAGGCTGTCTCGAAAAGGAAGTACGTCCCAGTTGTCAACCCCTGTCCGGCGGTGGACCACCAAGCACCAGTGAGCAGCTGATTTGCATCGGAGGAGAAACCTCCGAGGAAGAAGCCGTTGTAGCTTGGGTCTCCAATTATCCCGTTTATCGTCGGGGCAAACGCGGTGTTGAAACCGATGAAGGCCATGAAGAATATGGCCGAGCCCGTGATTAGCATCGTCTTCAAGAGGCTGACTTCCATCTCGGCGCCTAGCTCGCCCACTTCGAGGAAGCCGACCGCGACAGTCATGATGAAGACTAGGAGTCCACAAATGATGACCCAGAGATTATTTGCGAGCAGAACCTCCAGAGGTAGAGCCATCTTCTTGTTTTCCCGCGCTCATTTTGGAATCGTGTTGAGATTTAAGCTGGGCGCGGGCGCATCTTTCTAGATGCCTACTAACCCGGGTACGGTCAAGGCAGGCTTGAGGTCAGTAACAGCCAGTTTACAATAACTGGGGATGAACACAGGGATGAAGATGCCAACTCAGCTAAACCGCCTCTTCCGGCTCTATGCGTCAGGAAAGAAGGTCCCGACTGAAAACAAGCAGCCGCCTTCTCGCAAGGGTGGCGAACCCATGAGGAGGGACCCTAAGCATTCCCAAGTCAGGGAACCGCCCAAAGCCTCGCGTCACTCAAAAAATTCGATAAGGGCAAAAAAATGAGGGAAGGGTATCTAGGCCTCCCTTGTGGGGCTCCTAGTACCTGCGATGCTTTTGGTAACAGTCCCTGCAGTAAACTGGTCTACCTTCTGTTGGCTGGAAAGGAACTTCAGTCTCCTTACCGCAGTCAGAACAGACGACTTTGTGCATTGTTCTGGGACCACCGTACGAACCACGACTCATTCGGCCTAGTACACCTCCTATAATCCGCGATACCGTTCGTATCCGCTTACTAGGTTATAGACCTTCGGAGGGCTCTTAGATGAGGGAAATCGAGCTCAGGATCGGCGCTTGGGGCCCCCGGTGCTAGAGAGCTCCATGTCTGCTCAGAGCCTCAATAACATCGACATGATTTTTCTCTTTGGCGAAGGTGAGGGGGGTCTTTCCCTCTCCGGTCTTCGCGTTTGGGTCAGCCCCGTTGGCTAGTAGGAAGTTCACAAGTTCGAGGTTTCCGGTCTCAGATGCTCCCATTAGAGGTGAAAACCCCCCTTCGTACCTGTAGTTGACCTGCGCGCCTCGTTTCACGAGTAGCTTTGCGATCTCGGTGTGATTGTTAGCCACTGCGCCAGTCAAAGCGGTGAAACCTGTAGCATTCCTCGCTACCGCATTAACGTCCGCGCCCTTCGCAACCAGGTACTCTGTTGTTTCCCTCTGGCCCAAATACGCCGCAAGAGCGACAACCGCGAAGCCGTCTGGAGAGTAGGCGCTTGCGAGTGAAGGGTTCTGATCTATGAGGGATTTGACTGGGCCGAGCCTTCCTAAGGTCGAGGCTTCAAAAATATTGAGTTCGGGTTTCTTGGTGGCTATCGCTTCCGCGATACTCTTATGTCCGTGGTATAGTGCGAGGAGTATGGCTGAAACTCCATCCTTGCCCTTACTTCCCGCTAGGGCCGGGGTGACCTCTAGAAGCTGGTTGACTTTCGATAGATCGCCTTTCTGGACAGCTTCAAGGAATACGTCGGTTTGCATACTTAGCATAGCTAATCATTAGCCATGCTAATATATATACGTTGGTGAATGCTTACGAGTAGGGTCTTCATATGAAGAGAAAACTCGGCGAGCTCAGGCTCGAAGAGGTGGGGAGGAGCCTCCACAGTAACGCGATCCATCTTCTGCGTGATGTCAGAATCGAAGATTCAGCCATGGGAATCGGACCGGCACAGGCCTCCGCCCTGTCGGTGGTCGTCTTCGGTGGTCCACATTCGTTGAACGAGCTGGCAGAGGTAGAGCAGGTCAGGCCGCCAACCATGAGCCGCGTAGTCGAAGCCCTCGTAGGAGAGGGACTTGTACGAAGGGAAGCAAATAGCAACGACAGGCGCTCAGTAATAATCTCCTCGACAGAGAAGGGGACGAAAATCATTCACGAAGGACGAAGTCGACGTGAGAAACGACTGATCAAGTTACTTTCTCAACTTGATGCTGACGAGATTAGGTGCCTGGGAAAGGCTTCTGAAATTCTATCAAGAGTCCTGGTTGCAGAACATTCCTAATTCGTGCTGTCGATTGATCCTTTTCACCCTTGGTTAGCAATTGTCGTGCAAGTCTGTTTTTCGGAGAGTACGAAAAGTATGTTCGTGAGCAGTTTCTTGGAAGAGGAGTATAACTAGGCCCTCATTCGATCCAATCTTGATGGATGACGTGGCGGTTTGATCTGTAACGAGTGTGAGGAGTCTCAAGCGTTTCCAAAAGATATAGTTGAGCTTGAATCCGCACTGGGCATTTCCCGCAAGGAGCTGATGGCCGAGATGGAAAAGGGAAAACGATGCGTTCTCTGTGGATCAGTTCTTGATGAGGCTACGGTGGCTGGGACTATTGAGTGAGATTGGTGTCCCCAGGTAATCTTGAGTTTAAGCGCTGACCGGTCATCGTTTCTTTGTATAGCTACCGGCATGCGGCTAGAGCGCGCGTCTTTTCTCCGGTTCGGGCGTTTGCGGTCTTTGATGTCGCCTCCAAAGTACGATATTTGCCGAGAAACGGAGGCCTCCGAATCTGTGCTGTGAAAAAGTGCGGAAAGAGGTTTTTTATGAAGATTTTAGCCTGAAATATCGGCTGTTTCGATGAATAAACTCAGAATACAATAGTTTTATATTGTAAACAATGATATAGCACCTAATAGGTGAATTTGTACGCCTAGTAAGCCAAAGAAGAAGAGTAAGAAGTAGAAGTGGGGCTTCTTGCTCTATCGGCTTCAATACCCACGTTTTTTCTGAATTCGTCTTCATTATCGGTCTTAAACCACCTTGTGTCCCTTCTCTTGATCAATTATGACGTTTGAGTTTGCTGACTAAGTCGAAGAGGTTTGGCTAGCCGCTCGTACGATGATGTCCATCGATCTAATGGAAACCGCACGTGCCTGAATCATCTTGTCAGTTTCAAGCGATGGCTTGTCGCTCGCGTTGACGAGTTCAGTCTGAGTTGAGCTTCGAAGATCCAGAGTCTATTTTTGACATTGAACTACGTGCTCGAACGGGAGTTCAATCCCCTTCCGTTTGAGCAGTTTATCATATCGTTTGAGTAAGGTTTCGGTAGCACCCCAACCTCGTAGTTCCTTGATCGCGTTCACATATCCGAAATGGATCGTCGTTCCGAAATAGGTTACTTGAAACTTGTCGAAGCCGACTCTTCTCATTATCGCAAAAAGCTGGTCAGGAGTCCAAGATGGCCAGTGCTTTACGAGAAAAGCTTGGGGTTCGACTGCAGGGGAAGATGACCACTCACCGTGGATCATGAAGCCTCTGGGTCGGAGAATACGATAAAACTCGCCCAGAGCCTTTTCGAGTTGCGAGTCATAAGGAAGGTCACACAGCAGCTCGTTCGAAACTATAATGTCAACGCTCTCGTCCTCGACGCCTCTAATCCTCTTGGCGTCGGATCTAATCAGTCGAACGCGTTTCCCCAATTCGGTTTTCCGCAGGGCTTTGCCCAGCTCGTCCAACCAACCCGAATATGGTCCTCTGGATGAGTCTACGGCGATCATTTCCACGCGGTTAGGAACCCTTCTGAGCAAGGGTATTGTGAGCTGACCTTTGCCGCATCCGGCTTCAAGAATTGTTCGGAATTTCCTCTGACCGATCTGGCTCAGGAAGTGTCCTGCTAACCGATCATAGTACTTGGCCCAGGCTCCTACAAGTTGCTCCGGGCCACTGGCGTTAATTTTCATCCCTTTTTTGCCCGGTCCTAATTCTGGACACAACTGAAACATACCGGTCTTGTGATGGGCGGTCATAAACTTCGCCGCCATAGGTGCTCGATGCTGAGATCCTCAGAACACGCCTTACCCTCCTGCCAAAAAAAGGGACAGTTCTACTATCGACAAGGCAGAAGGAGTCGCGAGAGAGTTCCACAGGTCCGATTTTCAGACGGCTCTCTTAACCCTGAATCCTATGGTTCGCGCTTATGGAGAATCCACCTGCATATGTTTATCTTAGGAAGCCCACTCACGAGGGTCCAGAATCTGATTAGAAATGTCGGAAACACCTGTTCTAATTCTGAGGGAAGGCACCTCCCGGTCTAGAGGACGCGACGCCCAGAGAAGCAACATAATGGCCGCCAAAATAGTCGCCGAGATTGTCCGGTCGACCATGGGACCCCGAGGGATGGACAAGATGCTGGTCGCAGGCATGGGGGACATTGTGATCACAAACGACGGGGCTACTATCATGAAGGAAATGGATGTCCAGAACCCTGCTGCTAAGATGATTGTAGAGATATCGAAAACCCAAGACAGTGAAGTGGGCGATGGAACGACAACCGCAGTAGTCCTAGCCGGCGAATTGCTCGCGGGAGCGGAGACTCTTCTTGACAAAGATGTTCATCCCAACGCGATCATTGACGGCTACAGGAATGCGGCAGGAAAGGCTCAAGAGATTCTAGAGAAAATCGCTATCGCGATCAAGCCTGACGATGAGTTGCGGCTTAAGCAGGTCGCGATGACCTCCCTCAACACAAAAGGTATCTTCGGTTCTCAGAATCGTTTCGCCGAGCTTGCTGTTGAAGCGGTCATGCAGGTAACTGAGAAGAATAATGGCAAGATGAAGGCGGACATCGATCTTGTCAAGGTGATGAAGAAGCACGGAAAAAGCCTAGAGGAAAGCGAACTGGTAAACGGGATAATTATCGACAAGGAAGTATCTCACTCCCAGATGCCTAAGAGCATGACTGGCGCCAAGATAGCATTGTTGAATGCGAAACTCGAGATCGAGAAGACAGAGACAGATGCCAAGATCAACATCAACAAGCCGGAAGAAATGTACCAGTTCATACAGGAAGAAGAAAAACTCCTCCGGGACATGGCTGATCAAGTGGCCAAGACTGGCGCAAATGTCCTATTTAGTGAGAAGAGCGTTGACGACGAAGTTCTATCTCTTCTCTCCAAGAAGGGTATCCTTACTGTCAAGAATGTCAGTAGTAGCGACATGGAGAAACTAGCGAAGGCGACAGGCGGTAGCGTGGTCGGAACTACTAGGGATCTCTCCAAGGAGGCCCTTGGCTATGCTAAGCTGGTTGAAGAGGTCAGAATTGGTGATGACAAGCTCGTCTATGTCCGTGAGGCGAAGAATCCTAAGGCAGTAACCATCATGATTAGAGGTGGCTCAGAGCATGTCGTTGACGAGGCGGAAAGATCCCTCCACGATGCACTATCCGTTGTTAGAAATGCGGTAGAAGACGGAAAGATAGTCGCTGGTGGAGGCGCCCCGGAAATTGAGCTTTCCAAGCGACTTCGAGAATACGCGATAAAAGTTGGAGGCCGGGAACAACTCGCCGTTACAGCATTTGCGGAAGCCCTGGAATCCATACCGGTGGCGATTGCTCAGAACGCGGGAATCAATCCGATAGACATACTCGTTGACCTCAAATCGAAACATAACAGCGCGCAGAACATTTGGTTCGGAGTCAACACAAAGACCGGAAAGGCAAGCGACATGCTGAAGATGGACGTGGTTGAACCACTACGAGTAAAGACACAGGTGATCAAGTCAGCAGTTGAGGCTGTGACGATGATCCTTAGGGTCGACGATGTGTTCGCGTCAAAGGGTGGAAGCACGCCAAGCCCAGGTGGTCCTGGAGGAATGCCCCCGGGTATGGGTGGCGGAATGCCTCCTGGCATGATGGGCGGAATGTAATAAGCGTCCCCCTCAAGATAACCGAATGGCTTTCCCGCTCTCCAAAAGAGGGGGTCGGAGTCTTGCTCCTCTAACGGTTCTTTCCTTTTTTCGGGCCTTCTCTGCCCGCCATCTTCTTCTTTTTCTTCTGCCAATCGGGACGCGTCATGGTTTCTTCTGAAACAAGGGTGTGCCCCTTCACGTATATCTATCCGATCCTTCGGACATTGAAAGCAAGATTCGGAGTCAAACTACTTATTTTGTGAGGAACAACAGTTACTCATGTTGACCACCGAGCAGAATCACGTTCAATTGCATGGATCGCTGGACCGCCATGATAACGTTCTGAGCGATGATGAGAAATGGAAAATTGTTCTATCTAGAGATGACCGCTTCGACGGAGATTTCGTCTTCGCCGTTCGCTCGACCAGGATCTACTGTAAACCATCATGTCCAGCGAGGCGTCCGGGCAAGTTACAGGTTGCATTCTTTCCTGGATCATTTGAAGCCGAACAGTTCGGTTTCCGGCCATGTCACCGTTGTCAGCCCCGGGAAACTGGACCGTCTTCGAAGGCCAAGCTGGTAGATCAAGTTTGCAGATACATCGAGGACAATCTTCGAGGAAAACTTAGCCTTGTAATCCTCAGTCGTCAGGCTGGCCTTAGCCCCTATCATTTCCAGCGGACTTTCAAGAAGGTTCTCGGGATCTCGCCTCGTGAGTATGTCAAAGCTCGCCGCCTCGCTAGGATGAAGCGGTTTCTAAGAAATGGGGAAACGGTGAACAGCTCATTGTACAATGCTGGCTTCTCTTCCCGAAGTCGTGTATATGAGAATGTTCCCGGTGGATTGGGGGTAAATCCAGGAGAATTTCGCCGAGGCGGTGAAGGCTTGCGGATTCGATACAGCATTATCGACTCCCCCCTAGGTCGGCTCTTGGTTGCAGCGACAGAAAGAGGCGTATGCGGTGTCTGTATTGGGGACTCGGATGCGTTTGTCGAGAACTCTCTTACGGAGGATTATCCCTCCGCAATCTTGCACCGAAGTGACGAGGAGATGAAAGAGTGGACTAGCGCGTTCGCGAACTACTTTGATGGGGACCCTCTCGCCGTCAACCTTCCTCTCGATGTAAAGGCAACCGTGTTTCAGTCGAGGGTCTGGAAGATCATCCAATCCATTCCATTCGGCAAGACAACCACCTATAGTAAGATCGCAAAGCAGCTGGGGGAGCCCGAAGCGTCACGAGCTGTGGCAAGAGCTTGCGCAACCAACCCTGCTGCACTCGTGATTCCCTGTCATAGAGTGATTGGCAAAGACAGTAGTCTTCGCGGATATCGCTGGGGTATCGAGAGAAAACTTGCTCTCCTCAAGCTCGAGCAGACAGCTAATCCGGGTGCTATCCAAAAAAAAATAACTCGTCTGATGCACCAGCAATTGATTCTCAACTGACATCGTAACTAAGCGTCAAATCATCTGCACGGTTGGAGTGCTCAGGACCTTATCAGTTACTTGCGGATCAATGTCTATACAGTGGAACTTGCTAGATATCATGGTCGATATGACAGGTAAAACCTGTATCGTTACTGGCGGGAATTCTGGGATCGGTAAAGCTACGGCTCTCGGGCTCGCAAGAATGGGAGCGACCGTCGTTATCGTCTCCCGGGGCAAGGAGAAGGGCGAGGCGGCTCTAGCTGATATTATCGCTAAGAGCGGAAACCGGAGCATTGAGCTGATGCTCGCTGACATGTCATCTCAAGACTCTGTCCGCACGTTAGCGGGTGACTTCAAGGCTAGACATGAAAGGCTGCACCTCCTGGTGAACAACGCCGGGGTCTATCTAACAAGGCGCAACACAACGGTGGATGGCCTTGAATCGACCTTTGCCACTAACCATCTCGGACCCTTTCTTTTGACTAGCCTCTTGCTTGACCTCCTCGAGGCAAGTGCCCCTTCCCGGATAGTCAACGTCTCATCGGACGCTCATAACGGCGCGAAGATTGACTTCGAGGATCTCCAAGGCCAGAAAAAGTTCTCAGGCTGGCACGCGTATGGCCAATCGAAACTAGCAATGATACTTTTCACTCACGAGCTAGCGAAGAAGCTCGATGGCACGGGAGTTACCGTGAATAGCGCGCATCCGGGAGTAGTCAGAACCAACTTTGCCAACAACAATGGCCTTGTCACCTTCGGATTCAGGCTGATGCGTCCGTTTTTCATAAGTCCCAAAACCGCTGCCAAAAGGATTCTCTACGTCGCTACCTCTCCTGATTTGGAAGGTGTGACTGGGAAGTATTTCAATAAGATGCGCGAGGCAAGATCCTCACAAGAATCCTATGATGATAACTCCGCCAAACGGTTGTGGCAAATGAGCGAGCAACTGACGAAACTGTCCATCTGATTCCGCGTTCATCAACGCTCTGGTGGGCATGTGCTCCTAGACGAGGAGCGATTCGTAAGGGCTTGATCGAGACCGCTGTTTTCTATGTTCGATGTTCCAACTGCTTCTCTAGTACGGCAGCGCCCTGGAAGCGATGTCGCTTTTGACATCGGTGATTAATGCTGCAGGTCCCTCGGTTCTGACTCTGAGTTCCCGTCCAGACCAGGTCGCTCGTAGGGTGGTCTTTCGTAGTTGTCTCTCATCGTCTTGTCTTAAGAATTCAAGTCCAATGAACTCCACTTCCGTTAGTTCAAAGGGTCCGACGGAAGGCACTCGCATTTCCCCTCGGTTGCGAGTCACACGTCAATTCGCGGGACATATTAGGCGTCATGGTACAGTTGTCTACATCTGTTCGTTACTCGGGAGGGTCCTGCGTCTCGCGTGAATCGATGGAATTAGCTCAGAGGGGTCCTTTGCCGAGGTCCTTCCTCGGTCTGACAACTATCGCGACGAAGAATAAGGCTAGTGCAGCGAAGTCGATTCCCACCCTAACGATACCTTCAGTCGTGGAAGGTAGAACATAGTCTACCAAAGTCTTCATGAAAAAAAGCAAGAAAGCTGCTGCGACAATGATCAGGGCGGGTTGTCTTCTTCTTGACCAGGCGTACAGGGATAACGAGAAGAGAACTAGTGCGAAGATTCCTCTGCCTATTTCCAATAGGTCAGTTGGATCGGTTGGAGTGCCTGACATTTTCTCGCTTCCTTCCTCGTCTATCCTGATTTCTATGAGCGCGATTACGCGAGTAGGTCGGCCAACCTCTCAGCCCATCTCTCCCATATTCTTGGGTGGTGCTTCTTCAGGAGGGCTAGGGTCCTGGCTCGGTCCCCGGTAATGGTATAGAACACGAAGCCACCCTCTCTCCTAGGTTGTACGAATCCAGCTCTGGATAATCTCGCCATATGCCAGTTTGTTGAACTTGCGGAGATTCGGGCGAATTCAGAGAGCTCTTTCTGGCTTGCAAGTGGGTTCTTGATGAGGTAGAGTACAAGGTCTCTCTCGGTCTCTTGGGAGAGAATGTTCAGGATCTCGCGGTCTTGCACTCCGAGGCCTTTGTCGGCGTAGAAGCGTTTGTAGAGGCCGTGGCGAACCGATAGTATGCTGCGTTCTCGTTCTAGCTTGTACAGGTGGTACTGTATGACACCCATGGCCAGGTTGAGTTCTCGTTTGATCTTTCTCAGATGGGTGCCGGGATTCGCCTTGATGAACTCAAGTATGCGGACTCTATTGGAGTCCTGAATCTGCACTACCTCGGCTGATTGCGCCTTTGCACGCTCCGTGCATACTGCTTCTTTCGATGTGAAAAATGTTGGGGTGTGTCTGAATTGGGTGCTTGTTGCTGCTATCGGCCATGTTTCTGAAGAATTGGTAATTTGGGCTGTCTTCTGCTCGAGCCTAAAGAAAAGAGGAGTTGGAGTGGAATAGGTCTTGTGTGCTACATTCCGCCTGTGGATTGGAATAGGGCGAAGGTGTTTCCGTCGGGGTCCTTCAGTACTGCAAAGTATCCTACTGTTGGGATCTCTTGTTTTGCAGTGACCACTTGGGCACCTAGGCTCGTGGCTTTGGCGGCGGATTCATCGATGGAGTTGACGGAGAAATAGTTGAGGAATTGCTCGTTTGCCGCGTTGCGCTTGAATAGTCCGCCAATGGATTCGTTTGCCGGAGCGTCTTTGTGCGCAATGAGCCAGTATTCCTGTTCTCCCCATTTGGAGAATTTCCAGTTGAAAAGTTGCTCGTAGAACTTGCTTACGTTGGCGGGGTCAGTTGCAGGTATCTCGAAATGGACTAGAGTGTGT
>Ga0209806_1000626_pt1 | contig 24233 bp, 17 predicted proteins | sample GraSoiAngelo_152_FD_186166 | JGI IMG/M metagenome (GOLD analysis project Ga0209806, IMG submission 186166) | Grasslands soil microbial communities from the Angelo Coastal Reserve, California, USA - 14_1009_12_30cm (SPAdes) (version 2) | ecosystem: Environmental > Terrestrial > Soil > Grasslands ... | reverse complement strand
GAACCGGCGACTTCGAGATCTTCAGTCTCGCACTCTCCCAAACTGAGTTACCGCGGCTCGCGCGGCCCATGAGACCTCGGGGGAAATAGTTTTTCGTGGGCCACGGAGGCGACTCGCGCGGCACCCCGAAACCGTGAATCTTATCGTCCCCGCTTCCCTCCCGCGGTCGATGGACCGACCGGCCCCCGCCTCCGTGTACCGAGCCCTCGAATCGCGCTTCCCCCAGGCTCTCGAGTCGGCTCGAGCCCTACTGCGCCAACCGTCCGTGAGCGCGACCGGCGAAGGCGTCGCTGATTGCGCCGAGATGGTTCGTCACATGATGACGGAGATCGGATGCAAGACGCGGACGTGGAAAAAGGGCGGGCATCCGCTCGTCGTCGGCGAGCTCGACGTAGGTGCGTCAGTCACCCTGATCGAATACGAAATGTACGACGTCCAGCCCGTCGGAGATCTGGACGCCTGGAGGGTACCGCCGTTCGCGGCCGAAATCCGTGAGGTCCCCGGCGTCGGGAGGGCGATTGTCGCCCGGGGCTCGACGAACTCCAAAGGCGCCCTCGCCAACCATCTGTTCACCTGGAGGACGATCCAAGACGTCGACGAGATGCCCGTGAACCTGAAGATCCTCGCGGAGGGCGAGGAGGAGATCAGCAGCGCGAACTTCATCGAATTCATCCGCACGCACCGCGGCGAACTGAAGGCCGACGGAGCGATCGCGAACGACTATTCCGAAGATCTTCGCGGTGTTCCGACTGTCTACCTGGGCGTCAAGGGATGCCTCTACCTCACGATCTGGTCCCGCGGGAACCGCACGGCCGGCGGACCGATGGAGAGCGAGATCCACAGTTCCGATGCGGTCTGGATCACCTCGCCGGTGTGGCGGCTCCTGAAGGCCTTGGACACGCTCGTGGACGACAATCAACGGCCCGCGATCGATGGCATCTGGGACGGAGTCCGCAAGCCGACCAAGCAGGAGATCGTCATGGTGAACCGCCTCGCGAAGAAGTTCGATCCAAGCGCATGGCTCCGGGAAGGCCGCGTCGCGAAATTCAAGTACGATCTGCCGAAACGAGAACTCCTCCTCCGCTACCTGTACGAACCCACCGTGAACATCTGCGGCATCCACTCCGGGTACGTGGATCACGGAGGGACGAAGACGGTCCTGCCGCACGAGGCCTACGCGAAGGTGGACATCCGCTTGGTCAAGGACATGACGGTCGAGGAAACGCTCCGAAAGCTGCGCGCTCACCTGGAGAAACGGGGGTTCGGCGATCTTCGCATCGAGGTCCACGGCCCGTACGGCCCCGCGAAGACGGACCCCGATTCCTGGATCGCTCGGTCGGCGATCGAAGCGGTCCAAGCCCACGGCAAGGAGCCCGAAGTCTGGCCCTCGAGCGGGGGGACGATGCCGGCATTCGCCTTCGACGAGTACCTGCATCTGCCGTGGGTCGCGACCGGGCTCGGGCATGGCGCTCACGCGCACGCGCCGAACGAGTATGCGTCCATCGACGGCATGCGGCGGTTCATCGCCGGCGAAGCCTCGCTCGTGTACGCCGCGGCACGTCGACATCGACCGAAAGCGATGTAGGTCCCGGGCCGTTTCGGATCGAAAAATCGGGCCGAAAATCGACAACGAAACGAGGGGCTTTCACATGGAGAAAAAGACTCATTCTCAAGGGTAGATTTTCAGCGCGACACATATAAATAGCGTCATCCAGGATGGGTCGGTGTAAAATGCAGACGGAGGATTTTCTGCAGGTGACGACATGCGTGTCCTGATCCGCGATTTTCGGTCGGATGAGCGCGCGGTGGCCTCGACCGTCGGCACGATCATGGCCCTCCTCGTCTTCCTCACGTTCCTGAGCGTGATTGTGAACCAATATGTGCCAATCTGGATGAAGGATTCCGAGGCGTCCCACATGAACCTGTCGCTCGGCCAGTTCGGCGGGATCAAAGGGGACATCGACCTCCAGATGCTCGCCGCCCAGGCCTCCGCGGACGCAGGGACCTTTCACATCCCGGTGACGACCGCGACCGCCGTGAACCTCGGCGTGGACGGCGTCCCGATCTTCTCCTCGCCGACCCCGGGGACCCTCGAATTGAGTCCCGATGCGGGCGCGTTCACCGTGGCGTTCGATTACATTCTCCAGGGAGTCCGAAAGCAGGCCACCGACGCATCGAGCGGGGCGGTCGTGCTCACGGCGTCCAACCGCTACTACACGCCCCAACGGATCGTGTACGAGAACGGGGCCGTGATCCGCTACCAGGCGGACGGACAGTTCGTCCGCGTCCACCCGACCTTTTCGGTGCTGGTCGCCAACAACTCCCTTGACATTTCCTTCGCCCTCGTGAGCCTCTATGGAAAGGGGATCGTGACCGGCACCACGACGGAGATGGTGAGCACGGAATTGTTCGCCTTCGATCGCCAGGACTACACAGGCATGCCGGCCAACGCCGTCCTCTGGCTGAACCACACGTCCGCCTATGGGCTCGCTTGGTACCGCTTCTTCAACCAAACGCTCGCGGACACGCTCAAAATCGGGGGCCTGTACACGCGGACCCCGTTTTCGGAGACCTTCGCCGCAAGAATCGGCGCCGCGACGATCTACACGATCAGTTGGACCCTGAACCCGACGACGGGCATCTACATCGTGCGCCTCGCGGTGAACAACAATCCCGGCGTCATGGGAATGAGCTACATCCGCCTCCAGCACTCCCAAGTCCAGGTCGGCATCGGAGACGCAACGCAGCAGGTACAGTTCTGAGGTGGACGAATCATGCCACGAAAGCGAAAGGTGATGATGCCGCGGGGTGCGGTCCAACAGAAGGCCGAATGGTCGGGCAGTCGAGGATCGTACCTGACCGCCATCCCGAACTTGGCCAAGGACACGATGGAGGAGATGGAGGTCTTCGCAATCCGCGAGCCGTTCACGTACGCGCGCATCCTCTATGACCACGATCGATCGGAGTACATCTACGAAGTGTGGGAGCCCCACCTCGACGCGCGGGAGAAGGAATTCCTGGACATGATCAAGGACTCGCTGAACCGCACCCTCGAGTATGAGTGGGACAAGATGGCGGAGAAGGACAAGAAAGAATACATCGAGGAAGCGGTCGACTCGTTCATCAAGTCCCGCGGCCTCCGTCTCGAGCCCGCTTCGAAGGATAAGATCGTCTACTACATCATCCGGGACTTCGTCGGCTATGGGCCGGTGGACGTCCTCATGGCCGACCTCCGGATCGAAGACGTGTCCTGCGACGGGACGAGCATTCCCCTCTTCGTCTTCCACCAGAAGTACGAGTCCATCAAGACGAATGTCATCTTCGACGACGACGATGCCCTCAACTCGTTCGTCGTCTTGCTCGGGCAGCGCTGTGCGAAGCAGATCTCGGTCGCGAACCCGATCCTGGACGGAACTTCCGTCGAAGGCCACCGCGTCCAGGCGACGTACAGCCGCGAAGTGACGACCCGAGGATCGTCGTTCACGATCCGGCGTTACAAGGAGAAGCCCTTCACACCTGTCGAACTGGTGAAGTTCGGGACCGCGAGCACGGAAATGGTCGCCTATCTCTGGGTCGCCGTCGAAAGTGGCAAGTCAATGATGGTCTGCGGGGGCACCGCCTCCGGAAAGACCGCCACCCTGAACAGCGCCGCATTGTTCATCCGCCCCGGGGCGAAGATCGTCTCCATCGAGGACACGCGTGAGATCAACCTGCCGCACGAGAACTGGATCCCGGGCACGACCCGGTCCGGCGTAGGCGAACGCGGGGCCGATGGCAAGGCCGGCGGGGAGATCGACATGTATGACCTCGTACGCGCCGCGCTGCGGCAACGGCCCAATTACATCGTCGTGGGAGAGGTCCGCGGGAAGGAGACGTACACGATGTTCCAAGCGATGGCGACCGGCCACCCGACCATGTCGACGATGCATGCGGACTCCGTGAAGTCCATGGTCAACCGGCTGGAGAACCCGCCGATCAACACGCCGCGGATCCTGCTCACGGCCCTGAACTTCGTGGTCATCCAGACGCACGCCCGGATCGGAGACTCGATCGTGCGACGCATCAAGCAAATCGTCGAGCTCGTCGGATTCGAACCGGAGACGAACGAACTGATCACGAACACGGTGTACGAATGGGACGCCGCCACGGACACCTTCGTCTACAAGGGGCACTCGTTCTTGTTCGACGAGATCATGGAAATGAAGAACATGACCCACGAAGAGATGGAGGCGGAGTTCGCCCGCCGAATCGACATTGTCAAGTACATGGTCCAGAAAGAGATGACGGACTTCCGAGAGATCGCGAAGATCGTTGTGCAGTATTACCAGTACCCGGACGAAACCGCGAAGCGGGTCCGCGAGGAGATGGGACTGCCGGAGCAGGGACTCCCGAAGGCCGTCGAAGCCGGAGGTGAGACGGTTGGGTAGCAGCGCATTTGAGAAGCTCGAGACGCGCGGGACGCTCACGAAGACGAAGCGGTTCCGACCCGGGGAGCAGACGGATAAGGCACCGCACATGGTAAAACTGCCGAAGGGCGCGAAGCCCGTGAGCGTGAGCCTGACTCCGAAGCAGCAAGTCGCGTGGCGCATGTTCGGGAAGTTCGTTCAGGCTCGCAGGAAAGAAGACCCGGAGCTCGAGGACAGCCTCCTTCGCGCGCACATCAGACTGCGCCCCGAAGAATACCTCGCGGTGGCCTGGATGAACACCACGTTCGCCGCCGTCGGCGCGGTGATCGCCGCGTCCGTCGCAGCCCTCTTCCTGTTCTTCCTGCAAATTCCCATTCTGACCCTGCTGATACTCCTCGGCCTGGTCGCGGCCCTGCCGATCTTCTTCTCGTACATGTACTTCTTCGGCCTGCCGGTCGGGTACCACGGGAAGCCCGCCTCCATGGCCAAGAAGCGCGGCCACCGGATCGACAAGCGGATCTCGGGTGCGATGTCGTTCATCTCCGCCATGGCGTCGGCCAACGTGCCCGTGGACGTGATCTTCAAAGAACTCTCGAAACAGACGGTCTACGGGGAAGTCGCCCGCGAGGCGGAATGGATCACCCGGGACACGGAGCTGCTCGGCCTCGACATCTTGACCGCGATCCGGAAGGCCTCGCAGCGCTCGCCGTCCGGCAAGTTCCAGGATTTCTTGCAAGGGGTGGTGACCACGTCCACGAGCGGCGGTCAGCTGAAGCCGTATTTCCTCGTGAAGGCGGAGCAATTCGAGAAGGAAGACCGCCTCGAGATGCGCAAGAAGATGGAGACGCTCGGCATGCTCGCCGAGTCCTTCGTGACCGTCGTCGTCGCCTTCCCTCTATTCTTGGTCGTCATCATGGCGATCATGGCCCTCATCAGCAAGGGTTCGTCCGGCACGATTCTCCTGCTCCTCTATGTCGTCGTCGGCCTCATGATTCCCCTGAGCCAGTTCGGTTTCATCTTCGTCATATGGAACATGGAACAGGAGGGCGGCTGAGATGACGAACGTCGAGCTCGAAAAGGCCCGCGTCCGGCTCTACCAGAAGGCGGATCGCAAGCCCTTCATCATGGCGTTCGGAGGAAGCTTGTTCGCTCTCTTCGGCTTCATCGCATTCCTGAACCTCATCGGCTCGGTCAGCCTGGGTCTCCGGGCGGACCAGCGGCCGATCGAACGGTTTCTCTTCTGGCTCGTGTTCGCCATCATGGGATTCATCGGCCCCTATGGCTTCTTCTTGGCGAAGCAGCAACGCGGGATCAAAGCGATCGAGCGACGACTCCCGGACTTCCTGCGCGACGTCGCGGAAGCAGGGCGTTTCGGGATGACCCTCGCGGATGCCATCGTGGTCTCGAGCAGCGGCCGGTACGGCAAGCTGACGCCCGAGATCAAGAAGATGGCGGCTCAGATCACCTGGGGCGTTCCTGCTACGGAGGCCCTGCGTCTCTTCGCGACCCGCGTCAAGACACCCATGGTCGAGCGGGTTGTCGCCATCATCGTAAAGTCGTCCGACGCGGGCGGCGATGTGGCCGACGTCCTGACGATGGTGAGCCACGACACTAAGGAGAACCAACTCACCGAGGACGAGCGGCGGATCACGATGTCCACGTACATCGCGGTCATCTACATCTCGTTCATGGTGTTCCTCGTGACGATCTGGATCCTGAACGTGACCTTCCTCCCGAAGATGCTGGAAGCGAGCGGGGCCTTGGAGACGGGGGCGGGCGGCGCGCTCGCCGGTGCGAGTCCCTTGGCCAACAACCTGCCGGAGGTCGTGTACAACGTGAAGATCGCGTTCTTCATCGCGGTCATCGTCCACGGCCTCGGGGACGGCATCCTGGCCGGCGTCCTCGACACGGGAAAGATCGCGAACGGACTCCGACACAGCTTCATCCTGCTCGTGATCTGCGTCCTCGCGTTCCTGATCATCTGAGGTGAGCGAATGGCCCAGTCCGTAGGAAAGGATTATACCGGGGAAATCGAGAAGCTGAGTCGAAAGAAGGCCGCCACCGCGAGCCGCGTAGCGGACCTGGACCGGGAGCGCGACGAGGCGAAACAGATGCTCGACAACCTCGAGGCGAACCGCAAGGCCGCCGTCTTCGGCGCCCTCGATTCCATCAAGAAGCGGTACTTCGGCCGTCTGCTTGGCGACCGGGGCATCAAGGTCAAGGCCCCGAAGGTCAGCGGCGTCGTTGAGACGACCCTCGGGAAGATCACGACGATCCCGAAGATCGTCCAGAAGAACATGAACGAGATCGAAATCCAACCGATCTTGAAGAACTACGCGTACGTCCGGATCCTGTACAATACGATGGCGAATGAGTACTTCTACGAGGCGATCGAACCGAAGCTCATCGAAGAGGAATCCGAGCTCCTCGACGTCCTCAAGGAGATCCTCGTGGGCAACCTGGAGCTGCTCGAGGACTCGGAGCGGGCCCAGAAGGAGAACTACCTTCGGCGCATGGTCGATGGCGTCCTCCGCGAGCTCGGGGTCGAACTCCACCCGGTCTCGAAGGAACGGATCATGTACTACGTGTTCCGGGACTTCATTCGATACGGCCCGATCGACGTCGTGATGACCGATGTCCAGGTCGAGGACGTCTCATGCGACGGCGTTCAGGTTCCCTTGTATATCTACCACCGCAAGTACGGGTCGATTCCCTCGAACCTGAAGTTCGATTCGGCGGAGGAGTTGGACTCCTTCGTCGTCTGGCTCGCGCAGCGATCGGGGAAGCACATCTCCGTCGCGCAACCCATGCTCGACGCGACGATTCCGGACGGTTCGCGTCTCCAGGCGACCCTGGGGATGCACGTGACGAAGCGCGGTTCCTCGTTCACGATCCGGCGGTTCCGGGAGAACCCCTTCACCCCGCTCGACCTGGTCCGATTCAAGACGATGTCGCCCGAGATGATGGCCTATCTGTGGCTCGCGATCGAGAACGGGCAGAGCATGCTCATCTGCGGCGGCACCGCGTCCGGGAAGACCACGACGCTGAACGCGATCCTCCTGTTCATTCCGCCCCAGATGAAGATCGTCTCCATCGAGGACACCCGGGAGCTGAACCTCCCCCACGAGAACTGGGTGCCTCTCCTCACCCGCGCCGGGTTCGGCGGGAAGTCCGCGCACAGCGGCAAGCCGGCCGGCGAGATCGACATGTTCGACCTGCTGACCGCTGCTCTCCGGCAGCGCCCCCAGTACATGATGATCGGAGAAGTCCGTGGGCCCGAGGCGTTCGTCGTCTTCCAGGCCATGGCGACGGGCAAGTCGGCGTACACGACGTTCCACGCGGACGACGTCCAGGCGATGGTCCACCGCCTCGAGAACGATCCGATCAACCTGCCGCGCGCCCTCGTCGCGGCTTTGGACATCGTCCTGTTGCAGGCCCAGGTGAAGGTCGGGACGGACATGACCCGGCGCGTGAAGGCGATGGTCGAGGTCGTCGGGACGGATCCCGAGTCGAACGAACTGATTACGAACTCCGCGTATACGTGGAATCCCGCGGATGACACGTTCAACTACAGCGGCCACTCGTACGTGTACGAGAAGATCTCCCTCGCGCGGAACTGGAACCAGCGGCGGATGGAACAAGAGGTGAAGCGCCGCCTGGACATCTTCGACTACATGAAACGGAGCGACATCAAGAACTACCGGGACGTCGCGAAGATCGTCTCAGGCTACTACAAGGACCCGGACGGGATGATCAAGATGGTGCGCGACACCTTGGCGTCGCAAGGCGTCCAAGTGCCGGCGAGCTGATCCGGTTACCTCCTCCAAGACCGCCCGACGCCATAGGCGATGCACCCGGACGTGGCGAGGGCCGCGGCCAGGGCGACGAACATCAGAGACGCTTGCCCCGCCGCCATCAGCCATCCCGCGAGCGCGGCTCCAAACGATCCGAGGCCGAAGACGCTGAGGAACGCGAGGCCGAACGCCACGCCGCGCAAGGGATGCGGAGCCGTCCTCGTCACCAGGGTGTTCTGCAAGGCCTCCAGGGAGAAGAGGACGAATCCGAACGCCAGGGCCACGAACACGAAGCCGGACGATCCGGTGAGCGCCGCGAGCAGGACGAGGAGGGCGGCCCCGCCGAGGCTGAGCGAGAAGAGGATCCGATCCGGACGTCGTCGATCGGCCAGGGTCCCCGCGAAGACCTGCCCGACGGCACCGAGGCCCAGGGCCAGGGCGAACGGGCCTGCCCCGACGAACCGAGGGAGGAAGGTCAAGGCTCCCTGGTACGCGATCCCCGCGAAGAAATAGACCAGGAGGATCCGCGCGAACGGGGCCGTGGCGAGGGATCGGAGCGGGACCGAGAGGGCCGCAGGGCCGCTCGTAGCAGCGCCGGGAAGGCGCTGCAGCGTCAGCCAGGCGAGCCCGAGGAGGGGAAGGAGTACGAGGAAGCCGACCGCGCTCCGCCACGGCCACCCCGCGGCGAGGGCGGCCCCGACGAAGGCAGGACCGAGGGCGATGCCGAGGCTTCCCCCCATCCCATGCCAGCCCATCCCGCGGCCCTGCGCTTCCACCGTGCGAGAAATCGCCGCCAGGCCGGTCGGATGGTAGACCCCGGAGGAGAGGCCGAGGGCCGCGAGAGACAGGGCGAGCCACGGAAGGGAGGGACTGACCGCCACGGACGCCAGCGAGGCCGCGATCCCCCCGATGCAGATAACCAAAAGCTTCGTCGGCGGTCGGTGATCGGCGAGGTACCCGAACGGGACGCTGCTCAACCCGTAGCAGGCATACGTCGTCGCGGCGAGGAGCCCGACCGTGACATCGTCGGCCTGGAACTCGGCGCGCCACGCGAGGTTCAGGAACACCGGGATCGCGAGGAGGTTCGCATGCACCGTCCCATGGAGGAAGCCGAGCAGGCCCACGACGGCCCGATCCTCCTGGCGCATCCTGGCGGGCATCCTCGCGCGGGCATAAGGACTTGGGCCACTTCAGGCGCGCACGATCGCGCGGACCGCTCCCGGGATGAGGAAGACGAAGCTCACGAGGAGCAGCCGTAGCCCTGACGCCGCGTGTCGAAGGTTCACGAGACTCGAGGCCCGACGGTCCCCATGGCCCTTTGGAAATCGTTCGGGACCGGCCGAATCGAGCTGGCCCTGTACCGTGGAAAAGTGAAAAGGAAAGGGGTGAGGGAGGCCGAGCTCAGAGCTCGTCGTCCGTGGTGTTTTCGCTGCCGGCGTCCGACTGACCTTCGTCGTCCGAACCTTCGCCCGAGGGCTTCTTGATCACTTTCTTTTGGACAACCGGCTGGGGCCCGATCGGTTTGCGGATCACCCGGCGCGGGATCGCTTCGGTGCCGCCTGGACCGCCGGACTGGGCGCCCGACGAACCGTAGGGGGACGCCTGGCCTCCCGCGGGGCTCTCCGGGGGCGGGCTGCCTCCGGGACGTCGCGCCTGGATCACCGGGGCTGCACCCCCGCTCCCGCCTCCGCTCGGCGGTCGGGGCGTCTCGCGCATGAGCGAACCGCACTTGTGGCAGACGTTGGCCGTGACGGAGTTGAGGGTGCCGCAGGTGGGGCACGGCTTCGAGCCCATCTTGCGCATCTCCTCTTCCTCGCGGAGCCAATCCTCGAATGTCACGAAGGTCGGCTGCTTGCGCCACCACTCCTGGAACTCGCGGTCAGACAACGCGCGGCCGAGTTGCCGGGATGCTTCCTCCTTGAACTTCGTCACGACCTCGTCGTACTGGAGTCGCATCTTCTCCTGGTAGTCGGCCATCTCGACCTGACCGGTCGCGAACTCGACACCGCACTCGGGGCATTGTTTCACGTCGACCGGGATCCAAGCCTGGCAGTTCGAGCACTTCGCCATGTCCTTCTCGAACTCGACACCGCACTTCGGGCACGACGTCGCGTCCTCAGGGATGAAGGCGCCGCACTCGCCGCACTCGACCATCTTGCCGAGGCCATAGATCTTCCAGTACAGCGTGACGCCGATCACCGCCGCGGCCGCTGCCGCGAGGATGATGAAGAACAGCCAATAGGGCAGGCCGAGGATCGGCACTGTTTGGTTCAGGAACGGCACGTTCTTTCGGACCGAGATGGTCTGTGTGCTCGGCTGGATAGACCCCGCCGTGGGCGTGACGACCACGCTGTAGGATCCGTCCTGCGTACCGGCGGGAACCATGATCATCCCCACGAACAAGCCTTGGTCTCCCGAGGCGGATTGGTTCGTCGCGACGACGGCCGTGCCGGAACGCAGCTCGATCGTCAGAGAGATGCCGACGATGGCGGCGTCACTTCCCGTGGCCTTTACGTATCCCGTCACGACAAGTTGGGATCCCGGCTCCACGGACTGGCCCGACCCGGGATTCTGAATCGCGACGTATCCGGCCGGAGGTGGTGCGACGTTCAGGGTGACGTTCGCGAAGTTGTTGTTCTCCTGGGCGGCCCCACCTTCGTCGATCGTGTTGAGCGGATCGACCACGAGCATGAGTGTCTGAGCACCGACTTGGTTGATCGCCGCCACGTTCAGGGTCTGGTTCACGGATCCGCCGGTGACGATCGTCAGTCCATTCACCCGCGCGACCTCGGAGCTGCGGTTCCCGTTCAGATAGGCGGCGATGGACACGGCACTCGCGTCCGTCTGGCCCCGGTTGTAGATCTTGGCGGTCACCGTGAACGGCTGGCTCTGGATCACGTTCTGGGTGGAGCTGTAGTCCGTTTGTCGCAGCTCGAGATCGGGTCCCGTCCGGACTTGCACGGTGTTGAAGGTGTAGGTGGCCCAGTGGTTGTTGTCTGCGACACTCACCGCCGGGTACGCATTGAACGAGACACCGTCCGTGACCGTCGCGGCCGCGTAGGTCAGAACCTCGCGGAAGTTCCCGAACGACTGTCCGTTCGGCAACGTCGCGGCTGTGATCTGATCTGTATACAGCGGGATCCTCGCGCGGCCGGTACTGTCCGTCCGGTTCCACGCGTTCAGACCGCTGGCGCTTCGGCCCAGGTACCACAGTGTGCGCGAGCTCGGGATCGACGAAGGGCCGTTGTCGGGATACTGCGCCGTCGCTCCGGTGGGACTCGACGATGACCAAATCCCCGTGCCCGCCACCGCGAACGCGGTCCGGTCGAGGACCGTGGCATCGAGCCAGCGGAACAGATTCACCGCGCCGCCGGGCGCCGGCACAAACGCCGCTGTCCAGTTCGAGCTGTAGATCGGGTCCTGCGCCCGATCAATCGTGACGTTGTACAGGTACGCCGTCGATGTTCCGTCGACGTGGAATTCGTTGTGAATTCCGACGACGTTCGAGTAATCCACGCTAAGGTAAGAGTCGTACGCGTACACCGTGCTGGATCCGCTGACGGTCAGGTTGAAGTTCGCCGCACCGCCCCGGCCTCCCTCAGAGAACCGGCTGTCCTGGTAGATGCGGTCGATCGAGGATCGATAGAGGCTCGCGGTCGTCGACGCGGTCCATGCGATAATCGGGCCGTCGTTGTTGAGCTCCGAGTCAAGTCCCGAATTCTGGAGTTCCGTGTCGTTGAAGCCGGTGATCGTAGAGTCCGTGATGTTCAGCGAGGCGCCCGTCGCGTTGAACCATCCTGGGAATTTCAGCATCGCTCCGTTCGACATGACGAACTGGCTGCCGGCTCCCGAAACGGTCAATGCGAGCTTCAAGTACGGATTGATCGCAGTTGGGTTGGTTGTGACGACCGAGTTGTCAAGAATCAAGGCGCCACCTGCATTCACCGTCAGGGCGTATCCCATGTGGCTAGCATCCTTCGAGAACTTGAGGCCCCCGTTGACCAAGGTGAGGCTGCCTCCGGAGTTGATCGTGATCGAACCGTCGACCGTGTAGAATACCCCACTGCAAACCTGGGGTGTGTTGATCGTCCAGTCCCCGGTGATGTTGATCCCGATCTGATCGCACGAGCCCGCCCGCGTAGCGGGGCTCAGGGCGACAATCGCCGCGAAGATCCCGCCAAGGGCGATGGACCATACGATCAAGAGGCTGAGTGCCCTGCCATTCCGTCCGGCTCGGTTCGACATCCGAAGACCTCCCAAGGTCGAGTCCCGCAGAACCTCCGCAATACTGCGACCGGTGGGCATGTTGCGCGGGCCATCCGGGCCCGGTTTATAAATAGGTTACCGAGCGATTATCTATCGCGATACGGACCTGTTCTCGAGAAAAAGAACGACGGGTTCCTATGGAGGAAAGATTTTTATCGTGATTCGTACATGGAAATCGCGAGAAAACCGCGAAATTCGCGGAAAAATCGCGCCAAAATGCATCGTTCCACGCGTGCGGGGGCGCGTTTGTACCCACCACTTCGTTCGGCTCAAATCACCTTCTTCTTAAGGACCTTCTTGACGCTCACAGGTGCCTTCTTCGCTCCCTTCTCATCGTCCCCGCTGAGGCGGTGGCCGCAGGCGTAACACATGATCGCATCCGCGGAGATCATCGTGCCACATGCGGGACAGGGGATTTCCGACTCGTTTTCCGTTTCCGAGGCTTCTTCCACATCCGATTCCTCGTGCAATCGGTGCCCGCAGGCGTAGCACATGATCGCATCCGCGGAGATCATCGTGCCACATGCGGGACAGGGGATTTCCGACTCACCTCCCGAGGCGGCCTCCGTCGTCACGGCTGGCTTCCCGGCGGCCTTCGCACTTTGAACCGCAACCACCGGAGCCGCCGTAGCGGTCTTCGGGGCGACCGACTGGGGGTTCACGGGGATGGGCTGCGGTCGTACGGCCGTAGGCACGGCGGTCGGTGAAACCACAACGCGACCCAAAACGGCTGGAGTCGGACTCAAGGGAATCGACGCGGAGGCGCGCATCGATTGTTCCTGCGCAAGCATCTGTTTCTCCTTCTCGAGGAGGCGCTTGCCCTCATCGGCAATTTTCGCCCGAGCCGTCGCAATCGTTTCCTCTTCGGCCGCGAGCTTCTTCTCACGATCCATCAGCTCGCGACTTCGTTCGATTTGCGTTTGAAGAGTCGCCTTTTGTTCTTCGAGGAGCTTGACAATCTGTTCTTGCCGTCCCGCGATTTCGTTCTTGCGGGCTGCGATCTCCCGCACGTGCGCGACCGTCTCCGAATCTCGATGGGCAATCTCTTCCTCGCGCTTCACGAGCGTGTCGAGCCTCTTCACGAGTTCCTGCTCCCGACTCACGAGTTGGCTTTCCTTCGTCAAGATTTCCTGTTTCGTCGCGTCGAATTCCTGGTCTCTCTGATCCAATCCTCGTTCCTTCTGCTCGAGTTCCTTCTCACGAGCGCGAAGGCCCTTTTCACGGCCGACGACCGAATCGCGTTCGTCCGCGAGCGCGGTCCGCTCCTGTTCCATCATCCGGCGGTCCTCTTCCAGCTTCGAGGCTTGCTCCTGGAGAGACGATTCGCGTTCCTTGAACTCGGTGTCTCGCGACCTCAGGCTCTCCTCGAGCTTTTTCAGTGCGTCCAGCGCGTCTAGGATTGATGCTTCGGCCATGTGCGGCGACCTCCGGTGTTCGTTCGTGGAGCCGAGCTCTCAGGCATCGGCCGTGGAATCGACATGGGATCACATTCCTCCCGCTTCGAAGATCGGACCCAAGACGGTGAGGCCGCCCTTACGAATCTCGATCGCGTGCTTCTCCATCGAGTGATCCGTCGAACGCATCTTCTCCACCTGGAGATACCGAACGAGCTTTCCTCGAGAGTGGTCGAGGCCGAGCAACACGATGCCGTCGACGAGGAAGCCCTCATTGCCGAGGAGCTGGCTTTCCCCGTCCGGGCTTCGTTCCATCACGACGAGGGAGGTCAGCTCGTTGTCGCGGAGCATCTTGAAGAAATAGAACATCCGCTTGCGCATGTTCGTCGTGTTCTCCATCAGTGAGTACAGGGCCCCGAGCGAGTCCAAGGTGAAGATCTTGAACTTGTGTCCGTGGACTTTCCGGTAGTGGATGATCATCCGTTCGATGAAGGCGAGGTAATCCGTCTGATCCTCCGGACCGACGACCGCATCGATCTCGCGCAAATCCGTGAAGTCACTGATCTGCATGTTCATCGAGAGCTCGACGCCGAGCGATTCCATGTTCCGTAGGTGGGACTGGACCGTTTCCTCGAGCGTGGTGTACAGACCAAACTCCCCGGTGTCCTTCAGGTATCGCGACATGAGCGTGTAGCAAAAGGACGTCTTCATGGAACCGGGAGGGCCGGTCACGAGGATCACCTTCGGCGGCGAAATGTCGGTGCGGATCACTTTGTCAAGTCCATCAATCGCATTGCGGAAGGCCATGGCCACGCCGTATAGGTCATTGGACGGGTCCAAGTCCAACTTAATCGTTTTGCGCTGATTATCTACCGGATGACTTATCATTCTCTGGACTGAGTCCGGAAAGTCTTTGTACGCTGGTCCAGGATAGAAACACGTCGACAAGTCGAGGTGTCGGCTTACGCCAGCGAAGGAAACGAAGGTCTGTCCCGTCTGTGATTCTTCCATCGAGGCGGAAGCCCGCGTGTGTCCTTCCTGTCAGACCGACCTGACGCTGTTCGACCTCGCGGGCGGTCCTCAAGAACCCATCGAGGTGCCCGTGAGAGACGGCCGGAGCATCGACGAGATCCTCGCCTCGATCATGAACGGCAAGGAAGATCATCGGGAAATCATCGAATCGCTGAAGAGCGTGGCGCGCAACACGTCCGAATCCGGAGAAACCGCGACCGTTTCCGGGTCCGCCTCCATGATCTCGACCGCACGCGAACTCGGCGAGAAATTCCTCTGTCCCGTGTGCGAGACGCTCGTCGCCGCCGACGCCACCGTCTGTCCGGCCTGCGGAGCCGAGTTCTCCGAGGGCTCGGCCACCGAGTATGAATGTCCCGTCTGCAAGGCGTCTGTGCCGGCGGACGCCGACCAGTGCCCCAACTGTGGAGTGCGATTCGCCGATGACAGCGGGGTGGCCAAAGTAGCCCCCCCGGTCCCCGGTCTATCGGGAGCGGTGGTGGACGTGTCGGGGGCGGGAAGGGCTCCCGCGTTGGCGACCGTCGCCGTGGCGCCGCCTTCCGCGAAACCAACCCGTTCGCCGTTGCAGAATCGGCTGGAAGCGCTCCGGCAGACTCGTCGAGAGGCGGATCGTCGTATCCCCACGGGCGACCGGAAGCTCCTCTACCGCGAGCTCCCCAAGCTCGTGAACGAGGTGAAGCCCCTCCTGGTCTCCGCGAAACGGATCGGGCTCGAGATTGAAGAAGGGAAGCGAATCATCAACGATGCGATTCAGGCAGGGAAAGGGCGCGACATCGAGCGGGCGGTCACGCTCATCGCGGACGCCCGGCGGGCCCTCGACATCGCCTTCGTGGACTTCATCGGCGGGGGGATCGAGCGTTTCGCGCTAGAGATCCGAGCGGCGAAGGGAGAGGGAGGCGTCGCCGCCGTGACCCCCGGACTCCTCGAGGCGGTCAGTCGGATGGAGGCGGGTGACTATGACGGCGCCTGGGACACCTACCAGATCGTCCTCGACCGGTTTGAGTCCGAAGCGAAGGACTTCCATGATGCCCGGAAGACGATCGAAGACGGCGACCGACTCGCACACGAGGTGCGCGGGATGGGGATGGATGTCTCGGCCTCGGAACGACTGTTGCGCCAAGCGCGCGAGTCCCTAGAACGGAGGGATGTCGCCACCGCGACGCGTATCGGCACGCAGGCATACGACCGCCTGAAGCGAGATGTCCCCGAGTTCGTGCAAGAAGAGATGCGAAAGGCCCGGAGCCTGTTGCTCGATCTGAAGCTGAAAGGGAACGACCTCGCCAAGCCGATCGGGATCCTTAAGGAGGCGAGCACGCTCGTCAAGCGGGAAGCGTGGGCCGAGGCGCTCCGCCAGATTCGGGATTTCCACAAGGAGATTCAACGCCTCGGATGACCTGGGCGTCCCGTCACGGGACGCGGATCACTTCCATCTCTCGCTCCAACACCTTCAATTCCTGTTCCTTCACGGTGGCGGATCCCAACGAGATGATCAGGGCGTAGTGGCTTTCCGAGATGGCGTCCAAAAGACGTCGGACGAACTTGAGGACCGCGTCGAAGGAATTGTTCGACACCAGGTACTCGATTCCGTCGAGCAACACGGCGCCCCGCGGCTGTTTGGACATGAAGTCCTCGATTTCGTACACGATCCGCTCGAGTGCGGGAGCAATCGTGTCTTCGGCGGATCCTTCCCGATCGGTCAGCCACAGGACCCGTTCCGCAGAGAGATCGTAGGTCTCGCGGACTCGCTTCGGATTCGTCCGGGTGATGACGAGTCCGCCGCCGCGACCGCCGAGAAATGCCGCGAACCGACGGAACGCCTCGGCAGGCCGCTCCTCTTCGATCAGGTAGCTCCTTCCCGGCGACAGGCCCTGCAGGCTGATCGGTTCCGCGCGCTCCTGGACCGCCACGGGCGGTGGCGCCGCCTCCGACGGCGGCTCGGCGAGGACCTCTCTCACCAGGTCCTCCGTGATCGGACGACCCATCATCGAAGAGAAGGCCACGACCCGATTGAGCGCTCCCCCGAGTTCGCGGACATTCTCCTCGACGAGGCTCGCAATGAGCTTCAGCACGCCCGGCTCGACCGTCACCTTGGCTTCGCGCGATCGGCGTTCGAGGATTGCCACCCGCGTGGCCAATTCGGGGGGTTCGATTCCGGCGACGAGGCCGGATTCGAACCGAGAGATGAGGCGTTCGTCGAGGTTTGCAATCGCCTTCGGGGGACGATCGCTCGCCAGCACGATCTGCTTCCCGGCGCCGTGGAGGTCGTTGAATGCATGGAACAGTTCTTCGTGGACCTCCGTCATGCCGCTCAGAAACTGGATGTCGTCGATGAGGAGACAATCCACCCCTCGAACCCGATCTCGAAAGGCCCCCAACGTGCCCTTCTCGCGGGCGTCCGTGAGACCGGTTCCGAAGGCCTCGCACGTGAGGTAGAGCACCTTCGCGCCGGTCTCGTGCGACGCGATGTAGTTCCCGATCGCATGGAGAAGATGTGTCTTGCCGAGGCCCGGACCCGACGTGATCAGGAGGGGGTTGTAGGCCTTCGCCGGCTGTTTCGCTACCGCAATCGCGGCCGTGTGAGCGAACCGGTTGCTCTCTCCGACCGTGAAGCCTTCGAACGTGAACGCCGGTGCGAGGTTCGTCGCGGCATCCCGCGGAGGGGCCGGTTCCTCGAGGGCTTTTTCGACCTCCTCCGAGGAGGGCAGCGGAGCTTCGGACTTCATCTCTCGCCGCTGTTTCATGACGAGTTCCAGGACTTTCTTCGTCCGCTCCTTGAACTCGCGTTCCCGCGAGCGTTCGAGGCTGCGTCGGGACTCGACTCGCCGCATGCTCTCCGTGGCCTCCCGGAGCAACTCGACCTCGGCATCGATGTCCGGATGCCGGATCGGATCGCGGAGCCTCTCCCGGAGAATCGCGGCCCGCGACTCGAAGCCGGTCACGTCCAGGCTCGCGAGGGCCTCGGAGGCCGCTTCCGCCTTTTTGACGGCTTCCCGCATCGCCAGGACCGAGGCGGTCAACACACTCGGCTCCGCGGCGAGGTTCGCCTCGATCACCGAGACGTCGTACGACCGCTCCTTCCACGTCCGAAGTTGGGCCTCGATATCCCCGCGGTCCAGGGCTTGCGGGACCTTCGTCTTCTTCACGACCTTCGAGGGCCGTTCCAGGACCGCATCCGCGTACTCGCGGACGAGTCCGTCCATGTCCACCCGCGCGTGAAGCTCGAGGACGCACGATTCGTCATAGGAGTCCTGCCACACCTTCTTCAGGGCGTTCCGCCCGCGGTCTTGTGCCTCGTCCCGCTGGTGCAGGCTCGCCTCCGGGTTCCCTCCCCGGAGGAGCACGATTCCCTCCGACCGTTTGCCGCCCGCGGTTCGCACGGTCCGGACATAGCCCGAGAACGAGTACTTTTTCAGGTCGAGGAGGAGTTGTTTCAGCGCGTTCGCCCCGCCCCGAGTTGTGCGGATGAGTTTGCCCTCTGGGAGCAGGAGGTCTTGGGGCGTAGGTTTCCCTCGGTCCTTGCGTCCATCTCCCGGGCCCCTCTAAAAAGCTTGCAACCTAGTTCCCCCGTTTGAGAACACAGGCCTGGCTCCCGGGGGAAACCCGCCACCGGCGCGATGCAAAAAGGCTATTACATTGCGGCTTTCTGTCTCATTCTGATGGCCCGGGATTTCTTCACGATGGACGATTTCGACCTCTCGGGCCGTACCGTGCTCCTCCGGGTGGATATCAACTCGCCCGTCGACCCGGCGACGGGGCAGCTCCTGAACGACGCGCGGATCCGGGAGCACCTCACGACGATCCGCGAGCTGCGGCTTTCGAAGGTCGTGCTGTTGGCGCACCAGTCCCGCCCGGGGAAGGACGACTTCACGACCCTCGAGGCGCACGCGGAACGGATCGCCGCCCTCCTCGGCCGGCCCGTGCGGTACGTCTCGAGCCTCTTCGGGAGGCCCGCGATCGAGGCGATCGGAGCGATGGCGGTCGGGGACGTCGTCGTGTTGGAGAACACCCGATTCTACGCAGAGGAGGAGGCCCTTGCGGATACAAAACTCGAGAAGATGGCGAAGACGCATATCGTGCAGCGCCTCGCACCCCACGCCGAATACTTCATCCTCGACGCCTTCGCCGCGGCCCATCGCGCTCAGCCCAGCCTCGTCGGATTTTGCGACGTCCTCCCGTCCCTCGCGGGTCGGGTGATGGAGCGCGAGCTGACGATGCTCACCCAGGCGGTCCAGGATCCGGAGCGGCCAAAGGTCGCTCACCTCGGCGGCGTGAAGGCGGACGATTCGATCGCGGTCGCCCGGCACATGCTGGAGAAGAACATCGTGGACACCGTGCTCACGTCCGGCGGGGTCGCGAACATCTTCTTGGACGCCTCCGGCGTCGACCCGGGGGAGCCCACGACGGAGTTCATGCGACGCGAAGTGGACGACTATGACGCCATTCAGACGGAATGCAAGGAAGTCCTCCGGAAATTTTCGAAGAGAATCCTCCTGCCGACGGACGTGGTCCTCAACGACGACGGAGGAAGGAAGCCCGTGTCCGTGGACGCGCTCCCTGCGAAGCTGCTCGTCTATGACATCGGACTCGACACCATCGCCCACTACGCAGACGTAATCCATCAAGCGAAGACGATCTTCTTCAACGGTCCCGCCGGGGTCTTCGAGCTTGAACCGTTCTCCGTCGGCACGCGGGAACTCCTCACCGCGGTCGCTGAGTCCGACGGACTGTCGGTCGTGGGAGGAGGTCACACGGTGGCGGCCGTGGAGCGGTTTGGGCTTCAGGATCGGATTGACCATGTGAGCACCGGTGGCGGGGCACTGATCAATTTCCTCGCCGGTCGAGAGCTGCCCCTGGTCACCGCGCTGCAACATTCGTACAAAAAGTTCTCGAAGGGCGGGTCCAAGGCCTGATCTCCGGAACCAAGCCTCGCTCCCGTCAATGCGTTATATATCGACCGCGTTCGGTCGGCCGATGGTGCGACTGAGGAGACCGCCTGAGTGGGGTGTGGAACCGGTCCCCGACTCGCTCCGTATCCTAAGGACGTTCGACCTGTTTGTCCTGTGGTCCAGCCTCGGGGCGGGACTCTTAGTCCTCGCGGCGGGTGCGCTCCTCGTGACCGCGTTCGGTTTTTCCCTCTGGGAGGCGGCAATCGTATCGCTCGGCGGTTCGATCGTGGGAAGTCTGCTCCTCGCCGCGGCGGGTCACCACGGCAGTCGAGCGGGCGTACCGACGATGGTCAGCCTGCGTCCGATCCTTGGGCGCGCCGGGTCCTACGTACCGACCGCCTTGAACATCCTGCAACTCCTCGGATGGACCGCGTTTGAGCTGCTCATTATGGCTCAGGCGGCCGCAATCCTGACGGGGAATATTCTCGGCCCTTGGACGGCCGCGTTCTTTGTGCCCGTCTGGGGAGCAATCACGATGGCCCTGGCCTTGGGCGGTCCCCTGGCGGTCGTTAGGAGCTGGCTCGAGCGGTTCGCGATCTGGATCGTGTACGGATCGACGATCGCCGTCGCGATCGCTCTTGGCCTACACGGCCTGAACCTGAATTTCCGTCCTCCGGCAGTCGCCGGCGCTTTCACGGGGACGGGGTCGCTCCTCCTCGGCCTGGATCTCGTCGTCGCGATGCCGATCTCTTGGTGGCCCTTGATCTCTGACTACAACCGTTTCGCACGGTCACCGAAAGGAGCCGCCGCGGGGACGAGCCTCGGTTACATTGCCGCGAACACGTCCTTCTACCTCCTCGGGGCGGCCTTGGTGTTCCTCGGCATCACCGCGTTCGGGTTGAACCCGCAAGTTCCCATTGCATTCCTGGCGACGCTTGGCCTCTTGGGCCTCAGCGCCCTCCCGTTGATCGCGATCCTGGTCGACGAGACGGACAATGCCTTCGCAGATGTGTATTCCGCGGCCGTGTCCGTCCAGAATCTTTCGATGCGACGCAAACAGGCGACGACGATTGTGGCCTCCACCTTCATCGGCATCGCGGCCGCATGGTACCTGGTCGCCTCGGGCCAAGGTATTGGCGGACCCTATGAGACGTTCCTCCTCCTGATTGGAGGCCTCTTCGTCCCGCTCCTGGGAGTCGTGATCGCGGAGACCTTTTTCGTGCGTCGCGGAGGGTATCCGCGAAGCGATTTCTTCGAGGGGGCGCCCCGCTGGCGGTGGCCCGCCTTCGCGAGTTGGATCCCCGGTACGGCGCTGTACTTCGTGATCGTCTGGTTCGCCCTGCCGATCGGCGCGACCCTGCCTTCGTTCGCCCTCGCCGCCGGTCTCCACGTTGTGTTCTCGAAAATCGAACAAGGATTCGCGCGGTCGTCGCCCGTCGTATCGGACGGCGAGCCGTGAACGTCCATCTGCAACGGTCCCTCATGTGAGATCAGGAGGCCCGGACGTGGCCATTTCACACGGAGTCCGACGATAGCTATTTTACGTCGGGGCCCATGGGAGAATCGATGACCCTCACGCTAGGCTCCCGCCGGCGCTTGACCCTCGTCGGCATCCTCGTGATCGTCCTCGTGTTGCTCGCGTGGATCGTCGCCGCCTACAATTCCCTCGTGGCCAAGGACCAGGGGGTGACGGCCCAATGGGCGCAAGTCGAGAACCAATACCAACGGAAGATCGACCTGATCCCAAGTCTCGTAGGGGCCGTGACCCAGTACCAACAGTTTGAGCGTTCGACGTTGGAGAACATCACGCGTTTGCGCTCCCAATGGTTGAACACATCCGGCATCGACCAGCGGATCAACACGTCACAGAGCCTCGACCAGAACCTCTTCGCGATTCGGGTCACGTATGAGAACTACCCGGACCTCCACTCGGACCAGCTCGTCGCTGGATTGATGGACGAACTCGCGGGCACGGAGAATCGGATCGCGGTGGAACGGATGTGGTACAACGATGCGGTCCGTTCCTATAACACGGCCGTCATCTCGTTCCCGAATTCCCTCTTGGCAGGCTCATTCGGCTTCCAGCCTCGCAAGTATTACGATCCGATCCCCGGCGGTCCTTGAGGTCTCCGGGCCGGAGGGACCGCATGCGAACGCTTGCCGTTCCCATCCTTCTCGTCTTCGGCGTGGCGATGAGCTCGTTCCCCGTGGTCGCTCAGGACCTGCCGACGATCTACCTGTACGTGAACGACCTCACGACGCCCGGCACGCTGCTGTCCGATGAATTCAACGCCCTCGAGGACCTCTGTTACCAGGTCGATTCCCTCACGTCCGCCGAGATCGCGATCCTCGTCGTGAACACGACCCAGCCCTGGGGAATCGACACCTTCGCTGCTCGGACGTTCAGCGCGAACGGCATCGGGAAGGCAGGCAGAGACAATGGAGTCCTCTTGGTCGTATCGACCGACGAACGCGCCTGGCGATTCGAAGTGGGGTATGGACTCGAAGGAATCCTGAACGACGCACTCGTCGGTCGCATCGGACGGGATAACTTGACGCCGGCCCTGCAGTCCGGAGACTTCTTCGAAGGGATCTACGATGCCACCTACGTGGCCGGAAGCGAAATCGTTTCGAGGTATGACGGGGGATCCGCAAACCCGGAGCCTTCCCTCCTCGTGCTCGACTGGAAGGCGGTCGCCGTCGTGGTGATCGTCTTCCTCGCCATCTCCATCGTAACGCGAGGCCGTTCGTTCCTCTGGATCGGAGCGTTGTTCAACCTGTACCGCCGCGGTGGCTTCGGTGGCGGGCGAACTGGCGGGGGCGGTGCGCGGGGCAAGTTCTGACCTCCTGGGGGCGAAGCCTCCGAAGGTGAGCGGAACTCCCCCGGAAGCGTGCCCAGATTGGGTCTCCCATCTCCGACCTTTCGACCGCGCGCGCGAGTTCGGAGAATTATCAAGTACCCCTCAATGTGCTCCAGAGATCGACTCATCCACGAGAGCAGACGGTGTCGAGAGCAGATGGATGTCAAACCCGAATTCCCCCAACGATCGCCCCCGGTCGATCCACCGACCAAGAGCGGCACGCCGATCAGCGTGGGGAGGCGTCTCCTCCAGTTCACGACGGTCATCGCGGTGGGATTGTTCGTCCTTCTGTTGCTCTTCTTGCCCAGGGCCACATTCCAAATCGAACGAGTCGAATTCATTAAGACTTCTTGCGACCCGGTCTCCCACAGCCACCAAGTTACCGCGGCCATGTCGATTCGAAACACCGGTACGGCGGGAGGCGTGGCGAGCGTACGCCTTCTGGTCGACGGGGGAATTGCCGTGATCGGCCACTATGAGGTACCGGCGCACGAGAGTGTCCAGCGGGGTCTGAGCGCGCCCGTATTCGATTGCCAGTGGCACCGCTTCGGGGTTGAGCTCTTCGTCGAGCCTTCCGATGGTGGCTAGGCAACTATTCGTGGGGAGCCGCCAGGGGGCTTCGATCCCCCGACCTGCAGTTTACGAAACTGCCGCTCTGCCGGGCTGAGCTATGGCGGCATTGCGCCACCATCGTCCCACGGGGCGGCCAGGCGGAATTTCCCGCGCTAACCGGATGAGCTGCGGTGGTGCAACCGCGAGGAAAAGCTCCCACGCCATAAAGATTCCGAGACCCTTCCGTTCCGGGCCGCCACCGTTAAGGTTGATTCCGCCCTTCGCGCGGATGTGGAGCGCGTCGCGGGCTGGTTCTACGACGGACGGCGATTCCGGGAAGGAACGATCGGATGGGAAGACGATGTCATCGTCGAAGTCCGGAACGGCCGGGCCCGGAATCCGATTGCGACCGGACTGATTATCCCGGGGCTGTGGAATGCCCACACCCATCTGGGCGACGCCGTCGTCACCCAGGAACTCACCGGGACCCTGGAGGAACTGGTCGCTCCGCCGCATGGACTCAAACATCGGATTCTCGCGAGGGCGAAGGACGACGCTGTCATTGCAGCGATGCGGCGGGCGATGGCCACGATGCTACGGACGGGCACGACCGGCTTCACCGATTTTCGGGAGGGCGGCCTGAAAGGACTCAAACTCTTGTACGCCGCGGTCGCCCCGATGCCGCTTCGGGGAGTGGCCCTCGGGAGGCCGATGGGCCTCGACTACGACGCGCGAGAGGTCTCGGCGATCTTGCAGACGTCGGATGGAATCGCGGTCAGCTCATACGTCGATTGGCCTGGAGATGAAATCCGGAAGCTCGCCGCGCACGTCCGGCGCGAGAAGAAGATCTTCGCGGTCCATTGCTCCGAACGGATCCGAGAGGATATCGACAAAGTCCTGGCCTTGTCGCCCTCGTTCCTCGTGCACATGCTTCAGGCGACGGATGCCGACCTGAATCGATGCGCCGACGCCGGCGTCCCAATAGTCGTCTGCCCACGATCGAATGCCTTCTTCGGGATGACGCCGGACATCCCGCGCATGATCC
>Ga0209806_1000623_pt1 | contig 24263 bp, 27 predicted proteins | sample GraSoiAngelo_152_FD_186166 | JGI IMG/M metagenome (GOLD analysis project Ga0209806, IMG submission 186166) | Grasslands soil microbial communities from the Angelo Coastal Reserve, California, USA - 14_1009_12_30cm (SPAdes) (version 2) | ecosystem: Environmental > Terrestrial > Soil > Grasslands ... | reverse complement strand
ATTCGGTATTCCACCCACCGCGACCAGAAGCTCGGATCGGCCACAAGGGAAAGATGACAGCCGGCCCTCCGCTCGAAGAGGGCCATTCCGAGGGGGAATGCCGCCAAGACCCCGAGCTCTGCGAGGGTTGCCCCCGACACGATCGGCAGAGGCACCGAGTTTATCGGCCGATACCCGAACCAGGAAACCAGAACGATCAGGGGGAACAACCACCAATAGATCGGCTTCCTTCGATAGAATCCCGCAGGGATGCACTTCAACCAGATGCGCCTCGCGGCGAGGAACCCGAGCAGAACTCCGATGGGAACGGAGACCCCGATGACCGCCGTAAGGAGAATCAGCTCCGAACCCGTCAAAGTTTCAGAGACCAGCAGAAGGCCGAACAAGCCAACCAAGAACGCGCCACCTACGGCCGAGCCGACCGCGAATCTGGGAACCAACCTCATCCGATTCGCCTTATTGATCTGTGAAGACGAAAGCGGCCAGAATATATCAAACGAAAGGGTGCGCCTGTCCGCACCATCGAGTCGTCTTAGAGCTTGCCGCGGACGGCGTCAAGCTTGTCCGCAAGTTCCTGGCTTCGCGCGGCGACCGCGACCTCGCCTCGGGTCTTCTCAATCAGACTCCGTGCAATGTCCTGCTTCCGTTTCAGGGCGACGAGCGCGGTCGGATAGTCAAACCGCATGAGCGCGTCGAGGATCCGCTCCATCTTCTCGAGGAACCCGGAGGCGAGCTTGATGTCCCCTCGACGGAGGTGTTCCAGGGAGAACCGGCGCAACTCCCCCACGACGTCTCCGAGGCCGAGGAGGTAGGCCGTATCCGTCACACCGATGTCCCTCGGGCCCGGGAGCTGTTCTCCTTCCAGGATCGAGTGAACGAGGAAGGCCTCGCAGGCCTCCTGCATCGCGTTCTCGACGGTCCCGGTGTGGTACAGATCGAGGTGGTCCTTCAGGAGGCTGCGGAGCTTCAGGATCTCCTCGCGGGTCTCCTGCAACGCCCCGCCGACGTTCTGCCCTCGGTGCATCCCCTGGATCGCCGAGCCGCTCAAACGGGCGATCGTCCGGGAGGACTTGATCGTGAGCTCCCGGACCTCGTCCTTCTCGTCGAGACGGGATTCGATCTCCTCGATAACGTCGTCGAGGTTCTTCATGTGTGCGGATGGCCCATCCCGTTATTTGAGGGTTGGCCCTCGGCCTGCGGGAATGAATTGGCGGCGAGGTCGGCCGAGGACAAACCGCCCCACGGACGATGTGGTAAACATGTTAACCACACGGAGTACTTTCGCCCACCTCCGGTGCAAACATTATTATATGGCTATGACAATATATATGTTGGCATGACATCCGACGGGTCTGGTGGAGATTGCTACCTCGTGTCGTACGACGTATTGGGCGCCGCCCGGTCCGTGGCCACGCGGGTCTGCCAGCTAGTTTTCGGCCGAAGGCGAATCCGCGGCGACCACGTGCGCGAAGAACCCGGACTCATCCATCGGGCCGGCGTCGTTTGGATCGGTCAGTCGGTCCTGGCGATGCCGGTGAAGGAGGCGGACGACTTTGCGTCGCGCCTTCGCCGTCTCGGTGTCCGGGTGGCCGTCGCTCCGATGACGATCCCCCGGGAGAGCCTCGAGGCGTTTCGGCGACCCCGGGCCTAATTGTTAACCCGCCGGCGTCGGCCGGCGATTCCCTCAATTCGGATCGTTGACAGGATGCGCCGAACCTGGCCTCGGGAGCGGTGGTCATAGTTCGAGTCGCCCGGCGGCCTGCAGGACCGCGAGCGCGTCGACGGTGACCCATTCGTTCATTCGTCGGGAGCCCGTCTCTCCCCAGTCCACATAGTCGGCATTCGCCTCGAAGGTCGTAGGCCGCACCTTGTAATAGCGCCGCTCCGCGGGCCATCCGCCGCCGGGAAGGCGCTTCGCCTCCAGGAGGTCGAGGGCCTCCTCACATCGGGGGTCTCGGATCTTTCCGAGGCGGGCCATCGCCGTGAGGCCTCCGAGGATGTCGTAGTGCCAATAGCGCGGATAGTGGAGCGTAACAAAGTCGGCGTGGATGATCGCTCCGTTGGTGACGCGGCGGAAGAGCCTCCGCCGGAGGAACACCTCGCTCGCGCGATCGATTGCTCCGGAGAGACCCGCGGAGGGATGGTCCCGGGCGTGGGCCGCCAGGCCGAGCATGGGCAGGAGGGTCTCCATGAACGAGGACGTGTCGGCCTCCGGATGCCGGTCACAATTCCAGCCGCCGTCGGGCCACTGCCAACGGAGGAGCCGCTCGACGAGGGAATCCGCCCGCCCGTCTGCGAGCTCCAGGTCCGTCAGGAATCGGAGGGCGTTCCCCTGCTGGGACGCGCATCGGCGGGCCCGGCCCCGCATCACCGGCACCCCTTCGTGGCGATACGCCTCGGCCTCCGTGCGCGCCACGAACTCGCGGAAGTAGTTCCGCTTGAGCCAGCATTCGAAGATCCGGTCCCGGATCGGATGGAGGGCCTTGTCGCCGCGGGGATAGCCGAGATCCGCGAGGGAGCTGAGGACCCAGTGGACGCCCTGCCACTTGTAGTACACCTTGCGGGCCGTCCCCGGTCGCCCGAGATCGTTTCGTCGGGAGAGGAGAGCCCGAACGCGCGGGGAGGTGCGGATCTTTTCCTCGAGTTCGCGGATCGCCTTCGAGTCTCGGTCTTCGCCGAGGACGTGGACGCGAGTCTTCCAGCGGATAGAGGGTTCCTGCGACCGCAGGAGGCGTTCGATCACGGACCGCGTATCGGAGGTCCCCGCAGGGCTGCGAGGTTCCTTCCGCCGTCGAGTTCGGGCCGCCGCCACACGGAGGGATTGGACGCGGAGACTAAAAATGCGTTCTCATGGACGGGAGGGGGAGCGAAGCCAACGCGAGAGGCCCTCGGTTGTGGAATCGGACTCGCCCGACAAGGCCGGAGGACCATGGTTAACATGTTAACCGTCCGAACGTTCGCCTTCCTCCGAAATGATTCATTATATGGTCATGTGAATATATATGCCAAGGCCCCTGGATCCTCTCGGGGAGAATTTCGATTTGGGAAGGCCGTTTGGGGTTAGGTTTATGCTCCGGCGGAACTTGCGACCGCCATGCGAACCGACCTCGGGGCCGAAGCGGGGTTCCCGGAAGGGAAACCGACCTGCGTGACGGTGGGAGCGCGGACCATAGCGGTCTTCAAAGTCTCCGGCAAGACCTATGCGCTGGACAACACGTGCACGCACCTCGGCGGGCCGCTGTGCAAGGGCCGGCTCGATGGATTCGCGGTGCAGTGCCCCTGGCACGGATCCCGATTCGATGTGCGGTCGGGTCAGGTCGTCGGCCCTCCCGCGAGGACGCCCGTGAAGGCCTACCCGGTGACCGTCGAAGCCGGGCGGCTGTGGGCCGACCTCCCTTGAGGGTGCCCTTGGGGAGGTGCGTGTCTTGCCGCCCTTCGATCCGATGGAGCCCTTCGCAGACCCTGCCCTCCTCGCCGAGCTCGTCGGGGAGCTATCGAAGTTCGAGTACAAGCTCTACGGGGCCATTCCCATCCGGTTCCATCGCGGCGAAGCGACGAAGTACGAATTCGACCTGAACCTCGGGGTCGTGCACTTCACGGAACAGGATTGTAAAGGCCTCTCGGAAATCTTTGCACGGACCAATGCGAAGTGGGGAACGGAGATGACCTACTGCATCTACCCGTCCAAGGAACGGACGCGTGACATGATCCTGAACGTCCGAGGTTCTCCGATGGCTCCCGCGGAAATCGATTGAGCCGGCCAGATGAGACGAGGGGAGTGGACCCCGAGACGACAGCGATACAGATCCCCGGGCCGAGCCAAAAGGCGTGGAGGAAGTGGTTAACTTGTTAACCACGAACGCCCGCCTTGTCGCGAGCCTCAGCGGCCCTCTCGAATCTTCCGCATCCGCTCGGCCTTTTGACGGACGACCTCTGGCTTCCCGATGTCCCGACGCGCGTAGAAGCTCCCCGCGACGAAGGCGAGCGCCTCCTCCGAGATCGATTCTGCTTCTCCGAGCGTCGCGGCGATCCCGACGATCGCGAGGGAGCGAGACGTTGTCGTGTACAGGTGCCCCGCCTTCTCGTCGACGCTCGCATAGAAGAGTTTCGCCCCGGTCGTCCGGATGCTATCCTCGTCCACTTTGAGCTGCTCGCCTGCCCGCGGGCGAGTCCCATAGCCCATCGGGACGACGTACTTGCATACGGTGGCCCGAGGGGCGAACCGGAGGGAGGAGGGGAGACGGCCCTCCACGATCCCTTGGCACGTCTCCAGGAAGTCGTCTTCGAAGATCGGCAGGACGTTCATCGCTTCCGGATCCGCGAAACGCACGTTGAACTCGAGGAGCTTGGGACCGTCCTTCGTCGCCATGAAGCCGCCGTACAGGATTCCCTTGAACGGCGTCCCGCGAGAGTCCATCGCGACGACGGTCTGTCGCATCGTCTGCAGGGCGCCCGCGAAGTCGTCCTCCGTGAGGAACGGGAGTCGGTGATTCGCGTCGCTGAAGGACCCCATGCCGCCCGTGTTGGGACCCCGGTCCCCCTCGTACGCCCGCTTGTGGTCCTGAGCGATGGGCGCGGGGACCAGCGAGCGGCCGTCGCAGAAGGCTTGCAGGGAAAACTCCTCCCCCACCAGCTTCTCTTCCACGAGGAACCGGGCGACGCCGCCGATCTTCTTCTCGAGGATCTCGCGGCCGTAGGCGAGGCCCTCCTCCTTCGTGGCGAAATGGTCCCCCCACACGCGGACGCCTTTGCCGCCGGTCAGCCCGAGAGGCTTGATCACGAACTCGAAGTCGGAGGCTTTCACGAAGTCCGAAAACGCATCGAGGTCGCCGAACGCCCAGGACCGCGGGGCGCCGGGAATCCCGTGGTCGCGCATCAGGTCCCGCGTGAATTCCTTGTTCGTCTCGAGTTGGGCCGCCTCCCTCGAAGGTCCGACCGTCGGGATGCCCGCCGCTTCGAGGGCGTCGGTGATCCCTCGTTCGAGCGGGCCTTCCGGTCCGATGATCGCGAGTTCGACCTGGCGCTCGACGGCCCACCGCACGATCTCATCGACCGCGGTCACGTTGACCAGGAGGACGTCCTTCGACGCCCGTCGGATCCCGGGATTCTGATTCGCCATCGCGGCGAACACGTCGGCGTGGTTTCTCCGGAGGGCTTCCACGATCGCATGCTCGCGACCGCCTCCCCCGACCACGAGGACCCTCATGGCGCGTGAGGAATCGACCGTGTCGATAAGAGCTTTCGGCTCACGCTTCTCCGAGAAGCTCCGCCGCGCGGACCGTGTTCGTCAGGAGCATGGCGATCGTCATCGGACCGACGCCTCCCGGCACAGGGCTGATCGCCTTCGCCTTCGGACGCACCGCGTCGAAGTCGACGTCGCCGACGGTCCGGTAGCCGCCCTTCGCCGTCGCATCGTTGATCCGATTGATGCCGACGTCGATCACGACCACCCCGTCGCGGACCATGTCCGCCTTGATGAACCGCGGCGAGCCCATCGCGGCCACGAGGATCTCGGCGCGTCGCGTGTGGGCCGGGAGGTCCCGCGTCCCGCCGTGCACGACCGTGACCGTCGCATTGGCCCCTTTCGCCTTCTGCATGAGGAGCGCCGCGAGGGGCTTCCCGACGATGTTGCTGCGCCCCGCGATGACGACGTCCTTTCCGCCCGGATCGTGGCCCGAGCGGAGGAGCAGTTCCACGACGCCCGCGGGCGTCGCCGGCGCGAAGCGCGGTCGACCGATCAGGACGAGGCCCACGTTCGTCGGATGGAAGCAGTCTACATCCTTCCGCGGATCCACCGCGGCGACGGCGCGATCCACGCGAATCTGCGGAGGGAGCGGCTGCTGCACGAGGATGCCGTGGACCTTCGGATCCGAATTCAGCCGCGCAACTTCGGCGAGCAGGCGCGCTTCGGAGACCGTCTCCGGGAGTTCGACCGTCCAGTGGGCCAGGCCCATCTCTTCGGAGGCCTTGCCTTTCATCTTCACATATAATTTCGAGCCGGGATCCTCTCCCACGATGATCGCGGCGAGTCCCGGCACCACCCCCCGAGCGGCGAGCGAGGCGATGCGGGACGTCAATTCCGCGCGGACCTCGTCCGCGATCTTCTTCCCGTCGATCAGCTCGCCGGGCACCGATCCACCGGAAATTCGGGATGTCGAACCTCCGGTTATAGGCTTGGAGCGGGTTCGATGGCGGTGTCTGACGGCGGCGTTGGACCTCGGATTCGTACCGTGATTTTGTCAGACAAAGACCCTTCTGGCGGGCCTCCACAAAACGCTTAAGACGGGTCCGGGCGTTGGGCCCCGCGGATGCACTCTACCGACTGGTCTCGCCTCCTCACGGAGCGCCAGCGCGAGGTCCTTTCGATCGTCGTCGAGAACAAGGTGTACCGCAACCGCGACTCCAAGATCTCGGAGCTGGCGGCCCAGATGGGGATCGCCCCCGCGGCGGTCGCGAAGCACCTGCTCGAGATCGAGAAGGAAGCGTTGCTCCAAGTCGTCGTGACGCCTTCGGAGCAAGGCAAGCGTCTCTACGAACGGCTGGAGCTCGAGCCGCGGCCGGAGAAACGACAGACGTCCGAGGTCTTGGACCCGCAGAAGGTCGAGATCCTGCACTTCCTGCAAGACCATCCCGATGCGAGCGTGAACGAGATCGTGGAGGAGATGGGCTTCTCGGAGTACACGGTCGTCAACTGCCTCCGCGTGCTGACCGCGGTCCGGCTCGTCACGAAGCAGCGGGGGCCCGCCCTCCGCCGCGGGGTCCCGCCTTACGTCTATCGCACGACGGCCCACGGCGAGGACCTCGCCGGGCGATTCCCGGCCGAGGCCACGGCATAAGGCCGAAATAGCCGCGGCCGCCTCCCGAGCGGACGTGTTGGATGCGGTCGTCGTCGGAGCCGGTCCTGCCGGAGGCATGGCGGCCCGAGAGCTCGCCTCGGCCGGATACCGGACGACGATCCTCGACAAGAAGAAAATCATCGGCGAGCCGGTCCAGTGCGCCGAGGGCGTGAGCGAGTTCGGCCTCCGGTCGAACGGACTCGCGCCGCGGGACGAATGGATCGCCCAGAAGGTGGCGGGGGCGAAGTGCGTCGCCCCGAACGGCAAGTGGTTTTACATCACACGGCTGCCCGGATACGCGCTCGACCGACCCGCGTTCGATCGCTGGATCGTCAACGATGCGGTCGATCACGGCGCGACCTTGAGGACCTCGACTCGGGTGACGGCCGTCTCGCGGCACGATGGCGGCTGGCGCGTCCAGGCGAATGGGGAGTCCCTCGACGCCCGCGTGGTCATCGGCGCCGACGGGCCCTCGAGCCTCACCGCGCGACAGGCCGGCCTCGTGCGGTCCCTGGAGAAAATCGTCGCGTACGAGTACCGCTTCCGCCGGGAGGACGTGCCGATCCTCGACCCGGACTTCTTCCTCTTGTTCGTGAGCCAAGTGTACCAGGGAGGCTACGCGTGGGTGTTCCCGAAAGGGGATAGCGCGAACGTCGGGGCCGGCGGGCCCATCGACGGACACGCCGCGACGATCGCGTTCTGCCGGCAGTTCGGCATCGACGTCGGTAGGCGCACGCAGACGATCGCCGGGTCCATCCCGTACCGCTACGACCTGTCGTCCCTCGCGGCGCCCGGCCTCGCCATCGTCGGGGATGCGGCGGGGATCACGAACCCGATGAACGGCGCGGGCATCCATCCGGGCCTGTTCAGCGGCCGCATCGCCGGAGAATGTGCGGTGGCCTCGCTCGGGACGGAGGACCCGCCGGCGATGCTCGCGTACGATCGCATCTTGAGGGCTTCGCCCTTCATGGATCCGCTGCTTTCCGAGATGATCGACCGCGTCCGGACCTGGCATGACTCGTTCATCAACTCGGTGACCGAGGAACTGCATGGCCTCGACTGGCGAGCCGTCGACGCGAGGGTCTCCCTCCGCGCCTTCCTTCGGAAACCGTGGATCGTCCTCCACGCGCGGGACCTCCTCCGGATGATCCGCACGTTAGAATTGTGCGATCGATATGGATGGTAGGTCGTCGGATCGGCCGAGCGAAGTCTAGATAGCGTCCCGCGCTTTTCCACGTCCGATGGCGGAGGCGGTCGGAGTCCGCGCGGTCCGCTCGGGTGGCCACCTGGAGCGGATGTTGGCGTCCGGCGCTTTCGCGGTGACCGCGGAAATCGCGCCGCCGGCTTCCGCGGACCCGACGGATATCCGAGAGATGGTCTCGCGGTATCGAGGGGCCGTCGATGCTTGCAACGTGACGGACTGCACGCGGGCCCGGGTTCGCCTCTCGTCCCTCGCGGCCGCGACCATCGCGATGCAGGAAGGCATCGAGCCGGTCATGCAGATCGTGGCCCGCGATCGCAACCGAATCGCGTTGCAGGCGGACCTCCTCGGCGCCGCGGCCCTCGGGATCCGCAACGTGCTCTGCCTCTGGGGCGACCCCGTTTCCGCCGGCAACGAACCGGAGGCGAAGGGCGTGTTCGACCTGAAGACGGAGGAGATGATCGAAACCTTCCGGGACCTCCGGGATCACGGAAGGCTGCGCGGAGGCGATGCGGTCGACGCCCCGCCGAAGGTGTTCATCGGGGCCGCGGCCGACCCGTTCCGGGGGTCCAAGGAAGAGTCCTTCGCCAAGTTGCGAGCGAAGGTCCTCGCCGGGGCCGATTTCGTCCAGACGCAGGCCGTCTACGACATCGACGCGTTCGAGGAATGGATGCGCCTCGTCCGGAAGGAATGGCTCCACGAGAAGGCCTACATCCTCGCGGGGGTCATCCCCTTGAGGTCCGTCAAGATGGCGCGCTTCATGGTCGAGAAGCTCGGGGCCACGGTTCCGAAACACATCATGGACCGCATGGAGAAGGCGCCCGATCCGAAGGCCGAGGGCGTGAGCATCGCCGTGCGGACCGTCAAGGCCCTTCGGAAAATCGATGGCATCCGAGGCGTGCACTTGATGCCCGTCGGCCGGGACGGGGTCGTGGCAAGGGTCGTCAAAGAGTCGGGCCTCCTTCCCCGTCCCGAGCCGTCCCTCTGACTGCGCTTGAAACCAGGAGCTTTTCTCAAACCGTGTCCCAACCTTTAATTGCAATCTCCCCATGGGGACTCGGTAATAGGGATGGTTTCTCCCCCGCGGGCGCTCCTAAGCGTGTCGGAAAAGGAGGGCCTCGTTGAATTCGCCCGCGGGCTGCGCGATGTCGGCTTCGAGCTGATCGCGACCGACGGGACGGCGAAGATCCTCGCGGCGGCGGGGCTTCCGGTCGTGACCGTCGCGGACTACACCGGGTTGCGAGAGGGGCTCGGAGGCCGCGTCAAGACCTTGCATCCGCGGATCTTCGCGGGGATCCTTGCGCCGACCGGCGAGGAAAAGGACCTGAAGGACCTGGGGGCCGTCGCGATCGACCTCGTCGTCGTGAACTTGTATCCGTTCGAGGAGACGGTCGCGAAGCCCGACGTGACGGCGGACGATGCGATCGAGAACATCGACATCGGAGGGGTGTCCCTCATCCGAGCGGCAGCGAAGAACGCGTCCCGGGTCGCAGTCGTCGTGAAGCCGTCTCGGTATCCCGACGTGCTCCGGGCCTACCGCGAACACAAGGCGATCCCGCGGAAACTCCGAGAAGAACTCGCGCGCGAGGCGTTCGAGTACACCTCCCGATACGATGCGGCGATCTTCAACTATCTCGCCTCCCGCGAGGGAGGTCCGCTGCCGCCCGCGCTCCGCCTCGCCTACGACAAACTCGCGGACCTGCGGTACGGGGAGAATCCCTACCAGAAAGCCGCCCTGTACCGCGAGCCGTACCGATTCGCGGCGACGGCGACCGCGGAACGTCTCCAGGGAAAGGAGCTGTCGTACAACAACCTGATCGACCTCGACGCGGCGCTGCGAGTCGCGACGGAGTTCGAGCGACCCGCCGCGGTGGTCATCAAGCACACGAATCCCTCGGGCGTGGCCCTCGGATCGACGCTCGTCGAGGCCTACCAAAGCGCCCACGAGGCCGATCCGGTGTCCGCCTACGGGGGCGTCGTGGGCCTCAACCGGCCTGTCGATCTCCCGACGGCGAAGGCGATGAAGGGCGATGTGCTCGACGCGGTGATCGCGCCCGGATACGAACCTCCGGCCCTCGAACTCCTGAAATCGAAGAAGAAGGGAGCCTTCCTCATCCTTCGGACCCGCGGGCCTTTGCGGGCCGAGCACGGCGTGGACCTGGTCCGCGTCCTCGGCGGGGTCCTCCTGCAGACGACGGACTTTCCCCCGCTCCGGCCGGAGTCGTTCAAGGTCGTGACGAAGGCGTCTCCGAGCGCCGACGCAATGCGCGACATCGTCTTCGGCATCACCGTGAGCCGCTACGTGAAATCGAATTCGATCGTCCTGGTCAAGGGGGAAAAAACGGTGGGCATCGGAGCCGGTCAGATGAGCCGCGTCGACGCGTGCATGCTCGCGTGCTACAAGGCCAAGGCGGCGGCGCGCGGAAGCGTCGCGGTGAGCGATGCTTACTTCCCGTTCCGCGACGGGATCGATGAATTGGCGAAGGGAGGCATCGCGGTCGTCGCCCAGCCGGGCGGGTCCATCCGCGACCCCGAGGTCATCGAGGCGGCGAATGGGCACGGGATGGCGATGGTCTTCACCGGGACCCGGCTCTTCAAGCACTGAGGGATCCGATGGGCCGCCTCCGCGTCGGGATCTTGGCCTCGGGACGTGGCACGGATTTCCAGAGCCTCGTCGACGCGAGGGATCGCGGCGATCTCGCGGCGGACCTCGTCGTGCTCGTCTGCAACGTCCCGGGGGCACCCGTGATCGAGCGCGCAAAGAAAGCGGGCGTCGCGACCGCCGTCATCGACCATCGGACGTTCGGTAAGAATCGAGAGGCCTTCGAGCGAGAGGTCGTGAAAACCCTCCGAGAAAAGCAGGCCGACCTCGTCGTCTTCGCCGGTTTCATGCGCCTCGTGACGACCTATTTCTTGGGACAGTTCCCGATGCGCATCATGAACATCCATCCTTCCCTGCTCCCGGCGTTCCCCGGCGCCCATGCCCCGCGCGACGCCCTCGCCGCGGGGGTGAAGGTCACCGGATGCACGATCCACTTCATCGACGCCTCGGTCGATGGCGGGCCGATCATCCTGCAAAAGGCCGTGGCGGTCCGGGACGACGACACGGAGGAAACGCTCGCGGCACGGATCCTGGAACAGGAGCACATCTTCCTTCCCCTCGCGGTGCGCCTGTTCGCGGAAGGACGTCTCAAGGTGGAGGGACGCCGCGTGAGGGTCGACGCCCGCGGGATTCCGCTCCCTCCGATGGCCTAGGCCCCGGCCCAGGAAACCCAAAATAAAGGGCCGTCCAGGAATCCTGAACGGCCTCGTTGTGGAGGGATGCTTGTTTAAGCGACTCCCACAATAATCTCGAATCTATAAAACGTTTTTCGAATCCCGCTCAATCAATCGACATGCTTTTCGAAATCGAAGCCGATCGCCCGCGCAAACCGAAAAAGGTGGGCCGTTCGCCCTGAGGAAAGTCGGGGAACGGCCTCGTTATGGAGGGATGCTTGTGATCGTTTCTACCGCCTCGAGGTATATCAACCTTTTAGAGAATTTGTTCGGACCCGTCCGCCGGGGCCCGCGAATCCTCGAACGGATGTTTCGAGATGTCGGCTGGCGTCCCTCATTGCGGGCCATGCCGCAAGGCTTATGGTAAATCCGGCCCTTCGACGCGCCGGCGGTCGCCGTGAAAGGCGTCGGGAAGTTCGGCGAGGTCATGGCCGGCGAGAAGGGGAAGGTGAGTTACGACGACGTCGCCGCCCGCCTTCAGAAGATCATCCACTCCGGGAGTCAGCGGAAGGCGATCACGGATTTCGTCTGCCGCGAACTGCGAAAGATCCCTCACTACACCTGGGTCGGCATCTATTCGGTCGAAGGGCCTGAACTCGTCCTCGCTTCGTGGTCCGGCCCGAGCGCGACGCAACACACGCGCATTCCGATTGGGCAGGGCATCTGCGGCGCCGCGGTCGCCGAGAAAGCGACGGTCGTCGTCCAAGATGTGAACGAGGACCCGCGGTACCTCCAATGCTTCATCAACACGCGGGCCGAGATCGTCGTGCCGATCCTTCGGGACGGGGCGCCGATCGCGGAGATCGACATCGACTCCGATCAGGTGAATGCGTTCGGGCCGACGGACCGAGAATTCCTCGAGTGGGTCGCTTCGGACCTCGCCGCCATCTTGTAGGTTCGGTCCCCCCGCGGTGTGGCACGATCCGAATCAGATGCGGAATTCGCCCCACACGCGGATGAACGTGTCGATCTGGTCGGCCGTCGCGAGTTCGTAGGTCGCCATGAGGCGAGCGACGGTCTTCGGCTGCAGGATCCGGTAGCCGCGCTCTTTCCCCTCGGCCCGGTCGATCACCCCCGAGGCCTGCATCTTCTTCAGGTGATGGGACAGCGTCGAAGGCGAGACCGGCACCTGCTCGAGGATCAGTTTGTGCGTCGCCTCCTCGTGCTCCATGAGGAACGCGATCACGCGGAGCGGGACGGGTTGCCGGAGGTACGCGAGGATCTGGCGGTCCGTCTCGGACAACGCCGCGGGGACGTCCGCGAGGCCGGGCGTAGACCTCGGATAGAAACGCTTGTACTCTCCGTCCATCGACGAGGTGACCAGATCGTGCCTCTCGAGGAAGCGAAGGTGGTAATCCGCCAGGGTGATCGAGAGATTCAGGGCCCGCGACAGCTCCCTCAAATGGAACCCGGGATTCCGACGGACGAAATCGTAGAGGTTCTTGCGGGTCGCCACCGCCAGGATGTCCTCGTCCTTGGCCATGCACTGCTCAACGCCGGAGCGTGAACCCGTAGAACAGGGCGAGGATCGCGAGATCGAGGGAGCCGGACAGGACGAAGAACTGGCCCAGTCCCAAATTCCCGGCGAAGAGGAAGATCGTCAGGAGCAGGCCCTTCACGAAGAACGCGCCGAAGGCGGAGGCGAGGAACACCAGGTGCGAGTCCCGCGTCCGTCGGTACGCGAGGATCGCGATGACGGTCAGTGCGAGGGCGAAAACGGAGACCGCGGCGAGCAGGACGTTCGCGAGGAGGACGATATCGAGGACCGCCAAGCCAACCACCGCGCCCTGTAAAGGAGCGCGGCGTTAAGGTTTCCGGCCCGTCTCCTCCCGGTGTTTCGCGCGGCGGCTCGCGAGGACAATCGTGGCACCGACGAGGGTCGCCACCGCCGCGAAGGTCCCGGCGAACAACGGAAGATCGCCTCGGACCTCGGGCGACGCGGTTCGGCGGATCTCGTACACCGCGCTGCGGACTCCGAGCGTCGTGTGTTGCACGACCGTCGAGGCCGGCGCCGAAGTCCCCAGGGAATAGGAGAGCGTCAGCCCGTACGGATTCGAAGCCGAGGGACCGGTGAACGCCACCGGGATGGAAGTCCCGCCCGCGACGGCCTTGTTGGACCAGGAGAAGAAGACGGTCGAGGCGCTTCCTTCGCCGCTCGCGGTGATGTTGATCTCGTGTTCGTCCGCGGCGAAGCAGGAACAGGCCTCGTGCCAACTGTGATCCTCGAGATGAGGCGTCTCGTATGTGCCCATCCGGAAACCGAGGGCGAGGTTTTCCCCGGAGGTCGCCAAGCCTTGCCTTACGGAGAGGTCCAACCGTGCCTCCATCGGGCTGAGGATCGCACCGTCGATGCGCTCGAATCGTTGCGCCAAAGTGACATTCAAAGAGACGTTGCCGTCGTTGCTCCGGACGAGGAACGTGTACACGACGCCGCCGTCCGCGTCGGTGCGGTTGGAGGCGACCACTCGGGCGTTCGTGAAAGCGGGACCGAGCGTGGTGGTCCGGGACACCTCTCCCGGGTCCATCCGACCGTTCCCGTTCACGTCCTGCCACGTCTGCAGGTTCGCCACTTGGAGTTCGTACGAGCTGTCAACGCCACCGCTCTGGGTGTACCACAGGGAGAACGTCCCGGCGTGGTAGGACAAGTCGAACTCGTCCTCGACCGCCCCGCTGCCGAGGTGGCTCGACACGCTGAACTGATCGCCCGCCACGCTCGCCGCGACGGTGCGTTGCGTCGCATCTTCCAGCTGGTCGGGGACGCCGTCTCCGTCCGAGTCGGTCCCGTCCGCCACGGCCACGGACGAAGCGAGGACGACCGCAAGGGCGGCGGAGGAGGCGATCGCTATCGCGGCTGCGCGGGTGAGAACCATGGCTGTGGGCCTCGCGAGTCGAATGGGGCGGGGGGCATATATGGACATTATTCGACGGTTCTCGAAAGCCCCCGGACGGGACCTAGACCGCGGTCGACGCCCCCGGACGCCGCCGTCGGACCACGAACAGGGCCGCGAGGGAGAGGGCGCTCAGGGCCATCCCGAAGGTCGTGGGATAGAGCGACAGGCCCCGGAAGTCGTCCGGGAAGACCCCGACGAGCTCGTTCCCGACCTCCAGCACCCGGACGTAGGTCCCCTGGAATCGGGTGACCGCGGTCGTCGGATCGATCTGTTGGTATTCCGGAGAGCCCGCAAAGACCGTACGGTCGAGTTCGTCGTCCGCGATGAGGGGGTTCGACAGGTCCTGCCGCAGCGCGTCCGCCTTCCTGCCCTCGATTTCGAGCGGCGAGAAGACGCCGATCGGCCCCCCACGTCCCGAGGACGCGGGAGCGGCAAACAGGCCTCCAGCGATGCCGGCAAAGGCCCTGTCGGCGGCCGCCGGGGACGCCTCGGTCGTTCCCGAATCCGTCCGCGGGATCACCACGAGGAGCGATGTGTACGGCGTGACCACGCGGTTCTCGGTCGCCAGGGCTTTCAGCGCATCCAGAGTCGGGGGGTCTTCATGGGCCCGCAAGGCGGCGAGCATCCCATGGATCTTCATGAGGACCCATTGCCGTCCGAGGAGCGACTGGAGGGGGACGCCGGTCCCCGAGGCAGTCCGCTCGAGGGCTTGTGCGGAACCGGCACCGGTCCATGTGAGCTGCACGTCGATCGGATCGGCCGACCCGCCGGAGAGCTTCGCGAGCACGATCGCCTCGCCTCCCTGGACGACGGTCTGCGGATTCGGGTTCGCGAAGACCGCCTCGGTGGCCATCGGGAGGTCGGACTGGATGCCGACGAGCATCGGGACCCGGATGGAGCCGAGCAGCGAACCGACCTGGGCCGCGGTGTCGTCGCCGTGGAGCGTGAATAGGTCTCCGCCTTGGAAGTGTGACAAGTTGCGAAGGAGCGACTCGTCCGCATGGGTGGCGGGCTTCGTCGCCAAAGCGAAGATCGGCATCGTCCGGTCGTACGCGACCTCCGAAAAGGCCCTCTCCAGTTCGAGCCCCTCGAGACCGCGCGAAGGCCGGCCGTCGGAGATCAGGACGAAGATCGGCTGCTGACCGAGCCCGGTCGCCGTCCGCGCCCAGCCGTCGACCACGGCCAGGGGATCGGCGAAGCTCGTACTCCCGTGGGGCGTGATGGAGTTGAGGAATCGATCGAGTTCCGCGCTCCGTCCGGGCGTCCACTCCTGAGGAACCGGATCGAGGGTGCGGACGGACGGGCCTCCGAAGGCGACGACGTTGAAGGTTTCGCCGGGCCGCAGGTCGGCCGTCAGCCGCGACACGGACTCCTTCGCGGCGGCCCATCGATCGTCGAGGCCCATGCTCCCGGAAGCGTCGACCGCGACCATGAGGGAGCGGGGCATCGGGGCCATGAAATTCCTCCAGGCAGGATCCCCCGCGTCGATGGAATATCGAACGTATCGATCGCCTTGCGGGTCGACCCACTGCGCGAGGGCCGAGCTGGCGGCCCCGAAGTGGACGTCCAGGTCGCGCCCCTGGACGGTTCCGGTGTCGTTGATGTAGGCCTCCGCCGCGCGGTCTCCGATCCGGAGGACCGGGACGTCCGGGTGGCTGAGGAGGTGCACATGGACCAGGGGCGTCGCGGTCTCGACTCGGAGATGGACGCGCAGATAGGCCACGCTGTCCCGGGCGTCGACGGAGAGCCGGTAGTGGTATTCGTAGGAACCGTCGCGCTTGGTGAGGGGCATCTCCAACGTCGTGATCGTCGTCCGAGTCTCCCTCGGAGGGATCGTGACCGCTATCCAGTAGACGTCCCGCGGCGGATCGTACTGGACCAGGGCCGCATCTTGGCCTTGGGCGATCGCCGTGAGGAACTCATCGAGGGCACCCCCGCGGTCTCCCGCGGAGGAATTGTACACGACGTTCCCGATCTTGAGCCGAAGGTCCGTGATGAGATCGTGGCCCTTTTCCAGGGGGAAGAATATCTGACCCTGCTTCGCCTCGCTGCTCGGGTTGTAGAACTCCTTGATGATGACGACCCGGGCGAAGCCTTCCGTCAAACGGATCTCCACCTGCGTGCCGTTCACCTGGGTCGGGAACGAGGAGGGCGGCTCGAGGATCTCGCAGAACGCGACGACATGATTCGGGATCAACAGGAGCGCCGGAAGCACGAGAGAAATGACCAGGGCACATCGCGCAATCCTCATGCGCCCGCCTCCGTCGAGGGGTCCCGGGCGGCGACGCGAGCCCGATGCGCGGACCAGGCGAGCAGCCCGAAAAGGAGGACGATCGGCCAGGTCACGGCCAGAAGAATCCAGAGGCCGGAGTAATATACGACGAACAGAAGGGATACGGTCGACAGGATTCGCCCGACCTGCGCGTCCGTCCGAACGCGGCTCCGGGTTTTTGCCAGGTGGAGGACGCGGTCGTCCCATCGCCAGCCCAGGAGGGCAATCGCGCCCGCGGCGGCCATCAGGACGTAAGCCAGGGAGAGGAAGAAGAACGGCCCGAAGGTCGCAAGGGTGATCCCAATCAAGCCGATGGCAAGGAGTCCCGCTTGAAGGCCGTACGATGCCTCCCTGTCCACGCCGCTGCCCGCCCGAACTCGTTCCAGGATGCGCACGAATGTCGCCCTCCGGCGCCCAGAAGGTGTCCCGGTGTCATCAGACCGCGGAATTCGTTAGGAACGGACCGAATCGAGCGCGGGTACGGCGCGGCTACCGCTGACCGCACCGCGTCCCTCCCCGTCCGCGACGCTATTCCTTGAGGACTTCACCGAAAGCCATGCGGCGGTGGACCTTCGTGATCCGGATCTTCACCTCGTCCCCGACCTTCGTCCCGGGAACGAACACGACGAAGTTCTGGATGCGCGCGAGTCCGTCGCCCTCGCGTCCGATATCCTCGATCTTGGCCTCGTAGACCTTCCCTTCCTCGACCGGCACGTTGGAAGGTCGGAAACTAGATCCTGAATACGCCATTCCCCACTCCATACGGCGACGCGGTCGCCGCCTCCTTTCGCATCGCGTTGCGCGGTATATAACGATATAGTCGGCGACCGGAGAGGAGACCTCGCCCGACTACGATTCGCGGAGCGCTTCCAAGTCTTTCTCGACGTCGGAAGGTCGGGAGAAGCGGAGGCTCAGGATGAGGAACACGATCCCGACGATGAGGACGATGAGTCCGATCGCCGTGACGAGGCGGTTCCAAGGTCCGAACACGTCGAAGGCCCGAAACTCGCCGACGCCGATTTGCAACTCGTCGTGCAACCAGGACCCGAGCGCGATCCCCGGACCGCCGAGCAGGATCAGGAAGATTCCCGTGTAGAAGAGGAACTTCTCGCGGAAGCCGGTCTTGCGCTCGTCGGTCGAACCCTCGTCCGCGGGACGACTCGTTTCCGGGCGGTCGATCGCGACCGGGGTTTCTCCTGTCCCGTCATCGTCGAACAGCTCCCCGCATTGCGGGCACTCCGTCGCGTCGAGAGGCACGATCGCCTTGCACGTCGGGCATTCCGCGACGATGTCCTGGGATTGGACCATAGAGGACAACCCGCTCCTGCGGTCCGAAGGTATAGTCGTTTCTTCCCCCCTATCCGATTTGATAGGACCCTGCCGTCAGGCCGGTCCACGCCGACCACGGTGGGTGTCGGCTCGAGGACGTCGCGATTCAGACGGCCGCTTTGGGTTTCGCGAGCCACGGGACGTGGATCTGGCCGACCAGGTCGCGCCATTCCGCGGGCATCGGCTTGCCGGTCTCGTCCCGGCGGTACCAGTCCAAGATCTGGTCCACTTTCGCATCGCGGCCGGAGATCGTCACCAGGAGGGCGTTGCGGACATTCGCAGCCGCTTCCGCCGCCACCTCGTTCTCGAAAATCGCTGCATACGGAGTCTGGGACATCCACCAGAGGACGAGATAGTACGTCTTCCGGTGCGAGATGCGAGGGCGTTTCGGTTTCATCGCGGCTTGGGGTTCCTTTCGACGGCGGCGGGTCCGTCGACGGAGGAACCCACGAAGTGGGACGATAAGGAAGTTCTCCAACGGTTCTCAACCCTGATACTCGGAACGTATCAATCTTCGAACCAGGCGCCGCAGGAGCAGCGGATCGCATCGGATTCGACGTGGGTCCCGCAGCGGGGACACGCGTACACCGGATCGTTCCGGAAGGTCGCCGCACGGAATTCGACGCCGCACACCGGGCACTCGTCGCCGGGGGAGACGCGCGAGGCGCATTCCGGGCACTGGAACGTCATCTCCGACGGCGGCGCGAATCGCACGCCGCACGCACACGCCTGGGCCGCCTGCGAGACGAACCGTCCGCAGCTCGGACACTGGTACAATAGGAGGGAGACCTCCTCATCTCGGGGAGGCTCCCTGGGGGAATCGGCTAAATCGCGAACGCGCTGGAGGTCCTCGACGATCTCGCGGAGGGATCGCCGACCCAACGACGATCCGTTCTCGGCCCGCCCTCGCACCCGCGGCTCGGACGTGCGGGCCGGTCCGGACCTGTAGGCCCCTCCGGTGCTCCCGGCAAACGCGGAGTCGCAGTGCTGACAATGATCCAGTTCGAACGACGTAAGTCGCCGACAATTCCAACACAGAATCTGCGGGAGGGACCCTGCCGATCGCATCGTGCGGGCCAAGTCGCGCTGGGACCGCTGAGCGCCGGTCGGTTTCCGCTGTAGGATCATCGAACCGTTATCCATAGAGCAGCATGGCATCGCGCTTTTCGACCAATAGCTCTCGCTCAAAACCTGTAGGATATGATAATCAAGACCGAGTCCGCGGTCCTCCGCGGATCGGAGGCCTCCCTCACGAATGCTTTAAGAGAACCTCCCATCTTGGACGGACGAAATGCGAATCCTCGTCTGCGTCGCATGGCCGTACGCCGCGGGCCCGCGACACCTTGGGCACGCCGTCTCGACGTTCATCCCCGCGGACATCGTCGCGCGTTACCACCGCATGATCGGGGATGAGGTCCTGATGGTCGGCGGCACCGACATGCACGGCACCCCGACGATGGTCCTCGCGGACGAAGAGGGAGTCGCGCCGAGCGTCATCGCGGAGCGGTACCACGCCCTCCACGCGAAGAACATCGAACAGCTCGGCGTCCAATACGACCTCTACTGGAACACCGCGGACCCGCACCACAAGGAGTGGGTCCAGGAAATCTTCCTCGCCCTCAAGGAAAAAGGCCACATCTACGAAGGGACGATGGTCTCTCCCTTCTGCGTCACGGACCAGCGGTTCCTCCCGGACCGCTACGTCGAGGGCATCTGTCCTCACTGTGGATTCCCGCGGGCCCGAGGGGACCAGTGCGAGAACTGCGGGCGGATCCTCGATCCGTTCGAACTGAAGGAACCGAGATGCCGGATCCACGGCACGACCCCCATCCCGAAGGAGACGAAGCACTTCTTCTTCCGACTCAGCGCCTTCGAGAAGCCGCTGGCGGCATGGGCGGAGGTTGACAAGGAGCACTGGCGGCACCACGTCCTCACGTTCATGCGCAGCTGGCTCCGGGAGGGGCTGAAGGACCGACCGATCACGAGGGACCTGGACTGGGGCATCGAGGTGCCCGTCCCCGGCTATGAATCGAAGCGCATCTACGTCTGGTTCGAGGCCGTGATGGGATACCTCACCGCGACGAAGGAGTGGTATCGCCGCCGCAATCGGCCGGAGGGATGGCGGGACTTCTGGTACGATCCGAAGGCGCGGCATTACTACTTCATCGGGAAAGACAACATCGTCTTCCACACGATCATTTGGCCTGCGATCCTGATGGGGTACGACCGCAAGATGGACCTTCCGTACGATGTGCCGGCCACCCAATACCTGAACATCTCCGGCGAAAAGATGAGCGCCGGGAGGGGCAAGGGCGCCTGGTTGCCGGACCTCCTCGAGCGATTCGACCCGGACCAGATCCGGTACTACGGGATCGCGACGATGCCGGAGACGAAGGACACGGACTTCGAATGGGAGGACTTCGAGCGACGGAACAACAACGAGCTCCTCGCGATCTACGGGAACTTCGTCCACCGGGCCCTCACGTTCGCCGACAAGAACTTCGGCCACGAGGTCCCGCCGGCGACGTTCCTCGACGCGACCGACAAGGCGATGGTCCGTGCGATCGAGCAGCAGGTCGGGAAAGTCGCCCAGAACCTCGAGTACGTCCACATCAAGGACGCGATGAAGGAGGCGATTCAGCTCGCTCGGCTCGGCAATCAGTATGTCGACCAGAAGGCTCCCTGGAACCTGCTGAAGACGGACCGCGCGGCGTGCGCAACGGCGATCCATGTCGCGCTCCGCGTGAGCCGAGCCCTCGCGATCATCATGGCCCCGTTCCTTCCTCGGAGCTCGTCCCGCCTGTGGCACGCCCTCGGATACGACTCCGACGTCCACGCGGAACGCTGGAACCAGGCCCTCGACGATCTCCCCGCCGGTCAGAAGCTGCGGGTCGGCAAACCCCTCTTCGCCAAGATCGATCTGCGCGAGCCGTCCGAGGACCCAACCGCGCGGTTCGACGTGCGCGTCGCCCGCATCGTCGATGTCAAGGAGCACCCGAACGCGGACAAGTTGTACGTCTTGCAGATCGACATGGGGGACGAACGACGGCAGGTCGTCGCGGGGATCCGGAAGGATTACCCGATCGACCGGCTTCGCGGGAGGAACGTCGTCGTCCTGGCGAACCTCGAGCCCGCGAAACTCCGCGGCATCGAGAGCCGCGGCATGCTCCTCGCGGGAGAGGACGAAACCGCGGTAGGGCTCCTGATCCCTCCCGAGGACGCCCCTCTCGGCTCGCAGATCCTCGGCGCGAAGGGCGCCCCAACCTTGCCCTTCTCCGAGTTTCAGAAGTACAAGTTTCAGGTGGGTCCGGACGGGACGGTCGTCTTTCGAGGACTCGGAGGGGAAGCCCAAGTCACCCTCTCCGTCGACGGGAAGCCGGTGCGCGTCGACAAAGGGCTGAAGGAAGGGACGTGGGTCCACTGACGACTCAACCGATCGGCGCGATCGCCATCGCCCATGCGAGCGATCGTTGGGCCAGGCCGATGGCGAGCTCCCTCTCGATCGGGCGGAACGCAGCGTCGAGGGACTCGAGCCGAATCCCGCTCAACGTGAGTCGAGCCTCGACGACCGGTCGACGTTGCTGGTCCACGACCGTCACGCGGCTCCATCCTATCGGTGTGACCGAGTAGGTGCGCCCTCGCCAGCTGAACGTCGTGTGGCGCCATCGAAATCGAATCTGGAGAGACCCGTCGGGACATTCGATGTCGATCCGGTCGCGCCAGCTGTCGTACCGAACGCGGCCGCCGCGGCCCCCACGGTCGACCACGTGGCGCCAACCGTCGCGGCCGCGCAGGATCTCGTATTCATGCCGATCGACGAGGACTCGGTCCCGTAGGATGCCCATCCGGACCTCGACGGTCACGGTTCCAACAAGGGCTCTCCCGCCGATAAGCGCTCCTGCGGAATCCCCGTCCCAAGTCTTTAAGCGAGCCGTCCCGTTCTGCGCCCTCCTCCATGCGCCTGGACCTCCACAACCATACCCGTTACTCGCCCGACTCTCGTGTGTCGCCCACGGACCTCGTCGCCCGCGCGCGCCAACTGAGGCTCGACGGGATCGCGATCACGGACCACAATTCGGTCGCGGGAATCCGCGAGGCGGAGGCCGTTGCGGGGGACCTGATCATCCTCCCGGGCATCGAGATCTCCACACGCTCGGGACACGTGATCGCGTACGGAGTGAGGGAGCCCATCCCCCGGGACCTTTCTGTTGGGGAGACCGTCGAACGAATCACCGCGTTGGGCGGGGTAGCCGTCGCGGCGCATCCCTACCGCTTCTGGTCCGGAGTCGGCGAGGCCGCCCTGTCGGAAGCGCGCTTCGCCGCCTACGAGACCTGCAACGCGCGGACCCTGCGCCGTGGCAACGAGCGAGCGCACGCCCGCGCCGCGGCGCGATCGGTCGGACAGACCGGCGGAAGCGACAGCCATTTCCTCGATGAGGTCGGGAGGGCGGTGACGGTCCTGGAGGCCGGCCGCCTCCGCGCGGAGGACGTGGTCCAGTGGATCGGCGCCGGCAAGACCGGGTCGCAGGGGACGGATCGCGGCGCCCGGGCGACGGTCCGGTACGTGTCGAAAGCGGTCGGAGAATGGGTTTTCCGCGGGATGCGCAGGATCTAGCTTACAGATGTTGCTCGATCCGCGGGACGTATTTCTCGACCGCGAGCTTCGTCTTCTGCGGGTCCGCGGTCGGCGAGATGCGCAGGACGAGCAACGCCTTGCGTCCTCCATGGACGATCAGGTACAGGCTCGTTTTGGAACGGATGATCACGCTATCCAAAACGTCCTTCGTCTGCTCCGTCACCGTTTCCGCGGAACCGACGAGGACCGCGAACATCGATCCGAAGGTGTCCACATGCACGCCCTTCGGGACGGTACCCGCGAGATAGGTCCCTGCGAGCCCCACCAGCATCGCTTCGTGGACCCCTTCGTTGTGCTCGATCTCCTTGAGGATCGATTCGAGCGCGGGCGCATCCACCATGCCAGGGTCCCTCGGAGTCGCCCCGATGGAGGCGTCTCGGGATTAAACCTTTCCGCCGTGAATCTCAGCGTCCCATGTCACAGCTTCCGCAGGAGATCGTGCATCGCCACCGCGACATCGACGGCCTCGGCGCCCTTCCCCACGCGGGCGAGGGCTTGCTCGTCCGTCATCCCCGGACCGGTGATGCCGAGGCCGATCGGCTTGCCCGAACGGAGTTCGACCTCCAGGAGGGCCTTCGGCACGGCGTTCATGAGCGCCTCGTCGTGCAGCGTCTCGCCTTTGATCACCGCGCCGATGGCTACGGCCGCGTCGACGTCCGGTCGATCAAGCAGCCGCTGAATCGTTAGCGGGATCTCGAACGTCCCCGGCACGCGGACGAGGGAGGTCACGCGGACGCCTCGCTCCTTCGCCCGCGCGAGTGCTTCCTCGACCATCAGGTCCGTCACCTCGTGATTGAACTGCGCCGCGACGATCGCGAGGTTCATCGAGCCACCTTGATCGGCCCCGCGTCCGCGAACCCTTCCCTCTGGCCCGTCCCCGCGCGAGCCCGAATCGCTTCGGGTCGGAACAGTAGATCGTAGGCGTTCACCGCATGCTCCCGCGTGCGGCGGTCGAAGAGGGCCGCCAGGTCGGCCTCCGTCGACGCCTCCTCCTCGTGGACCATCACGCCGAGGATGTGCTTGCCGAGTTCGGCCTGGACGAATTGAAGCCCGAAGTCCGCCGCGAGGGCGCAATCCTTGTCTACCGGTTGGCGGCCGACCATGCCGAGCGCGAGGACCAGGTCGGAGCCGCGGTCGAAGAGGATCCGCGCGCCCGCCGCGAGATCCTTGATGCCGGGAACCGTGTAGCGATCGATGACGAACCCTCCTCCTTGCTTGCGGAGTTCATCGATGGCGGCGGAGGCCATATCGTACCGGGCGAAGGACGTGTCGACGATCCCGATGCTCTTCAGGCCTTTCCTCTTCGGCGCCGCGGAGCGGCGACCTCGGCGGGCGGATTGGCTTTGGAGCCTTCGACCTCCGCGAGCCGTTCCTGCAGGGCGAGCCATTCCGCTACCTTCCGCACGATCTTCCGGGTCCCGTCGAGATCCCCCTCGAATTTCGGGAGGCGGACGACCTTGGTCGCGAGGCCGCGGCGGGCACACTCCGCGCGGATCCGATCTTCATCGTGGATCTGATCGAAGCCGATCGCGATGACGTCGGGGCGGATCTCGTCGAGGATCGCGTAGATGTCCCCCTCGTGCCCGAGGAGCGCACGATCCACCGGTTTGAGGCCCTCGACCATCTGGACGCGGGCTGCCTCGGGCATGATCGGTTCGTGTTTGAACCGGCGGGCGGTCGTGTCCCGGGCGACGACGACCCACAGCTCGTCCCCGAGCTTCTTCGCCTCGCGGAGGAAATAGAGGTGACCGGGATGGAGGAGATCGAAGACCCCCGTCGCCATTACACGGACCACAAACGCCACGCTCGGACGATGTCCTGG